>ERZ1292629.562-Hain-H43-01um-R1-562-length-40661-cov-6_pt1 | contig 40661 bp, 60 predicted proteins | sample MGYA00564399_ERZ1292629 | MGnify/ENA primary metagenome ERZ1292629 (study PRJEB36523, sample SAMEA6512636) | groundwater metagenome | collected 2019-01-08 | study: AquaDiva: Metagenomics assemblies of 32 groundwater samples
AAAATACAAGGATGCCATTGATGCAAGCGACCACTGCGATATGCTTGGATTGACGGTTGACGACGAGGGGAGGTATCAATATGCAAATAGTTGAGAGTCCTGCGTTTCGGGAGGAAATCCTTAAAGCGATGGCGGCGCGTGAGTTCAAGGAACGCTTGGGTGTTCATTGCACCGACTTGATATACTGTCTGAACAAACAGGCTTGGCGACGGTTAACGGGTGCGATGCCCACCGACCAAGAGTTGCTGCTATATAGCCTAGGCTGGGCGACTCAGCGCTGGATTACAGGGACATTTGTGCCTGAGAAGGAATATGTGGTGGACGGAATTACCGTTACGCCCGATAGCAGTACCGTTGATGGTGTGAAGCCGTGGGAGTTGAAGACAACCTACGCATCCAGTACACATTCCATTGAGACAATGCTGCATTGGCTACGTCAACTTATGGCGCAATGCAAGGTTACGGGTGCGACTGAGGCATACCTGTCTCGGTTGGAGTTGATGGGCGACTGGGGGTGGGTTTATGGCACGAAGGAAAAGAAGAAAACTGCGCAGCATCCAACGCTGTCAGCATACCTCATCATCTTTACGCCAGAGGAAATCGTGGTGAACTGGGCGTGGCTGTTAATGCGGAAGGCTCGGTTCGAAAAAATCCTTACAACAGGGCAGATGTTACCGAAGCAGCTTGCCTTAGCGCCTGGGCAGGAATGGGAGTGTGGGTATTGTCCCCGAAAGGATAGCTGCGATGCCGAATGAGCTTGTGGTTCAAATTGGCTTTTTGCTGGCTTGCATCTTGTTCCTAACTATTTTACTCTGGAGGGCGTAATGATAATGCCGAATCTTATCGTAAGCGAAGCTGGTGGGGCTAAAACAGGTAAGACACACCTAGCATTTACTTTCCCCGAACCTATCGTCGTATTCAGCTTTGACATCGGACAAGAGCCTGTTCTGGCTAAATTCCCAGACAAGGACATTAAGGTAATTCCCTATATTATTCCCTTGTATGAAACTGTCCGCGCCGTTGGAATGAAGAAGGACATCAGTAATCTGTGGGCTGAGTTTAGCGCCGATTTCAAGGATGCAGCGGATAAGCCGACGGTGAAGACGTTGATTGTGGATACGGCAACTGCGCTTTATGAAATCTGTCGTATCGGGCGGTCTGGTGAGTTGGGCAGAGAGTTAGCCCCCATTGAGTATGGTGATGTCTATTTGCGGATGAAGGCACTTATTCATAGAGCGCGCATCACAGGACAGAACCTCGTCCTGACGCACTACCTAAAGGACATCTACGTGGGCGACAAGCCTACGGGGGAGAAAGCCCTTGATGGTTGGCGGCATACTGAGGGCGAAGTTGATGTTGTGCTCACTACAAGACGCGAAGTCAAAGTAGTGGGGCAGAAAAAGGAGAACGTTATTATCACGACCATCAAGGACAATCGCTATGACCTTGCCCTTAACGGGTTGGAGTCAATCAACATGACATATGACGACCTGATTACGTTGCTTGGGGTTGGGGGATGACACTCGAAGAACTTAGCCGTGCGGTGGCACAATGTCAGCGTTGCCCGTTGCGGATGACAGCAACACAGCCTGTCCCCGACTTGATTGTTCCAGATTGTGAGTATTTCCTACTGGGCGAGGCACCAGGGCGCGATGAGGATAAGGCGGGTACGCCCTTCGTAGGCGCTGCGGGCAAGCGGCTCAATGTTTTAGTGGCGCTTACAGGTATAGATTTGAACAAGTGTTCTGTAGGTAATGTGGTTAGGTGTCGTCCACCAAGTGTGGACAGGAAACAACGAGAACCACGAAAGGCTGAGATACGTGCCTGTATTGTTTGGCTTCGCCGCGCACTAGCTATTGCCCAACCAAAGACAATTATCACGTTGGGGCGGATACCTCTTAGCTTGTTTAGTCGGTATGGAATAAAACAGATGCACGGCACACAGTTTGAGTTTGACCTAGATGAGGAGTTCATTTGCTTGCGCACCAAGAAAAAGGGAGGTAAAGATGAAGATACGAAAGCAAATCCAGATAACCTATAACGTGGACATTGATGTTGACTACGTAGAGGAACGACTAGACTTGGGCGTTTCCATTGAGGACATCCTGGAGGATTTGAACGTTTTGGGGATTGAATCTAATTATGTTTTTGATGCCGAGGTCGTGGACGTTTCTGATATTGCTGAACCACGATTACCTGATTCCTATCCGTGGGTTGTGTATTAAATGACAACAATCATTGCACAATATCATCCTGCCGCTGCCCTGCATCAGCCTCAGCTATGGGCAACAATGCTGGATGATTGGGAGAACTTACCCAAGAAGGTTGACGCAAACTATACCGTCGTCGGAGACGCGGCATCAATGCCTATGACGGTTGCCTTGGATACCGAGAACGCGCCAGACGGAACCCTGGGGAATTGGTCAGTTGGCTGGCGTGGAGATGACGGGCGGCTCTATGTTTTCCCGTCATTTGGCTCTCAGCGCTTTCCATTTGGCAATCGCCGTGTGATAATGCACAACGCCAAGTGGGATTTGCGTGTCCTTGATAGGGCGGGCATGGAGCGACCAAAAGATACCGTGGATACGATGGTCGCGGCATATAGTTTGGGCTTAGGCAAACAAGACGTAACCGCCGATGTTCGCTTCGCCGACGCAGGGATGATTGGTGGGCTTGGTTTGAAGTATCTTGCTCGTCGCCATCTTGGCATGGAGATGAAAACGTGGGCGGAGGTAAAAGACCATCCAGAGGAAAAGGAGGCATACAACGTAGCCGACACTCTCGCAACTTATTTGTTGTGGGAGATGTGGAAGCCAACGTTGCCGCAGTTCTTTTGGGACATTGATATGCCCTTGTTGGAAGTCTTGATGGCGATGGAAGACAGAGGCATTTTAATTGACCCCAAATTCTTGGAGCCATTCGCTCAGGCAATAAGCACGGAGTTGGCTGGAATAACATTGCCGTTTAACCCAAACTCTCCGAAGCAGATTATACAATATATCTACAAAGACCTTGGGATTACGCCGTGGGCGTTCACAAAGAAGGCAAAGCAACCCTCTACTGAAGCCAGCGTGTTGGAAGCCATTGACGACCCCGTGGTTAAAGCGCTCCTACGCTACCGAGCCCTATCCAAGGAAAAGGAAACGTATATCGAGAATTACATTGAGCGGATGGACTTGGAAGGGCGCGTTCATCCTGAGTTCAAACAATGCTCAACGGCAACGGGTCGTCTTTCTTGCGCCCGCCCAAACTTGCAGAACGTTAAGAAAGAGAACAGCGAAATGCGCCGACTGTTTATTGCGCCAAAGGGCAAAAAGCTAATTAGGCTGGATTTCAACCAGATTGAGTTGCGGGTGTTTGCCGCGCTGACGCAGGATGAAGCTATGCTGAAAGCGTTTGCCGAGGGGCGCATCATTCATCAGGAGACGGCGGACAGTGTTGGAATGAGCTATGATGATGCCAAGCGTCTGAACTTCGGTATGTTGTTTGGACTCAGCGCTTGGGGTCTGTCCAAAGAGTTTGGTGTTACGATTGATGAAGCCAAGGGAATACTCGCTCGCTACTATGGGAAGTATAAGGCAATCGAGAAGTATATGGGCACGACCAAAGAACAAGCCGAGGCGACTAAGCGTGTGTCAACGTGGACTGGGCGCACACGGCGCATAGACGCTCTATACGCGGATGATTGGCGCGTCAAGCAAGAAGGCGGGAAGCAAGCTGTGAATATGCCCATACAGGGTGGAGCTAGTGAAATAGTGAAGCTAGCGATGATTGACCTACACTACAAACACGCAGCGCCGATGATACTACAAGTTCACGATGAATTGCTGTTTGAGATTGAAGAAAACCAAGCCGAGGATTATGCTCGGTGGCTAAAGGAATATGTCCCAACGATTACGGAGTTATACGGTATGCGTTTCCCCGTAGATGTAAGCGTTGGAGACAACTGGAAGGAGTGTATTGATGGCAAAAAGAGTTAAACCACAGGGAGATGATTGGTTGCGGTTTGTCCAAGTGTGGGATACTTCTGACCACGAAGACAAGTTAGCGTTATGCCGTGCGTGTAAGATTACGTACGATACAGGTAAACATTGGCGCGCCGAGGGAGATACAACGCCACTTGAACCAGAGATTATTCAGGTTGCCCCCAATATAAACGAGACAACTTTCGCTGAGGAGATAGGGCAAGCAAGAATTGATTTGGACTTCGCGATGTTCGACATTGAGACGACTGGGTTGACCGCTGACTTCTCGGTGCTATTATGCGCCTGCATTAAGCCGTTCGGTAAGCCTATTATGACGCTGCGGGCGGATGACTACCCTTCGTGGCAATCCGAGCGTGATGATGACGCACTTATCGTAACTGATGTCGCCAAGGAACTTTCAAAACACGCCATCATTGTTACGCATTACGGCTCTCGTTACGACATTCCATATTTACGCGGGAAGATGGTTAAGCATGGGTTATCGCCACTTCCATCTATGTATGGTTTGGACACCTACTCGGTTGCCAAGGCAAATTTTAAGTTGTCTAGGAGACGCTTGGAGGCGTTAGCTGAATACTTTGAGCTTGGTAAGAAAGAGAGCGTGAAGGGCAGTCTTTGGATGCAGGCAGCTTTCGGCAACTCCTCAGAGGCGATGAACAAAATCGTGGCGCATTGCCAAACCGATGTGGAGATTTTGGAGCGGCTCGCCGCGCTATGTTTTCCATATCTTAAATCAATAAGGAGGCTGTGATGCCATATATTCCCATTGAAACGCGTGCGCCCGTAGATGAAATCTTATCTCTTTTGTTTCGCGTTTTGAGTCGCGGTAATCTGGGCGGGTTGAATTATAAAATTACTCGCCTTGTTGATTGGCACGCTGCATCACGCGCAGACTATTTTGCTTACAATGAGATACTCGGTGTCCTAGAAGCGGTGAAGCTGGAGTTCTATCGCCGCAGGGTAGCCCCCTACGAGGACAAGAAAAAGAAGGAGAACGGAGACGTTTATGGGCAAAATTAAGCGGGTGTATATTGCAGGTGCACTTACTCCGCACGGGTTGCATAGCGCCAGCCCTGCTATTGATTACCTTATAAATGTGCGGACGATGGTTCGCGTTGCTTTAGAGGCGCTGGAAGCGGGGTTTGACCCCTTTGTGCCTGCTCTTGATGGACTGTTCTGGCTTTGTGCCCCTGAAGGAACCACGATAACCGAACCGATGATAAAACGCTATAGCAAAAGTTGGCTTGAAGCCTGCGACGCTGTGCTTCTGGTTCCTGAGTGGCAAGCATCGGGGGGGACGAAAGCAGAAATCGAATTTGCCCGAAGAAAGGGCATCTCTGTTTTCGTGAACTTGGAGACTATGGTGAAATACAACGGAGGTAAAGATGAACCGAGCGACAATTCAGAAACTAATGCGTAGTTTAACGGATGAGCGCATAGCCCTGTCTGAGCGCAAGAGCGCCGATTATGCTGTGCCGTATGATGCCTTGGACAACTTCTGGCGGATGAGCGCTATTTGTGATACATTGAACATTAACCCCCGCAGGTCTGGTTGGGATTGCGCTATGTTCTTGCTACTGTTGAAGGTAGACCGTTGGTGCAATTTGCATAGCCAAGATAAAGAGCCAGATAATGAGTCTATCCGTGATACAATTCTCGATGCACATAATTACATTGACCTTGCTTATGCGTGTGAACTGGATGATGAGGATTCATCTGTTACAACCTATTGTGCCAACGACACTACAGGTGGAGTGGTAAATGAGTGATGGTTGCCCCAGAGAAGCCTCGGAGCGTCTAGCTCTGTGTTTCTCTGGGGTGGGCAAATAAATGAACGAGCTAATTGCCAACTTAACCTACGGTGCCTCTGCTGTTCTGATTTGGGCGGGGGCAATACACCAGATATACTACGTGTTCAGGCATAAAAGCGCACGGGATATAACGCTGTTCTGGCTTGTAACCCTTACCGCAGCGTTAGCATTGACGTTGTTCCGTGTCTTTACCTCGCCGTATATCGTTTGGAAGGTTGCTCAAGCTGGCTCGTTGGCTTTGACTCTTACTCTATTAGGAGGAGTGTGGAAATATGGAAGACGAAAGTAAAGGCACACCAGTTCGAGTTGAACCAAACGCGGTGCCGCTTTGGAGTTGGGCAGACGTAACGGCACTTCTAACGGGTGCACCATTAATAACCGCGCCTGCACCAGTTAGGGTTGAGCCAGAGGTGCTACCTGAGACTATACCTAGCGCGCCAATAAGTCCACCCGAACCTGACTTGAAGCCGTTGAACCCTGATATACTCTGCCCTGAGCAGAAAGGCGATGTGGTGCGGATAATCCGTCGGGAGTTCGAGGATGACTGAGCTTTACGTGTATGACCCTGTTACAGGGGGCAGACGGCTTAACCAAGAAGCATTAAAAGAGCTTGCCGAGCAATATCGCCTTGCGGGGGAGCAAAGACGGTTGGCAGCCGAGCGGGAACTAGAAAAAACAAATATCGTGATTGCGGTGCTTCAGTTCTGGGCAGATATGATAGCGCTTGGCGCGGCTAACCGCATTGTCCCTGATTTAGCGGGAAGGATATTCTCCGCGGAGAAGGTAAACCGCATCGTTGAGAGCATTTATTGGCAGTTTGTTGCTGAATACCAAAACCACTTTGACCATTGGACATGGGAACATGAGGTTGAATGTATACCTGATTTTCTTTCTCTCGATGGCGCGGCGCGTTTAGCCTTTGTACAGAACCTTGGGGAAGCAATAAGGAAGGCACACGTTGAGTGAACAACTTTATACGGAGAAATATACCTTTGATGTTAGAAGGTGTGCTGTTATCGTATCCATAGTTCACGGAGTAGATGTCGCCCCCGATAGATATAAAGTTGCTGTCCAAGAGGGTGTCAATGCTGTTATTGAGGGGTGTCTTCACGTGGCAACCATAGTGCAACCAATGGCGCGCTACCCACGCGATTGGTGGCAGGCGTTTAAGGAGCGCTGGTTTCCCGTGTGGCTCAAGGTGCACTTCCCTGTAAAGTATGTAGAAATAGTGGCTGTCCACAAGTTCCCCGAATTAGATATGCCCGTGCTGGGGCGGGAGTTTATCCACTTAGAGGTCATAGATTACGATGAATATGTTGCCAAAGCAGAACGTAGAGGGCAAGTATCTGAGTTGCAATAAATGTGGCGCAGTCGGCGGCACGTTGGTTAAGCTAGACAAGGGCATATACGCTTGTCAAGATGATGCTCGTTGTGCTGAGCGGCGGCGAATGTCTGGCGCAGCTATGGCGGATATTTGCAGTAAGGTTGGCTGCATCCTCGGCGCTAAATATCGCTGTTCATGTGGGATGATATTGTGTGGTAATTGCGGGTTGTTTTCTGGGCATAGTAAGCGTCATTTCTTGCTTCCTATGAAGCTACTTCCTGAAGCGATGCAGGTCAAAATAAAAACGCCCACAAGTCAAGTTGACTTGCAGGCGGCAGTAAAAAGACAGCTAACGTTTAAGTCAATAAAACAATAACGATTGGAACGACAACGGCTACGAGAGCAAGAAGAACGCCCGTCAGCCGTAGGTTCCAATCTATTTTTTCATTTAATAGCTCGAACCACGCTGGAATGTGGTTGTAGTTTGAAAACCACAACATTTCAACCTGGTCTTCGAGCTTTTCTGGTTTTTCAGGGATTTGATACTTCTTCATTGTGTCATCCTTGAGTGGTCGCGGTATTGTAGGGCTTCCCGTGTATAATAAACAGGGTCGCGCAGGGCGGCATCCTCGTCAATATAAATGATGCGGATGCCCAAACCCTCCAACATAGCTCGGTTAAGTTGGTCGGCGGTGCGTGTTCTGGTTGTGGCGTAGTGCCACCAGATACTTTGGACGTTGATAGCCAGCGATAGGTTTGGCAGATAGAAGTCTAGCACAACGCCGCCAAGAGCCAGTCTACCTCCCGCCTGAGCCGCTTGGTAGAAAAAGTCCTCCTCAAACTTTAGCCCAAGGGTGTTGAGCGCCCAAAAGATATTCCACTCTGGGGCGGAACCAGTCCAGCCTATTGGCGCTGGTGGGGCAGCCATTAAGGTTCCACCATAAACAACGAGTATCTTCCACGTTTGTCCTCGCCTGTGGCGTTTTGCCCCGCCATGCTTCGGATTTCTACTTTATGGGTCTCGGCTGTTGGGTCGTCGGTGAATAGGAAGTTAACCAGCGTGCCGCTGGATACGGCTGTAACTAAAGTGTCGTAAAGTTGTTCGGGCGACCTGCCTTTCCACTCCTTTGTGCAGTCAACGTCAACCCACCAACCCCAAGCGATTTCTGGCTTCTTGAGGTAGAAGAATGTCCACCATTGCAGGTCGGGGGTTAGCGTTGTCGTTGCGCCGCGGGCAAGGTCAAAGCGAAACTGGATAGCGCTGAACGTTATTCCCGCCCCGCTGCCAAAGGTATATTCTGTCGCGCCGTCAGCGATGATTGTGCCCATAGTTGTCCAGCCCGTGTCTCTATCCGTGTTGCTGTGGTTTATTCGATATTTGACAACCACAGTTTCGGTTGCCGACATACCGTCGCAGTATAGTTTAATACTAAGTGCCAGCTTGTCGCTGCTCGACCAATCGGCATCGAACCAAGGGGTTATGTGGATTCCGCTTGCAGCATATTCATAGCCAGAAATCTTCAGGGGATTTTGAATGTCTCGCTGAAGGGCTATCCAGCGGGGGTTGTCTCCGATGACAAACCAACATCTATACGCGTAGATTGAGCTAGCGCACCCAGGCGCAACAACTTGGTCTGCTCCGCCGATATATATAGGATACCATGCCTGACCATTTGAACTTGCCAAGAACGAATACTGCGTGCCTGCGATTTGGCTGGCATCAACTTGAGCATAGAATCTTTGGTGCCCCGCGAACATATCCATAATCTCGCCGCGATGTTCAGCGGGAACGCCGTCGTCTCTATCTAATCCTACCGTAGCTATTGTTGCTGTGCCTGCGGCAATATACTTGAGGACATTAAGTCCCGCCGATAGATAAGCCGCGTCGCGCCACTTGATAAATCCTTTGCCACTCGTAGCGTGGCTAGGTAAGGTCAATTCGGTTTCAAGCCATTGGGCACCGCTGAAGTCGTGGGCATATAGACCGCGTTTTGTCGCGGCGTAGATAACAGGTATAGCCGCAGCGTCTCTATACACAAGTAAATGTTGAATGTCCCCAGCGATGATGCCGAGGTCAGCTAACGTGCCATTGTTTGTCCATGTTGGCGTGGCTGAGTTCGGCACGGTGGCATAAGATAACTGCCCTGTGGTGTTTATCTTGAATAACTTACCGTCCCAATGGGCAAGGAATTGAGCGTCGGCTACGTTGGTCTCGGTAAATGCTTCGGCTGTAGACATATACTGGTAGAATATGCTGTCTCCAAGCGCAATATAAAGATTGTTACCGATTGACCTTTTTATGTCTGTTATGCGGGCGGCAAAGTTTTTGACGAATGTGAAGCCATCGCCTGTAGCATTTAGCTTACATAGATTTCGCCCGCTTGCCATATAGAGTAGACCGTTAAATTCCTCCCAAGCAGCAACGGTTCCCGTGTATGGGGCATCACAGTTGGCATCATCAATATAAAGATTAACGGTGCCTGTGCCGCGATTGGCTTCAATTCTCAAGGTTAGCTCTGTGGCGGCTGTATCTATAGTCCGTGTTACTGAAACTTTTGTGTAGGTTGTGGCTGAAGATGACGTGCTTGACGTTCCTATTCCGTCATAGATGTTGACGGTAAAACTTTGCGATGATGCAGCGGTGGCTAAATAACCATAAAAATAGAAAGTAACTGTTTTACCTCGATAGTTGTTGTCCCACGTAAGAGATTGAGATAAACGGGCTCCAGGGTCGCCGAGTGTTGAAGTAGTTATTTGCGCACAATAAGTTCCCGACCGCTTCTGCGCGGTGTTTCTAGTTAGGGTGGCATTACTTCCGCCTAATGCAGTAAAAGTCCAATTGGTGAGCGTGCTGGCATCTGTCCAGATTTCAAAACCCGCATCAACAATTTCCCCAGGATAGGCGGGCATAGTTATAGATGTCGCCAGCGGAGGCAGAAGAAGATGACCCTTAGTTTCCTGATGGCACGTTGACCACCAGTTTCGGTCGGCGTGGATTTTCTCGTCCATTTCCTCAACGCCGATGCCGCCGCCGTATTCTGATATTGCCAGCGAAGAACGGATTTGCTCGTTCTCTTTGCTGTAGTCCCCGATGACAACTTTGCCTGGGAAGACAGATGCCAGGACAGGGCGCACCTGTCCAGAGATAGGGTAATAAACACCATTGAGTAAGATTTCATTAGGATGAAGAACTTGGTCTGCCATTATTATTTACTCCACTCTCATTTACTCGCGGATTCTTTTTGAGTTGGCTGGCATCTGAATATGCACCACTTTGAGACGCTCGACATTTGCCATCGCCTGCTTGAGTTGAAATTGCACTCGGTTATCATCTGGCTCGTTTTCAGGTCGGCGTATTCGGGTTGAGTGGAGCAGCGCCGCGGCTTGGAAGACAATGTAGGCAGGGCTAATTGGGCATACAGTTGTGTCTGCGGACAACGTGGCGGGACTGGCTAACCCTTCCAACCGTAGCTTTCGCGCCGCCACAAAATCAACATCAACCCACAGGTCTCCGTGGTAATGTCCTGTGTATTCTTGGAACTCAGGGTATTGTGATAGCTTGAGCATAGGTGTCGCGGCGTGGACAATGCGCCATTGGTCAGGGGGTATGGGTGGCATATCATCAAATCCGCCGTCATCGCTCGCCATCGTAACTCGGTAGAGATACATGAAGTCAGCGGGCAAATTATATTCATATGTATCTGCCGCCAAGGTTATTGTGGTCGTGTCTATCTTCCAGACCATCGCTTCCTCGGCAACCATGTCAATCGCCATGTTTATCCAATGGACAACTTCCTCCCATGAATAGACGCACATAATTGCGTAGGTAACACCCGACACGATTGTAGCTGTAAAGTTTGGCGTTATGGTAATTGTTGGCGTTGCTCCCGCAGCAAAGTCAGTTATCTTGCGCCAGTCGCCTGCGGATGCTCCGCTACGAATGTAAATGTAGGCGTTTTTGGAGTTGAAGTAGTCTGCCACTTCTGGACGTGAAGTATCTTGAACCGTGTTAGCTCCTCCACCCGTGGCGGTGCCTTCTACCCAGTCGTTCACGCTGCGAAGTGTTTTCTCAACTAGTGTTGCCCGTGTATCTGCGTAAATTCCCATCTATTTACCCTCAATAAGACTTGTTTCTTCGAAAAACCAGAGTTCTTGACGTTTCATCAAACCTTGCGACCCGCTTGGCTTGCTTGCTTCCATTGCCTCCATTATGGCTTTGTGTCGTTTTTCCATAATCGCAAGGGCGGTCTTATAACGCATCGGCTGGTTCTTAATTTCTTCCGCGCGCATAAGCGTGTCGCAATCACTTTCAGCCTGCCAATCTTTTTCTTCTGGCATTTGAATCCCTCCTTTTAGTTCTCCCTCGTATTAGTATAGTCTGCCCAGTCTCGTTGATTTGCGGGCGTAGTTAAATCCCGTCCAGTTACATTAGCCCAGTCCCGTCCAGCACTCGGCACAACTATATCCCGCCCCGTAATAGTTTCCCACAGACGGATTGCCACTTGCCCAAATACAATTACTGGGGCAAGTCCAGCAGTAACTAGAGCAAGAACAGGGGGTATAATTGCCCAGACAATTCGTGGGACATATTTTTCTAATGTTAGGCTGGCTGTGCTTGGGATGATTCGTAAGCTAAGTGTGGGGGCGTATAGAGTGTTGGTTAGTGCTGCTAAACTTGGGATGACTCCTAGTGCATTTAACGGGACGTATAGAGTAATGGCTTGGCTTAATGTGCTTGGTATTATTCCTAACTTAATAATAGAGACGTATTTGGTAATGGCTAGCGATAAAGTTGGCGGTATCACACCTGTCTTGATTGGCGGAACATAGCCCGTTATAACTAAGGCTAATGTGGATGGAATAACTCCATAACCAACGGCAGGGCTAAACTTCGTTGTTATCTGCGTTAGAGTTGCTGGGATGAATTTGAACGCAATGGGCGGAATGAAAGAAGTTAAGGCGAGGGACAACACCCCTGGGATTACAGTAGTGCCCCCTGTTATAATGATGGGGCTATACTCTGTATCATTTAAGGATAACGTGGCTGGTATAAATCCAAACCCGATGGCGGGGGCGTATTCGGTATCGTTCAACGTTAATGTGCTAGGGATATATCCAAAACCAATAACAGGGCTAAACTTTGTCGTTACCTGTGCTACGGTTGATGGGATAAATCCATAGCTAATTAGAGCGCTTTGCAGGCTTGTTATCAAGGCTAAGATGGTAGGAATAACGCTCAACCCTATGGCTGGACTATATTCAGTATCGTTCAACGCTAGCGTGCTGGGTATAATTGCCGATTCGATAACAGGGGCAAACTGAGTGTCCGATAACGCCAGCGTAGATGGGACAACAACCGTGCCAATCTGTATAACGGGGGCGTATTCGGTATCGTTCAACGTTAATGTGCTAGGGATGATTGCCAACTTGACAACTGGGACAAACTGAGTATCAGATAATACCAATGTGGCGGGAATAAAACCAAAACTTGCTAGAGGCGTTTTCAAACTTGTAGTCAAAGATAACATTGCTGGGACTACTCCAAGCTTGATTGGCGGAACATAGCTTGTTATGGTTTGGGTTAGTGTGGACGGTATAATGGCAAGCTTCAGGATGGGAACATACTCAGTGTCATTCAAAGTAATCGTTGTAGGAATAAAACCAAAGGCGGTGATAGCGCTTTTAAGGTTTGTGATTAAGGACAGCACCAACGGAACTACTCCTAATCCTATAGATGGACTGTATTCTGTATCATTTAGAGTCAAAGTGCTAGGTATAATTGCTTGCTTGATAACGGGAATATACTCCGCATCGTTTAGGGCTAATGTAGCTGGCACATAGCCAAATCTAGTAGCTGGTGTATATTGAGTGTCATTTAGGGCTAGGACGCTAGGGATAAATCCAGAGCCAATCGGAGGGGCGTATTTGGTGGTAGTCATAGATAGTGTCCCTGGTGTTACAGTGATGCTACCACCAACAGCAAGGATATAAGCCACCATTACCATAATGGCTGAAATAAAAGTGTCCTGTCCTCCATCATTAGGGTTGCCTGCACCAGCCTCATAAGCGTCAAAGACAGCCTGAGTCCAGCTTGCACTTGTCGGAGGAACGGCTCGGTAAATACTATTTCCATTCCAAGAAAAGGAAGTTCCCTGTGCCTTGGTAGTCTCAGTATTTACAGTGTCATACTCAACCATCTGATGGCTAGAACCACCGCCACCGCCTCTTTTCATATAGGCTAAAAACCTGACTGCCTGAATAGTATCCCCCGCAGCCAAGCCGATAGTAGCTGCCGATTGTAGGGCAAAAGTCTCCTCCGAGTCTGCTTGCTCTACGGAGTCGTCATACCAGACATAGGTTGTGGTATCTATAGAGCCTGGAGCATCATCTACAGAATCGTAAAATGGTCGGGTAGTTCCCGCCTTATCATATCCAAAATCTTGGTTTGTGCCGTCTGCTCTGGGAAGGGAGAGGAGAGTTCTGATGTCGCCGAGGTCAGATGTTGAGAATGTATTGTCCGCAACAACATCGTCAAAATATAGGTCAGCGGTTGAAGCGGTTTGAATACCGATTGTAATAGGAGCATTAATGCCGCCAGCAATGTTGAAACCTGATACTTCGTTAACACCGTTAATAGCAAAAAAACTAGTATTGCCCGCAGCATCCCAACCTCCCGATAAGCGATACCAAGTGTTAAGAGCCAATTGCGTGCTGGATGTGCCCTCAAGGACACTCGCATCATAAACCTTGATATATCTGCTCGTAGTTAGTGCTAAATAAGAAGCGGCGGGCCCTCCATAAATTGTTATTTCTGTATCTGGTGCCGTGCCTATAAAAAGATAGAAACTATATCTCCAAGGATTTACATCTGCTGATTGCACATAAGCAGTAGCTGCCGAGGTATTGCACCTCATGGCATAAGTGCCCGTCTTCTTAATAGTAGTCTGAATTGAGGGTGTGCCCGTAACTGAAGCCCACTCAAAGGTATTTCCACTCTCAAAACCGCTATGAAAGACAAGAGCCATTAAAAGTCCTCGCTATCGGAAATTGGGTCGTCACTACAGCGGATATTGTATTTCAAGGGATTGAGGGAATAGATAATCACCTTGACGAACATGAGGGTAGTAATGAGATAGTCTTTGCCCGCAATCTTCTCTATTCGCTCACGGGGAAGAAGGATAGGCGGATTTTGCCTCACGGGGTCATCAAGAGGAAAATCGGACAATAGTTTCTTATCCTCATAGTAATCCTGTATTAACTTGTTAAGGTTTGCTTGCCTACTGGCTAAATTACCAGTAGAGGGAAATTGGGCGACGGTAATATCCACTGAGGGAATACCATCGCCCATAATCTTAACCCCATCCTGAAAGCTAATCTCTTTAATTGGAGGCATCTAACCCTCCTAACTTATTGGTTTGCCTTCAGCGACAAGCCTGCCTGTCCCTGGAGTAACGGTTACGTTGCCAAGCATTTTCTTCAGCACTTGTTTCTCTGCATCTGATAAGCTGGCAAAACGCTCCCGTAGCATCCGCTCTCTCAATTCGTCTGCGATAGCCTTCCGCTTTTCACGGACAGCCCGCATCTCTTTCTTGAGAGCCGCGCTCATTTCCATAAGCTCATCGTTAGTTTTTCCTTCAAACATCTCAGTCTCCTTTACTTAATTTTATTTGGTTTAGCCTTATGCTAATGTAAATACGCCTGACGCATTGATTTGCACGGTCAGAACGTTGCCCGTGGTTACCGTTACATCGGCTGGTGTAGAATCCAGCAAACAGTAAGCAAGCACATTACCAGCAACCTCGTAGATACAAGCGAATCTAGCTATGATTGAACCGCCGCTTGCTGTCCATGAGGCATCGGTGCTGTCAACGGTTACGGTTGTAGTGCCAGATAACGACAGCGTTACTGCCGCACCACCTGCTGTGTAGCCATTGGCAGCGGCGTGTTCACTAGTCACACCAGCAAAAGTTGTGCTGGTTGCACCCAAGTTAGAGGTGCTGAGGAACAGCGCCATTTTGAACGTGTCGGTGTCTAGGTCAAATGTACCGTCAAGTAGACTGGTTCTACCTCCATTTGTGAATGTCCAAGTCCCCGCCGCCATGTTTTACCTCCTTAAAGATTTCTATTTATTTGCCTAACTGCTTGCCCGTCTTCTTACGGGCTTCGCTATAACAAATCGCTACGGCTTGCTTCGGGTCGCGCCCTTCACGGCGCATCTTCCGAATACACGCGCCGATTGCTTTCCGAATTTGCTCGTCGCTTGATTGTTTGTCAATAGACATTGGTATTGGCATATTATTTGTCCTCCTCCACGGATACCTCCACGAACTTCTCGTATAGGCTGAAGTGTTGGTCGGTCAGTTTTTGCTCGTCGCTTAGTTTCTTCAATGTAGCGATGCACAGGTTGTGCATAGCGCCGCCCATGTGGACATCTTTAATGATGCCCCTAGCCTTCTCCTCATCCCAAGTAACTTGCCCTGCGGGAATCATGTAAATTCCACAGTCTTGGCACTTGATTGCCTGTGCCGAGAGTTCAACTTTCTGACACTTTGGGCAACGCCAATGGTTTTTGAAGTCGATTTCCGCGACTTCCTTTTCGCTGAAACTTAGTGCTTCACGTAGCTTTCTTACCAGTTTCAGAGTAACAAAATCGCCCTCTTGCGGTAATATTCCCTGAAGTGCCAAACGCTCGTAAACGGATAGTTTCACGTTTATCCTCCAATTAGAGTTTTTGGCGGGCTAGTTAAAGCCCAACCCGCCAGAAGGCTTTAAGGTTCTGGTTATGCGGGTGCTACGGTGGTTGCAAGGAACCACATAGGAGTGGCAACGCCAGCTATAGTAGTGATGAAGCGAACCTTATGGGTCGCCGCACCATCCGCTGCCGCTGAAACAACTACAGCCGCGCTCGCGGATGCTGAATAGCTTGCATTATCCCCGAATTTAACTAGTGCGTTGAGGACATTGCTGCCGTATTCACGACACAAGATGAACGCTGAGGACGACTGCGAGCCACTCATGTTGTTGCCGTTGTTCAGAACAATGACGGCGTAGTTTCGGTTAGTGTATGACCCGCTCTTGTTGACCTCAAGCTCAGCAGCGCAGATATAGCCATCTACGCTGTTCACCGTTTGAGTTATCTTGGCGAAGATGCTCGATGCCCACGTTCCCAATGAACCCGCTACAGTAGTGGCGATGTTCAGGGTTACATAGTTGTCGGCAGCAGCCGCCATTGTTGGCGTGCCAACCAACTCAAAACCGTGTCTCTCAGCCGCGTCGAGTGTTACAACGTGCTCAAAGTAGCCACAAGGTCTTACTTCGGTGCTGTATACGTCAATAGGAGATAGCCCCGCTGTTGGAAGTGTTCTTGCCATTTTCGTTTTTCCCTTTTCGTATTTGTGATTTTTTATGCGTGCCAATACGGAACACGCCGACTTTTGTGGGCAGTTGTTTTTGTGGCACAACCGCCCAAAGCCATCTTGTCGGGTTTGGTTACGACCCTAAGCTGTAACGGTGCCTCCCGCCACGATGCCGTCAACTTTAGCCGATGATATTAGGTTCTCGAACTTGAGTCCACAATACCACTTAATTCGGCGACGTTGGGCATCCTTAGTCTCAAGGTTGCCGAGGTCTTCAACCTCAATCTTGTTGCTCCCATGAACGCCACAGACAGCTTGCGGTGCAAAGGTAAGGACAAAGATTGAAGTGTTAGCCCCGCCCGTCTTAGCTGCGTAAGCGCCCGATGCCGCGGTCTCGGTGTCCACGATGAGGTCGTCAACCGCGATGGGAATGTCTCGGTAATACTCAATCAACTTGCCAAAGTCGTTCCGCATAGCGGTGAATTTGTCGCCGACTGAGTTGAGGTAGACCGTGATGCGCCGACGCATCAGCTTGGACATGACGACTAACTGGGGTTTAAAACCCTTTATCATGTCAATCGCCTCGTCAAGCTTCAGCATAGATAGGGCAGTCCCCGTGCCTGCGCCTGCGTGAACCGTGTTGTAGGTGGTGCTGGCAATCAGCGTGTGAAGTCCATCGAACGTCTTAGTGCCGCTGGCGACTCCATAGTAAAAGGTATCCAAGAATTTCTCCTGCACAGCTTTTACCTTGTCCTCCAGGATGGTTGCCCAGACATCGATTATGTTGGAGCGTGTCCGCGCTACGAAGTTGTCAACGTCAGCGTCCTCGCCGAGAATCTTCAGGACGACGGTTTGCGGGGTCAGGACTGGCGTGCTTTCACCCCAAGTGTCGCCAACATCGTAGAAACTCGCGGTAGACCTAGTGGTTACTTGGTTATAGGTTAAGCTATTGCCAAGTAGCTCCTCGAATTGGAGCTTTTCTAGGATTGGGCTTTCCTTCACAAGCAGGTCAACAACAACCCTTTCCAACTCGGTTCGGGAGTATTTGTTGCCTTCTGCAAGGGTTAGTAATGCCATTGTCTTTTGTCTTCTAGTTTAGGGCAGCTACAATGTAGCTGTTCGACCTTTATTTAGTTTTTTTGGCTTCTTCGTCTTTGAGAGCGAGTTCTAGCCGCTCACGTACAGATAGCTTCGACCAATCCACTCCCTTAGTGGAAGTAACTGTCGAATCTACCTTTGTGGTCGGCTTTTGCCCCGTCTTGGATTTCTCCAATGCCATCTTCAGGGCGATGTTCTCCATCTCAATTGGTTGCTGCGCCTTCAGTAGTTCGCCGCGAGCAGTTGGCTCAAGCCCAAACTCTTTTATGAGTCTTTCCGCGGCAATCGCCTTCAAGCCTTCATCGGACTCTTTGGCTTTTGCCTCGATTTCCCCCTCGCGTTCCCTAATTTGGCGCTCACGCTCTGTTATTTGGGCTTCACGGGCAATGAAGCGCTTGGCAGCTTCAACGTCCCCGCCAGCGTCCTCGACTTGTCGAAGATAGGCAGCGTCTTCCCGCTCTTTTGCCTTGCTTTCGAGTTCCCGAAACTGCTTCTGCATCTCCTTTATTGTGCCCTTGTGCCCCGCTTGCATTTGTCTGATGGCTTCATCATGCTTGCCTTGCAGAGCTATAAACTCCTCCTGAGAATGGGTTGGTTGAGGTGGAGTTTGGTCAGGCAGACTTTCGGCTCCCTTCGCCCTACCTTCAACACCAGTCGCCGTTTGGTTCGTAGCGTCGTTGGCTGGAGTTCCAGTCTTATCTAAGTCTTCCATCATACCTCCTTTTGGTATTATTGACCACTCCTCTGTTTGAGGAGCCAATCACCTGCGGTTTCCGCTGGTTCTGCACCAGCAGGCAACGGCGGTTGTTCCGTTGCTTTTTGTTCAAATTCCTCACGCTGTTTCTGCATGAAATCACGTAGTTGCCAGTTTACTAGCGGCACCACCGACGTTCTTGGTTTGTTTAGTTTATCGGCTTTCTGTTCCAATATCGCGGCGGCTGCATCGGAGCGAACTTCTCCATAACCCCAAAAAGCTAAAGTTGCGTCTAGCTTAACGTTATGTTCGCGCACAACTGAACGCGACCGCGTATCAAGACTCCAATACTTAGTAGAGACAATATAGTTCATATCTTCTACACGCATAAGCTCTATTGACCTTGCAGGTTCATCCAGTTCCTTTATCCAATTGTTTTGATTGCGTAAAACATAAGCCCGTATCTCTGGCGTTAGTGAATCAAGATATTCTTTGGCTCGCCGCTCTGTTACTTCCCATTGTGGTTCGTTAAACTGACTCAGAATGGGCAGACGTAACTCTTTGTATGTTTCGAGGTCGCGGTCTTCTTGAGTCATTTCTTCGAACTTTTGCTGTTCCTGCTCCTCGCTGGTTAGCTTCTGATAATCACGCAACCACCAATAAACAGCCCACATTCCACGTTGCTGCGGGCGGATATTCTCCTTCAACTGTTCCAAGTAATCATCCACAGTTACTTTACCCTGTATAAATCCCTCTGCCAGCGGGTTCAAAGCTAATTTTTGCTGTTCAATGACCCACCCAGCCAAATCTCCAACCATCTTTTCTTCATCGGTTGCCCACTTGCGCCGTGTCTCTGCCCAAGCCGTCTCCCATAACTCGTCTATGCGTGGGTTCAACTGACGTAGTTCCAGTTTTTGCCCTTCGTTCAGGTCGTTCCACTCGAACCCACCTTTCGTCTGGATGAGAACGCGTTGATAGCCTGTAAGCGGTTCTTTAAGTTTGAGCGTTCCGTCAAGTATTTGTGTAATTATATCTTGTTGTGCGGCACGCAAGGCATCCCATTCTGGTTCTGGGAAGGATGAACCGCCAAAAAACTCCACCATTGCGACAGCGGTTATAACCCCTGGCTTTTGTCCCTTTTTCCATGCGTCGTAGGTTGCTTCCATCCATATCGGGACAAACTCTCTGCCGATGTATTCCCCGAAATCCATCAATGTATCGCGGGTTGGCTCTCCGATGAAACTGCGACCCGTGAGCAAGTCCATGCCAACACCAGTTAAGGGAGCAGTTCTGGAACGTATCCCGCGGTAGAGCCATGTAATAGTATTTTCTAAGTCGCCGTCAACAGTCGCCGCTCCGACAGCTACCGCAGCCCTTATCATGTTTAAGATGCCGCCAGCAAGACGAACTTTATAGCCTCCAATATCCAGGCTATATGCATCTGCACCATCTCCACCGAGAGACTTCGGGCGCAGGTCAAGTTTTGGCTCTTGTCCCAGCGCGTAGGCAGTTGCCACATAAAGAGACGTGCCTCCAAGATACAAAGCGCCCAAAAGTTCCAACGCCCAAGAAGCACGCCAAGCGCCTGTTTGAGCAAGTTTCTGCCCCACTTTTCCGCCCCCAAGGAACCCTTTGGGCATTTGATATAACAGTCCACGGGGTAGGTCTGAAAGTACTGTCCCCATCGCAAGTGTAAAGCGAGGGGCAAAGAATCCAAAGGCATTTGCGACACCTTGCCATTGTTCACTAGTGCCCATGCCGCGCAGGGAGAAGAACCCTGTGCTACGGTTTATAAAGTAAGCAAGCTCTCGTAGCTGCCCTGCCCTCTTCGCGGCAGGTTTCATCGCCTGCCACATTTTCACCGCGAATAGGGAACGCCCCGTGGTGAAAGCGTCGGTAGTTCTGCCAACCGTTACGTCCCAAACTTTATTTAGTCCCGCGCCTGCGAATGGAACTTTTAACAAACCCTTTGATATAATGTTGACACCTTCCAAGTATTCCGAGCGCCCAAGGAGTCCACCATAGTAGGCATATTCCAATGCGGATTCCATATTTTTTGGCTGCAACATGAACTTCTGGATATATTGCCTGTCGTTGAATATCGTCTTCAGCGTGCTCTTAAACGCCGCGGCAAATTCCTTTGGATGGCGAAACGATGGGGTTAGAAGGTGTATTGTCATTACTGAGTCATCGAAGGCAGCCTTAGAAAGTCTAAGAACCGTGGATGCATCGGCAGCTACTTGAACGCCCTTCCCGACTCTTTCACCGAACAGCGTATCAAGCCGCTTGGCAACGTCCCAACCATATCTTGTTATTTCTTTACCGTTTTTGCCTATGTATGTATATGGCTTCGCTATTAAATTATCATATCCTGGCGCGTTGACTTGTCTTTCCAATTTCCTCGCGGCGCGACCCACACGCACCATAGGCTTCAAAATGTCAAGTGATTGCTGTCGCGATGCGCGGCGTGCTAAGCCCGACCACGCATAAGCCCATGCCTCCGCGGGATTCCCCACGTATTGAAGACCAGCCTCTTCCATCGCTTCCTGCCCAAGCAGGTGATAACGAGGTCGTTCTTCGAGAGAGCCAAAACCCGACCAAAATCCGCTTGGTCGCTCTAGGGGCGTTTCCTTAAATGCCACCACAATTCTCGGCGAGTAATGTTCCAGAGCTTTACTATATGAGATACCCCAAGTATCTGCGGTCGCATCAAACACTTTCTCCACAGTTTGATGCGCCTTGAGATAGGCGCGTGCTTCTTTGCCCCAAATGTAATTTTTTGGTTTCTCTAAGATGTCTCCGAGGTAGCGGCTGGCATTTTTGATGTTTGGTTTTGCCTCAATAACCCCTTTAGCGAATACAACCAAACCCGTTTCATCCAAAGTAAACGGAAATTTAAGCGCGCTCAATGTGGCTATTGCTTGACTGGCTAGCGTATCAAAATAATCTCTTGTGCGCCCCTGCAAGATTTTTGCATCTCTAGTTCTGCCCAACAAATCTTTGCGTATAGGGCGTTGTAAAACTGCCTCGATAGTGGGCTTTCGCTTTGCCGCGGTGAGAAGAACGTTGCGTGCTGTAAATGGTTTGGGGACAAAGATTTTCTCTTTAGTTAGGAGTCCAAGTTTTCTTAGGTTTTCAAGTTTAGGAGAGAGTACAAACGCACGCATGTCGCTGCCCGAAGCGCGCGTTATGTTCTCGAATATTCTCTTTATATTTGTTATATCTATTCCATACCGCGGAGCGGTTTTAATCGCCCACAAATCCGCGGCATATTCACCAGCCATTGAGTTAGGAAACGAGTTGACGTAATGTCCTGTTTCGTGTAAAATTATAAAACGCAATGCGTTCTCATCTCGAATGTTGTGTGTTCCTATCCTAATATAAGATAGTTCTGGAGCTAATCCTAAATCTAAGTGTTTTGGGGCATATAATTTAAATTCTCTTTTGGCTACCGCATAGTAAGACTTAATGTATGGTTTAGTCGGGTCTAATACTATGTCTATTCGCCGCATCCCCTTCTTGGCTAGGTCATCGTTGATTGCTTTTATAAAATCGGTGCGGCTGACGGGCGGGTTTTTCATAGGCTTCAGGAAGCCCTTGTCTGGATGGATAACCTCTATCGTCCTTGAAACTTCAGGGGCAAACCCCTTAGCAAGCATCGCTTCCGTTTCTGGTGCGAATTTTATACCCCCAAAGAGGGTTCTTTTTGGAATTAGATTTGCGCCCGCGATGGGAACTGCGCCCGCTTCAATCCGAGCCATAGAAACGAGCTCGCCACCTATGAACCACAAAGGTAGTTCCATTGCAGTCTCATAAACCCACGTTCTTGCCCACTCTGGCTTCTTCTCATATTCCGCCATAACTGCGTCGCCAAGCTCTATTCTTCGCTGTAGGACAAGTGCAAGCGCCTGTCTAGCCTTTTCCTCGTTCGGGAATTGCCTGTAAGCCGCATCAGGCTTCATAAAAATTTCTTCCCAAATGGAACTTGGCGGGATAAATTTGTCTAAGTATTCCGCTTGCCTCTGAGCGCCCATAACCTCCCACTCAGGTGGAGATTCAAGTCCAAATGAACTTAATTCTTTTGAGGATATTCCTTCACGCTCAAATTTACGTTGGGCTTGACTTTGTGGCGTAGTGTATGTAGTAACAAAAGCCGCAAGCGGAGCGGTATACTTCTCCCGCACGCCAGAAAGTATCTTCAATGCCGCGCCAACGCCCGTCCACTTTAACGCACCAGCACCTACCTTTTCCAAAGTCGTTGGGGGCGTGGGTTCAAACTTTTTGGTGGTTAGGTTAAAATGTCCAACCAGCTTGCCTTCAGACCAAATGGAGTTGTCGGGCTTCCACAATCCAACCGCTCCATCTTCCATCGGAAACTTCAAACCTTCTGCGGTGCGCTCCCATCCAACGGGAATCCGCGGCTTGATTGTCTTTGTTTCTGGGTCGTAATCTCCAATAATATCTGCGCCCACCCAGACAGACTTATCTGGTTTCACCATAGCCTGTCGTTTATCTTCAAGAGTAATGGGCATACCCTCGGTAGCCATACGCTTATAAGCGGCGTTGGCTTGCCCAAGCTGTTCTTGGTATTGTAAGGATGGTAATGGTCTTCCTAGCTTGCCAAGAAGCCAATCGCCCGCAGTTTCAGTTGGTTGTTCTTTGCCGTTTGGCATATTAAAACTCTAACCAGCGTGTTCTTGGGGCAAAGCGTGTTTCCGTTCCCCTCATTTCCGTGGGCAACTCCACATATCTCTCGCCCCACGGGTATTCCTCAAGAAACGAACGCCAAGACGATTTAACTTGCTCTGGTGTCTGCGTGCCTGTAACTTGTCCACGCTGTAGGCGCGAGAACTCTGTGTATATGTCCGAGAACTGTCCCCTGTAGTATTGCTTCTGTTCGGGGACTTTTGGCAATGCCGCTTGGTAAATTTCACGCAGTATATTTCCTGTTTCTTCCGCGCCGCCACGCGCTCTTGCCTGACCCTCCGCCGAAACAGCACCACTCGGAGCCATAAGTCCCGTGATAGCTTTTGGTTCTCCGTGGGGTTTTGTCCCCGATGCCATAGCTTGATAAACATAATCAGGCACAGGCAGGTTGTTTGCCTTGTAGTATCCTTCTGCCCGATAAGCGTCTGCCCAGTTTTCGGGCAGGGTATAAGATATAACTGGCGTGATAGTTCCTGTTAATGGGTCAGTCGCGGCACTCGTTGTTCTTACCGTAAAGGCTTTTTCAACCTGATAATCCGTAAGCCCTTGGGTTTTAATCATATTAAGGAGCCACTCGAATGACACGGGCTGCGCCCCAACACCATAAACAATCGGCTCTCCCTTAGTTTGCCCAAGAGCCTTGCCTTCTGACCGCCCCACGTTTACGCCAGATAGTGTCCACGATGCTGTCCAAGAGAACCCGTAACCTTCCTGAAATGCAGCCGCACCAGCAATGCGGTTAAGGTATGCTCCCATCTGGTCAGCGTCCACAGCGGCTCTCTTTCCTTCAATCCAAGGAGCTACTACTTGCCCGCCAACAGTAGGCACTCCGTCACCTGCCAACGTGAGAGCCCGATAACCTGCCGCCTGTGCTTGTTGCACGCTTCCGCCAGACTCTATAGTTGACCAGTATGCGGCATCGGCGGCGGCGGCTCGTTCTGTGTCGGTTGGTGCTGCTTCGCCTAAACCTGGCGCATGAAATCCTGCACCTGTTCCCTTAGTTACATCGGTTTCTTTTCCGTCTGGCATTATACTTCCTCCTCGGTTCGCAGTATTGCGCCTCTAGCTCCGCCAGGGGTTGCCCCAAGTTCTTCTGGTGGTGATGCCCAGGCGGGCACCCCAGGTTGTCGTGCGGGGATACCTTGCGACATCGTTTCTTCGGGCATCATTCCACGTTCCATTCTAGGCATCATTGGCTGTTGTGTTTGAGCAGATGCAAGCCGTCCCTTGAGGTCAAGAATTAAACGCTGAATTTCGTTCATAACGTATTCAGCAAGGTCTGGTCGCCCTTCCACCATGTAAGCGTCGAACATACGTTGCAACTTGACTAGCGGAATGTTCTTGCCGAACTCAAGGTCAATCAGTTGTTCCTCTAAGTCGGGGTCATCCACCAGCAACATCTTTTCCCGTATAGTTCTGTCGGACAGTAATGGTCTCTCGCCCTGTCTGGCTTGGTTAGCCATAATAAATCTCTGTGGCTCGTCTTCGGGCAGACTTAACTCAATACGAACTTCGGGGTGCCATCCTGGTTTAATGTCTGTGGTTCGTATTTTTATTTTTTCGGGGTAGCCAAAGGGTCGGTTGGTGCTAGTTCTGCCTCGCACTTCAACGGGCTTAAATCCATCGCCGCGACGAAACTGGTCAAGCAACATACGGCAAGACATTTCATCGGTTATTTCCATTGACCTTATTGCATACGCAGTTACAGCTTCCTCCGACTCCCTGAGTTGGTTGATAGCGTAGCCAGACAGACGTGTTTCTACTTGTCCGTACGTAAGATAAGCATAGTTGCCTCGCTGTATGTCTCCTAATACCATGTTGACTAACGCAGAGGCATCGCGGGGCATTGACGGCTCCATAATTGGAGCAATTTTTATATCTGAGCGAAGGGGTATAAGCGCCGCCTTGTCAACCTGCCATATATCTTCATCCAGCGTTGCTTGCCCATCAGACGACCATATACCGAGCGGCACCTTCACGCCGCGACGAACAACAGTTAACAAATCGGACATGGTTTTGTTCAATATAGGAAACAGCCCTCGTGTTGAGGCATAGATAGATTCGCCGAGATGTTTGCCTGTGTATCGGTAAACGTCGTGGTATGTTGGGGGCATCGCTCCAACCCGCGAAATAACTATTGGGCAATAGTCCAGACCGTGCGGCTCAAGAGGCTTTGCCCAACGCCCCTCAATGATAACGCCGTTATTCTTGGTGTCCCAATAGTCAATAACGGTAACCTCATCCTGCGCTACGACGCTACCGTATTCTTCCTTCACTTGTTCTTTGGAGGCTCGTCTAGTGTAAGCCGCCCATAGCAATCCCTTGTCGCCCTCTTGGTAAGCTAAATGATATGGGTCTAACACGCGAATTTGTGGGTCTGTTTCTCCATCTTCTGTCTTTGTGATAAATACGCGCAGCGCAACCATTCCACGTAACGAAAGATACCAAGCCATTTGCGCTTGTAGCGAGGGCAAAAGCATTGCGGCGAGGCGTTCATCGTTTAGTTTGTAAACACCATAAAGAAAGCGCTCAACCATACTGGCTTCTTTTCGTTGCGCCTCTGTCAATGTTTCGGGAGGTATCCGAATAAGCGCTTTCGCCTTGAATAGACGCGTAAGAACGCGGTCGGCAAAAACTCTTGGGGCGTTTGATGTATAAGACACATAGCCCCTTCCCGCGTCATAGGGCTCAAGGCGATATAAGTTAAAATCTCCATCCCAACGCTTGCGGAGGGAAACTTGCACGGTGTCATTATTGAAGCCACTTGTCGCATCCGTTATTTGGGCGATTTCCGTGAACATAGCTACTCTCCTGTTCTGAGTTCTTCTGCCTTTCGTATATCAAGCGGCTTGGGCATACCAGCACGGGCTTGTTGCTCAATGTTGCGAAGTCTGAAAACAACCGCTGGGTGCAGGTCAGACAATACAATAATATCCGCGGGGTTTACAACTACAGCGAACGCCACACCCTCCAACGTCAGGATACAAGGCATATTTGCCGCAGTATCCGTTCCGTTCAAGCGTCGCCACTCGCTAAAAGGTATCTGCTTTAACTGTGTCATCTTACTCCTTAAAAGAATTTTACTTTTATCTTTGTCTGCGCTTGACTATAGCCAACAAGGTCAACCAAACCGTAGGCTAATGCTTTGCAGGCGTGGTTGTGTTTGTCTTCAGGAACGTCTCCAATTATGCTGCCCTCTTTATCGGCGCGCCACTTATAAACATGGGTTTGCCCATCCTGGGGGCTTGGGCAACCGCCAAGCTCACTTATCAGCCCGCGGCAGTTTACGTTGATGTGAAGGAGTGACGTATTGGTTACGGGGTTGACTATGAGATATGTCTTAACCCTCTCAATGCCATCTTGGATTCTAACCCTTTGACTGCGCAGAACTACACGACCTTCATGCGCCCAAACTTCGGCGGGCGCGGGCATGGCTTGGTGTCGTGTGCCTGCGATGTCTATTGCCCCGCCGATAACTTTGTCCCACCAAGGTTTCTGCTTGCACACCTTTATAATATCTGAGGTAACAAGTCCAGACTCATAAACCTCATCCACGACATAAATGTGCTCCCCGCGCTTCTGGACAGCTAAGATGGCGTAAACTGTTTGGTATCCTGGGTCAACCCAGAGATAAACAGGTGCGGCAGGGTCAAAGTTATATTCTTTGCCCTGTCCCGTATGATAAACAACGCTAAACTCTTTAAACACCAGTCCCTGCGGAGGCATCGGAACGCCACCATATCGCTCGGAGAACCACTCTTTAGAGCTAGAGCGTTCCAAGGCGAGTATCTCAGGGTCGTTCCTGCCCCCAGGGAAAATAACTGTGTTTGACCAAGTAGGAATAGAGAAAGATTGGAACTCGCAATGACCAAACTCATCTATTGTTGGAATTTGCCCGCGCTGCCACATCTCTGGATACCATCCGAGGCTGGATTCAAAGCTCCCCGCCATAAATAACCATCCGCGCTTCTCAGCAATCCTACCACGCAGCCGCAAGAAGTCCTCATAGGTAAGCTGGCTCGCCTCACAAGCAATAATTCCGTCTGGCGCTTCCATCGCCAATTTTCTAGGGTCGCGGGCAGATTTAGTAACAACGCGAAAGCCACCAGCAATCAGGATTTCACCTGGGTCAATCTGTTTTGTGGCTTCATACGCCCAGCCAAGTTTGTCAAGGTTCTCGCAGATATACGTATACTCTGCCCTTGTCCTCTCGTAATCGCTGGCAACAAGCCAGTATAACTCTCCCGCGGGGAAGCGTGTAGTAAACTCTGCACTAGCAACGGTGCTTTTCCCGCTGCGCTCGCCACCAGCAACCAGTTTTATGCGCGCCCCAGACTCATGGATGGGAGCTTGTGCTTCGGTTGGCTTATAGCCAATCTTATCAAAGACAAAATCACGGACTGTTTTGTGGGACATTCTCGTTTACTTTGCTTATGACCGCAGAAAAGGGATTTTCCTCCGCTGGTGCTTGTAGCTCCAGAGGCTTTTCTTTTGCCGTTGTTTCTGCCGCATCGGGCAGAGCCATTAGCCGTCGCAGGTCTTCAAGTAGCTGTCTCGTCCTAGTATCATGTATTTCAATGGTCTTGTAGTTATCGCGGAACTCTGGGCGGTATCCCTTCAGTAAAAATATCTTGGCGATGATGTTTTCCGATTCAATTAGCTCTTTTTCTATCTGGTCAGCAATAACTTGCCGTGCTTGGCGGTATAATTGGGCAAATTCAGGGTCAGCCTCCGCCCAACTATGTGGTTGTGTGGGATTTACGCCCAACTGTCGGGCAGCATCAGATAACGTTTTAGCCTCTCCAAGTCCAATCAGGCGTAAAATGTCCTCTTTCATCTTCCGAACTTGCTCATCTGTTGAACGTGGTAGATGTTTTTTGCCGCGTGGTCTTCCCATCATTCTAAATTCGTATAACTCCCGCTATTTTAAGGGGTTTTTGCTTATCATTATTCATAATGGAATTACACCATAAATTTTTAAAACAAGCAAGATATACCCACCCCCCAAAACCCCCCAAACGATGCCAATAACATCTTTATAGCTTTTGTCGCCCTTACCTATATCGTTTATAAATTCGTATCCAAGCTCCATTAGGCAAGCAACCGTTCCCAACAGGGGATGAGCAAGAAAAAGCCCCACCGCTGCCAAGCCCCACGGCACGTGCATCCATAATCTACGCCAATCTTCATGCGTCATGGCTTATTCCCCTTGAAAATACGCAGAAATAGCAAGGCATCTGCCAGATACAATAGCTCTAGCAGGAGGAATATCCCAAGCGCCTGTCCAAAGTGCCCAGATGCTCGAACATCGTCGAGCCAAAGCACCAAGGGCAGGAACCATCCTTGGGCAAGAACCCAGACTATCTTTGCAACTTGGGGGCTTTTCATCCATGATTTACTTGTGCTGACCGAAAGCCAAAATAAAATCCCACCGCGGCTGTCCAAGGCACCTGCGCCATAGCTACTAGGGCAATGACCGTGGTTACGTCCAGTTCAAATTTAACCAAGACATAGCCAAGAACCGCGTAGAAGCCCGCGCCACCGATGGTGGCTAAGAGGGCGCGGACACCAAAATCATTAGCCAGCTTCATCTTCAACTTCCTTCAGGTGTTTAATACTGACTATCTGCCAGCTACGATACAAGAACGATGTCGGATTTCATTTACCTCCGCGCTTCAGCACGGCGTTCCTGTAATTCTCGCCCATTGCTTTGCCGTGCATGGGCATACGCTTCCTTCGCTTGTCTAGCTTCCTGTCGCGCCGCGCTGCTCTATGTAGTTCAGGCACGCCTTTCCTTAAATCTTGTTTTGACCACCCAGCAACATGGGCAGGGGCTTAAAAACCATCAGATTTTGATTGTAGTGCGTCTCGTTGTGGTTCTTGCAAAGTGTGTGGGCAAGAAGAACACGGTTCGGCGCAGTCCTCGCATGGAGAGGCGGATTCATATTCAAACGCCAATACCCCGATGCCGCTACATTCGGGGCAGTTTACACGGGCAGGGTATTGGTAGCCGCCTGTATCGTTGTGGATGCGCGCCCAATCATTTATCTTTCCCGCGCCGCAACAAACGGGGCAGAGTATTTTAATTATATTTTTCACGTCAGGCTCCATGCATTATCTGATTTGGTGTTATGTTAAGTCTTTTTTGGTATTTTGAAAAGAGAAGGTGATATTCAACAATGAGCCGCATAGTGTGGGGTACGTGCCAAGAAGAAAAGTCAGGTGCCAGCGATAGAAATTAGGTTTTTCCTCTATTTGGCAGGCTCGGGCAGGCTCGGGGTCGACCTCGGGCAATTTTAGTTAGAACTTTTTGGTTGGGAAAGTTTATTCCGCACCTTTTAGTCGGGAATTTTTAGTTCGCACTTTTTGGTTCGGTTTTTTTGGGAGGACTACAAACATTATACCATGTCCCACTTTTGCCTTGTCAAGTCCCAGACTACCTAGAAAACGGCTAAAATAACGAGCCTGAAAGAGTTTGAACGACTTTACAGATAGACACTTTACTCCCCAACCCCTGCCAATGGCTTTGCAAATTTAAACCTAGGCATAGTAAGCTATCTACAGGCTCAGTTTTGAGTCTAGGTCGCACCTTAAAAATTTAATACGGAGGTAAAGGGTGCAAGCTAACATCGTCTCGGATAACGGCACACTAGTCGCAGTCTTACCGCTCGACCCCAAAACATTCTCGACAGGCAACAAAGGCTTCTATGCCCACGGAAAGGTAATTGTAAACGGCGTGAAGTATCAGGCACAATGCCAGCTTGTCAAGATTAAACCCCAGCCCGAGGGTAAGAAATGAACCCTACTAACGAGGACATCAACCACCCCAAGACACGGGCGAACTGGAACAGAAGACGACCACACAAGCCGACCAAAAAATAGGTCGGACTCTAAGCAGGGCAGGACAAGGATGCGACCCCTTGTCCTGCCCTCTTAGGGTAAGAATATGTTTTGGATTGCCCTGTTTATTGTAATCGTGTTTATTGCCTATCACGGCTTCCTGCAATCGGACAGGTGAAGAATGGAAAGTGCATGGCTAAAATCAAGGGTAAATCACAGGCAGACACGCCAAGAGCGTGGGTGCAAGTATGCTCTAGCAATAGGACTTGGTGCAAGTGTCGGTATCGCTCGGCGTATGCGAGACTGGCGTGAAAGCAAAATAATCTCGGCATTGGGAAGTGTTTACATTGAGACAAAAATTTGGCGTGGGCAGCAAGGTTAGATTTAGCCCTAGATGCCCAAAGGACATTAAGGCACAATTGAGAGGCAGGACTAGGACAGTCATAGATTATATGTATGACCCCGACCACGCCTGCTGCTATTATGAGATAGGCAGACAGGGCAAGGGCAGTCAAGGCTATCTGCTTAGGTCATATATGCTAATTCCTGCGGAGATAGGGCAGAAGTGCAGGTATGGCAATAAGAAAATTAGATATAGTTTCCGATTAGCACGCCAGAATGATAAAATAAGCGACTTTATGGTTGAGTGTATGAGATAAAACAAGGCACAAAGTTAACACGGCAGAACACAACCTAAACTTTATAACATAAATAGGGTATTGACAAGGCAAAACGAGCCTGTTATACTTAAATCAAGCGAGATATAGAAGGTGAACTAAATGGAGGAGAAAACATGAAGGATTTATTTGAACTGCTGAACCGACAAGGTGTTACGATAGTGGCATCTTCTCGGACAGGCTCAACGGAGGTGTACTCGGCTGAGGACGGGCTGTTCTTGGTTGAGCACCTCAAAAGCGGGCGGGATGTTATCACTCCCGTCGCCGAAATGCCTAACTATTTGACAGTTAGGTATAGCCCCCCGAAGCTAGCGGAGGGGCTCCTAAAAGAATGGGCTGGCTGAAAATAAAATTAGTGCGGTGACAGGATGGAGAACCAAGTATTGTTCAAGCCAAATTGAGATAGCTTGCCATAGAGAGGATGTTGCTGAGCTAATCCGCAAACTCCAAGAGGCATTGCGGAAAGATAAAGAAAGGAGGTGAACTAAATGACAATCCAAATTAGGCACAAAAGGACAGGGGGAGTCATTATTGAGGGGGAATATAATTCCCTGAAGGAGTGCTTGGAGCAAAATGAAGGCACAGACCTGAGAGACGCAGACCTGAGAGGCACAGACCTGACAGACGCAAACCTGAGAGGCACAGACTTAAGAGGTGCAAACCTGAGAGGCACAGACCTAGAAGACGCAAACCTGAGAGGCGTAAACCTAGAAGACGCAAACCTGAGAGACGCAGACCTGAGAGACGCAGACCTAGAAGACGCAGACCTGAGAGGCACAGACCTAGAAGACGCAAACCTACAAGGTGCAGAGAACTACGTTAATTCGCATGACGTATTTACTGAAGTTATACGATGCCAGCCTGTCTCAGTATTTATTGAGGCTGAATGGACGGCCATCGCTCAGATTTGCCTTCATCGTTTGTGCTGGAATACCATCAAAACCCGCTTCTCCAATGTAATGCCTCACATATTCGCAGTTTTGGCTAACGCTGGCTTTGCGGAATGGGCAGAATATTGGAAAAGCATGGAGGAGATTAAATAAGGGCTAAGAAAACTAAGTCAACCGAGAAGGCCTATGAGGAGACGATAGCTCCAGCCAGCAACTCTGTCAAGGAAGGAAAAAGAGGTTAATGCTACATGCCCTAGCAAGGCACAGAGACGAAATAATGATAGGAGAATAGTAAATGTTACAAACGGAACGTTTAAACACATTTGATATTATAGAGCTAGACTTGGCACTAATAGATGAGAAAAACTATCCCACCGTACACCCAGATATGCCCGTTAAGCTAAATGAAACAGTAATCGGCGGAATGTCCCCCACACTAAAGAAACTGTCTATTCTCTGGAGGGCTGTTGACGGTGAACAGGCAAGGGCACACTCGGACTCGATGAGAGCGATGTTAGTGGGAGACGACGCTGCTATGCAAGAGCACGAGCGGAGTGAACACGCTCTCGCCCGTAAGTCAAGGCTCTTGGAGGGCTTATTCTGGTATGAGGTCGGCATCGTATTCGACATACTCTCTGAGAGAGCCATCGGTATTAGATACGCACCGCTCGGAGATGTAGTCGTAGTCGGCGACGCAGGGGAATGATATTACCGCTCGCCGCACTACTGGTTTTCATCGTCTTGTGGCTCTTATTCTGGCTAAAGAAGTAAGTTTGTGTGGTAGGACAGGCATCGGCTTGTCCTACCACGCAGACGAGGGAGTAGAAAAGTGAACACTCTTACGTTAAGGTGCAAAGCCTGCGGACATATTTACCAATGGGTAGACTGCTATACTGGCTCTGGCAATCCTGACGAACGACCGACCTGCCCAAAGTGTGGCACGCATAAGGCAATACTAGTTCAATAAGGAGAAGACTATATGAACTATGAAGAAGCACAGGCAATCCTGCTACGTCTAGTTAACTGTCTGCCAAGCTCTAGCAACGAGATGGGGACAGGGCATTTAAGCCTTAGTGAGATTATGGCAATCTCTAAGGGGTTACAGGCTGTCGGAGATTGCCTAGAATTGGGACTAAACGGCATTGGCGACTAGGTAATGCGGGTGATGGAGAGTCGCAAGGCACGAGGACTACCTCTGGAGAGCTAGTTTATAGCGAGGTAGAAGCAGACCAGCAAAAGGAGTAATTAAGCGGGAGGTATGATATGGGTGCAGGATGGCTATACTACCATCGATACCCACCAAAACGCAAATGTGCTATGTGTGGCAAACGGCACTACCTAAAGCGTGTAGGTATTATGTCTAATGGCGTAGACGTGTGGAAGATGTTTTGCCCAAAGAGACGTAGAGACGCAGGGACACAGGAGAGACGCGGGGACACAGGGAAGACGGAGGGACGCATGACCAATCGGGAATTAGCTGGCAGAATTATTGACATGGTAGAGGATGAAGTCCTTTGCCAGCATCCAGAACTCAACCTCAATACCAAAGCGGCACAGGGGATTGCCGACCCCGCCGTCATTTGCGGGGTTGGTTACTATGACCTTGAAGACGCTATCTGTGCGTTGCTGGAGGAGAGTAACATGAAACAGAAAGACGCAGAGACTTAGGAAACAAGACCTATTCCTATGCACCGTATGTAGACTGAAAGACACAATAAAACAGGATAAGGAGAATAAAATGATAACGTCAGGATTAGCCTTTCATTGCCATCACGATACGCTCGCTGAATACGTTAGCGACTTTGACGAGAGGATAGACGATATAGTCCAGAATAAACCCGTTAACGAGCAAGCGTTGAGGCTGTGGCTATTTAAGCTCGTCCCAATGGATAGGTTGCCTCCCGAACTGGCGAAGGCAACGGAAGTCTGCGATAAGGCAAGGGAAGCCTACATTAAGGCAAGGGAAGTCTACATTAAGGCAAGGGAAGTCTACTATAAGGCAAGGGAAGCCTACTATAAGGTAAGGGAAGCCTACATTAAGGCAATAGGAGCCCACTCTAAGGCAATGGAACGATTTGCCCCCGAACTAGAGAAACTACACGCAGAGCTATGTCCAGACTGTCCTTGGAATGGAAAGACCATCTTCGCCAATGAGGGATAATGGAAAGCCACAATAAAGATGGGAAACATCTCGTCAACCCTGCGAACTGGGTGGACATTGGTTGCGACGATTTGAAACGTGCCGCCGAGAGCAGACAGCGAGTCGCAGAAGGTTATGCCCACGAGTGGTGGGACTGGCTGAAACAACGGTTGCGGACAATACCGTTAGATGCAGCTTTACCGCCAGATATACCTATCGGAGAAATGCCCACGGTGGGGCGTGGACGGGGGCATACTAACGATAACTTGGAGGAGACTTAATATGTAATTTTATAATATATCTGATAAGGCAGGATTAGTTTGCTCTAACTAAAATCTATAGGGCACATAAAAGGAGTAATATGGAACAGGAACAGAATAGGGAACAGTATAGGAGGCGGTTTTGGACGACTCTAGATAATACAACGGGACAGTATATGAATCGGTTTTGGATGGTTCTAGGTAATACATCGGGGCAGATGTCGGGCAGGCTCTACAACGAGAAAGATGCGCGAGATGTGGCTGAAAGGATGGCTAGAGCCAATAGCGAGGACGTTTTTCTATTAGAGGCGCGGGAGGTTGTTGGGGTTTATTACACGGTGTGGAAAGAAACGCGAGGCTATAAAGTGCCATGTTAGCTTGCCCTACAAGTTTTTCGGACAATATAAAATTTAGCTTCGGGGAACAGCTTTGATGTTTGTAGGGTTAGGGGGGGTATATATATAATATACCCCAACCTAAACCTACAAAACAGTTCAAGACAAAACTGAAAGGGAGGTAAAGGTTGAAATTCATAATCGCAGATGAGACACTTACCCCACGTGAAGCAGGCTATTGGAAATGGCGGCTCGCTTCGTGGGCAAAAGCGACTGGTTGCGATACGGAAGGACTGACCATCAAGCTGGCTTGCCCTGTTGAAGCTGCCTCGCGGTTTGTTGGTCGCGTTTTGGCGGTTTACAACCGAGCAACCAAAACAATAGAGATAAACGTGCACCACCCGCAAATGCGTGAAGTGGGCAGAAAGTTTGTGTTTATGCACGAATTGGGACATTACGCGGGCACACCCCTTGAAGTAAACGCACACATATACGCCTTGCGCTTTGCTTTGCCCAAAACCACTAACGTCCTGTTTTTGTTAAAAGCAATAGAAAAGTCAGACCTACCACAAAACGTCAAGGATAAACTAAGGAGGAATTATGTTTCGCTATGAAATCTATTTGCCATTAAATTTCAATGATGGGAGCCCCGTCCCCCAAGTGATATTCACCGCGGTTAAGAAGGAGCTAGTCGCGCGGTTCCACGGGCTTACCATTTTGCCTAACGCAGGAGGATGGTGGCGCATGGGGGACAAGATATACGTCGACGATATTATCATTTACCGTGTTACCTGCGCTAGGGATGAGGATATGTTCTTCAGACAGTTCAAGAGAAGATTAACGGAAATCTTTAAGCAGGAAGAAATCTGGGTCGAGCGACTGGAAACACGCTTAATCTAGTCAAAAAATAACTTGACAAGCGATAGCTAAGTAATGGTATAATAAGAAAAACTATCAAATGGAGGCGAAAAATGGCGCAAATTTGGCTACCTAGAAAAGATGGATTGAAACAAGAACAACTTGCGGGGCAAGACGAATTTCTTGCCACCGAGCGGCGCATACTGATTATGTCGGAAGTTATTAACTTTGGCGGTAGCGGTTTGATAGAGGCGCTCATGGCGCTAGATACAATCTCCGCCGACCCAATTAAATTGTTTATAACTAGCCCTGGGGGGGCACTCGTGGGGGCGTTTAGCATCTGCGATGCGATGAGTATGTTGAGAAGTCCTATTTATACCGTCGGTCGCATCTGCGCCTCTGCTGCCATCTTGCCGTTAGTTATGGGCACAGCGGGGCATCGTTACATGACTCCGCGTGGGCAAGTAATGTTACATTTGCCCTACGGTGCGGCTGAGGGCACCTACCAAGAAGCGCGCATCCAAGCCGAGGAACTGCGTAAGCTCACAGAACGTATTGCCGACATTCTGATTTCGCGGGGCGTAAAGAGGACGCAGGCGCAGGTTCTCGCCGACATTGACCGCGAGTTCTGGATGGATGCCCGCGAAGCCATTGACTACGGGCTGGCAGATAAGATTTTGGATGCCGCCACTTATCAGGGGTGGATAAGTGGCAGTTAAAGTTTATTGCGATGGCTCAGGCAAACAGGCTGTGTTCAAGATAGAGGGGCGAGAGCCTGTAGTCACGCCCAATGTAGAAGGCATGACGCACAACGATAGTGAATACTTCGCTATCATTTTGGCGCTGCGTTACATCGAGGAAAACCTATGTCCCAGTAGGAAATATGAGATAGTATCTGACTCGCGGCTTGCCATAAACCAAATCAATGGGGACTGGAAAGTGCGCAATAAGCGGATGGAAAGACACACAACCACGGTTCACAAACTGTGTTGGAACGCGGGGACACGCCCCCTTAGAGTTACGTTTGTGTGGGTTCCCCGCGCGGAGTTGCCCATTGATGCCTCGAAAGCGTGAGCCGCGCCGATGCTCAAACGGCAAACAGCCGATGTTCTTTTCCGATGGGTGGATGCTCGCCAAAGGCGACGTGGGAATTAAGTTGCTCTGCCCTAGTTGTTTTAAGAATGAATGGGGCAAGAAGCCAAACATATTATATGTATCTGTATAAAGGAGGGACTATATAATGCACAACATGGAAGCAACAGATGGAACTATTTATCCTGAAGCACGAATAGCCCAACTTGACGTTGGAGCGCTAACGTTTGAAACTATGGCGTACACTCTAGGCAATAGTCCACCTGTATTACAGTTCTGCCACCAAATAATCATGAGGAAATGCATGACGGGATATGAGCAGGGCTGGGGCAAAATCATCTTCCAAGGAACGTTAAAGGAACTATTAGACATAGTAGAAAAGGCTACCGAGCCGCTAGAAGGGGAAATAAAGTTCCCTTCAGTAGTATAGGAGGCGGTAAATGCACGAAGGCTTTTGGGCGCAAGATGCTCATGGCGGCGCTACATTTATCTATTACGACGACCTTGACATTGACCAGCTTGGACAGGTGTTCAAGCCCATCGGCGGGTTCTGTTATCCCGTGGAAGGTTTTGTGCGTATGCCCTTGCCCGAAGCACCATACTACGTGAAAAGCTGGTTGCCCAAGCAGGGGAAGTGTATGATTTATGGGGCAGCCAAGGCGGGCAAAAGCTACCTTGCCCTGCAACTTGCCCGATGTGTTGGCGCAGGCGAGCCGTTTCTGGGTATCCCAACGCAGCAAGGCAGGGTTTTGTATTTGCAATTTGAGCTTGGCATGGAGGTATTGCAAGGACGCATCAAGTCAACAGGGCGAACCTATGAGGACGTTTACGTTGGCACCACGTTTGGGCTCAAACTGGACACACGGATGGGCAGGGAGCATCTACATAATGCCCTGGAAGCTGTCCAGCCTGCCGTCTTGATACTCGACCCGTTTTACAAAATTCTCACGGGCGATGAGAATGAGTCTCACGACGTTAAGTCCTTACTCGATAATCTGGACGAGGCGATTGAAGTTTTCAGGTGTTCCGTGGTAATGATGCACCACGCTGGAAAAGACATAGAGCGGGGGCAGCGGGGAACGAGCACCCTGGCGGATTGGCACGACGCGGTTATAGAGTTGCGTAAGATTTCTAAGGTCGGAGAGCCGTTCAGAATTAAGCTCACGCCGAAGTTCTTGCGCCATGCAGAGTTGCCCGATAAACCCATCGAGGCAGTTATGAAGAACTTTGAGTTTGACATAGATACAGGTGGACTTACGCTTGAGGAGCAAATACTCCGCGCCCTCAAGCCGCGGGGAAAGACTATGATAACTATTAAGGAACTTCTTGACCTGAATTTGTGTTCGGCGCGAAGTTCGTTGTATGATGCCCTGAACCGCTTGGTAGCGCAGGGGCAAGTAGAGAGGATTGACCGTGGAGTTTATCACTTAAAAAATGAATAGGCTTGCTGGTGTCCTGATGGTAATAGCTATCAATATCTGATTAGCGTATAAGCTAAGGAGGTAAAAATGTTCAAGAGAGAAAATAAGTATCTAGTATTGAAGTGGGATGATATTAGAACATTCCTCCATCCCAATGATGGGGAGAAATTGGAGGAGATTCTAGAGGTTATTGGCGGTGGAAGGAAAGAAGAAGACAAGAAGGATAATACCTATGTGGTAGTAAGTGAGGATGAACCCTATGCTGAGATTGTCTGGAAGCTGATAGAGATGGAAGAAACCTGGAAGGAGAAATATGAGGCAAAAGGGAAGCTAACTTAATGTGTAGCCAAACCGTTAATATCGGTCAAGCTGGCTACTGGCTGGCAGCGGAAGAGATTAAATGCGAGAGGGATAGTCCTACATGGGAACGAAACATATAGAAGCGGATAGCATCCTTAGTACCTTGGACGAAAATCTGAAAATTATATTGTCATCTCTGGAAAGTAGTTATGATGGGCTTGGTAGGGTTAGCGTTGGAGATTGGAAGCTAATAAATACTAAAGCTCACCGTATAATTCAGAGCTTAAAAACTTTCAGAGATAAAGGGGGCTCAATATTTAAGGAGGGGCACCTACTCAAGTGGAGTTGGACAGAGGACTCAAGTAGTACTAGGGTTGCCAAACTTAATGGCTGGCAGATAACCCATGACGCTTGGCTTTATAATGTATTTTACCTAGTTCCTCCAGTAGAGAATATTCCTTTTGAAGTTCAAGTAAATGGACAATCATATAGCATTGAATTTAGTAGGGGTGGATATAATATAAATATTCCATCCTCAATACTACTAAAGTTTGAGCGGGTTCACGGCTTTGGAAAGTTAACTTCAGTTACCTTAGAGTGGCTATTTTCAGGGAATAGATGGAATGGAGAGCCTCACAGAGAAAATAACCTTCCTGCATTAATCATTATGGCGAAGGGTAAGACTACATTGAGGTATTATCTCTATGGCTTGGAACACGGAGGAAATAAATATTATGGTTTTGAGTCAAGAATTAAGGATGGCTTAACTGAAATTAGATGCCCAGAATGTGGGGGGGAGGGAAGGCAAACATATATTCACAAACAGACAAAGTACTCTCCAGGGGGGCTTGGATGGACTCCCATGCACTATGTGGAGGAAATTCCATATAAAGATAAATGTCATATGTGTACTATGCCTCTGGAAAAGATAGGTCGTGGATGGATAACGCTGCTTCCAGAGAATGAGAAAGAAATACAGAAATTGGCTTTGGGGCAGAGGGGGAAGGGTGGGGGGTGCATACAGCTATGAAGGGACACCTTCTCGTAGTGCTGAGTGGCGGTGAACGAACCGCCAGCCCTCACCCCAAATAAAGGAGGAGGCAAGCAAATGAGCCAGCAACTAAGAAACCCTATAACCATTACTGATAAGTTCCCTGTAGGCAGAAAGTTTACTGTCTATTGTCAAGATGGCTTGAGTAATGAATGGGGTAAGTGGTCAGCCATCGTTAAGGGATTAGATTTAAACAAAGAAGAAATTACTATAAGCCTATCCCAAGACTGGGAAGGTGCTGATATGAGAGGGGGACAATATTGGGTGGAAACCAGAACAATAAAGTTTAAGGATTTTCTTATTCCTTTACTTTAGCCTAATATATTGTTTGTATCAATGTAAAGGAGGTAAAATAAATAAGCTGCTTGCTGGTGTCCTTACCTAAAATGGGGAAGTAATGTAGTGTGGTAGACTACAAACCAGCAAGTTGCCAGCCCCCCGAAAGGGCAAGTAGTAGTAGCAGCAATTGGAGCGGTTAAACCGTTTCTTGGCTACTGGCTGGCAAAGCCTGAGCCGAGGGCTTGGGACAAATAGTGCTAGTCTCTCCCAATTGGGCTAGTCGGCAGTAGGCTCAGGCATTATGGGTGAGGGTCGGCTTGAATAGTCAATAAAAGCCAGTATTGTAGCGAGGGTGAAAGTCCTTCCCAGCCCTCACCACAAATAAAGGAGGAGACAATGGAAGTTGAATTTGAGGCAACTATTGAGGGAACGGTCGTATGCCCTGAGTGCGGCTGTGAGTTTGATACCGAGCTAACAGGAACCGTCTCCGCGGACGTTGAACCCGAATATATTAACGAAGGTTATGATTAAAGGAGTGAACTAAATGGCTAAGAAAACTAAGTCATCTTGGAAGGTCTACGAGGAGACGGTAGCCCAAGCCGAGAAGGTCTACGAGGAGACGATAGCCCAAGTCAGCAAGGTCTACGATGAGACGAGGGCTCAAGTCTGGAAGGTCTACGAGGAGGCGATAGCTCAAGCCAAGAAGGTCTATAGGGAGGCGACGGCTCAAGCTAGGAAGGGCTACAAAGAAGAAAGGGAGGCGAACTAAATGGCTAAGAAAACTACACCAAACCACGCATGGGAGGCAAAAATAGGTGAAGAAATAACTTGACACGTCAGCTTTGGGTGGTGGTATAATAGAGAAAAGCGGTGATTTCATTTAGGGAGGAGAAATGACAGACGAGATTATTAGACATAGTAGTGATGCCTCAAGGGGAGCCTACCAGAACATCGGTACTGTTCGTGGAGTCTTCACCGAGGTGCGGCGGGTGCCTAGCCGTTTTACGGCGGAGGAAAGTAGGTTCGGGGTAAAAGACCAAGCGCAGGCAACACTTGAAGATGCTGTTATCTTGACGATGCTAAACAATGAGCCTGAACCCGAACTCAAGGACAATAAATTTGTCTGGTGGATGACCTATGCAGCGCCAGGAAAGGCAGAGGCAGCACAAAGTACTTTCTTTGCAAGGGGATTCTGTAAGTCAGCGGAGGAGCTACTGAAAGCGGAGGGTAAAGAGAGCACGGACGACAAGAAGTATGGTTGGTATGACCTTATTGGTAGGGTTGTAACCATCCAACGGAAGCGTGTCTTCTTGTTCAAGCGTCCCAAAGCGGGCGGCGCTGAGGGAGAATACGATGAGTTTTATCAGGAGAACTTTGTGTTCGTGGCTGATGAGGGGGGAGGAGTTGGACTTGATGAGCACGTCATGGCGCTTGTCGTGGGCAAGAACGCACAGGCGGCTAAACGTGCTGTGATGATGGACTCCAGAGCAAAGAGCCAGCCAAAATACAAGGATGCCATTGATGCAAGCGACCTCTGCGATA
>ERZ1292629.565-Hain-H43-01um-R1-565-length-40601-cov-16_pt1 | contig 40601 bp, 68 predicted proteins | sample MGYA00564399_ERZ1292629 | MGnify/ENA primary metagenome ERZ1292629 (study PRJEB36523, sample SAMEA6512636) | groundwater metagenome | collected 2019-01-08 | study: AquaDiva: Metagenomics assemblies of 32 groundwater samples
GGAGTGAAGATAGAAGCGTCCGGCGGTGAGGCTCGTCCACTGCTTCTTAGTGAAGCGCGCCAGCGTCTCTCCGGGCATCGGCAAGATCCGAAACGCCGATGCGCCGTTCGTCATGGTCGCGACCTCGAGCATGTAGCGACCGGCGGGGAGTCGAACGAAGCCGTCGAGGCGCTCGAGGGCGCGCCACGCGTCGACTCGACCTGTCTCGTGCGAGACACGAACCTCACCCATGGCGGCCGTCGCCTCCTTCCCGGGGACGACCGTTCGCGAACGTTGCAGCGTGACGATCACGACGGGAGAGCCTCGGTGGCTTCCTCGGCGACCGGAAGCGGGTTCGCGATCGCGGTCTCGATGCGGTCCTTTGCCGACTCGAGAAAGCCGAGCTGGTGAACCTTCGCCATGCCGCTCGAGACGACCTGATCGATGAGGCCGAGGATCCGCTTACCGACGCTCGTCGGCATCACGAGCGAGTTGGCGATGAGCTCGCCCCACGCGTCGGGCCGCGGCGGGTCGCGGAGGAACTCTTGGTAGGGGCACCCGTCGAGGAGCAGATCGAAGGCGGCCCCGCGGCTTTGACCCTCCGCCCAGTTGGGGACGGGGAGGTTAGCGATCCCGCTGACGAGGATGTGGTGTTCCCCGATCGCAAATCGCACTTCGATCATCGGGTCGGGCTTGGGGGCTCGGGTCTTCATCTCTCGGCAACGTGTCCGGAGAGAGGCCGCGACGTCAAGGCAATGCCTTTTCCTGCACCACCCGAGACGTGGTGTTGAGGTAGACCGGAGGCAGCGTGTTGTTGGGCCGGAAGAAAAGCCCACCGGCTCCGCCGATCGCGTTGGCGTTCATTCCGATCCGAAGCACCTGCGCCGTGCCAAGATTGCCGACGTCGAGCAACATCGCGTTGGTCGATGCTTGCATTTTGAAACGGAGCGGCTGCGTCGCGATAGAGAAACCGATCGGCGTGATCATCATCGCTGTTCCGATCCCGGTCGCCTTGCGGCCGAAAGACACTTTGGCCGTGCCCTCACCGTTGGTGATCTCCAAGCTGTTCATGATCGGGCCCTGAAGCACGCCGCCGGGGCCAGACCACGAGGCAATGCCACCGATCGCGTTGGCGTTGTCGGCGACGGTGCTGTCTTCGTATCCGGCCTCGGCGTAGCATCCGACGCACAGCGACCGCGAATTGCCGTCCTGCCCCATCACGAGCCCTGGATATTTTTGCCCGGCTGCGACGCCTCCACAGTGAGCGGGAAGCTCAGTAGCCGGTGGCTTGATCACACATCCGTAGTGATCCTGGGCGTATCCGCTTTTGACGCCTACGAAAGTGTTCCCAAGGAACGATCCATCGAGCACGTCCGCGCACGCACCAAGCGCGATCAACGACTCGGCCTGATCGCAAGAGCGAGTGATCGACGACTGCTCGACAAGGCCCGCGTTGGCGTCAGGACCGTCATACCAAAGCCCAGCGTGAAGCGATTCGGATATGACGAGGCTGGAGAACTTGAATCCGTTGGCGTTTGCTCGGCCAGCAACAACCGGGTTCGTCGCCCAAGCAAACACCCGCATCCCTTGCGTGTAACGAGTGATCTTTACCCGGTCGACTGTCGTCGGTTTGGACAACTCCAAACCAAAAGCGATCGTCTCGACAGGCAGCGTCCCCAAGGGCTCGAATTCGAGATCCACGATCGCGGTCGCGGTATTGAACGCTGGCCACCCGTCCGCCCCGCAGGCGCCGAAGCCGGGGATTGTGATCGGAGTGACGAACGCCGTGCGGATCCTGGACCCGTTTCCGTCAAGTCGTCCCGCACAGATCTTGACGTTTTCACCCCAGAACCAAAGACCCTTCGGAAGGATGTAGTCGCATGGCATATCCGCGGCGTCGAAGGTGGTGAGCTGCGTCTTGCAGACGGCGACCGCTCGTTTCATCGCCGGAGCCACGTCGCACATATCGAAGGTGTGCCCACCGTACGACTTTTCGCCGCACTCCTCGGATTGGTTCACCAACAACCCAACGTCGATGTCGGGCCTCTCGCCGGGGAGAGCAGAAATCATCAGTGCAAGATAGGTTGCGATCATGGACAAATCCCCGTTGATTGACAGTCGGAGTCGTGTGTGGTCTCGGACCAGAAGGCAGCGTTGGCGCCAACAGCGTAAGCAAGAAACAAAATGGTAGTGTCGGGAATGTTGGAGCCGCAGAGTGTGGATCCGCCGACGGCGAACGCTCCTGATGGCCCGAAAGCTCCGTGGAGTCCGACATGCTCCGTCTGCGTTGTGCACGTGCCATCGAGGCAAATCGTGATCACAGGGAAGACGGCACCGACCGCGTCATAGAACGCGTCCATGAAATGCCACGCTCCTGCTGAGACCGCCGCTGTGTTGGCGCCAACATATTCGGTACCACCCGCCTCATCGACATCCATCCGTAGTTGATCTCCGGTCAGGTAGTTGATCTGGATCAGCTCCGATCCCCCAGGGTTCCATTCGTGAAGGAACGTGCCCGCCGATGGTGCTGTGTTGGCGCGGAAGATCGCCCGAACAACAAAATTGTCTCCGTCTGCGATGGTGGGGAATCCTGTTGGTGATGCGTCCGCCCAACAGCCGGCAGTTGTTTGCGCAACCCTGACCCCGTTGTCTTTCAAGGGTGTTCCGAACCCGACCTCGTTGAGGCCGGTGGTGACGTAGTCACATGAGTAACCCGTGTCCGTCGCGTCCAGCGCCATGTTGATACCGAGCGCGGTTTGGTCGCTCCAGGGATTGAAAGCACCGTTGACGCAGTTGCGGCCATCGAACGCGATGGTCCACGTTCGATTATAGGTGGCCGTTCCCGCAAAACCAGCGTCGGGTGTTGGCGCGGCCGACGAACCCCACGCGCGACCCATCTTGCGCCGATCACGATCGCGAAACGCCTCGGCGTCAGAGAGGCATCCCGACAGCAGGCACCCGAGCACAACGAACCACGGCATGAACGACGCGACGATCGAGAACCAAATCACCGCGGCATCCATCCGCGGAGTGTCGCAGCGACGGGGGATCATTCGAAGGTCACCCGACACGCGATCGGCGAAGCGCCCAGCGCGACCCCGCAAAGGTAGCTACCTGAGATCGTGCCCTGAGAACCGGCCGTACACGTCTCGGTGCCCACGCAATCCGCATCGAGCGCGCACGGTCGGCCGAGACCTTCGGCGCCCACGCATCGAGCAACCCGGCGACCCACCGACAACGTTAGGCTGTTGAACATCCGCTGCGCGTTCAGCGACGCACGGGGGCCGCCGTTTTTCACCTCGAAGCCGGCCGGGTGCCCGCTGATCGCTCCAGCGGCCGAGTCGGTCACCACAAGCGTGGTCTTGTTGATCGTCAGGTTGGAGTTGTCGGCCTCGGTCCAGAAGAGCACGACCCCATCTGAGTCGCACGTCACGACCGCCTGGGCGTCCCATCGGATCAACGCTGGCTCTTCGGCGCCCATGAAGCACGTCACGTCGGTCTCGTCGATCGTCGCCTGGAGGATCACCGACGGGTCGCTGGTCTGCGAGCGCGTCGCTTCGGTGCTTGCCTTGATGGTGTTGTCTGCGAAGACGGCCTCACAGAAAGCGAGCACACCGAGGATCACCAGGATGATCTCGGTGGCTGCGCGGAGTCGGACTCGGGTTGCTTGCGTCATTGTTGTTGCTCCTTTTTCTAAAGACCGGGCTCGAGGTACATAAACGCCAAGCCAGGCTCAACCACCACCGTGCCCCCGCCGGTGTTCATGTAGATCGTTGGCGCCATGAGGGCGCCCGCCGCAGGGATGTCGGTCGACCAGGTTCCGCTGGCCTCGAAGGCGGCATCGAGTCGCGTCACCTTCCAGGTGACATCCTTGGTTCCGTCCTTCGGGACCCGGATCTCGATATCGTAGAGCGCACCGGCGGTCTTCGGGAAGTTGGCGCCGAGGGTGGCGGTCACGGCCGCGCCGGCCGCGTCGTTATGGATGACGCCCATATCGGCGTTGGCGTCGTCGAAGTAGAAACCGAGAAGCGCCCCGGTGTACGCGCTAGGATCGATGGTCGCCGTCGGGACGGCCGTCGTGTTGCGCAACCCAGCGAACAGGCGACCATCGGTCGACGCCTGCACGATGCCGAATCGAGCTTTATAGGTATAGCCGCCGCGGCCCGTCGATCCAGCAAGCACCAAACCCAGTTGACCATAAAAGCCGGCGCCGACGTTCGCGGCGCCTGTCGAGAAAGACGACGTCATCAGGATCGTCGTCAGTAGGTTAGTGTCTGCGAGCGCGTTGGTTTGAGCCGAGCCGATGATCCCCGGGATCGCACACCCGAAGGAGGTGAGTGTTCCGCCAGAGTGCGGCGCCCAGTATTTGACGCCGCGCTCGAAGAGCCCTGGTTGCAGCGCATAGCCGGGGTCACCAAGACCCAGCGAGGCGATCATGCTGCGCACGCCGCCTTTGGAGTACGAGACGACGCCTGTCGACGCCGGGGCCACCGGCGCCGCGTCATCTTTGAGTTGGAAGTTGTCGGTGTTGAAAGAGACGTTGCCGACGCCCCCGAAGGCCCCCGAGTTGTTGTATTGGATCTGCGGCGGCGATCCGCCGGGTGCGGCAATCGCCGATCCTGCAACCCAAACCGGCACACCGCCCGACAACGACAAAACGAAGCCGTTCGTCGTCGCAGCTCGGCGCACCCAGTTGGTCCCGTTGAAGTAGATCAGGTCGCCCGTAGCCTGCGAGCCGATCGTTAGGTCGGTGACCGAGAGGTTGTCGGGGCCGCCTGAGACGTCGCCGCCGATCGTGACCCAGTTAACCACGTCGGAGCCGAGCGCCTTCATCACCTGGTTGTTGGTGGCCGTGCTCGCGCCCTGTGGAGGGTGGCGGTTGGCATCGACGGCATAGAGGTGGTTAGGCATCGTGGGTCCTCAGTAGTTCCTGTAAGCATTGCCGAGGTCATCAACGTAGATCGCGCCGACGTCGTCGTAATAGTTCTCGCCCGGAGGAGGAAGGCTCGGGAGTTCGTCCTCGAAGTCCTCGGGGTCCCAGTCGGGCGGGCCCACCACACCGTCACGAAGGAAGGCGACCCTGAGTTGTACGCACGGTGTGTCGCCCATGTTGAGGTCTTCGGCCGAGAGAACTTCCCACCCGATCACGTCGGTGACACCGTCGGGGTAGCCGGGGATCTTCATCTCGGGATCGGCGAAGGAGATCACGTCGCCTTCTTGCACGCCGTAGAATTTCGGCGCGATCTTGATGTCGACGATCGGCAATCCGTTGGCGTGGCGCTGAAGGATCGTCCCACCAAAGTACGCAGCGGGTGTGATGTCGAAGACGAAGATCGGCACGACACCGGTCGACGCCAGCGAGGCCCAGTCTAAGGGCGTCGTCCCGCCGAAGCCACGAGAGACGCCCGAGTAGGTCCCCACCCGCCAGTAGCTGAAGAAGCCATCGGGGGTCTCCACATTGGTTTGGATGCCCTGGGCGGTGTCGTACGCGAACGCCTCGGCACGAACGATCTCCGAGTACCCGTTGGGTGAGTAGATCAAAAAGTAGGCGTATCGACCACCGGCCCCCGAGAGCGCGTGGTTGGCTTGGATTGCTGAGACCGGCGGCGAAAGCCGAACACCGCCAGCGTCGGTGATCGAGGTCCCAGCAAAGCCGAAGTACAGCGGCAAGAAGACGTCGAAGGTCGTCGCTGAGTTGTCAAAGCCGGCGTTGCCACCAGGGACGTTGGTGAACGGCACGCACGCATTGAGCCATGGGCTATAGGTCGCGTCGTCATCAGCCTCGTAGATGCGGGGCTCGGGCGTGACGGAAGACGGGAATGCGTGGGCCGCGGCGCTCGCCGAGTCGGTCCGCACGAAATAAGGAAAGCGGACCTCACTAGGTGTTGTCGTCGGCGATGTTCCCGATCCCGGCCCATGCCCCTCCACGTTGACGTGGTTGATGATGGTCGCGGCCGAATCGATCAGGACCGCGTCAACGATGTCGTCGGAGGTCAGCGCAAACGTCACCGCGCGATCGGGGTCATAGTCGAGGAAGGTGATCTCAGCGTCGGTCTGATGCGTCCCGCCGCGAAGTGTCCCGCGGATCAAAAAGAGCACTTCCGACAGAAGATCGAAGCCGTTCGCGCGCTGCTTCCCGAAGTTGACCGTGTTGAGCCCGGCGAACGCCTTCCAGTTGTACGGCGACCGCCCAAGAACGATGTGACCGATCGTTGGGTAGTTGAGCTCGTTGAGCGACGTGTGTCCGAGCACCGTCGCCGGCATCACCGCCGCGAGCATGTCTCTGATGACCGCCAGCGGGTGACCCGGGTGCCACCAGGACTCGCGCTCTTGGTCGAGGTTGAAGGTAAACGAGTCCTCACACTCGATCGCGACTCCGCCCATCTCCTCGCGCCAGTCGGTGACCACCAAGCCCTCATGGGCAACCGCGTAGTCGGCGAGATCGTCGAGAGACACCTCGCCCCGATCGATCTGAACGCGCTTTCCGATGTTCTGCACCGACGCCAGAAAGTCGGTCACCTCGCGCGCCGCGTCGACGAGTCGAAGCGAGTAAGCCTCGAGACTGATCGAGCGTTTGAAGACATCGAGCACCCGGGGTGAGTGCTGCGCATCCATGAGGAGCGGATCGCTGTCCTTCAAGAGCCGACGGCCGTCGCCCGTGTGGTAACTCCGAGCAACCTCACCAAATGTCGTGGTGATCCTCGCCCTCGTCACGGGTTCGACGGTGGCGTGGCTCATCGCCTCCACCCACGCGGCCGGCGGCGTGTAACTCACTCCACGATCTCCAGCGTGCGATAGGGCGGCATCTCCCGAGCGTTCATCGAGAACTGTCGAAGCCCGAAGCTGGTGCGCGGGATGTCCAGCGCCGGATCGGGTAGGTCAAGAAAGAGCGCACGGGCAGGCGAGGCGATCGGTTGGTCGCAGTAATAGAACGGCTTTACGCCCTGATCGATGTCCTCGTACCAAGCCCGGAGCGCCCCGAGGTCGGAGACGTTGGCGATCCCGGCCTCGTTGCCAAAATTGAACGCGACAGGGAACGGCTGGGATCCTTTCGCACGCACAACCCGATGCCGGCGCCCCGAGTACGCGATGAAGTCCGCAACGGAACTCTCGCGTCGCTGATCGTCGTGCGGTATCTGGGGGAAGATCGAGAGCTGTCGTCGGATCCCGGCGTAGATCTCACCGACGTAGGGAGGTCCGTCGAAGTTCTGGGTGCCGCCTTTTCGTTGGAAGCGGAACCGCATGTAGCGGAATCCGAAGTAACCGTGATTCAGAAGCAGGTTTGGCACGACCCACTTGTAATTACCGAAGTTGCTCAGCGGCGTGAGACCCACAATCAACGCGTCGGTGGTGACGTTGACCGCTGTCGAGAAGTCCGAAGCGGTGTCGACCTGTACTAAGACACGGACGTCATCGCCCATGTCTCGAAGATCCCAATCGACGATGATTGTGTCGAATCCCCTCTCGAGCGCGACCGTGTCGAGATCGAAGATCAAGTAGATCTCATCATAGGCCACGACGTCGGGCGGAAACTGGGGGCGGGTGTAGATCCCCGCGTGCTCGTCGTAGAGCCGGGGGGTCGCCATCCCCGCCTGCGTGATGTCGGTGCCTGAGGCCCACGATCCAGAGAATCGCCACTCGGGTGCGGCCAACGGGGCCCGCAGGATGTTTTCGCCCAGGAGGAACGGTTTCCCGAGCGCGAGTTGCGCCAACTCATCGGCATCGACAGGCGTTGAGAAGGCCATCAGTCACCGCCCCATCGGTAGGAGGTTTTGGTTCCAAGCCCGGCGCCGCTCAAGGCGCGCCTGGCTCGGCCGAAGCACGTTGCTCGAGACCCGATCGAGGTCGGTCCGGTTGGGCGATCCGAACATCGGCGCCACGACGATCCCTGACGACGGGGCTGCGTGGGCAATCGGCGGGGGGGTCGACCGGTGACCGCCGCCGGCGCCGCCGCCCAGATCGCGCGCAACCATCTCCGTCGTGCGTCGGGTCAAGATCCCCTCACCCGTCGTCGCCGCGATGATCTCGGTGTCACGGTTCGCGCCGATCGCGCCGGCAACGACACCACCACCCGCGTACCCGGCGATGCCGCCGCGGTTATGGCCGACGATCCCGCCTTTGTTGAAGGGCCCAGCAAGCGCGTCCGCGCCGGCCGTCGCGAAGAGCCCAGCGCCGCCACCGATCAAGGCACCGCCAATCAGCGACAAGACCTTGAGCACGCCGCTGATCAGGAGCTTCTCGAGGATGATCGCCGCGGTGCGCTCGGCAAACTGACCGAACGCCATCTCCCACGTCTTGGTTTTGCCGTCGATGGTCTCGCCGATCCCCGCGAACGCCTCTTTCGCGACCCCGTAGGCGGTCATGAAACCATCGCCCAAGATTTCGCCGAGAAGCTCACCTTGTTTCTTTTGCTTCTCGTAGACCGCCGTCGAGATCGCGTCCTCCGCGGTTTTGGTGTCTTTGTAGTCGACGAACCACCGATCAAGCTCGGCGATCCGCTGGTCCGTCGCCTGCTTTTCGGCCTCGGCGCCGCGGGCGAAGTACGACTCCCGAAGCGCAGCCGCGCGAGCCATGTCCTCTGAAAGATCGAAGACGAGATCGGACGTCGCCTGATTGAGCGCGATCACCTCGTCTTTGCTTCGACGGATCGCCGCGACACCGACCTCGCCGAAGGCCTTCCGGATCGCTTCTTCGACCTGACGGATCGTGGCCTCTTGCTCCTCCATCGCCTGAGCCTGACGCGCGGCCTCAGCAAGAAACTTGTCGCCCGAGTCATCAAGCTCTCTGGAAAACCGCTCAGTGCCCTTCGACAGATCTTCAAAGATCGCAGCCAGGCCCTGCTTGTCACCGAACATACGCTCGAAGCGCGCACCGAATTTCAAGAACTTCGACAACCCAAGCTCGAGACCCGACGCCGCCTCGGCGCCAGCGCTCTTGACCGTGGTCATCGCAAGCGCGAGGCCGTTGTAGGCGCGCGTTGCGGCGATGACACCAGAGGCCAACGCCGACACCAAGAGTTGACCCGTCGTCGCGATCCACTCGGCGAACCCGGTCGCCATCGTGTCCTGGTTGACCTTGAGCCACTCCTTTGCGGTCTTCAGGAGAGGAGCAAACGCATCCGCGACCGCCAAGAAAGCCGTCAACAGCGGCCCGCCCGCCAGCGCCGCGATCTCCTTCAGGAGCTTCGAGTAAGCCTCCCAGTCCTTCCGTTGCTGGTCGTTGGCCGCGCGGCTCTCGAGGGCCGCGTGCACAAGCGACGTGATGCCCTGGGTAAGGAGCCGGGCGCCCTTACCGGCGATCCGAAAGCCGGCGTCGATGTTGGCGAGGTTGCCGACGATCCCCTTGGCGGTGCTCGCGATCGTGGCGGCCGTGCTCTTGACCGAGCTAGCGAGACCCTTCGCGCCCTTGGCGGCCGATCCGAAGGCCTGACCCGCAAGGTCTTTGCCTTTGATCAGGATGCCGAAAACGATATCCGCCACGGCCGGCAACGTGTCCCGGGCTAGGGCGTGGTGTCCACCTTTCGGGCGAAATAGGCCTGGAGCGGGTCGGAGAGGCCCTCAAGTCCTTTCGGTGGCTCCACCTCAATACCCTCCGGTCGCTCGGGCATCTCGAGGTCGGTCACCGGTCCACGGATCCCGAGCTCGGCACACACGATGATCTCGGGCACCCAGCACGGCTGATCATCCATCGTGCCTTTGAACGGGAGGCACCCGATCAGCTTCCACCGATTCCAGATCTCGAGGTCGCCCCACGGCTCATTGCCGATCGCGGCCCGGGGGCACATCCGCACCCCCGGCGCAAACGGGAGCGTCGGGCCAGCTACCTTCGGATCGCCCGCACAGTTGCGGACGCGACGGGAGTCCGCCTCGGGCGGGTCACGCGGGCCGACGACGAACGTCGGGTCACACTCGGAGCATCGCCACTTGAGCGACGGGTGCCCCGATGCCGCGTACGCAGCCGCGAGGCGGATCAGTTTCCCCGGCCGGCCTCGAGGTGCGAGAAGTCTTCGAGCGCCTGATAGATGTCGGTCACGGTGAAGCGGATCGACGCCGGGCTCCGCTCCATCGTTCGGAGCACATCGGCAAGTGACGTGATCTCGGTGCGGCTTCCATCCCGACGCTTCTCGTAGAAGTTACCAGCGCGCTTCGCCTGCGAGAGGACCACCTCCCGACGATAGGCCAACTCGGCCGCCTCGATCGCGTCGGTGTCGACGTTGATCTCGCCCCTCTTGCCGATCTTGGCGTGGCGCGTCCCTTTGAGGTGAGCGCTCTTCGATCGGGCCACCTGAAGCGCCGCGTTGGTGAGCACGTCGAGGTCAACGAAGCATGCCGTGGTTTTGATCCACGCCTCGAGCTCGGTCCGCTCGGGCCCCTGGTCGTCGACCTCTCGCAGGCGCCGAAGGTGAGCCAGCCGCTCGTGGGCGTTGTCGTGATCCAGGTAGTAGCGGAACGTTCCATCGTCGTTGCCGACGATCTCGTCGATCGGGGTGATATCCATGGGTCCCTCGCAGTAGGGGCCCGGGTGTCGGCCCGAGCCTGTCGGAGTCCCCGAGTGCATCGCCGACACGACGCACGGCGAGCCGGAGGGACCACTCCACTCGCGCGGGGTTGGGGTCAGGTCATCGTGATCGACAGCGCGTTGGCGGCGCCCTCGGTGGTGTTGAGGAGCCGGCCCGAGACGGTGATCTCGCCGATCTGATTGAGCGCGATCGCCGAGTGATCCGGCTGCCACCGCGGCATGTCGACCGTCCACGTGCGGCCGGCGCCGGTCCCGAGGACGAGCTGCACATCGCGCTCGTCGTGGTAGGCGCTCTTGGCGAGCTCCACCGTCATGTCCGATCGGGCGTCGAGCGTGAACTCGAACATCAGATCCGCGAAGTCGGCGACCGCGTCCTCGTACGAGGCGGTGCCAAACACGTTGTTGAGCGCGGTCAGGTTGCGGTTGCCGGTCACCGAGATCGACTTGATCGGCATGTCGACCGCATCCACGTCGAGCCCACCCACCGTGAAGCCGATCATCGGGGCGCTCGAGAGGGTCGGAGTTGGGGCGTACGGAATGATCGCGTCGCCGTCGGTGACGGTCACCCCGGTGTCAACCGTGATGTCGTCGTTGGTCCGGTCGACGTTGGTCACGTGGTACCCGGCGCCGCCGTTGGTGTTCGCGCCGATCTGCACCCGGCTCCCGTAGGTCCCGGAGATCTGACCCACCATGAGGTTGTCGATCGTCGTCGCCAGGACATCGATCTCGGTTTGCGTCGCGCCGGTCTCGTCGACCTCGGCCCGGCCGGTGCCGACCCACTCAGCAAAGATGCCGTCGAAAGTCATCGTCGGGGCGTTCTCGCCGTCGGCCGCCAGAGTGAATTGATTCACCGCGGCGAGTCGAAGGGCCTCGCTGTAGACCGCCTGGGATCGGTTCGCGAGCCGGAGCAGGGAGAAGGGGCGACACAGACCCGAGTTGCTCAGGCTGTAGAGCGTCGAGACCCCCGAGTTGAAGGTGTGCGCGCCGAAGAAGCCCATCAAAAGGTGGTGGGCATCGGGGCGCGAGGTGAGCGCCGCGGCGGGGACGCAATTCAACACCGCCTGCCACGAGCCCTCGAAGCGGCCAACGATCTGCTCGTGGTCGTACGGTCCGAGCCGCGCATCGCGCCGGGGGATCATCGCCTGCGACGGCTGGATGTTCGAGGATACAACGTGCATGGCTCCGCCGGCCGTGGCCGTGGGCGGACCCGCCTCGGGGAGCACGTACGCCGCGCTGGTTTGGGGGCGAGCATAGAGAACCTGCTCGCGGCCGAGGACGTGTCCAAGTTGGCAACCGCTCATGACTGAGCCTCATCTTTCTTTGCTGCGCACGTGCCGGCGCCGGTGAGACAGGCTGGGCAACACGCCGCCTGGTGCGCCGCCGCTTCCTCGGCTGTCGCTTCGCGGAAGATCGGAGAGCCCAGCATCGCCCGGCCCTCGTGCGGCCACACCCGGACGACGTCGAGGTGTCTCAGCGATCGGCCCCGGCAGTGGGTCCCGTCGTCGGGGCCGAGGTAGACGACGGCCACCGACTCCGCGGCGAAGCGCTCGACCTCGCTGTCGTAAAGCTTCGGTGCCGGCGTCTCGGGGGGCGGCTTCGGTTGGGCTGGTTTCCGGGTCTTGATCGACTTGGGCATAGGGCTCCTAGAAGCGGCTCACCGGAACCGCGGACATCGCGAAGGACGAGACGGTCACCGTGCAGCCGGCCGCCGCACCGCCCCGCACGTGGATGGTGTCGTTCTGCTCAAGGTCGATCAGCGCCGCGATCGAGAAGACCTGATCGACGTTGCCCGCCTCCAGGTTGAGCGACACCTGGGCCTCGGGCGCCACCAGGACCGCCCCACGGGTGCGGACAAAGATCAGCGAGACCGCGTCGGCCGTGAGCGCCGAGATCGCACCGAAGGCCTCGAGTCGCATCGTGCGGGGGCGAGCGCCGGTGTACCGAAGGATCCCGTCCCCGGGCTGATCGAAGAGCACGGCCGTCGAGGCGTCCTCGGCGAGCTCGGTGTCGATCGCAAGCGCCGCTGGGACGCCAGCCGCCAGGACGGTGTTTTGGTTGGCACCGCTTTTGATGATCTCTCCGTGGGCCACGCGATGCCTGCCTTCCTCGTCGCTCGGGACGAAGTTCGTTCGGTACCGGATCTGGAGATCGGTCACCTTGTCAATGCGCCCGCCTTTGTCCGGCTGGGCCTCGTCGCTGTCGGTGGCACCCACGGCCCATGTGTCGATCGCGAAGCCGTCCCGGGTGGGGTCGATCTGAAGAACCGTCTCGATCGCCGACTCGAGGAGCGCAACCTGCTCTTCCTTCTCGGCCTGATCAGCACCCCTTACGTGAGCCACGACGAGCACGTCGAAGGTTACCCGCTTGCGCCCAAACGGGAAGTACTCAGCCGGGGGCGACGCTGGCGCAGCATAGACGCCCACCCAAGGGAGCTCCTCGAGCTGCATCTCGTCGGCCTGGCGAAGCTTGTCGCCGATGGTGACGACCTCGATCGGCCATCCGGTGTCGAGACGGATCGTCGAGAGGTACGCCCGGATGTCGTCGAGGATCAGGGCGCGGTTCGGGGCCTGGTCGAGGTTGCTCACTTCGGCGCCCTCACCTTGCCGAGGAGCTTCTCAACCTCGTCCGCGATGTGGTCGTCGATGTCGTCCTTCGCGCCGGCCGCAGCGGCCTCGGCGTAGTGGGTGCCAGGGATGTTGACCGAGTCTTTGAGCACAAAGTGAAGCTCAAATTTGCCCTTCTTGCCGGGCTTGATCAGGAGCTTCGCGCCGCTCTTGCCTTTGATGAAGACCAGATCGTCCTTCGGGTAGTCGCGTGGGCTCTTGCCTCGAGGGACGACCTTGCGATTCGGGATCGCCATCAGGTGAGCGCCGTTGATCCCGTGTTGCGGATCGCCGTCGTTCTGCACCCGGGCGTAGGGGAGATCGGACCCCGCCATCACGCCGACCTCGTCCGCTTTCTTGACGAGAAGCGAGGCCCGCATCGACTGGGCGAGCTGGCCGGTGGGGTCTTTGGTGTTGCGGGCGACGACTTCGCGGCGCATCTCACCGGCGAGGATCTGTCCCGCCCCGAGCACGATCTTGGCGAGCTCGGCCTTCACGTCGAGACCCGCCTGGCGGATCGTCGCCTCGGCCTTCGACAAGTCGGTGGTGATGTCGATCTTCATGGGTCAGCAATCGTCGATTTGAGAGAGCCGAAACAGCACCCGCGTGTCATCGTCCTCGAGGAGATCATCCAGCGCCGACTGGCTGTTGCCGGTGAAGCGCGGGGTGGCCTTGCTGGTGATGTCATTTCGGATCCGCGTCAGCACGTCCTGAAGGTGCGTCGTCTTCTGGCTCCGGGTCGTGTTGAGCCCGGCCCCCGAGGAGTCGACGTCCCGGGCCACCTTCGCGAGCGCACCCTCGACGAGGCGCTCGCAGGCGCAAAGGACGTTGTCGCCCTCGTCCGTGAGGATCGCCTCGATCTCCGAGTCGTGGAAAAGGAACGGCGGCTCCGTCTCGGTGGTGTCGCCGATCCGGAACCGCACGTAGTTAAGCGGCACCGTGAGCGCCGCCGGATCGTAGGAGAAGGCCACGGGTCAGGCCTTGGCCTTGGCCGCCTTCTCGGCGTCGCGCTTGAGCCACGGGTGGACGACGTCGAGATACTTCGCCTCGGTCTTCATCGAGAACTCCTCGCGTGGGTCTTCTGACGCGAGCATCGCCCGGGCGACGTGGCCGATGTTGACCTGGAGCTCCGCCTTGGCCTCGGCCAGCCTTTCGGGCGTCGACTCGGCAACGCCCTTGAGGATGTCTCGTGCCTCGCGCTCGAAGCGCTTCACGAGGTTGACGAACTGGGCTTGAAGCCCCGCCTCGCCGATCAGCCGGTTGAGCGTCTCGCCGGACGCGGCATAGAGCCCATCCTCGAAGTCGAGGCCCTTGTCCTCGTAGGCTTCGCGTGTGAGCGGGAGCCGCTTCACCAGATCGGCGGGGGTCGGCTCTTCGATCCGCTTCTCGCGGATACGGGGTGGGGGCGGACGGCGCTTGAACACGTCCGGGATCGCGGCGAGGCTCGAGAGCCCAGCGTCTTGGAGTGTGGCGATCACGTTGCCGATCGAGTCGTCGACCGGGAGGCCGAGCCGCTTCATCGTTGCAGCGTGCGCCTCGGGGGTGAGGCCTTCGATCAGCATCTCGAGGAGCTCGACCGGGACAGCGCCCTTCGGCACGAAGCGGAGTTGGTCGCGTTCGATCATCGTCTTGCGGCGGTTCCTGCGGAAGTCGAAGGCCTCGGGGATCGGCTCGCCTGGGCCCACGAGCTTGGGCTGACCATCCTTCTCGACGATCGTCAGACCGCCGCGCACGGCGGGGCCCACGAAGTAGCAACCTTCGGCAGGGGTGTAGTCGAATCGGACGCGTTGCTTGAGAGCCATGGGTCCCTCCTAGAGAGGCGGGCGGGGCGCCTGATCGCTCGGGCCCCCCGCCCTGTGGCGTTGCGTTGATCAGGTCAGGACGTCGGTCGCGAAGAGACCCGCGCCGGTGTCGGGGATGAAGAACTTGTAATACATGTCGCCCTGAAACCAGGTCGACCCCGTCTTGTTCTCGTACCACGATTTGATCGAAGCCGAGCCGCTCTTCGCGACGTCCGCATCGACGTTGTCGTAGGGCGCCCACGAGCCACAGTAGCTCGCGCTCGGCTCCTCGACGCTCGGGTTCCCGTTCGGCGCGTTCGCCATCAGGAGCACCTGATCGCTCGCCATGTACGCCATGGTCGCGGTCAGGCCCTCGGCCGCCGTGTTGCGGAACGCCTTGGCGACCTTGATGTTCGGGATCCCGAAGATCACCGCGAGCGCGTTGAGGTTCGCTTTCTTGATCGCCTTCGGATCGTCGGTGCCCGAGGCCGTGACGACCGACGCGAGGTAGTCGCGGATCTCGCTGTCCTCGATGATCTTGTCATACACGTCGTTGGCCAGAACCATGTCGGTCACTTCGATGCCGGTGCCGAGGTGAACGGACGACTTCCAAACGTTGACGTCGGTGACGATCGTCGCGTTCGCCGCGTCCCACTTCACGAAGTCGGTGGTGCCGGCGACGTTGTTCGCCCAGGTGGCAACCACGAAGTACGCGGCGAGCCAGTCGAGTTCTCGACGGATCACCAAGTCGCGCATGACCTCGCGCGTCTTCCGCGCGTCGTCGATCACCGAGTCTTTGGCGTCTCGCAGCTCGTCCGGGAGCGCGACCTTCACCGACTGGCACACCGCCAGATAAGTCGCTTCGGAGACCGCGGTGTCACGGTGCGGTGCTTCGGCGCCGGGTCGGCGTGGGCCCGCCTCGGTGCGGAACGCATCGGCCTTGCTGAAGACCTTGTAACGACCTTGCGGCGTTTGGATCGGCAGGATCGGCGTGACGGTGTGCGCGAAGTTGTCCGCGTTCTGGGTGTAGTCGAGCGCCATCGTGGTGAGGTTCTCCACCCACGTGGCTTCCTCGAGCGTCGGTGACCCCTTCGCGAGGTTCGTCCGGGCCGAGATCTTTGCAAACATTTGTTTCATGGCTTGGGCTCCTGTTTCCGTGGCGTCAGATCACGGCACCGAGGCGCCGGCCGGGTTGAAGAAGATGCGGGAGATCCGACCGTCCGCGCCGGTCTCGAGGGCGAAGCCGGCGATGAAGTCGCCCGACGCCGCGAGCTCGAAGTCGCCATCGGCTTGCGGGGTCACCTGGGCGCCGACCGCCACGGCCGCACCGAAGCGCGCCTTGGTCGGGCCGAAGAGACAGAAGCGCCCCTGGGCCCCGGTGGTCGGCTCGTCGAGGCACACCGCATGAACGCGCTCACCTTGGGCGGTCGTGCCGATGAAGGTGTTGTTGGCGTCCGCCGTGGTCGAGTGCTTCACGGCTCGGAATTGGTCGGTGGAAAGGTCGTCGCCGGCCAGCCCGGTGATCACGACCTGCATTTGCGGGAAATCGGATGACATAGCTTTTCTCTCCTTCAGGTCCTTCGGTCGTGGATCAGTTGCGGCTCGAGATCTGGTAGAGCACGCGGTTTTTTTGCATCGCCAAGACGCGCGAGCCAGCCTCGGTCAACGACTTGTCTTCCTTGCGGAGACCCGCGGCGATCTTGCCGAGCTCTTCGCGAGCCTCGGCCGGGGTCAAGCCGACGTGCCGCGCGTCGTCACCGTCGAGCGGGATCTCGGCACCGGGGCCGTTGCCACCTTCACGCTTGAGGAGCGCACCGGCTTTGATCGCGGCGGCCGACTTGAGCAGGGTCTCCTTCAAGTGCTTCGCGACGGCGCTCGACATCTCGACGAGCCCGGAGGTGTTCGCGATCGCGTCGTCGAGGGCGACGATCGCCTCGGCGTGGAGCGCGTCGTCACCCGGGAGCGTGGCGAAGTCCTTCGCGACCTCGGCCTTGGCCTTGGCGATCTTGCCGCTCTTCTCGAGGGCCACGATCTGGGCGTTTTGCTTGGCGAGGGTCGCCCGAAGCTCGTCGTTGCTCTTCTTCAACTCTGCGGACATCGGATCCTCCTTCAGGGACTTCGGCGCCATCGCCATGGGGTCGACCGGCGGGGCGACGGGCGCCTCGGGGCCAGCGGGAGCGGCGGCCGCAACCGGCTCGGTCTTCGGAGCACCCGCCATCGGGATGCCGCTCTCGATGGCTTGGAGCACCATCTTCCACTCCTCGGGTGACAGCTTGCCCTGGATGTCGGCGAGCGCCGCGAGGTCGAGCTGGTCCTTCTGGACGGTCTCGGCGAACGCGTTCAGCTTCTCGAGGATCTTGCGGCCTTCCTCGGTCTTGGCGAGCTCCGCGAGGCCCTTGGCGTACTTCGACAGCCGTTTGTGGATCTGCATCTCCTGCTCCTTCTTTCGTTTCGCGAAGACCACCGGGACGTGGATCCCGGCGCCCGCGTCGACCGCTGACGTCTCGTCAAGATCGATGTCGGTGAGATCGAAGGCGCCCGAGCCGTCCGCCGATGGCGTTCGGTTAGCTTCTCCCCCGATGGAAAATTCGGGCCGCAGACCCTTCGTGACCGCGTCCCACAACTGATCGTCGGTGACCCGAAAGCCGCACCAGGCGCCGACGTGGCCGTCATCCGGGATCCCCATCGCCGCCTTCTTCTCGGCGGTCATAGCGACGCCCTCGACGAGGTGACCCACACCGATGCGCTCGTGCATGTCGCCGAGCGGCATGTTCGAGGCGACGGCCTTGTAGAGCATCTTCTCGAGCTCGACGGGAGTGATCCGGTCGTTGTCGTGGTCGGTGACGATCTGCCCGCCCAGCTTCGACGTCGAGATCCACCCGAACATGAGGCGCTGCGCCTCGTCGACCTTCGAGATCTTCCCTCGAAGCGCGAACGCTTTACGCGTCGTCGACCGGAGTCCCGCTGCCATTGACGGGCGGAACGTGTCCCGGGCCCGGCTTGGGCGTCAAGGTTTCGGGATCGACGGCCGCCCCGCTGCGAAGCGCATGCACGTCCTTCGGATCGAATCTGTAGCTGCGACCGAAGCGAAACGCCCGCAATTCACCGCGCCGAACGAGACCCATCACGCCACCGGCGCCGTAACCGAGCGAGGCTTTGACCTGGGCCATCGTCATGAAGTTGCGCATCGAGGACGGGTCCCACTCGGGCATCGCGGCTTCGACCGGGACATCGGCCCCAGCCTGCGCCGCTTGCGCGCTTGGGTTGCCCGCCGGCACCAACATCGCCGCGTCCGCATCGGTGTCGAGGCCTTCCCATCCGAGCTCACCCGCGGCGAAGCGCGCCACGTTCGGCGAGGCGGGGAACACGCCGGTGGTGACGAGTTGCCCGAGCGCGGTCGCAAACTTCGCGGCGTCCTGACGCTCGATGTCCGAGTGTTTGAGCGTCGGGATCTTCGCCGCGTTCCATCCGTTCAATCGCGCGATCTTCGGGTACAACTTGTGTTGCACCTGCTTCACGAACTGACCAAGGAGCGAGCCGATCACGTTCGAGACGAGGTCGGTGAGGTCGGCCGAGAGCGAGTAGCTTCCACCGTTCGATTGCTGACCCAGCGAGAGGAAGGTGCAGACGTAGACAAGGAGCATCCGCGTGTACTCGCGTTTTTGGGCGACGTCGAGGGACGCGCTCGCCGACGACCGATCCGACGTCGCAAGCTCGAAGTCCCACGGAGTGTCGGCGCCGTTTTTGTCTTTGCGTCCGGGCCACAGGAGCGACGCGGTCTCGTCCATGCGCAGCTTGGCGCCCATCGTCTCGATGGCACGCACCACGAGTTGGTCCTCCGGCTTGCTCGAGAAGAGGATGTCCGGTGGGACACGAAACACCGGGAGGCCGTTGGCGTCCCGCTCGAGGCCGATCGACTCGACCTCGCCCAGGTTGGTCACCTTCCACCACGGGTAGTAAGCCGGCTCGAGGGCGCCACCGTCACCCTCGGGCGAGCCGTTGTCGCAGAACGGCGTGAGGTGCAGACACTTTCCCATCGGGACGTAAGGGCGCCCGGTGATGCCGACAACCTCTTGTGAGAAGCCGATGACGTTGCGTTGCCGCGAGTCCATGTCCCAGGTGTCGATCGAGTCCTGCGACCGCGGCTCGAGCGCTTCGATCCCGAAGACGCCGTCATTGTACTTCGACTGGAGTTGCTCCATCGGCGCGTCGGGCCCGCGGCGCATCTTGAAGATCACCTCGGCGATCCAGAAGCCCCGCGAGTAGGACGAGATCGACGACGAGGCCGCGTCCTGAAGCGGCACGGTCATGTCATCCAAGATCTCGTTGTACTTCTCGGCGAGCCACTCTGACTCGGGGTCGCCTTCGATCGCCGGGACGTTGGTGTAGGTCGGCTTGCCGGCAAGCATCCGAAAGACCCGCTCGCAAGCGAAGAGCTCGGGGCTCGTCTTGAGCATCCGGGTGTAGACGCGTTGGCGACGTCGTCCACTCAGCTCCGTCCGGAAGTCACCAGCAAGGCGCTGCCGTCCCGACCACCTGGCGCCGCCTACGCCGAAGGCTGCGAGGTTCGGTTGGTCTTTGACGTCGTCGCGATCTCGTGCGGGGTTGCCGCCGTTGCGTGCCTTCGAGGTCGGGGTCGGTTTGCGCGCCACGGGGCGCAACGTGTCCTGGCCTAGGGCACGGTGTCCAGGATCAGCGTGGGCGCTTCTTCTTCACTGGCGCCGTCGAGCACCGGCAGTTGGCGAGGTGGCCCACCGGCAACAGCGGGTCGCCGGGGTGTTTGCACTTCGCGCCGTCGGGCAACGTGAAGTAGTCCCCGAGGTCCACTTTCTTGCCCGCCATCTTGTCGTGGCGCCTCGGCCAGATCGGCGACTTGTACGCGAGCCATTCGATCTCGCTCACCCCAAGCTCGTCGTACGCTATCACCTGGCCCGTGTTGGCCGCGATGCTGGTCTCGGTTCGAGCGATCCGAAGCGCCCTCTCGAAGCCGAGGTTGCCGTGTTGGGCGACCGACGTGTTGATGAGGCGCGCGGTCTCGGTGGTGGTCAGTTGCCGATCGGCGCGTTGCTCCGCCTCGAGCAGCACCGCCTTGATGATGCGACCGACCTCGGCCCGGGTGTCGCGGTAGATGTCCTCGCTCGCGATCTCGATGTTCTCGGCCCAGTCGCCGAGCCAGGAGATCTGGATGTCCCGGCCCTGCAACACGTCCTGCACCACGCGACCACGAGAGAGCTCCCGACCGCCGGCACGCTGCCCGAACTCGTCAATCACCGAGACCCCGTGGCGCACAAGGAGCCGCTGGAGTTGGTCGAGGTGATTGGCCTTGTACAGCTTCGCCTCGGCCCGGGCGACGCGCTGGATCCACGGCGCGATGACGCGGGCGAGACCACGGGACCTGGTCTCCATGAGCGAGGCGTTCTGGCCGAGGCTCATCCATCAACCTCGAACGAGAACGGCCCCGGCCTCGGGATCCTTTTATCGTTGCTGCTCCAGTCGAATTGTTTCGACCAGTCTTGAGCCTCATAAGGAAGACTCCGCGTAACCTGACCTGGGCCGGCGGGGGCGAAGGTGCCCCGGCCGGCGCGCATCTTCTTACCGAAGGCCCTGGTGAGTGCGATCTCAATCGGACAAGGCAGGCCGCCACGGCACCACGGAGAACCGATCTCGATGTCTTCAGCCGTTACTTCGATCATCATCGCCGCTCGAACTCCTCGCCGTATTGCTCCTCAAAGCCGACCTCGGTGCGTTCGGGCGCCCAGTCGTTGCGTGCGCCTTCGATCGTCGACGTGGCCCCGGGACCGAGAACCTCGCCCGCCGGCAGTGGGGTCGCTACACACTTGCAGTTGATCTGATCTCTTGCCGACAGCGGAAGCATCTCGGCGATCGTCTCGAGCGGGTGCGCGAAGCCACCAGATGCCCACTTCTCCTGCTCGAACGGCGGCGTGGTGCCCGACCAATCGCCGGGCTTGATCAGACCAGCATTCACCGCGGCCTCAAGCGAGGCGTATTCTTCCACCCGACGCCTCAACTCCTCCTGGGCGAAAAGTAGATCCTCGTGGTCGCTTCGACCGACGAGGACCAGCGCTCTGGTCGCGAGGTACGACTCCAGCTCGTCCTCGAACGGCAGGCGGTCGATGTTGTCGAACTTCTCGCCCGGCTTGTACTCGCGGGAGAGTTGACGGGGCTTCGTGAGTAGGTGGTTGGGCATCGGTTACTCCTTCGTCTCGCAGAGGCACGGATCGGGATCGGTGCAGGTGAGCCGCAACGGGATGCAGCGATCGTTGCACCGCTTCTGAGTTACCGGTTGTTGCGACCACCCACTGGCGCACACCATCTCGAGCGCGGCTCGGGTCTCGCATTCGAGCTCGCCACACATGCCGATGACTGGGGCCTCGGTTGGGTCGTTGCTGCCCGGCTCTTCGCCACCGCACCCCGACAGCGCGACAAGGGAGAGCGCGCAAGCACCAGCGAGGATCGCGAAGCACACCGCTTCCCAACCGGTCACAGGAAGATCGTCTTTGAATCGCATCATTGCCTCCGGGTCCGAACACCGGCGCGTTCGAGGTCGCCGGGTTTGAGGGGTTGCAGATCGACGACGCTCACGCGTTGTTGTTGCTCGTCCGCTGCAGCGTAAAGTTGATTCTTCGAGAGGCGACGCGCCTCGATCTTCGCCGCCTCGTTTTCGCAGTCATCGCAAAGGACCGGGTTGCCTCGGCCACGCCAACACCATCGACAGATCACAGCTCCGCCTCCCACAACGCCTCGCGCGCCTCCTTGAAGGCGTTGGCGGCCGAGACCATGTCGCTGTTGATCTTCTCGAGGGTGGCGAGCCGGGCGGCCTCGTTTCGGATCCGATGCGCCGACCGCATCCGTTCGACGCTGGTGCAGAGGGCGAGCGCCGCCGCGATCTCGGCCTCCCGATAGGCTCGATGGGCCGCCTCGGTTTGCTCGCGTCGATCGCTTCGGTTGAGGATCTGGTAACTCAATCGCCCCTCCCTTTGCCGGTCCACCGAGAGAGCCAGTCGACGTGCCCCGGCTCGAAGCCGCTTTGCTTGACATCCACGTCGAAAAGTAGATCTCGGACGCCCAGCGTTGTCGAGTCCACCTGGTCATCATGCTTGGCGTCTGGGAACTCGAGGAGCTCCGTCACGTAGTCCTGGGCCCACGGGAAGACTTTGGGGTCAGGCACCACGAGTTGGCCAGCCTGCACCATCGGCGTGATCGCGGCCGCCCTCACCTTCTTGTCGCCCGTCGCCGGCACGAGTCGCACCTTTCGGATCCGGTGGTGCTTCACGAGGTAGTCGTCGAGGCTCGGGCCGGTGCTCGCGTCCTCGATCAAGATCTCCCGGGCCGCCGGCCACCGCTTATTGAGGGCGACCAAGATCTCGGCCTGACGCATGAAGGCCGCGTGCTCGTGGACGACGTCGAGCAGGTAGGCGCGGTCATCCTTTTTACCGAGCACCACGGCCGCAAACCAGTCGGAGTCGAGCCTGTCCTTTTGGGGGGTGTCGACGGCGATGACGATCGCCTCCATCTCGGCCGGGTCGGGGATGTCGTCCTCTCCGTAGTAGACGAGCCGATCGAAGTACTTCTCGAGCGTCGACCTTGGGCGACCCTGGTAGAGGGGCCACCAGATCAGGTCGGTGACGTTGATGCGGATCTTCGCGTAGTCGGCGGCCGAGTACCGCGCCGGCCACAGCGGCTCGCCGGGCTTGCGCCCCATCGGGTCGTGCTCGTCGAGGGCGATCGCCGGGAAGTTGATCACCTCCCATTGGTCGCCGCCCTTGCTCATCTTCTCTTCGAGCTGACCCGCGATGTCCTGCTTGTTCCACCGCGTCATGATCAGCACGACGGCCGCGCCGGGCTGAAGGCGGGTGTACGCGGTCGAATACCACCAATGCTCGACCTTCTTCAGCCACGCCTCCGAGTACGCGTCTTTCCAGTTTTTGTAGGGGTCATCGATCCAAAGGATGTCGACGGGTCGACCGGTCAACCCGCCGTCGATCGAGGTCGCTAGGAACTCCCCGCCGAGCGTGGTGCGCCACTCGCCGGCCCGGGCGAAGTCGGTGTCGATGCCCCAGCCGAGCTCGGCCTGGTTGCGGCGGATGGTGTTGCGGAGCTCGATGCTCCACTTGTCCGAGTAGGTCTGACCGTACGTGCAGAGCGCGATCTTCGGGTGCTCGTGGACGTCGAGGGCGAAGAGCGATCCGCCGAGCACCGCCGTCGTTGTCTTACCGACCTGAGGCGGGGTCGTGATGATCGTCCTCGAACCCGGCGTCAATAGTGCCTTGCGTAGTCTCCTCGAGATAGCGGCCACGTGCGGCGGTTTGGTTAATCGTCCCTTGGACAAGTGACGAAGGATCGACGCTGGATCGGCTCGCCACGATTGATTCAGCGCGATCGATAAGATCTCGTCCCTCGACAGTGAGGAGAAGCTCGCGGGCGATCGATCGTTCATCGCGCGTCACTTCGGGCGGCTTGGTGGGTGCGTCGGGTTCGGGGAGCGGGTCGAAGCCCGACAAGCCTCCCTCCTGCTTGTGACCCCACCGGCCTCGGCTCTGACCGAAGGACCTGATCCATCGGATTGAGTGCCAGTCCTCTTTGCCGATGTCGCGCACCTTCGAGATGTCGGAGAGCTCGCCCTCGGCCTGGGCATCGAGGGCCGCGTTGAAAAAGTCGAGATAGATCGTCTCGGTCTCGGTGGGCGGATGGCCTTGCTCGCGTCGCCATGACTCAGCGCGCCCACGCTTCATCCAGTCGTTGAGCGTGAGCACGTGGATGCCAACACCGCGGGCCGCGGTCACAAGGTAGTTGCCTTCGCGGAGGTACTTCAGGAGCCGCTTGCTGCGCTCGGGGGTGAGGAGCGTTGGGCGCCCTATAAAAGGCTTGGGCGGTTGGGCCCGTGCGGGAGCCTTCTTCTTCGCCGCCTTGCGCTTGGGCATCCATGGTCCTCACCGGCGAGAGAGCAACCAGAACAGGAGGCCCTTGCCGCCTTTGCTTTGATTGCAGTCGTCGCAGCATTCCACCAGGTTCGACCCCTGGCCCGGCGTGTAGATCACCTGGCCTCGCGGGATCACGTGGTCCCACGTTCCCCGCTGGACCCTCCCTAACCCACCGAGATGCATCGCCTGATGGAGCCGAAAGACCGCACCCCGCAACCCCGAGCGCTTCTTGTTTGTTGTCGACTTCCGGAACCAGATCGGTCGACCGCAGTAGCAGCACCGATGGCTGATCACCGCGGTGTAGTTGACCGCCATCAGGGCTGTGCGCGTCGCGGTCTTCAATCCAAAGGCTCCGGGAGCAGCGTCGGGAGATCGTTGGTCTCGATGTCGGCCGCCTGGATCGTGGCGAGCCGCTTCACCGGGCCGATCGTTCCGTTCGCTTGGTTGTAGGCGTACGAGCCCGACGTCCCGCTGATGTCGACCCCGGCGTGCGGCGGCTTGGTGCTGTCGCTCCTCGGGCGGTAGAGCCCAACGTCACTGGGTCCGGTCTCCCGGTACCGCTCGCGCCAAAGCTCCGAGAAGCGCTCGAGGAACGCCTGCTCTGAGGCGTAGGCCGTCCAGGGAACGATCCGCTCCTCGAGTGGCGCCTCATCGAAGTCCCCGATCCAGCTCGGCGGATGCCCCAGAAGGTCTCGGGCCTCGGTCACCAGAAGCACGTTATCGACCTTGCGGATCTCCTTGTGCCAGGGCCAAGCGAGCGCGAACCGTTCGGCCACCTTGGCCTCAAGCCGCTTCTCCAAAGCATCGTAGCCAGGCACCAGCGACTTGGCGGGGCGGTTGAGGTCCGAGAGATACGCCTCGGCCGCGTCGTGAAGGAGCGCCTCGAGCGCGTGCTCGGCCGGCACCAGCCGCGAGGCCAGCACCGAGTGCTGGGCGACCGAATAGAAGAGCCGCACGGCGCCGTTGAAGCGGCACACCAGCGAGAGGTGGTGGGCGATGTCCGCGAGCCAGATCTTCCGCGAGTCGAAGGCGTCAAGCGGGAATAGCTCGCCGGTGAAGGTTTGGATCCACGTGCTCATGACTTCAGCGCCTCGAGCAGGTCGACGATCTTGTTTTCCTCGTCGGGGGTGAGATCGTGCGGGGCTGTCACGGTGGGGATGCTGGCGTCGTTGGTCGGCACGAGCGTCGGTGAGCCGCCGTTGTCGGTCACCTCGAGTTGAAAGATCCCCGGTGGCGAGTGTTGGCGGATGCTCTCCAAGATCGCCGCTTCCTCGTCCCGCTCCATGAGGTCGAGGCTTCTCAGCGCGTACATGGCGCCGTAGATGTATCCCGCGTGACCGATCTCGGCCGTGATCGAGCCGCGTGCGATCGCTTCTCGGGTGAGGCGGAGACTGATCCCGTTGACGCCCCACTCCTCGAGGTTTTCGGTCTCGGCGGATTCGAAATCGTTGGTGGGCTTCTGACGTCGCAGCTTGGCGCCCGCGTCGCATCGCCTGGCGAGTTGGTCGGCTTGTTCGGACAGTGACATGGGGTGCTCCTAGAATAGCGCTGGTTGGTGTCGTACGTCTCGAAGGCGTCGTTGTGCGTTGGTGTGGTGCTCCTCCATAGCCTCGACCCCCACGAAGCGGCGACCCTCTCGAAGAGCCGCCACCCCTGTCGAGGCGACGCCTGCAAAGTTGTCGAGGACGAGCTCGCCCGGATCGGTGTAGTCACGGATCAGGGCCTGCAGCAGGCCGAGGGGCTTCTGGGTGGGGTGGAGGCGCTCCCTCTCGCTGGGCTCACGGGCCGGGTACTCGTAGACCGCCGGGCGCCCCCCGCCGTTCCACCGCTTCTTGATCTCGGGTCGGTGGGCGAGGATGAACGGCTCGTGCCCCGCGGCGGGACGGTCGCCGGTGATCTGGGGGCGGGGCGAGACCTTCACCCAGATCCCGGTGCGGATGATCTCGAAACCCACCCGGCGAAGGTCGTCACGCCACGGTTGGGTCCCCTCCTCGTCCGAGAAGATCAGGAGCCAGCGGCGCACGATCCGCCAGTAGTGCTCGGCACAGGCGCGGCGAAGCTCGGGCTGGAGAAAGTCGAAGCCGAGATCGATCTTCCGCTCGGCGACGGTCTGACCTTTGGTGACGTCGACGCTCCCGTAGATGTTCGCCTGGGTGTGCTCCGAGTAGGGCGGGTCGGTGATGAGCACGTCGACGGAGCCGGGGCCGAGGCGTGAGAGAAAGTCGAGCGTGTCGCCGTGCTCGAGCCGGTGATCAGCGATGACCTTCGTGTCGATCGGCTTGGTGGGCGCGCAAACGGTCAAGCGCCCTCCTTGGCTTTGAGGTCATCGCGAAGGTAGGCGACGTAGTCCCACCACTCGGCGAGCTCGGGCATCCATCGCTTCAGATCCTCCACCGGCACCCCGGCATCATCGAGCGCCTGATAGACACTACAAAGCGTCGCCGCTCCTTCCTTTTGTTCTCCCTCTGTCGCCAGGAACGAAAGGTAACGCGAGACGGTCGACGTTGACCGACCCGGGTCGTACGCTCGAGCGATCACCGTGCCGACCTCAACCAACAGTTTCGCGATGCCCGCATCGTCGAGCGCCTTGACCCGTTTGAAGCGACCCATCGATCAGCCCCCCTCGTCCTTCAGCACCTTCGACGCCAGTTGCTGCGCCTTGATCGCCGCCGCTTGGGCAACGCTCGCCGAAAGCACCAGCTTATCGAAGTCCTGAAGCACTCGCCCCGAGAGTAGCCGGAGCTCGCTAAGTGCTTCCTCGATCGTGATCTGTTTCTCGACGCCGGTGGTTCGGTCTCGCCACGGCACCGTGCGCCCCCCGATGATCGCTATCGGCGCTTGGTCCGCGGCGACGATCGCGCGCTGGAGATTCAACACGGCTTGGGTCCCGGCGACGTAGCGAAGGAATACATCCCCGCGGCGCTCGCCTTTGGGTTGGTTTGGGGCGCCCATCAGGCCAACCACCAAAGGAATCGAAGGAACGCGTAGGCCCCGAACGCCGCGCCCCCGACCACGATCACGAAGCTGAGGCCAACCTCGTAGCGGCTCAGTGGCCGCCCCTGTCCGTCCTCGATCATCGCGCCTCCTTCCGATACCGCATCTTCGAGCCCTTCTTGATTTGCTCCTCGACCGCCTCGACCTCGGCTTCGGTGATCGCGAGCGCGTTCGGATCTCCCGACAGCATCGTGGCGGTCGTGGCGATCAAGACGCCCCGGTCTTCGGTGAGCGTCTTCTCGTCGACCACGATCTTCCCCGCCGCGTGCAGGTACGCGATCCCCGTCAGCAAGTAGTCGATGGTCCACGAGAAGCGCATCTGACACTGGCGCACCGGGATCGGTCCGCGGGTCGCGATATATCCCTGGAGCTTCTGGAGTGCCGAGGTGTTGCGCACCCAAGAGCCGGGGTGACTCTGGATACGCATCGGCATCGCTTCGCGACCCACGAAGTCGGGTGCGCTCCCTTCGCCGGTCTTCTTGGCGCGTCTCTTGTCGCCCGTGGTCTTCATCAGTGGCCGCCCTTCTTCCGCGCCGATTCCTTGGCGTCCATGAGTCGGTTGTGCTCTTCGATCACGGTCTTCGCCTTCTCAAGCGCCTCTCGGGCCCCGAGCGTCGAGTCGCCCGCCATCAGCATGATCGCGAGGGTGATCGGGTGCGGGATCCGGGTCTCTTCGATCGACCCAGCGATCAGCTCGGCGTACTCCGAGACCGCGGTCGCTAACACGTGCTCGATGCGCTCGGCTGCCTTGAAGATGGCACGATCGATCTCGGTCGATGCGCGTTCAATCGCCCGATTGATGTCGTCGCTCATCAACTGACCTTCTTTCGCTCGCGGTCGACGAGACGCTGCCCCTCGGTATCGTCCACGATCTGGATCCGCAGACCGGTCGGCAGCTCCTCCACCACGATGTTGAGGCCGCCAGGCACGTGCATGGCCTCCATATCAGCAAGAGTGATCAACACCTCCCCTCGGCCCTTCAGCTTATGAAGAAGCAGCGCGGCGATCTTGTGCCAGTGCTCCCGAAGCGAGGAGGTGACGATATGGTCAGGGTTGCGCTCGTCCGCCAGCGGTTTGCTTGGATCGCTCATTGGCGTGTGTCCTTCTCGACCGCGACGTCACTTCGCGTGCCTTGGCTCTGGGCCTTGTGCAGCGCCTGGGCGAAATCCATCAACTCGCCCGTGCACGTTGTCCCAAGGAGCTTATCGACCTTGACGGCGATCGGGGTGACCTCGGCGATCTTGAGGTACTTCGGCGCGAGCGTCGGGTACTTCAACCACAGGTCCCGAAGCGCGGCCCGGTCGTACTCGACGCCGGGCAACACCACCTTGATGACGACTCCGGCACCCTCGAGACGACGCGTCCGCCCCTTACCGGGCGAGTCCTTCACGAGGTCGACGATCGCGAGCTTGAGATCGTCTCGCCACTCGGCCGACGCCTTGAGTCGGCCTTGGGCTTCGGCGAACGCGGGGGCGAGCTCGTCGGGGGTCTTGATCACCTCCTCGCCGGTGCTGCCGTCGACGAGCGCCCCATGCTTTTCGATCGTCGCTTTCCGCGCGGCTGACTCCAGGCCAAGTCGTAGAAACTCCGCGTTGAAGTCGGCTTGTTCGGTCGGGTCTTGTTCTTCGTTCATTGGTCCCTCCGTCGTTGTTTCGCTAGATCTCGGTGTCGAGGAACGGGTCCGGCGCGTTCTCGTTGCGCCCAGGTATGTGCCGACTCGACATCGAGTACTCGGTGTCAGCACCCTGATCGAGCACTGCGAGGACGTCCTCGAGCGTGATCAGCATGTACTGAGTCCCGGGCCCCATGAAGCCGAGGTGCCGAGCGTCGCCCGACTGTGGCCGAAGGAGCACCCAATCGTCCTTGCTCGCCGGGGGCGGGATCACTTTCCCGTCTCGCGTCGTGAGGCCCGGGCCCTCGTCGACCACCATCGCCGTCTCCCAGTCGTTCGCTTGGATCTTGCCGGCCTCGACGATGCCGCCGCGCGTCTCGAAACCCCTCGAGAGTTTCGCATCTCGGTGGACGAGCATGTGGCCGTTGCTTGGAATGACGCGCATCTACCTCACCTCATCGAAGAGCCCGAGGCTCTGTTGAATGCCGCGGGTCGTGAGCCCACCACAGCCGCGGTGCTTCTTTCGGAGCTTGCGCATCAGCTCCTTGAACACCTCGAGCGGGTACGCGATCGGCGGCTTGTCCCCTGTGACCGCGAAGAACTTCGCGAGCAACGCCTCGTCGACATGGCCGCATTTCTTGCACTGAAGTCGCACCGTCGTGTCAGCCGGCGCGATCCCTTCCTGGACCACGACCCGATGGCCGTCGAGGCTCTTCTTGTCGAAGTCGTCGAGCTCGAGCACGACAGCCGAGACCGCACGCTTGAGCGCCGGGCCCGTCGCTTCGGCCGCGTCTTTCTTCTTCGGCGGGAGCTTCCTGGTGCGCACCTTCTCCTCGGCAACCGCTTTGTCGATCTTCTTGACGCGGCGATCGATCGCCTTGAGCTTCGCCGCTTTTGCTTTCTTCTTCACTTCACCACCTCCACCAAGAGCGTCACCCGGACGATGTCACCCACTTTGAAACCGAGACCGATCGCCGCGTGTCTCTTCTCGACCTCCTTGGTTACTTCGGTGATCGCGTCCTCGACAGCGTTGTGGAGAACCTTTTCAGCCGGTGTCGGAAACAACCCGTCCGGCGCACCAGGGTGCGGCGTCATGTGAGGCTCGGTTTTTTTCTGGTAGCGCACCCGCACCGAGTTGGGGCGGTCGGTCACCATGATCCCGTTGGGTTTGCTGCTCATCGCTACTTCCCCCGCGGGGCGAGCGCTTGCCACTCGCTCTCATCGACTTTGCTCGGCCCAACGATCACGCGCGCCTCGTGCACGCCGTCTCTCCAGGCACCCACCACGTTGTCGAGCTCGCGACCGATGAAGAGCAGCACCGGACCGTGACCGCCCACCTTCCCGTGAAGGTCCGCGATCGCCGCGAGGTAACGGGAGTCGATCGCGACCATCGTCTTGTTCTGGCCTTGCTTCTCGAAGAAGCGCTCGACGTTCGGATACTCGTCGGCCGGGAGGATATCGAGCTGGATCGATGCCTCGCCTTGGTCGGTCTTCGTCTCGGCGATGATCTTGGCGCCCGAGAGGCGCATCGAGATCTCTTCGGCCTTGAGCTTGTCGACCGCGCCGGCAAGGCGTCGGATCTGTTCGCCCGGGATCACGCCACCGAACGAGCGCGATCCTTTCTTGTCGCCTTCGTCCTCGAGCACGACACGACGCACGACCGCGATCATGGTGCCATCGCTCGCCACCATCGTGTGGTCCTGCGACAACTGGACGCGCGTCAGCTTGAGCTCGTCGGGCTTCTGGTGCTCGCCGTCGTCCTTGTGTTTCTCTTTCGGTGCGAGCTTCGCGACCGCGAGCATTTCTGGGGTGATGTCCATTTGGTCCCTCATCTGTCTCCTGAGATCGCCGGTTCGGCGTGTCGGTTGTGTATGATTTAACTGGCTCCGGAAATCAAGTCGGGCGTCGTGGCGTCGGAAGCTCGTTCCACTCTCGGCCGTCGAGGAGTCGGCCGGCGCCTTTCTTGCCGAGACGGACGAGACCTTCTTGAGCCGCGATATCGTCGGGCCTTGGCGCCCACTCTCCCCATTGCTTGAAGAAGAATGCGACACGCCCGACGAGCTGCATCCGCAGGTTCTTCACCCACTCAGCATGCATCGGCCTGGCCCCGCCGCCGCTCTCGCCACCGACGATCGCCCAGTCGATGTCCCGCAACGCGCCTTGCGTGAGCACGATCGGCCCGAGGAGCGGCTCGAAGGACACGAAGCGCACCACGGCCGGGATCGCGGCAAGGATCGGGATGCGTTCGTCCGCACGTTGCTGGTCCTCGACTGTCGTCCCGCACCAGATGTTGGGCAGCATCGGCGCGTTGTATCCGGCGCCGCTGGTGCCCATGAAGAAGTCGAGCATCGCCTGAGGCCGCTTGGTCAGGAGCAGCCAGTCCAGGTTGGGTGTCTCCTCGATCAGCGCCATCAGCCTGTGGCGGATCTCGTCGAGATCTTCGCGTTCCTCGAACACGTCGGCCATGCTCGAGCAGAAGACCCGGCGACGCTCGCCGGCCTGCTCCGCCTTCTCGTTCCACTTGCGCGGCTCGTTCCAATGCTTCTCGCCGAAGAAGCGGCGCTCGGACTCCGGGCCCCAGTGCTTGCCGCCGGTGCGCTTGTCGAGCGACTCGGCGTAGCAGTGCTCGCACCCGGGTGAGACCTTCACGCATCCCCAGTGGGTGTTAAAAGTGTGTGACGTCCACTCGATCCCGGTCTGCTCACCCATCGCTAGTCCCTCCTGCTCTCGTCCACTCCACCCGCTCACCGTTGCGCCACGCGAGATCAGGCTTGCGCTTCTCGGGGTCTGCGTTGGCGTCCCAGTGCTCCCACCGCGATCCTCGACGCATCCAGTAGCGCGACCCCTTCGGGAACTCGGTCATCATCCGGCGCTCGATCTCGACCACGTCCTTCGGGAAGCGCTGCGAGACCTTCACCGCAAGCGCACAGGCCTTGCGGATCGTTGGGTGCTCTGGCCCGTGGATGCCGGCGCCGTTCGACGAGACCACGCGGTAGGTGTAGATGATTCGTGCTTTCATTGCCGGTCCCATGGAGATCTAGTCCTTCTCCAGCGAAAGTTCGCCGCCTTCACCTGCGGTGATCGATATCGCCCCAGGCAATCGCGTGCGGCGTGGCTCGCTCCATTCGAGCGGGCGTAGCTTTCGCAAAGGCAGCGGGCACCCACAATGAACGCAAAGGTGACCCACCTTAGCGCGATCTTCTCGCGAAGCACTCGCGACAACGCGACCGCCTAGGAAGGCAACCACACCGACAACGATGACCACGATGGTCACTTCCCACGCTCCTTCGCGGCCTGCTCGAAGCGCTCGTGAAACATGAAATACCGTCCAGTGCCTTCGGTCGTGTCGATCCGTGAGTCGATAGCGTCGGCGATCCACTGGAGATCCTCCGCCGACAAGTCCGCCAGGATGTCGGGCTGGGGTGCGGCGACAGCAAGCTGAGACAGCCTCGTTTCCACATATGTGTTCAGCTGCCCGAATGTTGGCCCACGCTCCCGGATGTATTCCCGCAACCCTCGAAGCTCGTCGGCGGCCCGCTGGGTGGAGATCATGCACTTCGCACAGGGCTCGAGCGCGAGGCTTCGCCACCAAGTGAGATCCTTACTCGGGATCGAAGTGTAGCCCCACCAACCTGTGTTGGAATCGATCTCGCCCTCGGGGCCGGGCCGCGTGTCTGGGACAGCACAGACCAGCCAGCCGATCTCTGTCTCACCCGGCTCTACGCTGGCGAGTGCTCCGGACTTGGTTTGGCTCTCGATAGCGCACCTCCGGCAACACAGCTCGACGTAGCTCGACGAATAGGAACGGAAGAGACGCACGCCAGGGCCGGCGCCACACGTCTCGCATTTGTAGGCGGTCACTCTTCCCATTGCGATCTCCCTCTTCTAACGGTTGTTGCGGGCCGAGACCGCTTCCTCGGGCTCTTCCTCCGCCATCGCCTCGGCGTACCCGGGCACCATCCACAGCGACCAATCCCACGGGCACCGGCCGTCACGGATCGCGGTCCACTCCTCGTCGGTAGGTTTTCGGAATGAGCCCTGAAGCTCCATCTCGCCGTCGTCCGGCGTGTAGTATCCGCCGGGGATCCACACTGCGACGCCCTCCCAGACCCAGATCCCGGGTTCGGTGTCGAGGCCTAGATCGTTGTGACCCAGACCGCCCTCTTCGAGCTCCATTGCGATGGCGCCGCCGACAGTCCACAGGACTGAAACAGCCCTCCCGTCATCGGAGCATGCGATCACCGCCATTGTCTTCTTGGAGCGGTCATAGCCGCCCCACGGGAAGCGTTCGCCCTGCGTCTCCACCAACTCGAAATCGATCTTCGTCACTTGGAGAACCTCCACATTCTCAATCCAAATCGGTCGCGTCGATCTTCTTGAGGATCGACTCCGCCAACTCGGGGGCCTCTTCAGATTCTGCGAACTGACCTCCGTCGAGGTCCGCCGCTATGTGTCCTCGAAGTAGCCGGATCTCTGCTTCGGTCAACGCAAGATTGAACACGCGGGTCCTGTGATGTTTCTTCGTTGTCATGCGATCACCCCTTTCTCCAGGCAGCCTGAAGAGCCGACCGAATTGCAACAGCACACGCCTCAGCCTCACGCGCCGCATACTCCAGGTACGTGCGACGCCCCTCTCCGATTGGAGTACGGGCCTCGCTGCGGGCCTCTTCTGCTCTGGCGTCGCAAAGCTTCGCCGCCGCGGCGAGACCCTCTTCGAACGGCGTTCGTACATGAATTGCGCCCATCGTTTGCCTCCGCTTGTTCTCCAGCCACTCTTCGCGGCGCTTGTTCCACCGGTACCAGCGCGCCCACTCGTCCATCTCTTTGATGAATGGGCAACCCATGCGATCACTCCCCTCTCCCATCTCGGATTCCGATGCTGTGTGCTCGCCCGACCGCCAGCATCACCTCCTTCGCCAGGTGCGCCTCGGCCTCTTCGAGGTCCTTCTGTGCCGCATCTATCTCTGCTCCTTCGCAAAACTGATCCGAGCACCGATTACCCACAGCCTGCTTGAGGCGATCCACCGCGTCTTTGATCTCATCACTCGGCCACATGGCGATCTTCTCCTTCTCCTAGTTCGGTTTCGGCACGTCGCCGCGCTCCAGCATCGCTCCGCCCTCCAGCATCTTGTCGACGTCCTTCGACTCATCATAGGACGGGCAGCCGACGCCGAGACATGGAGTGTTCTCGGTGATGGGCCGAGGCGGACAGACGGTGAACTCGCCACCGCAGTCGTCGCACCGGTGTTTTGACACCGTCTTCTGGTACTCGTTGAGTGTGAATCCTAGGTGCATTGCGACTTCCTTCTTAGCAATCCGGCTGTCCGCGCTCGATAGCACGCGGGTCGTTGTTCTGGATGTTGGCGTAGCACTGGAGGTGCCACGCGAGCGCCTTCGCTCCGACCTCCGACAGCCGGATCACGACGGGGCATGGACCTTTGTCGTTCGACACAACAAACGGCTCGTTCGCCATCATCGCGTCCAGCAGCCGGATCAGCGCGGTCATTCCTTCACTTTGGTGCGGCATTGCTTTCGTTTCCCTTCTCCAAGCTCAGCAGCCGTTAGACTGCTCCGTTCTCCACCCACTCATCCCGTCACCCCGAATAGATCATCAAGGCTCGTCCCCAACACCTTCGCGACGTCGGCGAGCCGGTGTGGCGCGACCCACGATCGTCCCGCCTCGACGTTGGAGACTTGCGGCCGGTCGAGATCAAGGCGCCTCGCGAGCTCCGTTTGCGAGATCTCGAGCGCCTCTCGAGCCGCGCGAAGTCGGCGCCCGAACGCCTTGCGCCGGCCGATGGTGTTGCCCCGGACCCTCATGATCCGTCCTCCGTTGGGCGGATCGCGTCGACCACCTGATCGATGTCGATCACCCGGCCCAACTCGATCGTTGCTTCATCGGCCACCATCGAGATCAGGCGCTCGGTCGAGGTTGTGTCATCCTCGAGCCGGTCCCAAATGTTTCGGATCAGTCGTCGGATCTCGGGCCTCACTTCGCCGCCTCTTTCCCGTCGCGCTTATCCAACTCGGCTTGAAGGATCTCGGTAGCTTTCCGTCGCTGCTCGACCGCGACAAAGAGATCGTCCCGAACCTCGATACACTGCGCGAGCGTCGTCATCGGTCGACCTCGCCGAACGATCGTGGCCTTCTCGGTGCCGAGCTCCGCGGCGAAGCGCTTCGCGTCCTCCTTCACCTCCTCGATCGTCTCGGGCTGCTTCGGCGCCTCCCACGCCGGGAGTCCTTCGAGGCACTTGAGGATCTCGACGCCAAGCTCGGGGCCCGGCTTCGTCTTGCGCCAGTGCAGCGGGAAGGCCTCGGCGAACACGCCGCGCGCCGGCTTCGACAACGACACCTCGTGCTCGAGGTCGATCGAGAAAGCGAGATCGTAGTCGTACTCGGCGCCGGGGCGGGCGATCGGCTCCATGCCTTTCTTAGCGACCTCGCCGGTCGTCGCGTTCATCTCGTGCTTCAGCTTCGATCGGAAGCAGGAGATCGTGTGGCCGGGGAACGAGAGGATCGCGTCGGTCACGGCATCGTGCCTCGGGTTGACCTTCGCCCACCCGGTGAATTTTTCCTTACGGTCCTGCTTGTCTTTGATCTGGAGGACCACGTTCCACTCGGCGCTCATCGAGTCGATCACCAGCACCCCGGTGCTGTCGTCGCGTGCCTCGTTGATCGATCGGAGGAAGTGCTCTGGATCCATCTCGGTGGGGTCTTGAATCTTGAGGTCGAAGTCACACCACCTCGACTCGAGGCGCATCCTCCCTCGCTCGGTGCAGATGCCGCGGATCCGCTTCTGGGCGACCACGAGCCCCTGGGCGATCTTGAGCGCCGTCGTTGTCTTGCCCGAGCCCGATGGGCCCTCGATCGAGATCCGCGCCTGGACCCCGACCATTGTTGCTTTTGCGAATGCCATCTAGTCCCTCCCGAGATCGAGCGATGCGATCACCGCGTCCTGTTGCTGGACCCGCCACGGCCCCCACGACTTCCCCGCGCGCCAGCTCCAACCGTGTCGGGACGCGGCTCGCTTCGCCCGGGCCTCCTTGTGATCCTGGCGGATGATCGCGCGGTCGTACCGGCGCACAACCGCGCTCCACACCGCACCCCGAGCACCCAGCACCGAATCAACGTCGGCACCGGTGAAGCCTCGGCGGTAGAGACCGATCGCCCACCGGTGTCGTCGCTCCCGCTCGTGGTCGATCGGTTTCGCACGTGTCTTGGGGCGCATCCTAGTAGTCCTCGTGCTTCCCGCAGAAGGCGCAGTGCCGACCGCCGTTGGTCTCCTCGATCTCGGCGCCTTCGGTGGGGCGCCACATGTCCTCGTGCCATTCGTGGGTTGGGTCCTCGTCGCCCGCCTCGGGGCAGTAGTTCGGGTCACTGCGAGGATCGGCCTCGGGCGCCTCGCCGCGTTGTTGGTCGGCGGCGAAGGCCTCGTGTCCGCCGTCTTGGTCTCGCCCGCCGTTGCCGTAGGTCATGACTCGTCCTCCCCGAAGTAGGCCTTGGCCGCCGCGCGCCACTCGTCGACCTTCGCTTGCAGCATCGAGTCGTGGATCTCCGGCTCGTAGTCGCCGTCTCGCCTAGCGTCCGCGACGTAGGCAGCACAGATCGCCAACGCCTGAGCGGCGTCGAGCCACGCAAAACGCGTCCTTTCGGTGCCCCGGCGAGCGCGATCGGCCATGTCGTAGTAACCATCGCTCATCGCGCACCTCGCACGAGGTCGGCCAACTCGAGGCACGACCCGACGGTGAGCGTCACCGTCACCGAGACCCCGTCGATGCCGAGGACGAAGTCTCGGATGCGGCCAGTGAGTACGTCGGAGAGATCGGCGCGCGCCTCGATCGCCGCCTTCCGCTGGCTGATCCGCTTCTCGATCGCCGCCTGGCCGAGGATCGACAGCAGCGGGGCCGGGTCGAGCCCCCAATCTGCGATGTCGGCGGCCGTGTGGCAGATTTGGATAGCCTCACCTGACGTCTGCGACCGAAGCACTACGGTGTTTCCGGGGGCCTCGAACACATCAATAGGACCATCCGGCGTCTCGTAGGTGTGGATCGCTTCGCCGCTCATGACGCACCGCCAACGAAGCGACCGGGGGTGTGGCTCCGGCCGGGCCCGGTGTCCTCGTCGATCAGGACGGCCCCCACAAGGATCGGCTTACGGAAGCAGCCCCACGCAAGGTTAGCGAGATGGGTCGGTTGCGAGAGGTAGGCCGCGATCTCGGCGGCGGTCGCCGGGCCGATGTGGAGCCCAGTGTTCGGGTCGACTTGAACGAAGGTTTGTTGTGCGCTGTTCATGAGGTAACTGTACCCAGATACCTCGGCGCTGTCTACTGCCGATCGTAAGTATTTTTGACGTGTGTCTACATGGCTGGATTAAGGCGTGTTTTCTCGGTCTGAATCGCCTTGTGTATGAAGTCGACGGCCGCCACGGCGTTGTCGGCGACCCCAAAGACGGCACCGGCCGCAGTAGCAAGGTTGGATAGGGCCTTCTGGTGGGGCGAGACCCGCCCGCCGGGCTTCTTGATCTCGAGGTTGCACCATCGGCCGGTGGGGTAGATGACGCCGGTGAGGTCGGCCGAGCCGGGGAGCGCGAAGCGGACGACCTGCATACGTCCACCGCGACCCGGCAACTTTGCGCCGCCCGTGTTCTGGCGCCAGAAGATCCACACCGGTGTGCCGCGGCGCTTCACGTGCTCGTCAGCGAGGATGCCTGCGTTGCGGATCAGCGCTGCTTTTGCCTCGTCGGTCTTTGCTTGATCGAGGTTCACGAAGATCCCGAGCCGGTGCATTTGAAGCGCGTTGCGGATCCCGCTGCTGACATCGGTCTCGCGTGTCTTCGGTCGTCGGAGCTTCGGGATGCCGAGGTCGGCTTGCTCCGGCTTCATTGGACACCGCCAGTCTCGGGAAGCACAGGCATCCCGTTGAGCGAGACCATCCGCGCACGCAGCGCGTAGTTGAGCTCAAACGCGCGGGTTCGGGCCCGGTCCTTCGATTCGTACGGCCCAACGATCAACGCTTTCGGATCTTCCTCTTTGCCTTTCTCGGCGAGGCGCACCCACCATTTTTCCTGTGCGCCCAACTCGGGCTGCATCTCGTCGTTGCGAAACGTTTGGATCCTGAGCGTCACGTTTGGAAACGGAAGCGCGATCAGGAAGGCCCAGAGTGGGTCGTTCGGGTCGCCCTTCATCGGTCGGCCTTGGTGCGCGCGTCGTTGATCGCGATCGCCTTCACCGGTGAAAGCAGAAAGAGACAAAGCGCCGCCTCGACGATCTCCCGGTCGCTCGCCTCGAGACGTCGTTGCGTCGCCACCTCGCGCGCACGTTCCCAGAGCGCACGATCTACGCGGGTGTTGAGTTTCGGGTTGTCGAGTCGCGGTCTGCCCATGCGCCGTATCTGGCGCCGATTACTCGCGAGAGGTCAAGAGCGGTCGAGCTCGAAGCCAAGCGGAATCCCGACGGCGAGACCGACAGCGAGCGCAACGCCGGCACCGATCAACACCGCGCGGAACACTTCGGCGCCGGTCCATCCGGGCGCGGGTGCTTCGATCGTGGTGACCGTCTCGGCGAGGATGTCCACGGTCTGGTTGCGGACTTTGATGCGCGCTTCGAGGTCGGCGACCGAGGCGGTGCAGGTCTTCAGCTCCTCGATCTTCACGCCGAGGTTACGTGAGCAGCGGGCCGCCTCAGGGCGAAGGAACGAGTCGAGCGCTTCGAGCCGAGCTTGGCAGGGATCGACTCGCGGCGGTACGGGATCGCCGGTGGTGTTGGTGACGACCGCGATCAGGAGGAGAGGAAGGATCACCGGTTCACCGCGCGATCGTGCCGATAGGCGGCGAGCCAAAGCCGATCAAGGAATCGCTGGCCCGACGTCCCGCCGGTCATCAGATCCCAGTAACCCAACCACCGACCAAGCCAGCGCATCCGGAACCCAACAGCGATCAACGAAAGGACAAAGGTTATCATTTCTTCTCAGCCTCTCGGTTGCGCGCTTCGAGCTGCGCCAGCGCCTCGTCGTCGGTCTCGGCTTTGATCTTGGTGATAGCGGTCTGGCTCTTCGCGATGCGGGCCTTCGCGGCCTTCGCGATCTCGGTGTCGATCTCGGCGTTGCGCGCGAGTCGCTCCCGCACCGGCGTCAACGCCTTGCGGTACCGCGCTTGTCGCCCGAGCCCGAAGAGTCCGAGCAACCAGTCGAGGAACGCGAGGATCAAGCGGCGCTCTCTTCGCGGGGCATGGCCGCCTCGAGCGCGAGAAGGGCCTCGAGATAGGCGATCGGGTCGCGGCTCGCGATCGCCACCAGCGCATCGTTTCGGGCGACGTACATGGCGCCGACCAGCGGGCGGCCGTGGATGCGGCACGAGGCCGCGTGGACCTCGTCGAGCAACCGGAGCGCCTCGACGCGGTCCTCGGGGAGGTCCCACTCGCGAGAGTGCGTCACGACCGACGTCACCTCGGTACGGATGCCGTCTCGGGCCAGGCGGGGTATCTTGGTGACTCGGCAGATCGGGCCACTGGTCCGTGCCAGCGCCGCGTGGTGGAGACTCAAGGCCGCCTTGGCCTGGGCGACGAAGGTCCCGATGGCCTCGTCGGCGATCGCGCCACCCAGAGCCCCGTAGAGGCCCTTGGCGGTGCGGGCGAGCTCGTCCCAGTCGGTGGTCTCGGCCCGGGCCCCGGACGCGAAGGCGCGATCCGCCCACTCGTGTCCGTCGCGTTTGGCTCGGCGGATCGCCAAGGCCATCTCTTCGTCGATCCGAGCCATTGACAAACCGACTGTGTCCTTCCTCGGGGAGACCCGTCAAGGGTTCGGCGATCCACGATCCCTCTGCTCTCTACGGCGCGTCACCAGTAGGCCAAAGCGACTCTGGGGCGGGGCCTCACGTCCGGGTGACGACTGTACGGAGGATCCAAACAGCGAGACCGGAAGGGATCTGACATCAGGCAGGCGGGCTTTCGGCTCCGGCCGAAGCCGCATGGGGCGAGTCGGCCCGCCTGCGAAGCCTTTTGCACGGCGATGCTCGGAAGGGGGGAGATTGAGGGGGGATCGTCGGGCGACTCGGCAAGCTGGAAGATCCGCACGATCAGACGGCGATTGAACGGAAGATCCGTTTGTACGGCTGGGACGAACACCGGGCCGGTCGAGTGTACGGGCCTACCAAACAATCAAAGGTCGTCGGTTTTGGTGGGGTCGGTGACGATCGGGTCGGTGGGGATGTCGCTTCGGTTGATCGCGGGCATCGGCTCGAGCGTGAGGTCCTCGGACGTGCTCTCGATGTCGACGCCGGCCGCCCGGGCCGCCTTCTTCCGCAGCGCCTTGAAGATGGTCACGGTACCCGAGGCCGAGATGCCGGCGACGAGCCCCACAAGCGCCCCCTCCCCGGCGGTGTGGTCGACGTACTCGACGAGCCCGACGAGCGCGCCGACCCCTGTCGCGATCGGCACCGGGGCCGCCATGAGCACCCATCGATACCACCACGGACGCGGCGGGTTCTTTTTTCCCGTCTTCGCTTCGAGGTAGTCGCGGATCGCGATCTTGATCTGTCGCGTAACCCAAGAGGCGACAGCCGTCGCAACAACGAAGGCGAGCCAGTAGCGCATCGCGATCATCTGCCCGTTGCTGATCGCCCAATCGACGACCGCCTGAGCCGGAAGCGATGGTGTAGCCGTCTCGGTGGACCCGGGGACTTCTTGCATTGGGGCAACGTGTCCCGCCCCCGGTTGCCGTGTCCAGGATCAGCGCGGTGGGGAGCTGGCGATCTCGAGGTGGGGTCCGCGGATCGTCTCAGGGTGCCCAAGCCAGGCTTGGTAGAGCTCGCGGGTCACGTCGATGTTATCGCGGATCGCCGACTCAACCCCCGCCATCCGCCGACTCTGATCGTCCACCGCCCGCACCAGGAGCCGGTATAGGGCGACGGCGAAGACGGCGAAGATCACGAGCGCCACGAAGCCGAGGGCGACGACCACCACGAGCAGCGCCGCGATCGTCACGACGTCGCCGCCTCGCCTTCCTCGGGGTCGACGATGTCAAGGTAGAGGCCCGACGCACCGATGGTCTTCAACAGCGTCTCTCGAAGGACCGAGAAGAACTGGACGCCGATGCATCCCTTCACGTGCTCTGGTTGCGACGCGGAGTGAAGATAGAAGCGTCCGGCGGTGAGGCTCGTCCACTGCTTCTTAGTGAAG
>ERZ1292629.567-Hain-H43-01um-R1-567-length-40558-cov-6_pt1 | contig 40558 bp, 34 predicted proteins | sample MGYA00564399_ERZ1292629 | MGnify/ENA primary metagenome ERZ1292629 (study PRJEB36523, sample SAMEA6512636) | groundwater metagenome | collected 2019-01-08 | study: AquaDiva: Metagenomics assemblies of 32 groundwater samples
TCTTCAATGGTTTTAAACTTAAAATGATAGTTTACAATGCAACGAACGTGGCTACTAAAGTTGGCTCAATAATGCCAGAATTTCCTTCATTCATGTTTTATGGAGGAGGAAGTGGAGAGACTGGAGAGTTTGATATGTCTCTCAATGGAGCTACTTTCTATCTTCAGCAGGCCGCAACAATAAATCTTTACGCGCATAATGGCTCGATTCCAGTTAATTTTGGATATGAACTTGTTGATCAAGTTTTGGGATTTCCTATTGAGAGCAATGTTCAGGGAAGAGTAAATAGTACGAGTGTAGTTGTTCCAGCAAATAGAGCATATACTGTCTCTCAATACAGAATGTTTTCACCTCCTGGATCTACCTTTGGATATGTGATGAGTTCTATTTGTCAAGGAACTGACTTCATGAATAGTACAGATTGTCCTACTCCTCCAAAATCTATTTCTACAGGATCTTTAAGTGGCGGACAAATATACAATGTCAATCAAAGTCTTGTTGTTAGAAAGGCGTATGTTCATGGATGCATAAATCCGGCTGATGGATCAAACAATACTGGAATTAATTTGACGGCTATATCTATAAAAATGTTGCCTTGGACATCCGCTTCTGGAAGTTTTGTACCTCCGAGGAGCGGAGATGATGGGACAATAAATATTTCTTCACCTAACCAATTCAATAAAAGTTACCCTGGTTGTTTGGCCTATTATAATATTTCTTTATTGAATAACACAGGATATATGCTTGAGATGTACGCAAAAAATTCTTCCAATGAAGCTGGAAATCCAGGCAATGCTAATAACCTCGCAGGTTTTAAAAATCTCACTTCTCTTGACGGTCTTCAAGTTAATATTACGCTTTATAAATTGGTTGGAAACTACTTCGCTGGTTCTGTGAGTGGTTTGCCTGTCAACACTTCCGCCATGAAGATAAATATTGTTAATTCTACAGGAGGGCCTATAACTACCCAGGTCAGCGCTAATGTGAAAGTAAAAAACACTAATGCAGGCATAGGCACTGTTTACTATATGATTGATTCTTCATCTATAACAAACGGTACGTTTTACCTTCCAGTCCTTAACAACTCAAATTATGCTAAGGTAATGGTTTTTTCTAATAACGGACCTCCAAAAGAAACGAGCATCAATTTGAGTGCTGCTGAAACTAACGTTACTGTAAAGTCTATGAATGGTAATGACAAGGGATTTAGAAAGCTCCAGTCAAATGGCAGTTTAGATGTTTTGAACGCCACTTCAACTTCCATAAAGTTGAGGTTCTTAAGTGCAAGTCAAACTGGTTGCGATGTTCCTAATATTCCTGACAATAGTAGTTGTGTAATAACTACTATGGACGCTAATAACTTTAACCCTTTGAAGGCCATGCTGGCTGGGAAGGTGAATATGGAAATAAAAATAGCAAGTACTAATACTTCTTTGATATTCCATAATTATGATATGATGTCTGCAAAGCAACCGCCTATGGATTCTATTATGGATGAAAATGCAAGCTCTAGAAAGACTTCATCTGGCTTGGCATCTGTGCAGGATCAATGGAACTTCGGCAGCTTTGCTCCACCTGATTCATATTCAAATGTAACCATAACTATGCCTTATTCAGATACATCATCCTCTACTAACTATATTAATGACTCTAAGGAAATAAATGTTTCTTTAGGTGCTTTATATGATGAGAATAATAGAGTTGTTTGGAATGTCACTAGGGGAGATACTTCGTCTAATTTAACGGACGAGTTTATTGATTATAACAATACATTCTATAATGGTTTGCTTTTAACTGGAGGGGTAGTTTGTGGAAATTACACGAACCAGACTTGTTTTGTGAACACTTCTGCGAACTATATAAGTATGAAAGTGCCTCATTTTTCTACAGTTGGCGCCGTTGTCTTGGGGGCATCTACTTTGTCGAGTTCAACTACTGCTTCAACTACTACATCCACCGGTGGCTCTTCTTCTGGTAGTAGCGTTGTCAGTACTTTCTGGAAAAATACATACAGCTATGATACAAAGGAATTGATGGAGAGCCTCCCGCTTAGTAGAGAATTAAAAAAAGCAAGTAGGATTAAAGTTAAGATAAGCAATGAAGCCCACTACGTCGGTATTGCTTCAATTAATCAAATGCAAGTTACAATAAATGTGTCTAGCAAACCGCAGGAAGCTACTTTGATTTTGGGAGAGGAGAAGAAATTTGAGGTTAATGAGGATGATTATTATGATCTAAAAGTCAAGTTAAATAGTATACAGAATGGCAGCGCCAATATAACGATTACTGGAATTCATGAGCAGTTAATTAAACAAAATGACGCAAAAGATAAAAATAATGCGACCATAACAGGAAGTTCGGTTGACGTGGATGGAGAACAGGAAATTGCCAGTTCTCCGTTGTCTGAAAAAAAATATGGAACTGTTATTTTGATATCTGTAATCTTACTTGTCGTTGCATTGGTCTCTTTTATATGGTATTTTGTAGATAAAAAGAATAAAAACCGGTATGGTAAAAAAGGATTTTATAGTTTTGTTTTCTTCTAATTTAGAATAAATCAACAAAGGTTCTGCAGAAACGTTCTTTTGCTATTTTTAGACCTTTAGTGCCTTCAGCAGTTAAAGAATAATAAATTGATTTTCCTTCTTTCTTTTCTTTTATTAAACCGGCTTCTTTTAATGATTTTAAAGCAGGGTAAACGGTTCCAGGGCTTGGTTTCTCTCCTTTTCTCTTTTCAATCTCTTTCGCAAGGTCTTGCCCAGACATTTCTTTTTTTGAAACAAGGAATAAAATAAGGAAAGAGAGAAAACCGCGCATATCACAGCAATAACTATCTGGACATTTTTCTTTTGACATTTTATTATTGGGTGACCGATATATTTAAATACTTGTATTGTTCTTATATCGCATGACCGATACTAATATGAAGAAATTTCCTGAAAATCTCTATGTAAACCGCAGCAAGTTGTTGGATATTTTGCGATTTTCCAATGCGGAAATTTCTAATTACCATTTGGCCGATGCAAACATCGGAGTGTTAAGCTCAAATGGCAATGAAAGGAGGTGGATGTAAAATGGAGTGTTATGGATATTCTGGAGGAAGCTGTGGCTCTGGTCGAACAATGAGAGGTTTTCTTACAAAGGAAGAAAAGATACAAATGTTAAAAGATTACAAGGAAAGCCTTGATAAAGAGTCTAAAGGAGTAGGGGAGAGAATTTCTGAGATTGAAGATGAGTAAATCCTCTTTTTATTTTTTTGTTTTATTTTTATTTATAGGGAAATTTATAAAGATTGATCTTGTTATTATTTTATGCAATCTTTAAAGATAAAAAAGAAAACAGGAATGTTTTTAATAGCTGTTTTGGTTGTTTTAATTATGGCTGTTGTATTGATTCAGAAACAAGGAGAAAAGGCTAAAGTGGTTGTTTTGGAAACTAACTATGGGAAAATAGAAATCGCGTTGGCTAAAGACATGCCTATAACTGCTGGAAATTTTGAGAAACTTGTAACTGGAGGCTTTTACGATGGTTTGGTTTTTCATAGAGTTATAGAAGGATTTATGATACAAGGTGGAGATCCTAAAGGAGACGGCACTGGAGGACCTGGCTACACAATTCAGGATGAATTTTCTGATAATAATCATAATTTGAGGGGAACCATATCCATGGCTAATGCTGGACCAAATACTGGAGGAAGTCAGTTTTTCATTAATGTAAACGATAATGTGTTTTTAGATAGAAAGCATCCTGTCTTTGGAAAAGTTGTAAAAGGTATGGATGTAGTTGATAAAATTGTAAATGCAAAAACAGATTCTAATGATAGGCCTATTGAAGAAATTAAAATAATTAGAGCGAAAGTTTTGTGATTAATTTTAAATTATCTCTTTCCTTGTAATCTCTTGATAGCTTCTTCTCCAAGTCTTTCTTTCTTCAAGTAAAAGCTATCTTTGAACTCTTTCCAATATCTTTCTCTATCGTAGTGCATTAGCGCTATGAAAGTAATAATCATTGTGATTAAAGCACCTAGGCCAGCTAGAGCCATATCTTTAATTGCATCAAATTCATCCCCCTGTGTGCCTAAATAAGCAATTCCAAGGTCTCCTCCGAATATGACTGCTGTTAACCATTCTATTATTTCGTATATTGCACTTAATGCCAAAACAAATTCTATAGGGAGATACAAAGACCAAAACCCTTTAACTTTGCTAATTCTGATAAATGTCTCTCTGATTGCGTAAACCATTAAAAATCCAAAGCAAAAATGAACTACCCTATCATAATGATTTCTCCCTAAGGCTAAGAAATCTTTTAACCAATAACCAAATGGAACTTCTGCATAAGTGTAATGTGAACCTATTATGTTCAAGACCATAAACACAAACATTAGGCCATATGAAAGTCTAGAATATTTGAACCATCTATGTGTTAGATATAAAATAATTAGGAAAGTTAAATTTATTATATTTTCAAGTATCCAATCGTTAAAATATTTTACATTGAATGCTAGGATCAGCCATATCCAAAGGAAAAGAATAAACAAGAGCAAATGATAACTATCTTTTTTCTTCATTTTTATGAAAACATGATTGAAAAATATTGAAACTAAAAGTGAAATGATAAAAATAGTCCAAGGTCCGAGAACAAGATTTATTACAATTGGGGAATTCCAAACATATTTGCTACCAAAACTCACTGTCAATGAAATAAAAGTCCAAAATCCGGCGTTTATTACTAAGAATAGATTTGCTAGTCCTTTTTTATGATAGGAATAGGTAATTGTTCCTAAAGTCAATATGCACATTATTAATTTAGAAAAGAATCCTAGAGAATCAAATCTTTGCCCAAGGAAGAAATAAAGAAGAAGTATAAACATTAAGATAAAAAATAGAAGGAGAGGATTTGTCTTTTCTTTAAAAATAAAGTTCTTAACTCTTTTCGCCACATTTTGAGAGCACTTTTTATTATTTAAAGTTTTCTTGATAAAATTGTTGTTTATTCTTTAGGCAACTTGCCTAAAATTCCTCTTTTTCTTTTCTTTGCTGGTTTCTTTTTGTTGTGCCCGAATCCAGAAGTTGCGTATTTACTTCTCATACCTAATTTAAAACTATGGAGAATATATACCTTCCGATAAAGAGGATTTTATAAAATTGCTCAAAATCTCTGATGATAAGTTTTAATTCTTAGAGTATAATATTTTACCACAGAAATATATTTAAAGCGAAAAATAGGAAGAGAGAAATGGCTGTAGCAAATAGATTTGAAGAAAATGAACATCTTGCAACTGGGTTGTTGGGGTTTCTTAGTGCTAATGGTGTACCAACTGATATGGACAAAATTTATAGGGTTGTTTCCGTGGTTGGAGAGGTAATAGCTAGATCTTTCGATATCCCTCGCTCTGATATACACCCTGAAAGTAATCTGACCAGAGATTTTGGAGCTACTAATGTTGAATGGCTAGACGTGTCTCATGAATTAGGAAAAAGACTAAGAATTGGAGATTTACAAGAAATAAAACCTGGAATTAGGCTGAACAATAATGATAGAACTTTGTATGTGGATTCTATAGACACAACAGAATACTTTGGCTTGTCTGTAAGAGCTATGGCTCCCCAGGATGTTGATAGACTCGGAAGGGAAAGATCTGGAAGGGCTTTTCTTGAAGGAACTAATGTACTGAGTTTAATGGTCTATGCTTATTCTAGAATGAGTTGAAAGGGAATAATTTTTAAACTCCTTAACTCAGAAAGGCTGATGAACAAAATGAGGTTTGATGCCAGCGGTAAATTTGTTGGTATCGAGGGAAATGGAAGTATTATTGAGTTTAAGAATAGCCCTGAGAAGACTAATGGAGAGACATTAAAAACATCTGAAGAATTGGAATTTTTAAAGGAGATAAAAAAGGTTGATAATGTTTTCGATAACCCTTATTGGAGTTTATATGACTCTGAAAAAGAGCTGAAACCTTTAACCTTTTCAAATGAAAAAACGCAGGAAGACATTGTCAAAGAAATAGTTGGACATATAAAAGATGGAAGGAAAATTGTTCTTCTTAAAGGCGCGTGTGGAACTGGAAAGTCGGCTATTGCTCTGAATATTGCTAGAAACCTTGGAAAAAGTTGTATTATTGTTCCTATAAAAAGTCTGCAAAGGCAATATGAAAAAGATTATACTAACAAGAAATACCTATTAAAGAAAAATGGAACAAGAATGAAAATTGCAGTTATAACTGGAAGAGATAACCATGATTCAATAATTTATCCAGGAGTTTCTTGTGCTGACCCTTATTTGCCAGACACTATAAAATTAACTGAAAAAAACTATGAAAAAATAAAAGAGTATTACTTAGAGAACCCTTTAATTTCTAATAAGGCTCTGCCTAATATTAAAAATTTAAGAAGAATGTCTATAGCTCCTGCTAATCCTTACTGGAGCCCTATATTTAATTCGGATATTGAACTTAATCAAATAAAAGATGCTAAAAAATACAAGTATGAAGGTATAGGTGGAAAGCAATTTACTTTTTATCATAGAAAAAATGGATGCTCTTACTATGATCAGTATCTTGCTTATACTGAAGCAGATGTTATAATATTTAATTCTGCTAAATATCTTGCAGAAATGGCTTTGGAAAGAAAACCTATGAGTGAGGTAGATATTATTGATGAAGCTGATGACTTTCTTGATAGTTTGACAAATAGTTTTGAATTAAATCTAACAAGGCTTTCTGCTTCTTTGAAAAATTTGTATCCAGAAAAAGAAAGCGCTATAAAAGCAAAAGAAAAAATAGTGAATTTAGTAGATTTAGAAGAGACAAATAAGAAAGCTCTAGGAATTGATGAGAATAAAATACATAAAATAGAAGAAACTAAAGTTATTGAAATTTTCAAAATATTATTGGATAGTTTAGAATTGCAATCTGAAATTTTAATTGATGAAACAAATTATGCTAATAGTGTTCTTGAAGCTGTAGAGAATTTCAAAGAATCTTTCAAAGACACATATTTAACTTATAAAAAGGAAGAAGATAATCTTTATGTAAATATTGTCAATACTGATCTGGCAAAAAAATTTAATGAGATAGTAGAAAAAAACAAAGCAGTTATTTTAATGTCTGGGACTTTACACTCTGCAAGCGTTATGAAAAACATTTTTGGAGCTAAAGATTTCGCCACTGTTGAAGCTGAAACTTTAAACCAAGGAAATATAGAGATAGTTAGAACTGGCAAAGAGTTTGATTGTAGATATAGCAATTTTCAGAATGGAACCAATAATAGAGAAGATTATCTGCATGCTCTTTCATACGTTATTGAAAGATCTGTAAAACCTACATTAGTGCATGTCAATGCCTTTTCTGACCTGCCAACTCGCGAAGAAACAGAAAAATTTGATGTAGGAAATTTGAAGACAAAGGAAGAGCTGATTAAGGAGCAGTATGATGATAGAGATGGTAGAAAAATTCAAATGTTTAGAGATGGATTAGTTAACTCTTTATTCACTACAAAATGTTCAAGAGGGGTTGATTTTCCTGGAAAGATGTGTAATTCTGTGGTTTTTACTAAGTTTCCAAATCCTAACGTGCGAGATATTTTTTGGAGAATTTTAGAAAAGACAAAACCTGAATATTATTGGGATTTTTATAAAGATAAAGCTTGGAGAGAATTTTTACAAAGAATTTATAGAGCGGTTAGATTTAAGGAAGATCACGTTTATGTTATGTCTCCTGATTTAAGAATATTGAAAGCTGTAAGAGAATTACAAGAGAAAAGCTGATTTATTAGAAAGTTATTAGCCAATTTTTACTGGAAATATAGTTTTTACATTGGTGGGAATACGGCATTAATAGAATTAGTTTATTTTTGCTCTCTGGAGCGCATTAGTTACTTCCTCTAGATTACTACCGTCGTAGCGGATCACTTGTTCATGTTTAAAATCTCTATTTTCTTCATTTGTGGGCATGATTACTAAACCTCTATTTCTCCACTTGAGCCAACCTTCAATATAAGATGGAAAATCATCTACCAAAACTCTCCCATAGACCTGGGACTTATCTCGCGTTATTGTAATATCCGCATCGTTTCCCAAATTTTTATCCACCCATTTTTTCTTCCCTGACCAAGAAAATGGATTTCTTCTCGGACCCTGCGTAAGAATTACTATTCTATAATCTAACTGTCTAGCAACTTTTAAAACGTCCCAGCCGAGTTGAAGTTTAGGTAAGTTTTCCCACCAGCTTTCTGTTGATCTTATTAAATCTGCACGATTCCTTATGTAATCAGGCGAACCGTCTCTTACTGGATGTTTGTACCTTTCTTCAACTGGGTTCCTTAATTTTTCTAAATCTTCAGATAATCTAGTATGATAATCGCAAAGAGTTCCATCAAGATCAAACAAGGCTATGTTTTCTGGCTTCATAATACCATAAAATAAATCCTTATTCTTTATAACAATTATTACACTCAAGAAGTTAAATAAATGATTAAATTAACACAAGTTATTTAAATTAATTAATTAATTATCAATATGGATAAATTGCTTCTAAAACCCGCGATGTTTAAACCATCTTTTAATGATTGGGAGATTACTGGTGTTTTAAACCCTGGTGGAATTAGAATGCAGAATGGTAAAATTTGTTTATATGTTAGAGTTGCTGAGAAACCAAAACAAAACTCAAGCGGAAAATTGATGTGTCCAGTAATAGTTTCTAAGGATGAATATAAAGCCGAATCAGATTCATTTAATAAAAAAGAAATTAAGATTCAAAATGGGAATGTTTTATATTTGAAGAATTCTATTTGCAGGCTAACTAACATTTCACACTTTAGAAAAGTTATTTTGGAGGAGAATGGTTTTGAAGTTTCAGAGATTTCTGATAAACCTAATTTTATGGGAATTCCTGGGGAAAGTGAATATGGTGTTGAGGATTGCAGAATTGTAAAACTCGAAGGAAGATATTGCATGACTTATGTTGCTGTTTCTAAAGACAATGGAGTTTCTGTTGCACTTGCAACATCTAAAGACTTAACTAACTGGGAAAGAAAAGGAATAATATTTCAAGAGCAGAACAAGGATGCTGTTCTTTTCCCCGAGAAAATAAAAGGCCTATATGTTGCTTTAAATCGGCCTGAAAGCCAATTTATTTTTAGCAGGCCTAGTATCTGGATTTCTTATTCTAAAGATCTTATTTATTGGGGAAGAGAGAAAACAATACTGAGAGTAAGAGAAAACTCTTGGGGAGATAAAAGAAACGGCGCTGGTGCACCTCCTTTGAAAACGAATAAGGGCTGGCTTTTGATTTATCATGGTGTCGGAAAACTAAATGGAAAAGATGCTTATAGCACAGGCGCGGCTTTACTAGATTTAAAAAACCCTGAAAAAGTTATAGCTAGATCACCGAAAAATAAGCCTTTATTTTACCCAAAGTATGATTATGAAAAAAAAGGATTTTACAATAATGTTGTTTTTCCAACTGCGGCTATTTTTACTAAAGATAAAAAAGAAATTTTGATTTATTCTGGTGCCGCTGATAGATATGTGAGTGTTAGGAAACTGAAAGTGAGCGAGATCTTGCAGCATCTCGAATACTACTAGCTTTTTGAAAAATAAATCTGTATTTTTCATATGGGCTTTCAAAGCAAAGTCTTGCAGTACTTGCTATATTTTTTCCATAACCTATATTCCATATTTCTAAATCTGATCTTAATCTGCACATTTCTGAAGGTTGCAAAGAGAATGAATCATGTAGTTCTTCGTCTAAAAAGTCAAAACGGACTATGTACCCTCCACCCCTTTGTGTGAATTGACTAAGTTGAATTAAAAAGACTAAATTTCTGGTTGTTCTTTCTTCTATTTGTATTCTGTCATCTTTAAAAAAATCGTATCTGACTTTAGACATTGAGATTTTAAGATATATAAGTTAAAAAGGATTATGTTAGTGAGATTGTTATAAAAAGTTAGGCTAAACAGATAGCGTTTACCACAATTATCTTTAAAAGTTTGCAATATGCTCTAAATAAATGGGAAGAATGAAGAGAGGATTTTGTTTGGTGTCTCAGCAGATAAGAGATGAAATTATAGAAGGCAGGATTATTGTTGGAGATAGAAATTTATCTAGGACAGATAGTGGCGCTTTTATTGATTCTGATCTTGAAAGTAGAGTTCAGCCCTCTTCCTTTGAACCGACAATAGGAGATGAAATTTTTGTTTTGGATGTTGAGAGAAATGTTGTATTTGATTCTTTTAGAAGAAAAAAAGTTTACAGGAGCTTACTGGAAATACCCTCAAGACATAGAGAAAGAGTGGATATAAGTGAAGGTTATGAAATGAAAATAGGATTTAACTATTTGGTCAGGCTTGAAGAAAAAGTTAGATTGGGTCCTGAAGAAATGATAAGGGCTTCTCCGAAAAGTAGCACAGGGAGGCTCTTTCCAACAGTTAGAATGATATCTGACAATGGATATCGAGCATTTGACGAAGTGCATAATAAACAATCTTTGGACAAGATTCTAGAATTATGGTTGCTTATTCAGCCAACTGCTTTTAATTTAGTAGTTCACCCAGAACTGACTTTGAATCAATTAAGATTCTTTAGAGGTAGAAATGCTTCTTTATCTCAAGGAGAAATTATTGAAAGACAAATAGCAGATAGACTAATAAAATATAAAGCAACAGACAAATTTGATAGACCTTTAGTAACTGATGATGGTTTGCAGGTTGGCTTTGATTTAACTGGTAAAGAGACTTTTGGAATAGTTGCTTTAAGAGCTAGAAAAACTCCAAACCCTATAGATTTGTCAAAAGTTAGAGCCTACAGTGCAGAAAATTTCTTTGAACCTGTTGAAATTAAGGGGGGTAGAATTCATCTAGAAGGAGGTCAGAAGTACCTTATTTCATCCAGAGGGAGCCTTAATATACCTCGCGATTTAAGTGCTGAATTAAGAAGACATTCTGGACAAACATTTAGAGGAACATTACACGAGGCGGGTTTTATAGATCCAGGATTTCAAGGAGATTTAGTTTTTGAAGTTATTAATAATGAACCCGGAGAAACTGTTTTGCATTCTAATGATCCTAGAGTAGTAAGCTCATTAGAATTTTTTAGAACAAGTGAAGAACCTGATAAAATATATGGTGAATCCATAGGTTCTAATTATCAAGAACAGACTGGTCCTAGAGTTTCTAAACATTTTGAACCTTTTGACTTTCGTACGGCTGCAAAAGATTATGCAAAACTTAATAGATCAGTCTTAGTCCAAGATGTTAAAGAATTACACGCTTTCAGAAAAAATAAAGAAGGATTTGAACCTATTAGCTCTGGAGACTCTAGAAAACTATTAGATGTCGTGAATAGAGGCTTCATACACACGAGATATGATTGCGAAGCGGACACTCTTGCTCATCAACCAATTCCCTATATATTGTTATTTGATGATAAGCAAAGAGTATTTAGGTATATAAGAGCCAAGAACATAAAAGACTACGGAGACACTAGACTATTTGGCAAACATTCTATAGGTGTTGGAGGGCACATATCTATAGATGATGGACCTAACTATGTAGAAAATTGTATTGATAGAGAGTTAAGAGAAGAAGTTAAAATAAGAGGGAATGTAACAAAACCAAGACTTGTTGGAACTCTAGCTTGCTATAATGAGCCTGTTGATAGGGTCCATTTTGGACTTGTTTATAAAGCTAGAGTTAGCGGAAAGATAGAAGCAAATGAAGCATCTATTACATCTTGTGGAATGCAGTCCTTTGAGAAGTTGAGAAGAGACGTAAAACCATTTGAAACATGGAGTAGAACTCTTATTCCCATTATTGAGCAGATTTATAATTTATGATTTAATTCTTCCATAAACATCGTCTAAACGGACTATATCTGATTCTTTGAACTCTCCTAGAGAAATTTCAAGAACTCTTACTGGTTTGTTTAACGCTTCTATTCTATGGAGGGTTTTTTTAGGAATAAAAATTTCGGTTCCTTTTTTCGCTTTTATTATCTTTTTTCCTATTGTTACTTTGGCTTGATTATCTAGAAATAGCCAGAATTCTGATCTTTTATTGTGGTGTTGCAAACTAAATTTTTGTTTTGGATTTACAGTTAGAATCTTAACAGTTGATTTTTCATTTAATGTAAAACGTTCAAAACCGCCCCATGGTCTTTTTTCTAAGAACTTTTTCATTTATTGATAAAGAAAAAGGTATTTATATTGCTTTTTGTTTTTATTAAAATGCAAAAGAGGACTTACTTGGCTTTGGGAATTGGAGTGGCTTTATATTTTTTGCCGCATATTGAAAATAAATTGCTTTTCTTTTGCGCGGTAATAGTTTCTTCAATGTTGCCAGATTTGTTTAGTTTACTCCCTTTGGTAGGAAAGAGGAGAGTTATTAAGTTCACGGCTGGCGAAGTCATAAAACCTAATGATTTTTTGCATACGTATACTGTTTGCGTTCTTATTGCTATTTGCTTTGCTTTCTTTTATCCTATTTTAGCTTTCCCTTTTTTCCTAGGATACTCTTTTCATTTGGCTTTAGATAGTTTCAGTGTAAGAGGGATAAAACCTTTTTGGCCATTTAACAAAATTTCTGCTGGTCCAATAAACCCTGGAGGCAAAGTTGAAAACACAATTTTTGTGATGTTTATAATATTTGATGTCGCCTTGTCTATTAAGGTCTTTGCTTAATTTCCTTACAGATATATTTTTAGCAGAAACTAAGTTATGTTGAAAATCAGAAGTAAGGAGAGTTGCCTGATCCGTCTAAAATTGTCACCCATTTATTATCTATTTTTGCTTCGAAACGAGGTCTGCTTATTCCGCAATCGTTATGTGCCTTACTTTTAACAAACCCGCCTGTTCCTCTTTCATTTTCATCATCTCCAAAACCAACATGTAATGTACCCGCTATTTTTTCAAAAGTTAAACCCTCCAAACTAGATCGTCCTCTTTCTGTAGCTAAATCGAATCCTTTAACTAAACCTAGCCCTAACTCTCCTGGACAATTTGCCCACTCATCTAATAAGAAAGTTTCTAAAATTTTGCCCCTTAAATCATGGCTAATTTCCATATTCACAATTGCTCTAGCAAAAATATCTGTATTTACTCTACCTCTATTTATTTCTGTATGAAAAAATTCTCCTTGATTTAATGCATGCCCTAAAGTAAACGCGTCAAATAATAATTCTCCGCTGATTGCCTCGTAATCTCTAGGTTCGTTAGCAAAAGATGTGAAGATTTCTCCAGGCGGATTACCCCAACCACCTATTGATTCTCCCTGTGGGCCTAGAGGAGAATATTTTTTTATTTTGCCAACGCTTACGACCCAGCTCAAATTTGGATTTACTGGATATTGTAAAACACTAGTAGGAGAAGATTCAATCATATACTCAGATGCTCGATCTAAATCAGCTTTCATTCTTAAAGCAACTTCTTCTGCTCTGTCTGGATCGATAGAGAAAATCGCTTCTGCGGTTTCTTGTTTTGAAAATGGAACTTGCAAAACATAAGCTTTTTTATTTATCATTAAATTTTGTGTTACTCTTTTTCTTACTTTGTCGTAACGTCCACCAAGAGGAAGAAGGTTTATAGCGTTTCTTTCCAAGGGATTGTTTGTTCTGTATGCTATGCCTTCATTTAATTCTGCTAAAAGACGATCGTTATTTTCATAATTCCTAAAATACTGATCTATATCACGCATTCTAACAACAGAAATAGATGCTCTTAAAGCTTGACCCTTAATAGCCTCTGCAAGTTGAGTTTTATATGAGTCTGATCCGTTGTATATGATAACTAATTCCTGACCTCCTTGATTAGGACCTTTAATGTCAAGACAACTAAGTGCATTATCTGCTAAATGTGTTAATCCTTCCACCATGCTAAATAATCCGATTTATTTAGTTTATAAACTTATATTTATAGAATTGATATTAATGAAATAGTGAAGGTTATGAAACAAAACACTTAGGACTTGCCTATTTCATAAGGTATTTCTTCCCGATCAAACTTCATTGGATCAATTCTTCTTTTATAAATCATTTCAATTGCTGATTTTATTCTATCACCTGAATAATCGTAAAAGCTTCTTATGTACTCTTTTCTTTTCGTTTGAAGACTAGGTCTTCTTAGTTCTTTCATTAGACAGTAAGCCCCTCTAAAGCTGCTCCTCAAAGATACATAAGGAAGATGCATACGTAAGGCGGCTTTAGCCGCTATATCATGTGAAAACTGAGCTAACCCGCTTCTCCCTATAATTGCAAAAGAATTACCTGCTATAGTTCTAAGTGCAAATGCAGCTGCATAATTACTTGCCTCAAATTTTTCTCTTCCAAAAATATCTATTTCTCGAATTTCTTCTAAAATGCGACTTTTAACAGAAATGGAAAAATATGCATTAGCTTCTTCTTCTGTCAAAAAATTGACTTCATTTCCTAATTTAAAAACTTCCTCTATTGTTTTGGTTTGATTGACCATAGAAGTTTACTTTATTTTGGTTTTTTAAGTATATTGGAGATTTTAGATATGAATTAATTATAGGATGCTCCTGCCATTAGTTAATTCTTAAGTTAAGTTAGAAATATTTAATTTGAGCTGATAAATACTTAAAGTTGCAATCTTTACTTTCGCGATGGAAGAGAAAAAAGAGCGTGTTGCTATTTTTATTGATGGTAGTAATTTCTATCACAGCACAAAGAACATAGAAGCAAAAGGATATAAAATAGACCTTAAGAGAATAATCGACGAATTGGCTAGAGCTCGAAAAGTGGAGACATTTTATTATACTGCTTTGTTGGATCCGGAATATAATTTAGAGAAATATAAAGAACATAAAGAAGTTATTGAAGATTTGAAGAAGATTCCAAACTTTAAAGTTATCTTGTGTGACATGAGAAAAATAAATATTGGTAAAAAATATCAATATGAAGTCAAGGGAGATGATGTTTATTTAGCTCACGATCTTTTAATTGGAGCTTTTGATGATTTGTATGATGTTGCAATTATTGCAAGCGGAGATGCAGATTTTATTCCTGTAATAAATACTCTTAGAAAGAGATTTAAGAAAAGAGTAGGTAACGCTTATTTTAGAAGAACCTCTTCTTTCAAATTGAGACAGGCATGCAATTTCTCAGTAAACATGAATATGGTGGTAGGAAAGCTATTAGAAAAAGAGAATAAGAAGCGACCAGCGTCACCTAAAAGATGACGCCTCGCAGTTATGATTCTTTTTAATGTTTGAAGTTTATAAAACTTCCTGCAAAGTCTTAGGATGACAATGCTCCTGCCGGTCTGAAGAAAATCTTACAATTAATTTTCTTGGCACCGTCAGTAGCTATAGTTTTTCGCTTCGCTCAAAACTACTAAATGCTCCTGCCGGGATTTGAACCCGGGTTTCCGCCGTTCTCCATGCTGTCTTGTCAGAATTGATTTGACAGCACTTTATCATAAAGCGCCTGCCCTCAGAGAGGACTGAAGTTATTATCTCGACGAATCAAACCTCGGCGGTTCGAGAGGGCGGTGTCCTAGACCACTAGACTACAAGAGCCTAGAATTTTTAGATAAGTAGAGTTTTAAAGTGTTTTGCTTTGTTAAGTTATGGTATTTATAGATGTACATTGTCATTTACATTATTACAATGATAAAGAGATTGAGGAAATAATAAGAAAATCTGTTAAAGAAAAGGTAAATGTTATTTTAGATAATGGGACTAACCCTGAAAGCAATAGAAAAGTTTTGGAATTATCAAAAAGATATAAGGAAATAAAATGCGCTATGGGAATTTATCCTATTGAAGCTTTAAAATTGAAGGATGATGAAATTGACAAAGAGATTGATTTTATTAAAAAGAATAAGAAAAATATAATTGCTATTGGAGAAGTTGGAATTGATTTGAAAGAGGATTTAGAATTTGAGAGACAGAATGAGATATTTAGGAAGTTTATTGAACTTGCAAAAGAAATTGACAAGCCTATAACTGTTCATTCAAGAGAAGCTGAAAAACAATGCATCGAGATTTTGGAGGAAATGCAAGCTAAAAAAGTTATTATGCATTGTTTTTCTGGAAAGATGAAGCTTGCTCAGAAAATTGCAGACAATAATTGGTATTTGAGTGTTCCTGCGAGCGTTAAATATAATGAACATTTTCAAAAAATTGTCAGTTTGATCCCTGTTGAAAATCTTCTTTGTGAGACAGATTCTCCTTATTTGCACCCTGATAGAGAGCAAAAGAATTATCCTTCAAATGTAATTGAGAGTTATAAAAAAATAGCTGAAATAAAGAAATTAAGCTTGAAAGAGACAGAAAGAATAATAGAAAATAATTTTAAGGCATTACACTCTTGATTTATATGGATAATCAATATCTAAAAAATATAAAGACTGGAATGAAGGTCGTTATTCTTACAAGCCAAAATAAAAATTCTACTGGTTTTGTTGAAGAAATTGCTACGAGAAACCCGTTCAATGAAGAAGGAATTATGGTCAGACTTAAAAGTGGTGATGTCGGAAGAGTAAAGAAAATAATTCTTAGCGAACCTGAACAAAATGAGAAAGCTATGATTGAGATTAAGAAGATTTTAGAGAAAGGAGAAAATTTTTACACAGAGTTCAAAGCTGAAGCTTTGTGGAGTACGACTTACAATCCTGTTCAAATGAAAGAGAGTAAATCACTTGAACTACGCGAGTATGGTCAAAAAGCTTCTAAAGTTATTATTGCTAAATCGATTGCGGCATTCCTTAATTCTGAGGGGGGAAATTTAATTATAGGTGTTAAAGAAAAAAAGGATGAAGGAAAATTTGAAATTGTGGGTATTGCAGAAGATTTGAAAAAAGTAAGAGATTCTGGAATAGATGGATTTAAGAGAATAATAATTGATGAAATTATCAGAACTTTTTTCCCTCCTAAAATATTCAACCATCTTAACGATTATATTTCATTTGAATTTGTTATTATTGATGGGAAAACTATTTGTTGGATAAAGATAAAGAAAAGCGATTCAAGAGTTTTTTTAAAGATCAACGACAAAGAAATTTTCATGATAAGAGTAGATTCGGAAAATAGGACTTTAGAAGGAGAGAAATTGGTTGATTATTGTGTTAGGAAGTGGGGTGGAAGATAAGGTTATTTATGACGATTTATGATTGTTTTCGTATATTGGTATTCTCTTCCAGCGGATACTGCAGCAACGCTAACTCTAAAATCTTTGCCGTCAGTTCTTTCCAACGCACTGTAAAAGCGCTGGGCAATATCTTCTGTGGAATTACCGACTATTCTGATTGGGAGAGGTGACCCACTAAATGATGGGAGTGGATCTTGATTTACACCAGTATAAGTAGAAATTAATCTCCCTATTCCGGGCAACATAGGGACTTCGAAGCAATGTCTTTCAGAAACTCCCTCGACAGATCTTTTAATTATTGCCAAGGCTGGGTCGCCTGAAAAAGTTGGCATATATCCGCTTATTCTTGGAGTAAAATTCGGTGCATCAGGTTCATGTTCCCAATTTCTATGTGCGCTTATTAATGCCGCAGCTGGGATGTAAGCGAGACCAGCTTCTGAAGATCTTATTAGCCTAATAAAGGGAGTTTGAGCTCCATTACTTACCCCCACACCAAGATTGTCTATTATAATCGCAGGATAAATCAATAGAGATGGATCTCCTTGATTAACAAGGTCTATATCTGTTGGCTCAACAGATATAGTATTATCCTTCTCAACTAATCTTCTTGCTTGACTTGAAGGGCTTCTCCCAGTTATTCCATAAACAACTGTTGGAAAACCTGCTTCATTCATGCCCATTGCAATAAATCTACCAGGGTATTCCATAGAGGCTAGATTATCTAAACCATTTATCATGTGAATTTTTATTCTTTTAGTTATTTAAGGATTATTGTAGCCAATTTATACATTTAGAAAATTACTTATTTTGTGGGATGTAAGTTACTTCAAACTTTATGCGATCTGGGTCTTCAAAATAAACTGCATAATAACCTTCTCTATATTCAGGAAACTCTTTTGCACCATCATATAAAGGTTTTATCTTATTTTTCTTTAAAAAATCATTAACAAAAATATCAACTTTCTCTTTTGAAGAAACCTTGAAAGATATATGATTAAGGCCTGTTGATTTTCTATGGAATTTTTTATCTAAATGTTTCTTCTCTGTTGAGATTATCCAAAAATCTGTTAACCCATTACTAGCACCTATATGATTTTCGCTCTCGTCTATTATTTTATATTCAAAATAAGAAAATAGTTTCTTGTAAAATGGTAATGATACTTTTGGATTTGAGACATTTAATTGAATGTGATATAATGACGTTTTCATTTTTATTATAATTGCCTAAACTCTTTAAATTTTTCTATTATTAGAAATCTTACTTTCAAGATCTTTTTTTATGAACTGAAAAGTATCTTCTTAAAAAATATGATACAAAGCCATCTTCATCTTTTTGCAATGCTTTGTAATAAGACTTTCTCTTTTTATATTCTATAATTATCATTGGATAACCTGCATGCCACAAAATTTGATTAATGATTAATCTGCCTATTCTCCCATTTCCATCTCCAAAGGGGTGAATTTTTTCAAATTTATAGTGAGCTCTTGCGGATAATTCTACAGGGTTCATTTTTTTATTATTTTTAATGAAATCGATGAGTTCATTCATTTTTTCCTTAACTTCTTGCCAGTCAGGTGCTAAATATGGTCCGACTCTTACTAAATACTCTCTATACTGCCCTGCTATATCTTCTTTTGTCTCGTAAAACATTTCTTTATGCCATTTTAATAATAGTTCATTAGACACAAGCTCTTTTTTATTTAACATAGCGAGGAAAATTTTGCTATGTGCTTCGGTTTCTCTTACATCCCTTAATGATTTATTTGGAGATATTCCTTCACGAATTATCTCCCTTGTTTCTTCCAATGTAATTGTAGAACCTTCAATAGCATTTGTGTTATATGTAAATGCAATTGATATCTCTTCAAGTTCTTTTTTTCTAACACTATCTGGAATATTTTTCCATTCAGATTGAAAATTATCTTTTATTCTTTCTAATTTATCATTAATATCATCTTGAATTTCTTTTTTGAAAACTTTCTCAATATCTTTGATATTTTTTGGTATTTCTGAACCTAAGTACTTTTCTTTTGTAAATACTCTATTACCTTTTCTAAATGAATGTTTTAAATAAAAATACTTTTGGTTGTCTTTCTTTTTAGTTGTTATTTTCATATTATTAGTATACCTACAAAGTACTTAAATATTGTGTTTTCAGATAAAATGTAGGTATACTAATAAAAAACTAATTTTAGTTTAATTATCCAGTAAGTGCTTCAAGAAAAGACTTATTGATTTCTAATCCTCTTTGCATAGTTATTAAGTCTCCAAACTTTAAATTAGTGCTGGTGTATAATGAAAATAATTGAGAGCATCCAGCACATGAGTCAACGTGGAGATAATATTCGAATGCTTGTGGTGGCTCGCCTACTTTTCTCTTTTTATTTCCCACATCTTCCCTTAAAAATTGTTCGTACTTGTCTGGATGGAAATTCCTACAATTCATTTACTGATTCTCAGCAAGGCCTTTTCTCTGTCTGATTTTTCTTATTACGTCTGCTTGCAGTTCAACTGGCATACGCTGGAAATTCTGATCCATAAGACTTGAAACTCCTCGGCCTTCTGTTGCTGAACGAAGGTCATTGCTCCATCCAATCATTTCTGCTACTGGGATTTTTGCCTTGATTACAGCATCTATGCCTTCTTGCTGAACATCTAATAATACTCCACGCTTACTTCCTACTAACTGAGTAACTGTTCCCATGAAATCAACTGGAACTTCAATCATGTGTGTTTGAACTGGTTCAAACATAGAAGCTCCGGCTTTTTTCATACACTCAAACATTCCTAATCTAACTGCTGGATAAACCTGAGCGGGGCCACGGTGCATGTGATCTACGTGAAGTTTTGCATCGTGTAAAATTAATTTTGTTTTCATTAATGGTTCTTTTGCTAATGGGCCTCCATCTACTACAAGACGCCAACCATCTAAAATTGATTCTATTACTTCCCCTAAAAGAACTAGACCACGAGTTCTATCTTCGAAAACGTTTCTTTTGTAAATCTCTTTGTATTGTCTTGCTTCTTCATTTGACAACCCTAATTCTGATAACTTTTTCCAAACTTCTTCTGCTTTTTTCTTTATCTTTCCCTCTGAAAGTTCATTCCTTTCTATTGCGTCAAATACTTCATCTTCCAAAGGCTCTATACTGAAGAATAATATGTTATGTCCATTTGGTGTTCTAATTTCTGTTTCTGGACTATCTTTTGCAACTGTTTCACGATAAACCACTATAGGTGGGCCTGTTTTGACTTCCAGACCTTTTTCGCTCTTTATTCTTCCTTCTATAATTTCTAGATGCAATTCACCCATACCAGACATAAGATTTTCTCCTGTTTCCTCATTTATTTCTATTTTAATACTAGGGTCTTCCTTGCCTACTTTTCTTAAAATTTCTATTAGTTTAGGAAGATCTTGTGATCTTGTAACTTCAATTGATTTAGTAATTACTGGCTGAAAAATATGTTTTATTTCTTCAAATGGAGTTTGTTCAACCAAAGTTATTGTTTCTCCGACATCAACATTTAAACCTGAAATTGCAAGAACATTTCCTGCTGGAACTCTTTCTAATTGTTCAGGTTTTATACCATTATAAACTAAAACCTGCTGAACTCTTGCCTTTTTCTTAGCTAAATTTGCATAAACTTCCATACCATTTACAATTGTTCCTGAATATAAACGACCTGCTGAAATTTCTTTTCCGGACTTTGGATCTATGACTATTTTTGTTACTACAAAAGCGACTTCTCCTTTTTCGTTGCAATTCACTAAATCCTGTCCAAACTTACTATCTGGTTCTCCCTTCCATATCTTAGGGATTCTATATTTTTGAGCGTCTAGGGGGCTAGGAAGATGTTTTACCGCCATGTCAAGAACAACATCATTAAGGAGTGCATTCTCCCATACCCATTTTTTTCTCTCTACCTCTTCCATTTCATAAATTGCATAAACATCTTTGAAACTAACTCTCTTTTTCTGCATATATGGAAGTGATAAAGCCCAGTTTTCTCTAGCTGAACCAAATGCAACAGAACCGTCTTGAACATTGACTTTCCATTTCTCTTTATATTCATCTTCTGCGATTTGCATTATTAAATAATTAAAAGAGTCTATAAGTTTCACAAATCTCTCTTGCATTTGTTCTGGAGTAAGTTTTAATTCCTTTATTAGACGATCAACTTTATTTATGAATAGAACTGGTTTTACTCTTTCTCTTAATGCTTGCTTCAAAACTGTTTCTGTTTGAGGCATTATGCCTTCGACTGCACAAATAAGAACGAATGTACCATCTATCGCACGCATTGCTCTTGTTACATTGCCTCCGAAGTCAACGTGCCCAGGAGTATCTATAAGATTGATAAGATATTCTTTTCCTAGAAATTCGTGAGCCATTGAAACATTTGCAGCGTCAACTGTCATAAGTCTTTCCTGCTCATCTTTGTGCTGCCAAGTTGTCATCCCTTCATCTAAATCTCCTGCATTTTTTGCAGCCATTAAACCTGCTGCTGCAAGGAGATTGTCAGTAAAAGCTGTTTTTCCGTGATGTATATGCGCGCTTGTAGCTACGTTTCTTATGTTTTCCTGCTTGCTTGTCAGCCTTTCAATCTTCTGTAAACTCGATTCTTTTTCTACCATTTGTCGTTAGTAACTCTGTATTTTGTTGAGAAAAAGAAGGTTTTTAAATCTTTAGTGTGGATGCGATAAATATTTATGAGAACAATCGGATTTACTAACTAATAATGGAAAAGTAAATCCCGCCCATCTGTCACCATTATCTGCTTCTGTTTTAATGGTAGAAAATTCTTCATCTAAGGATTTAGAAAGAGGTTCTATCGGATCATAACCTGAAATTGTAACATTAAATTGTGTTTCAATTCCTGAACTGTTGAACTCTTGAGATGCTTTGCTGGAAACTCTTACTCCTTTTTCTCCATAACTATGGGAGTCATATGCATCGTAAGGAAAATAAAAACTTTGCTGCCAAATTGGATGCATTCCTTTAAACCCTCCAAGTTCATTTAACTCTTCCCTGGATTCAATGTCCGAAAAGCAAATCTTTCCACCTCTTCTTTTTAAAATTCTAGCAATAATATTATTTTGTGGCGTCTCGCCACATGGAAATGTAAACTCGTAACATCTTTCCATTAGTGGTTGAGAAATTAAGGGATTAAAAAGATTTATTTATTCAAATATACAGCATTTAAAAATTAACGAGCAGAATCCGCCTGTTTCTCTGATTCGTTCTTCTTTGAACGAGCGTAGCTTTCCATATTATTATCTGCGCATTTCATTATCTCTTCTGCTAAGGACTCTGACATCTTTTTCTTTTTTCCAAAGCATCGCTGATAAGCTCCTTGGACGATCCATCTTAGGGCTAGATCAACACGTCTCATTGGAGAAGCATCAACTGCCTGAGGATATCTCGCACCTGCATGCTCAATTACAGTTATCTCGTCTCTTGGAGAGCCTTTGTCAATTGCGTCAACTAAAACTTGTACAGGGTTTTTCTTTGTCTTATGTTCAATTATACTCATCGCCTCTAAAACCATTTTCATATTTTTATTATACTTACCTGAAGACCAGCTAGTTATTGTTTTATGTTTCTTTCCTACGTGTCCTGAAGTGGCTATTCTGTTTGCCAATCTTTCAAGAATATTCACTCTTGCTTTTCCAAATTTTTGAAGATTTCTTCCTTGAGATTTTAAAAGCAATTTTGGCGTTAGATTGATATAAGGCTTTAGTGCTTGGTCAATTACATTTATTTCTGATACGTCATATAAATCAAACAATTTTATATGCGATACTCCAGAGCTACTTATTTGTTCTGTCATTTTATCTTCTTCCCTTCTCTATCTTACCTTTAACTAATCTACGAAGAGGCTGATCGTTTACTTTAATAACTTGAAATCTTATTCCTCTTATGTCTCCCTTTGATCTTCCTTTCTTTCCGCCGATTCTTTCGATTATAACTTCATCGTGTTCATCAATAAATCTTTGAGCTAAATTTCCTGGGATGAAGGCTCCAACCTGCAATCCGTTTTTCACTAGTTGAACTTTGCAACATTTTCTCATTGCAGAGTTTGGCTGTGCAGCTTCTTTTTGAAATTTCTCTATTACTATTCCTTTTGCTTGTGAAGATCTTCCAAGAGGATCTGATTTTATTTTTAGATTTTTCATTCTAGCATTATATCTAGGATCGCTCCACCTATCTTTCTTTCTCCTACTTACTATTTTCTTTGCATTCATCAATCCCATAGTTTTATTTTGGAAATGTGGTTTTTAAATGTTTAGTCGAGTGAGAAACAGGAGCCATTGGAGCAGCCGAGAGGACATTCATAAATTATCCTTTGAACTTCTCCATTTGGATTTCTATCAAAGTTGCAGTAATATTCCATTAATTTCTGATCCGTTGTTCTGTTAAACAAATCATTGTAACACACATCCGTTAGAGAATTAGCTGTTCCTTTTTCTTCATAATTTACACCCCCATCGGTATCTACGCAATTGTTAAAACATTGTGAAGGTTGTTTAACGCATTGATATCCCTGTTCAATTTTACAATCCGAACTGCAACCATCACCATTATTTATATTTCCATCATCACATTTCTCTAAAATCTCGACTATTCCGTTGCCGCATAAAGTTGTTTTAAGACAGAAAGCTAAACCTTGATCATCTTTTTTACAGACTGAATCATCTCCACAATATTGAGTTATATATGCTAAATTAATGCTTTCATCGCAATAGTATTCTATCAAGTCTTTCGGAATCTCCAGAGAACAATAATCTTTGTAATTAATTCCTTTAGCTGATACAATTCCTCCTTTTTTGAATTCTTCATTTTGCAAGCCGTTTTCTGAGTCTGAATCTAAGCAACTAAGTGTGCAAACACTTGGTTGACCTTCACAAGCTGAAAATGCTTCTATTTTACATGATGAAGAACAGCCGTCACTGCTATTGATGTTTGAATCGTCGCATGTTTCCCCTTGCTCTAAAATTCCATTGCCACATAATTGATTTATTGAGGATCCAGATAAGCAATTATTCACTTTTATCTTCTCATACTCTGGATAATAATCTCCACATTTTGCTTCATTAAGAAAACACTCTTCTCCAGAACATTTTGAAATAATATTTTCTCCATTTGAACTGTTTAAAATACATTCATCATAAATGTAATTGTTGAAAAAATGGGCAAATCCGTAAGTTTCTAAATTAACTCCAAAATCTGAATCGCGACATCCTTCTATACACTTTCCGTAAACACAAGCTTTTCCACTTGGACAGATTTGACCTTCATCTACTTGTCTGTTGTTGTCATTGTCAATTCCGTCACATCTCTCTTCTTCATAACCATAGCAGTAGGAACCATAAGTTGAATCTGTTCTACAACCATTTTCACAAGAAACAGTATTTGATATCGGGCTGTCAACTCCGAAAGCGCATGAATACTCGATCAAATTAGAATTGCTTAAACATTTGTCCTTAAGAGTTATTTCCTGTCCATTTGAATCAAGTCTTCCTCTAACAGTTCCAGGATAATATTTTTGATTTGGATCTTCGAAATAACTTTTATCACTATCTGTATCTAAACAGGAGCCTTGACATTGTGCATAATCATAACCATTTACTTGCACTTCTGAACATAGCTGGCCTTGACCGCAAGAGATATTTTGACTCCATTCTAAATAGGGATCGGAATCGTAATTTCCACACATTCTATAATTTCCATCTTGAAGACATTCGCCAACTCCTGTTCCAATGCATTCATCTTCTGAAGCGCAATAAGATCCAGAGTCTGTGCTTACACATTGGCTATCTGGACAAGGAGAAAGTGCGGAATATAGTTCTGTATTATCACAATATTCTTCTTCTAAGAATATACCGCGGCACTTGTCTTTGAACATCTTTTCATTATACAAAACATGACCTACGGCATAAAACTCTTCTACTTGGAGACCTTCCTTGTTGCTATCTGAGTCTAAACATCTTTCCTCACGATTTTTGGTTTTATCTTTTAGGATCAAGTCTAACATATATTGGGAATCTTGAGAACCGATAGGATAAACTACTTCATTAATTTGAGAAGTTTTAAATTCTTGATCTTTAAATAAGTCATATATTGAAGCAGTTGTATCCATTAAATCATCATAGTCCGTTGTGTGCACTAAACCTAGGGAGTGCCCTATCTCGTGGCTTATGATATTTGCTATAAACTGAGAGAGATCACTCGCACTTGGTTGATAACCATAGTAATCATTATAATTCTCTATAACTATGCCTATTGTATCTAAAAAAATAACAGTCTCTCCGGATTTATTTTGATTATATTCGTCAATCCCATTTAGAGTTAGGCCTAAATATCCTCTATCTATTCCACCACTATTAACGAAAGATACAGTAGTGTAATTTGAGATGTTTGAATCTTCAATGTAGAAGTCTATATTCTCATAAGCCTCATAATCTCGTTTTACTTTTTGAATGATAAAATTTTTTATATCTTCTACACTGGAAGAATATTTTTCCCCTATGAATGAGTTTTCAATTTCTATTGAATTTAGATATAGATTGCTGGAAGGTCTGTTAATTTCCTTTCCACCTTTAAAATCGATAAAGATATTTTGTTTTTCTGGAGAATATTTTTTTCCTAGACCTTGTTTAATTTTAATTTGGTAGTTTACTGAATTGTTTGAATAAAAACCTGGAGTAGAAGTTATGACTAAGTAAATTTGCTCATAATGATCTGGAAATGTAAAATTAACGCTTGGTCCCCTCTTCCCCAGAAAGGCATTTCTATGATCATTTATTAAAATTAATGAACCATCGTCTTTGAATAAACCGAGAGCCAACTCTTTTTTCTCTGAGGAAATTGAAATATCTAGATTGTCTCCATTGTTAAAGGAGTTTTCAATGCTATAAATATCAATATCGTCTTTTGTTTCTAAATTACCAAGAATCACCACATCCTCTTTTAAGCAAGTATAGTTAATCGAACTTTTAGTCTGGCTAAAATCATTGTTGGGTTCAAAGTCGAGCGTTTCACAAATAGCTATTACATTAGATAAACTAAATGCAAAGACAAGACAAAAAACAATTAACACGCACCTTTTCATGAATTTTCTCTAAAAAACAGGTATATATAATTGATTGTAAAACAATCTATATAATCTTTAAATCTAGATTGAATAAGTCATGAACTATCTTTTTTAATTCCTCATATCTGCGCCTATTTCTTCCTATTAAAGAAGCTTTGCTTTGATTATTTCCTGCTGATATGAATAAAGAATTTTCTTTTATTTCTAAGGATTTAAACTTGACCGGAGAGACTATGTCTTCTATAACCCTTTTTACATCTTGGATGCCTTCTGCTTCTCTAATTATCTTTATTTTTTTACCTATTCTTTCTTGCATTTTTCTAGTATTGATTGCTCCTACACCTATCGCCTTTGAAACTTCTTTCTTATTTACGGCGAAAAAAATAGAATTATTATGTAAAAAACATTTGTTCGTTTTTACATGAGAAATCTTATCTAAGAGATTTATATAACGCATCGCTTTCATATCTATTATCGCCATCTTAACACTTTATAGAATATATTTTGTTTTCATCGAAAGTATATAAACCTATCTTTAACTGTTTTTCTCGGATTTTTGTTTTCTTGCGAGCGGCCCTGTGACTTTAACTAAAAGGCCTGGAAGACCTGTACCCACAGGAATTGGTTGATTCAGTAAGATGTTTTCAATTACAGAATTTAGCTCATCCTCTGTTCCCTTTATAGTTGCATTTACAAACTGTTTATCCGGAGTTTCAAAAGTAGCCTTGGCTAAAATACTCGCTTTATCTGTAATTATTCCCATTCTTGTAACTCCTTTAACTATTCCAGAGGAAGTCATTGCATCAGCTACTAGATATAAATGCCTTTCATTAATGTCTAAACCTTGTGTCTGAATAACGCTCCTTATTTCATTTATGATTGTCTGTCTAGCCGCTTCAACACCCAAAACTTCATTCACATCATGTATATCATTAGAGAAAATTTTCTCTATATTAACGCCCTTAACTTCTATTATCTCTTTTAGATTTGAACCATTTGTTAAAATTATAAAGTCTTTATCTCTTTTTTGTACAACAACTTGGGGAATGCCCTTTATTCCTGAAATGATTGCACTTTTTAGTTTTTCTTTTAATCTGTATATCTCTTTAAACTCCATTTCTGCTACACTGATTACTAACTTATGATCATTCAAAGAAGTTTTCAATTTCTTCTCTATTAATTCGTCTAAAACTTTCTTTGGAGTTATATGTGAATTTCTTAAAGCCTTTTGATCAAGAACTATCTCTAATTTCTTTGAACTGAAGTCTATATTTATTTCTGAAGAGATATCATTTAGCTTTATTTCTTTAATCTTCTCTGCTATAACTTTGGCATCCTTTTCATTATTATGCTCTTTGTCCAGATACACTTCCATTATTGGAGTTGAAGGTTTTTTTCTTGCGTCTAAAATTTCAATCAGCCTTGGTAAACCTAAAGTTATCTGCATTTGTGCAACTCCTGCATGATGGAATACGTTAAGAACCATTTGTGTTGAAGCCTCTCCGAAAGATTGAGCAGTCACAACTCCTGCAGCTTCCCCAGGAGAAATTTCTGAGTCTTTAAGGTGTAATTTTGCAACGTCTTTTCCATCTCCACCGTATAGGAACTGGACAATATTTTCTGATGCATCTCTTACTGTCCCGTCATATTCTACCTTCAAGTCTTGGAAAGCGTTTACTAATCTTCGGTATAGGTATCCAGACTTAGGTGTCCTTAACGCTGTATCCATTAAACTATCTCTTCCTGTTATTGCGCCGAAAAAGAACTCTGTTGGTTTTAGACCTTTGAAATAAGAGGATCTTATGAAACCTTTTGACTCTGGGCTAATATCTTTTCTTTTGAATAGGGACAAAGTTCTATTTGTATATCCTAACGAAATTCTTTTATTCCATAATGATTGCTGGCCTACTAGACAACCCATTTGAGTGATATTCAACATACTACCTGCGCTTCCTGATTTTATCATTTTGTTAACATTGCCCTCTGGTGGAAAATGAGCTTTTACAACTTCGTTTACATCTGTTCTTACACTGTTAAGAATCTGCATGATTTTTGTCTCTCTAGTTTCCTCTAAAGTTTTTCCTGGAGCAGCCTCAAGTTCATCAGAATTGTAACTGTCAATAACTTCCTGTACTTTATCTTCAGCCTTTTTAATTATCTCTTCTGTTAATTCTTTTACTTTGGCAGGAACATTAAGATCTTGCAAAGAAAGAGTATATCCTATTAAGGACAGATAATTAGTTCCGAGGGAAAATGCTCTATTTATAGAATCGACTGTTTCATCTCTGTCAAATTGCTTATCTATTTCCTTAACCATTTCTCCATCTTCTACTCCAAGGCTATTTGTTCCAGTGATAAGTGAAGGCACCTTTATTTCTGAACCTTTTGGCAAAATCTGAGCGAATACATCAGATCCAGAAATTTCTTTCTTCTTTGAATTGTTTAAAACACCACATGAAAATAAAAGTTGATTTGCTTCATTTCTCTCCAAAATTGCTTTACTCAATATGTGTACGCCTGTGACTGCGTCTGCAATTGTTCCAACTAAATTACTATTATTCTTTGAGGAAATAATATTTTTATTTATTTCAAGCAAAACTTTCGCTTCTGCTAGAGCTTCTTCATTTTGAGGACCATGAATGTTCATTTCATCTCCATCATAATCTGCGTTATATGGTTCTGCTGAAGCAGGATGTAAACGGAAAGTTCTTCCAGGAAGAACTTTAACATAATGAGCCATCATTCCTTGTTTGTGTAATGTTGGATGACGATTAAACAAAACTATGTCTCCATCTCTAAGATGTCTTTCTATTTTATAACCTGGCTGCAACTCAGCCATTATTTCTTCTTTCAAATCTTCAGATATTCTCTTTCTTCTTCCATCTGTTCTGATAACATTATTCGCTCCAGGATATTTGCTTCCGTGATTAACAAGTTTTTTCATTTCTTCTAAATTTGTTGTTGTCACAGATTCTGCAACGGTAATAATTTCTGCAATTTCCTGCGGAATTCCTACTTCGTTTATTTTAAGAAAGGGGTCTGGAGAGACTACAGTTCTTGCTGAATAATTCACTCTTTTTCCAGCAAGGTTATGCCTTATTCTTCCTTCTTTTCCTTTGATTCTTTCGGTTATCGTTTTTAGTGGTTGACCTGATCTATGCCTTGCTGGAGGTATCCTCGTTATATTATTATCAAAGAAAGTTGTTACATGATACTGCAAGAGATCCCAAAGATCTTCTATTATTACTTCTGGTGCTCCAGCGTTTAAATTTTCCCAAAGTCTTTGATTTGCCCTTATTATATCACTTAGCTTATGTGTTAAATCATCCTCACTTCTTTCCCCGCTTTCTAATGTAATCGAAGGTCTTACAGTCACAGAAGGAACAAGGAGAAGAGACAATACAGCCCATTCTGGACGAGCAGTTGAAGTGTTTATTCCGATCTTCTTCAATTCTTCATCCAAGATATTAACAAGACGGTCTCTTATTTCTATAGGGCTTAATCTTTTTTTGTCAATATAAAAGTTTGTTGGTTTCTCTAGTCTGACCTTGTCTATTGGATTTCCTTTATGTGGACATTTCTTAGCATCCTTAGCTTTTTTTACTCTTTGAGCTATTGTTAAGCCAGCCAGTTTATCATCTGCTATATTTAATTTTCCACAGTCTGGGCAAAAGCAGCGTAGGCAAAGTTCAATTAAAGAAATATATTTTATGTGTAAAACTGGACGAGCCAATTCTATAGAACCTGGGTGTCCAGGGCATTCTTTTACACGCTTTCCACAAGTTCTACATCTAACTCCAGGATCTATTGCACCCAAACGAAGATCCATTAAACCACCGTCTACTGGAAAGCCATCTATATCATAAAGTTCTGGTGTGACTATTTTAACTGAGCTTAATTTTTTTATCTGATCCGGAGTGAGCAAACTGAACCTCAAAGATCTAACCTGTTTTCTAAATATTGCTTTCATTGTTCGAATTTATTTTTCAATTTAAATTTAGTTAAAATTCCAAGACCAAGCAGTTCATCTATTAAAAGTTTAAATGCATATGAAACTTCTATTGGTTCTGCCTCATTGTTACCTGATAATGGACAGACGATCTTGTTCCTTATAGAATCTTCATAACCTATCTCTCCTGTGTCTGTAGAAATATGTATCATCGTTTTATCAGAATCATATCTTTCCTTTAACAACAAAGAAGCTCCATGGCCTGCTAGTGCTTGTTGTTCCATTTCTCCAATTCTCAAACCACCACCTTTTGCACGACCCTCTATTGGTTGTCTAGTAAGTAGTGTGACTTTTCCAGATGCTCTGGATTGTATAGAGTTCTTTACCATTCTCTTCAACTTCAAATAATACATATTGCCTATGTAGATCTTAGCTTCCATTTTCTTACCAGTTATTCCATTATACATTGTTTCCTTTCCATCAAAGCTGAATCCTAATTCTTTTAATTGATCTTCAAGTTCTTCTATTGTTGCGCCTGAGAAAGGAGTTCCGTCTAATATTTTTCCAGATAAGGCTGCTGTCTTTCCAGCAAGCAACTCGATCATATAGCCGACGCTCATTCTACTTGGAATACCGTGAGGGTTAAACATTAAGTCAGGTCTTATACCGCTAGCTGTAAAAGGCACATCATCATTATCTGCAACAAAACCTATAACTCCTTTTTGTCCATGAGGCGCAGAGAATTTATCTCCTATTTCAGGAAGTCTAGAGTCTCTGGTTCTTATGTGTACTACCTTATTCCCTTCACTATCTGCTGTTATAAAAACTGCATCCACAACTCCTCTTTCACCTTGTCTTATTGTGATACTTGCTTCTTTCTTAGCCTGAATGCTTAAATCCTTTGCCTCTGATAAAAATTTAGGAGGAGTTATTTTTCCTATTACTACATCTCCAGAGTCAACATAGGCTTCTGGGTATGCCGTACCATCATCTTCTAGAAGTCTATAAGAATCTTCTGCTCTGTAACTTGAAACATCTTTGTCTGGAATTGCTATTTCATCGCTCAAGCCTCCAGCATATTGCAGTTCTGTTGCTGAATAAGGTCTGAAATAGGTACTCCTTCCCATACCTCTATCTACACTTGATTTATTAATTACGATAGCGTCTTGCAAATTGTATCCTTCGAATGGCATTACTGCTACAATTATATTTTGTCCTGAAGGATAAACTTTCAGCGTATCATAAATGAAGCTCCTAACCAAAGGCCTTTGTGGATAGTGAAGAATAGAAACATCTGTATCTGTTCTTAATAAAAAGTTAGCAGCGTAAATTCCAAGACTCTGTTTATTGGTTTTACTTCCCTTAAGAAGTCTTGAACCTTGATCATGGTTTGCGAAAGGAACTAGGGAAGTGATTAAACCGAAAATATCTAGCGGATGAACTTCTAAATGGGTATGTTCTGAAGTTACTTCATTCTCATTTAATGCGACGAAAGCATTTTCTTCCTCTGCTGCATCAATGTATTCTATAATGCCTTGATCTATTAAGTCCATCCATTTTATTCTTCCTTCTTCTAACATGACAAGATGTTCATTCTTTAATCTTGGAGATCCCTTGTCAACTACAACCAATGGCCTAAGAACTCTACCTACACCAGAAGCGATTGTAACCTGCTGTAAAGTATCGTCGTATCTTATACTGATCTCAATAGAAATTTCTTTTCTTCTTCTCAATTCTTTTAGTTTCTGCGTAAACTCTAATGGGTTAGAAGTGAATCCTAAAAATCTTCCATTGAAAAAAACATCTATTCCAGATTCCTTGTTTAAACCTAAAGAGTTAAATCTTTTTATCAAAGTATTTTCATCCATATCTATAGCTGTAGAAATTTTTGCCAGAAGCGCTAAACTTTTTCTTAAACCTATTTCAGTTCCTTCTGGTGTTTCTATTGGGCAGAAACGGCCATAGTGAGTAGGATGAAGTGTTCTCGCCATAAAGTTTTCCTGTTCTCCTGGAAGCAAACTTGTAACTCTTTGCAATTGTGAAAGAACAGCTAGATAGTTTGTTTTATCCATGTTTTGAGTAACTCCGCTTCTTTCCCCGATCCATGAACCTGTTGCTATTGCACTTTCTATTCTGTGTGTAAATAACGTTGATTTGGCTATTGTCTTAAGCGAGTAGAACTTTTTTCTCTTTGAAATTTTTTGTAAAGAATACTGTATATCTCTGACTAGAATATTAAGGTTTACTCTGAACAAATCAGCCATCAGGTCTCCAGATAACTTTATTCTCTTATTTGCATAATGATCTTTATCTGTTCTTATCTTTTTATCTGATTTTGCCCTCAAATAGAGATTTATTAATCTGCATAAAACAAGAGATTTCTCTTCACGATTATTCTTTGATGTGCCTATGTGAGGTAATAGAAAAGAGTCTATTCTTTGTTTTACCCTATCTAGAATTTCCTTTTTTGTTCCTTGTATACCTGATTTTTCAGCTATATTGAGCATGGCGTCCTCTGATGTCTTAAGATTAGCAAATTCATAAAAATTAACTATTAGGCAATCACTTTCCAATTGAATATTCTTTGCTATGTCTGCTTCTTTTATCATACCTAAAGCTTTTAGCAATACTATTAGAGGAATATTTCTCAATCTGCTGAATGTTAATTCTAAAATTCCCTCGTTAGTTTCAGAAATTGTTGTTGGAATTCTATAAGAGCCACGCTCTGAAAAAATCCTCAGAGTAGTTCCATGAGACCCATCCTCTATAAAAGGAAAATTTGGAGCTAGATCTTCGGACATTACAAGAACTCTTTCGTTTCCGTTTATTATGAAATAACCGCCAGGATCTAAAGGATCCATGTAGTTTTTTGTAAGTTCTTCTTTTGACATGCCATAAGTGTTACAAACTGAGCTTCTTACTATTATTGGCACTCTTCCGATTTCTGCTTCTGTGCTTTCCGTTTGATTTTCATATTTAACCGTTAGCTCTACATAAATTGGCGCAGAGTAAGTTAGGTTTCTCAGACGCGCACTCATAGGAGTTATTTTTCCTATACTTCCGTCTGCTTCTATAATATTAGGCTCTCCTATTCTGACTCTTCCAAATCTTATTTCTACATCTTCATTATTTAGAGATTCATTGACTTCTTCTACTATTTTCTGGACTTTATTTTGAATAAAATCGTTGAAAGAACGTATGTTTGATTCAACTAAAGAATGCTGTTCAAGATATTTCTCAACTAAAATATTTCTTTTATCTTCGCTCATGGTACAACCACCCTAAAATAAATTTGTATTTTATCATTGTCTTTTCTTTCTATTTTTATAACATCACCTGGAATGGAACCCTCGGGCAAAGTTGGATCAGCAGATCTTATCTTCGGCAACTGAGCTAAAGAAATATTGTATTGCTGAAGCAGCTTTTTTACCTCTTCTGGTTTCAATTTTGAGTGTTTTGGTTGTAATGCGTGCATATCAGGATAGGCCGTTGTTCACAGATATTTAATTATGATGGGATAACAGAGGCTTGTAAATGATCCTTTTTAAATGTTTCTACTTTTTGCGCGTGAATGTCCCCGACGATCCTAAAAATTTCTTCGAAATTTTGGAAACTGAAACTCTTGCGAGATTGCAGTGATACTCCCATGATCATGGGTATATTTTGCTTATTCTTGTTGCGAGCATCCTCATTTCATTGCGGGCTTTCTCGCTTCTGACTTGATATATTTTGTGTTCTCTTGATGCGGATCTGCTCGCTAACGCTGCGCGATTCCTCTCTGTGGAACACAAAATGGCCCCGACGGGATTTGAACCCGCGACACCCAGATTAAAAGTCTGGTGCTCTAACCGGGCTGAGCTACGAGGCCACTAATTATTGGAGTCAAAAAGCTCTGAAGCTTATTTAGACTTTTGGATCTCAAGATCTATAGGAAACAACATTAATTTTCGAATTTTTCTAGCCATTTGACTATTAAAGTTATTCTATATAGCACTAAATATTCTGATTAATATAATTTATAAAGTCTTCTGAAAATGCTGAAAAGATTTTTTTTATCACTAAAAAAATAAGACTTATTTTTTTCTGAATTTTATCGAATATAAAAAAATCTGCACAGAAATCTTTAAATAGATATTTACATAAAGCATAGTTGGGTACGATAGATTGTGCTTAAAGGTCTTGATGGCACAAGATATTGTGTTAAAGATGATATGTCCTTATTGTCTCCATACGGAAACAAAAGTAAAAGATAAAAGAGAGGTTGAAGGTCTTTCTAGGAGAAGGCGTGAGTGTCTTAGGTGTGGAAAGAGATTTACAACTAAAGAGATGATAGAGAGGGCTGAACTTAGAGTAGTGAAAAAAGATGGGAAGAGGGAGGCTTTTGATCATAACAAATTAAAAGCGGGAGTTATGAAAGCATTTGAGAAGAGACCTGTTAGTTCGGAGATGATTGATAAAATGTTGGCGAATATCCAAGAAAAACTTGAAAAGAAAGGCAAAGAAGTGAAGACGACTTTTATTGGAGATCTTGTCTCTAAAGAGTTGAAGAAGCTGGATAAGATAGCTTACATAAGATTTGCTTCGGTCTATAAGGATTTTGCAGAAATAGATGATTTCAAAAAAGAGATAAAGGAGTTGTTGAAAAATTAAAATGGCGGCTGAAAATGGATTGAATGAGAATGGTTATTTTAATGGTAACCATGAATATAATGGTACAAATGGTAATGGCCACGATGAGAAGAAAAACGTTGATAGAACTGCGACTGCCTCGATATATAGTAAAATGGAAGTTGGTAGATATTTCACTAGAAAAGGAAAGAGCCCATTTGAGTTTGATATTTATGGGGAACCAATAGATTGGGTTTCTGAAGAAGTTAGCATTACTGATGACAGAGGGAATCTTATTTTTAAACAGCCAAATGTTAAAAGACCTAGTTTCTGGAGTTCTTTAGCGATAAAAGTTGTCGCTAGTAAATATTTTTGGGGAGACCAGAAAAAAGGAGAAAGAGAGAATTCTGTAGAGATGTTGATTGGAAGAGTTTCTAGATTTTTTGAAAGACAAGCGATAAAACAGAATTACTTTGATAAAGAAAGTGCTGAAGTTTTAAAGGATGAGATCGCATCTATATGCTTAAATCAGATGTGCGCATTTAATTCTCCTGTTTGGTTTAATGTTGGAATTCAGGAATATAATAAAGAGTCTGGTGGAGTTTCGATCTATAAATGGAGTTCTTCTACAGATACTATAGAAAAAGCTCTGAAGACTGACGATAGGCCTCAATGCTCTGCTTGCTTTATACAAAGCGCACAAGACAGTATGGAGTCTATAATGAAAGTGCAGGTAGCTGAAGCTAATTTATTTAAAGCTGGATCTGGCACTGGAACGGATAGATCTGCTCTTAGAAGTTCAAAAGAAAATATTACTGGTGGAGGGAGAGCATCTGGACCTGTGAGTTTTATGAGGGGATATGATGCATACGCAGGAGTAATAAAGTCTGGAGGGAAGACAAGAAGGGCTGCGAAAATGGAAATATTAAAAATGGAACATCCTGATATAGTTGAATTTATCACAGCTAAGTCAAATGAAGAAAAAAAAGCTTGGGCTCTGATAGAGGCAGGTTATCCTGGTGGAATGAATGGAACTGCATATTCTACTGTTGCTTTCCAAAATTGTAATATGTCTGTTAGAGCACCTGATATTTTTATGAGAGCTGTTAAAGATAATGGGGAGTGGCAAACTAAATACGTTTCTAATGGACAGATTTGTGAAACTTTCAAGGCGAGGGAGCTTTTAAACAAGATAGCTGATGGCACTTGGATTTGTGGAGATCCTGGAATTCAATTTGATAGTATAATAAATAAATGGCATACTTGTAAGAACTCTGGAAGAATAAATGCTAGCAACCCCTGCAGTGAATATATCTTTTTAGATGATAGCGCGTGTAATCTTGCTTCTATAAATCTGACAAAATTTATGACTGAAAGTGGAAAATTTGATGTTGAAAAATTTAGAAGAGTTGTTAGAACTTTTATAATTGCTATGGATCTTGCTGTTGATGGCAGTAGTTACCCTACTGAAGAGATTGCGAGAAACTCTAGAGACTTTAGACCTCTTGGGTTAGGATATGCTAATCTTGGCTCGTTATTGATGGGTCTTGGTCTTCCTTACGATTCGGACGAAGGAAGAAATGTTGCGGCTGCGATAACTGCAATAATGTGTGGAGAAGCATATAGAACTTCTGCTGAACTAGCAAGTGATGTTGGTTCATTTCCAGGATTTGGAAAGAATAGGACTCCTATGCTTGAAGTCATGAGCATGCATAGAGATGCAATTAAAAATATAGAAGTTGAAAAAACTCCTTCCGAATTAAGGTATCTAATAAATGACGCTTGGGATGTTTGGACTGACGCTTTACAAATGGGTGAAAAGTATGGGTACAGAAATGCTCAGGCGACTGTTATTGCTCCTACTGGAACAATAGCTTTCATGATGGATTGTTATACAACTGGAATAGAACCTGACATTGCTCTAGTTAAATATAAAGTTCTTGCTGGAGGAGGAATGTTAAAGATAGTTAACAATAGTGTACCTTTAGCCTTGAAAACTTTAGGGTATAACGAAATGCAGATTAGGGAAGTAATAGATTATATTGATAAGAACGATATGATCGAAGGAGCACCTCATTTGATTGAAAGACATCTTCCTGTTTTTGATTGCGCTTTTAAGCCTGCTAAAGGTAAAAGAGCTATTCAATATAAGGGCCATATAAAAATGATGGGAATAACTCAACCATTTTTATCGGGAGCTATAAGCAAGACGATAAATATGCCTGAAGAATCTAGCGTTGAAGAAATAGCTGAAGCTTATGTTTTTGCATGGGAACAAGGGTTGAAAGCAGTTGCCATATATAGAGAAAACAGTAAAAGAAGCCAGCCGCTGAACACTAAGAAAACAGATGGAGAAGTTGTAAAAAAAGATCCTTTAAAAGTTGCGCAAGTAAGGACAAAACTTCCTCAGACTAGAAAGTCTGTAACACATAAATTCGATATTGCTGGACATGAAGGATACATAACTGTTGGATTATATGATGATGGAAAACCTGGAGAGATATTTGTTACAATGCATAAACAGGGGTCAACAATGAGAGGGATGATTGATGCTTGGGCAACTTCTATGTCTTTAAATCTTCAATATGGAGTTTCTGCAAAAGAATTATTTAGTAAATTCAGACATCAGAAATTTGAACCTGCTGGATTTGTTAAGAATAGTAGCGGAGAAGGTGAGGAAGGGATTAAAGTAAATAGAATTAAGACGGCTTCTTCTATTGTTGACTATGTTTCACAATTTATGTTAAACAATTTTGTAGATAGTAGAGTTGATGTTAAAGTTAGCTTTGGTGAAAACAATATTGATGAAGAGCAAGCTTCTCTTCAGGTCTTTGATAATGAAGGAATAACTTGTCCTTTGTGCGGTGGACCCGCAAAAAGAAAGGCAAATTGTGAGATAATGTGCACGAGTTGTAAACAAGTGACTCGTGGTGGTTGCGGAGAATAGAAGTTTTTGTTGATTAAGTAATCGTGGGATGTGTTACTTAGGGTTAACTCTCCTACATAAACCGAATAATTAGGAAGGGATTTGGTACAACGTTGCTGTGGAGGAGAGTTAAACTAGATTTCAATAATCAAAAATATTTAATTTCTTTTCAAATAAACTCCAAATTAGGTATATAAAAATGCTGGGAGCAATCTTTATTACTAAATTTGAATCATTAAAAAGAAGAATAAAAATACTTAAAGCTTACTTTAACATTACTTAAATCTAACTTAAACGTAACGTTATTATCTCAAGGAACTTGACAGAAAACCAGGCCATTTATGGTGTGATAATTCCTTGAGCATCCCAAAGTCCCAAACAGATAGGTTTATAAAATACTTAAAGCTTACTTTAACATTACTTAAACCTAACTAATATGGAAATAAAAGCACTCAAAGATATTATAGAGAAAGGAGAATCTGTAGACTTAGAGTTGAAAAGGTCTTTTCATAGTTCACAAGAGATAGCTAAAACCATTTGTTCTTTCGCCAACACACAAGGAGGAGTCTTAATTTTAGGTGTAGAAGATAATAAGAAAATTAGTGGTTTATGTGAAGATATGGATCAACTACAAAAGAGAATATCTGATGCAAATTCGACAGTTCACCCAAAGCCAATTATGAATATTGAGATTCATGAAGTAGAAGGAAAGAAAGTTGCAACATTAATTGTTCATAGAGCAGATTCATCTGTGTTTCATAGTTTTGAAGGTGCGATTTACGTAAGAATCGGAACAACTACACAAAAACTTGAAGGAAATAGTATTTTGGAATTTTTACGAAACAGACAGATTCTACTCTTTGATGAAGGAAGTGATTATTCAGCCAATGTTGATTCATTAGATAAGAACAAGATTAAAGAGTATCTAGAAGTACGTGGGCAAGAAAACTATCTAAAGAGCCATAGTATTGAAGATTTTCTACTAAGTAAAAAATTCGCAGTTGCATTACCCAACTTGAAAATAAAAAACATTTCTATTCTTTTCTTTGCAAAAGATCCACAGTCATTTTTTCCATACACTCAAATTAAATTAGTTAGATTTGATGGAATTGAACCTGTAAAAGTTATATCGTATGAAGAAGCAAAAGGAAGTTTACCTCAAACAATTAATCAAGCAATTAATTTTGTTAATAGATATATCTCAAAAGAATTTGTCATAAAAGGAATAAAAAGAAAAGAAATTGCTTTGTTGCCAGAAGAAGCAATAAGAGAGTCTATTATTAACTCAGTAGCACATCGAGATTATTTTAATAAAAACGAAATTCAAATAAGTATTTTTGATGATAGAGTAGAGATAACTAATCCTGGTGGGTTACCTGAAGGAATGGAAAAAGAACTTTTAGGTATTCTGTCTGTTCAGAGAAACCCTCTTATTTATCAGATGCTTAAAGATTATGGATTTATGGAAGGCATAGGTTCAGGAATAGCAAAGATATATTCTACTATGCAGTCAGCTCAACTTCAAAAACCAGAGTTTTTCGTTAGCAAAGATATTTTTAGAATTGTTTTAAGAATAAAGAAAATCGAAGAAATTGAACTTGCTATAAAACATAATCTTAATGATAGACAGATTAGGGCTTTGGATTATGTAAGAATTAATAAGAAAATTAAAACTAGCGATTATGCAAGGCTAAACAAAATTTCTGTTCCATCGGCATTAAAGGATTTGAAGAAACTTCAGAAAATAAAGCTTATTAAAAAAATAGGAACTTTTAAAGGAGCGTATTATATCGGAGTTTGAATGGCATCCCAAACTAACTCAAATGGAGCGTTCGTAATTTACTTCTTCCGCCAAAAGAATCCTGCTTTACTCTCTAATCGTTCTATTTTATTTTCTAGTTGGAGTTCCATTAGGACTCTATAAAGAGCGTGCCAATTTATTATCTTATCGGCTTTCTTTTGTAATTCTTCTAAAACTTCGTTTGTACTTTTTATCTCTGTTTTTGAAAGGACTTGTAGAATCATCTCTTTATACTTGCTCATACAAAGATTTGTACTAAAACCTTTATAGTGCAATATCCAAATGTTTGTACCAAAGGCATAAAAAGGTTTAAAAAGGAAAAAATAGTAGTTTTCAGATGAGAAAGGCTTTAATTTCAACCATGTTATGTTTAATAGGATTTATGGGCTTGATCTCTGCAATTTCTTGCGGAGACAATATATGTGAAGAGTCTGTTTTTGATTTGACTAATTCTAATCCAACAAAGACTATAGAAATAAATGGTTTTTCTGAAACATTTACTTATACTCTAATCGAAGAAGATATAGGCGAAAATAAGAGGATTTATCCTCAATTATCAATTAATGGTAAAGTATACGAGGGCAGTTATGATCCTCTTTATGGGGAAAAAGGATATTATCCAAGCATAGAAACCATTTATAATCGACTTAATGATAGTGAAAAACCGACTGGAATAAAAGTTTTCATAACAGAGTCTTTTTATTGTAAAGCTACAGATTGTAGAAAAAAACAGAGTGTTATAAATGTTGAAAAAGGATGGAACTTAGTACAACAATATCAGATATGGTTCCAAGATTTTTCACAAACAACCTGTAACTTTAACCAAGATGGAGCTGGGTTTTTCTATAATCCTTTCACTAAAAATTATATGCAAACTCGGTTTTCGAGTACAGACGCTGTAGAGTCTAATGTATGGAACCATGACGGCTTTGGATTCAGTAATGATGAGTACTTCGAGAAGTTAGGAAGTTATCAGTTTACAGGAGACATGAATAGCTTTTGGGTATATTCAAAAGAACAGTGCAAAATAGTGATTAACTATCCAGATTATTACGCGAGTCTTACTCCAC
>ERZ1292629.568-Hain-H43-01um-R1-568-length-40535-cov-9_pt1 | contig 40535 bp, 56 predicted proteins | sample MGYA00564399_ERZ1292629 | MGnify/ENA primary metagenome ERZ1292629 (study PRJEB36523, sample SAMEA6512636) | groundwater metagenome | collected 2019-01-08 | study: AquaDiva: Metagenomics assemblies of 32 groundwater samples
AAGGTACAAAAAGACGCAACAATTCCCTCAAGGGTCACTACTTTACGACTGTGCGAAAAAAGGGTAATGGTATATCGCACTGCGTCCATTGCGACATGACCCGAGAGCTTTTCGAGAGGACTCAAGGGGAGTGTCGCCGGGACTCAGTGATACTGACTCCGACCAATACGGCACGGGAGAAGCGGGGGAGTCCGGGCATTGGTACTCATAGTGGGCGTTGTAAAAAATGCGACCTATACCGCAAGCATGCTCACGGTAGAAGCGGGCTTATACTTTGGTTGTAATTGGGTAGTCGTCTAATGGTAGGACGCAAGGCTTTGAACCTTGAAATCTTGGTCCGATTCCAAGTTACCCAGCATTACAAGGTGTATACTTCAGGCAGACGCACCGTGCTACATAACATTGGGGGTTCGTTCTTACCCCTTATAGCGCAAAAATGATGTATCGTAGATAGCCACATTTGCAGACCGCCCCTCTGGGCGGTTTCTGCGTTAAAATTGGAGAGTAGCACCTAGTCGCAGCGGCCAACAATCTATCCTGTCCCGGCGTAGTTAATGCGTCCGTACAGCGCCCGTCTTTATGCGATTGGCGAAAGGTACTCGACCACCTGTGGATTGGGCCGTGGTGATTGCGTGCTACATTTTAGCTATATAAACCTAACCCTAAACACTAGGCATGGAACAAACACCAAACCCAGAGTCAAAGGCCGAGGAGGAAGTAGTAGAGCCGTACACATTAGCCGAGCCTGACGCAGAGGAGGGGAAAGCTCTCACCGCAGAATTGCAGGCGGTTTTGAAAAAGTACGACGCAGAGATTGGCGTAGTCTCTCGTATACACATTTACAAGCGTGTTAGAGTTGCACCAAAGGAGCCTACTGTTCCCGCAGGTTCAGTCCCGTCTCCTATTAACCTCAATGACGGACCCGACCAAGACCAAGGTAGTTCGCTCGTCCCGAAAGCCTAGCCCAAGACAACGCAAGGCTGCTAAGGCTGTGGTTGAGAACGCGCTGGCTGCAAAACCACTACCCACTGGACAAGTGTTGGCTGATGTTGGATACGGCACCATAGTACAAGACCCGAGTCGAATCACAGAAAGCCAAGGGTTTAAGACGGCAATGGCTGACTTGGGACTCACAGAGGATCTGATTGCAACTTCCTTAGTGGCCGACATCAAAAAGAAAAAGGGCAAACGCTATCACGAACTGAAACTGGGCGCGGAGATACTGGGCATGGTTAAGCGGGCGCCGGAGGAACCACCTAAAGGCCCTACCAACGCCACCTATAACTTTATCTTTAGCGCAGAGACGCAAGCGCAGGTAAAAGCACTCGAGGAGCAAATCAAGGCGCGACTTATTCAAAAGCATGAACCTACCCCGCAGAGTTAAGAGAGCATGGGCCGAGCTGACTGGAGAGAGCCAGCGGCCTGTCTATTCCGTCAAACGGGGGACTATGCGCCCGGAGGAAATGCAGCGTCTTGGAGAGGCCACGGGAGCCGTTGTGGTTGAGGTTGTGGAGCTAGGGGATATAGCCGTCATAAACAAGGCCCCAGAGCCTCTAGGAGACGGCCAGGCGGAGTTTCTTGGCTCTGGCACCCATGAGGAGTTTATTGACCAGAAAAGGGCAGATAACGGCACTAAGCCGTGGTATGACGCTCTGTTAGGCAAGAACTGATATGGCTACCTGTCCCTTTGGTGGAAAAACGCAGTATAAGACCGAGCAGGCGGCTAAAAAGGTTCGTGCTGCGCTCGAGCGAAAAGGCGCCCAGGTCAAGCACATGCGGATATACCACTGCCCAAATTGCTTTCATTATCACTTTACTAGCCGTAAGGATTAAATATGGCCGTACTAAGACAAAATTCGGTGCAAAAATACCGCAAAAAGCCAGTCGTCATTGACGCGCTTTTGGTCGAGCAGGGCTACCGCAATCTTGACGACATCACAGACTTTATTGGCATAGACAACCTATGCCCGATTGAGCGCCGACCAGACTACACGCTCAAGATCCGCACACTGGAGGGGGATATGGCGGTCACTCCCGGCGACTACATAATCAAAGGCGTAGCGGGGGAGTTCTACCCATGCAAGCCTGACATTTTCCGAGAGACCTACGACCTGCTCCCAGAGCGTCGCCAATACCGTTGCTGGTACAAGGCCACTCCTTGTTGCTACGAGGTAGGGGTGCATGAAAACTGCGTAATAAGACCATGAGATACGAGCAAATTCCACGCCCAGCAGTAGAGGATCACCCGCATATACGCATGCTTATTGAGGGTCAAAATCGCCGTGCCTTAGACCGCACCTACCACCAGAATCGAGAGAAAGAGCTGGCTAGTCGCATGAAAGACATAAAGGACAGCCCGGCCTTGATTTTGCATGACTTTTATTGCCACGAATGCCGCAAGGATTTTAAGAGCGTTGCGGTCAAGCAGGTCGAAATAGACTGGAATAACAAGGCCCAGTATGTCGCTTTTTATAGGACAAAGTGCTGGAAAGGCCATTGGTGTATCCGACACATAACGGACAAGTTAAAGGACGGCTATTGGACACGAAGTCCTTTAGTTTCCCGAGATAGGGGAAAGCACCACGCAGACATGCTCCAGCCGGGCGAGACAGGGTTCCAATTACTATACGGGCGTAAGAATCAACACAGAACATGAGATTAAGCAACAAATACATAGCGGTTGAGGCGGTAGAAAAGGAAAAGAAAGAGGGCGAGTTCGAGGCCGTTGAGGTGCAGGATAGTTTCGTCTACAAGGGGCGTGTCATTGGCATACCCGAGGCTCCTGTTTTCTTGGGCAATGAGCGCGTCTCAGAGGGGGATATAGTCATTTGGGCCAAGTATTCCCCCGATACCCACGAAATCGAGGAGGACGGTAAAAAGATTAAATATGTCGCTGTGGCCGACATCATACGCGCCCTATGAGCAAAATATCCCAAGAGCGTATGCGCCTCAAGTTTCTAGACAAAAAGCCCTATACCAGTGCAGCCCTCCGCGGAGAATGCAAGGAAATGGGGTGCAACAAGCCCCGACAGAATGGCTCTAGTAGGTGCGGTAATCACAAAGCATGAAAATAGACAAAAACTATGTAGAGAAATATCTAGACGACTTTGGCGTTATGGAACGCACTGTTGAGGGTATACCAGAGGGGTTTAGCTTTTTCCGCGCTGTTCGTAAGCAAATACCAGAGAGCGATACGGTCCAACTCGGGTACCTCATGGCCTTTACTCCTGGTGCAGAGGCCACAAAGAACTACGCCGCCGCTTATGTGCCAGTAGTCATACCAAATGACGCTAAAGCCTCTAGGGAAGCGTTAGAATTTGAGGAGCAGGGTAAAAAACTACTAGAATTGTTTAACAAAAATCTTAACAGTCTAAAACAAGACACCAATGCCTAAGACAAAAGAAGTAACCAAGGGGAATGCAGCGCGTATGCGGATTAAAGCCGGCATAGACAAGGCGTGTGACGCTGTCCGTCCTACGCTTGGCGCCGTGGGCATGACCGCCCTCATTGAGTGGCCGGGCCTCGACCCTATAGAGTCTGACGACGGGGTGACTATCCTCAAGAGCTTAGAGTTCGCTGACCACTACGAGAACATGGGACTCCAGGCGCTCCGCAAGGCGGCTGTGCGTACCAGTGTAGAGGGAGGGGACGGCACCGCTACCACCACTACGCTCACCCAGGCGCTCGTTGAGGCTGCATTCGAGGAGATACGCCACGATTCCTCCAAGATCCGTGAGGTGCGTGAGCGCCTGGACGCTGGCTTGGCCGAGACGCTCAAGCAGCTATCCGCACTCAAGCGGGATATTACCGAGGCCGACATTGAGCGTATTGCCACCATTTCCTCCCTAGACCCGGAGGTTGCCAAGATAATCGCGGAGGTTATCAAACAGGTAGGCGTAAACGGCGTTGTTACCGTGGAGAAAGGCTCCAAAATGGGCTATGTGAGCGAGGTTGTTAAGGGCGCCCGGTTCGACAAAGGACTCATTTCCCCATTCTTTATCAACGACCCTGCCGCCGGACAGACTATCCTCGAGGACGCCTATATCGTGCTGGTAGACCGCAAGATAAGCACCAACGAGCAGGTACTCAAGCTCCTCCAGTCCATAGGCACAGGCAAGAGCATATTGTTCATTGCCACGGATGTTGACTCGGTAGCTCTAGGTACGCTGGCCCAAAACGCAATGAACCGAATAGCGCACATTGCCTGCGTTCAGAACCCCTACTCTGCCTCCCGCGCTCGAGACTTCCTATTCGATATGGCAGCTCTTACCGGCGCAACGGTCATTTCCGAGGAAATGGGCATGCGCTTGGACGACCAGACCGTAGCCGTCTGTGGCCGTGCGGAAAAGGTCATAGTCACCCGGCACAACACCACGATTATCGGCGGGCGTCCCAAGAATGTCGTGGTATCCGACTTGGGTACCGACCCCGACCTCAATGGCGCTTCGGTCAAGGAGCAGAGCGTCCTCCAGTCCCGCATTTTGTCCATTGAGGAGGGGATTGAAAGCACTACCAGCGAGTACGAAAAGAGCATACTCGAGGATCGCTTGGCCCAGCTCACGGGCGGTATCGGTGTTATCCGTGTGGGTGCTTACACCGACATTGAGTACAACGCCAAAAAGCTCAAGTTCGAGAATGCTATAAACGCCTCTCAAGCTGCACTACAAGAGGGTATCCTGCCCGGCGGAGGCGTGGCACTGGCCAATGTGCGTATCAAGGACCCTATGTTCCAAAAGGCTCTCCGCGCCCCTATACGCCAAATGGCCCGCAATGCCGGCATGTACGACGAGCAGCCAGTCTGGAAGTTCTGGGCCACTCCGAGCGTTGATAAGACCATAGACGCCGCGCTGGACGGTAGCTGGATTAAGGGAACCGACTGGGGCATAGACTTCCGCACCAAGCGCCGCGCCAACATGATTTCAGCAGGCATTATTGACCCCTACAAGGTCGTTCGCCTAGCTCTGGAGAGCGCAACCGCCATAACCAAAATGGTCGTGGGTATGGAGACGGCAATCGTTATCGAGGACCATGGACAAAGTAGCTAAAACAACACAAGAGTATCTAGATAACAAGGTCATTGAGGCCCTTGTTGGAAAGCCTACTAGGAATAGGGACGGCCTCTATGTCCAACTCCAAGAGCTGATAGACGAGCGCAGAGGGATTAGTCCCAAGCTGTCCCTCTATGCCACCCTGACGGCCCGTATTGAGGCGGTTAAAGAGCAACTGGGAGGCAATACCATTGACCGTAGGAACTTCGACAAGCCCAAGTACACTACTGCCTTAAATGGCACTCGGATAGCTCTCCATGAGGGCGCCCAAAAGAAACCAAAGGACTATGCCTCGGCCAACCAGCGCTGTTCCCACAGCATTGAGGCCCAGCCATGTCCGGCGTTTGGGTGTAAGAAAATGACCCGTGCTAGAGGAAAGTGTAAGAGTTGCCCATGGCACAGGTTCGCCCCTACTTGTAGAGAACATGCAAAAAAAGGATGAAAAACAGTATTTCTCTATACTCCAGTGGATTACGGAGAGAGCCATAGTAAACGAAAAAGGTGAGCCTTTCGACTTCTACGACAGGCCATTCTTGCTGGATATTCTGACTGACAACAATCCCCGGCTGGTCGTGACCGCATGCGCCCAGGTGGGAAAGTCCATTACCTTTATCCTCAAGGTGCTGTTTGCCGTGAAACATTGGCGTTTCCATGTCATTTACACCTTTCCGACTGATGATGATGTGCGGGAGTTCGTAGCCTCCAAGGTAAACAAGATACTCCAAGCCAACCCGCAGGAGTTCGGGGATATAGACGCAGACAACATTGAGCGCAAGGAAATAAACGCCCGATTCCTCTACTTCCAAGGCACAATTTCCAAGTCTGCGGGTATTTCCACCACGGCGGATATTGTGGTGCATGACGAGCTGTCTAGATCCGACCAGACCAAGGTGCAGGTCTATAAGTCCCGTACCAAGGCCAGCCAATACAAGGGTCGGTGGCTCTTTTCCAACCCCGGCGTAGAGCGCGACGAGCTGGATTTGGAGTTCGTGCGCTCCGACCAAAAGGAGTGGGTAATCACCTGTCCAGCATGCAAAGTCGAGCAATATCTGGTCTGGCCCGATAACATTGACCTCGAGCGCAAGTGCTACATTTGCTCCTCTTGCAAGGCGCCTTTCCCGACTGGAGAGGACGACCCGCGCCGGCAGGGTCGCTGGGTAGCACAGAATCCCGGCTCTAAAATCTCTGGCTACCATATCTCCCACCTCATGTGCTGCTGGATTTCAGCTGCGGAGGTCATTGAGGATTCGCAGGGAGACCCCGCCTATTTCAATAACTTCGTGCTGGGTAAGCCCTATTCGCCGGGCGATTTGAGCGTATCGCGCACCACCATACTCGACCTATGGACTCCAAAACCCCTCACTACGGGCAATAAATACCTTGGCGTGGATGTCGGCAATATCAAGCATTGGTCTTTGCGTACCGAAAAGGGAGTGGAGAAAGTGGGCCGTTTTGCCAACTGGCAGGAGCTAGACGACCTGATAGCCGTGGAAAAGCCCACCGCAGGGGTAATAGACGCCAACCCTGACAACACGGCAGCGCGGCACTATGTCGCTACCTACCCCTTTATGCAAATGTCGTTCTTTATGGAGAACAACAACAACCCCCAAACAATCGTCTGGTGGGGCGAGGGGGATAAAGCGGGTATAGTCTACTCCCACCGTGACCGTATCTTGGACCGCATGCTAACCGACATGATTGAGGCAGCGTTTCTCATAGGCATTGTGCCTGGCAAGGAGTTCCAAGACTACATCAAACACTACGAAACTCTGCGCCGTGTCAAGGTAATCAACAACAAGGGTATCGAGCGCTATGTCTGGGAGTCTACTACCGGCGTGGATCACTATGTATTTGCAGATTTGTATAGCTATTTGGCCATGCTCGGGTCGGGAGCTGGGATATTCTATGGACAGGTCGCACCCGGCGATAAACCCTCGGTTCTGGGCGCCGACAATGTCTATGATGTGAGCCAAATGTTCAGGAATAACAACCAAAATGGCGGATAGAAACGAAATACCCGTATATATGCCCAAGGAGGAGGCGCGAAAGTTTGTCCTTTTCCAGCAATACTTTGAGCCATTTACAACAATGGTAGATTATGGCGTTTTTGAGGTACGAAACGGCTCGGTTTCACTGCATTTCGACAACAAAGGCATACTCCAGTCAATCAACAGGTCGGATATTTTATATTCCGCCCGACATTTATCCCCAAGACAAGGGTAGGATACACAATAGGTGGTATATTTATGAAGTGAAATAGGGGCCAACCCGTAACAAACGGCGGCAAGGAGTATATCCTTGTCGCTTTTTCTATTTAAATGGCAAAAATAGACCTTACAAAATTTGACGATACTGCAAAGGCCCAGCTGGTCGAGTCTCGTTGGCTTTCCTCCTCGGAACTATGGGATACCGTAGACCGAATCTATAAGCAAAATACCAAGATATACGAGAACGAGTCTGACTGGCTCCAGTATATTCCCGAGGCCCGCCGGCGCTATCGTGTGCAGGCTAACCGCGTGTTCGTCAACATGGAGGCAGTAATCAACTCTTTGATTGCAAATCCGCCCGGCCTCAACATTCTGCCTGCTCGAGAGGGTATGCCGGCACAGGACTTCGCCCGCAAATTGGAGAGTTATTTCCGTAAGAAATTCAGCGATATTAACTACAAGGAGACTACCCGCATGGGCCTCCGCAACCTCTATTTTGGGCGTCTTATCGTCATTAAGGCGTTTTGGAACCCATTGCTAGGCAACGGAGGCGATTTCGACTTCCGCGCCGTGGATCCCCGCAAAGTACGCATTGGTAAATATGCCCGCAAGGAGCAAGACTCGGAGTTCATAATCGAGGAGATTTCTGACAATCTGTGCGCCGTTATACAGCGTTTCCCAAAGAAAGAGGACGAGCTTATGCGAAAGTTCGGGTTTGTTGGTGATACCGCTAAGGAGCAGCTGTATATCAAGAACCCTGATGTTACCTACAAAGAGGCATGGATTCAGGACCATGTGATTTTCAAGCTCGAGAACATCATTCTTGATGTCATAAAGAACCCCTACTGGGACTGGGACGGTATCTTGGTCAACGACCAGGAGGAATTGCAGCTTGTGGGCGCAGAGGGCCAGCCGGCACTCGAGGGCCAGCAACGCCGTGACCTTATCCAGCAAATCAAGCTCGAGCAGGAGCAACGCGCCGCAACCATGGTCCCTGCCGAGCCAGTGGAGGAGCCGGGTCTCATGCAAAAGGGCATGGACGCTCTAAAGTCGTTTGTAACGCCCCAACCTAACGAGGCTGTAGCCGAGGGTGCTATTGAGCCTACAGAGGGCGCCACGGGTGCCGTAGAGCCTCAAGCGCCTCAATATAAGCCGTACTACTTCAACTACTTTGACGCGCCTCGCAAGCCTTATATCTTTGCGACCATATTCAACAACGAGAATACGCCCATTGGTCGTACCGACATGATTACGCTCTCGGCCGAGCTACAGCGCGGCATAGACAAGCGCAAAATGGACATTGACGAGAACTGCGAGTTGGTCAACGGCATTGTCAAAGTTGACGCCGCAGTAATGGGCAAGAGCGACGCCCAGCGCATTCGCTTTGAGACCCGCGGCATTATCTGGGGTAAGGGCGTTAAGGACGGCGTAACCCGCGAGACCGGCACTCCTCTCCCTCAAATGGTGTTCGACGACATGAACGACTCTCGCAATGAGATAGACAACATCATGGCAGCGTCCTCCGCATTCCGTGGGGAGCGCGAGGGTCAGGAGACCAAAGCAGGGCGCATTGCTCTTATCCAGCAGTCCTACCTCCGCCTCAACGAGCTTGTCCAAGTGACGGACTTTGTAGCGCATGAGGCATTCTCTTGGGCATTCCAGCTTGCCAAGACCCGCTACACCGAGTACCACACTGCCGAAATGCTCAACAAAGAGGGCGATAGGGAGGCCATTGAGCTTATTCAAGACGATCTCCAGGTGGGCAACAAGGTCACTGTTATCGCCGGCAAGACGCTCCCTGTTGACGACGAATTCAAGTTTGAGCAGGCCCAAAATGATGTCGAAAAGGGCTATATATCGCCTGCCGACTACCTTGAGATTGCTAAGTACGACAACGCCAAGGAGCTGTCCAAGAATGCCGTTATCTACAAACTCAATCCTCCTCATGCAGTGGGTATATCTCCCGAGGAAATGGCCAAGATTGCACCCGAGCCTCCTAAGGAGGAGAAAGCACCGAGCGTCTCTATCTCCTACAAGGACATGCCGCCTGACGCCCAGTTACAGCTCCTAGCCCAGATAGGCATTCAGGCTAACCCGGAGATACTCATTGCGGAGAAAATGGCGGACCGCCAAGCCGAGAACAAAAAGAGCGCACTCGAGGAGGAGCGCACTCGGGCAGATATAGATTTGGCACGAAATCCCCCGGAACCGAAACCAAAAGAGGAATAAAACAGCGACCTGAGTAAGTCGTTAAAAGGCCCGCGGGTGTTCTTTGAGAAATGCTGACGAGTAGCGACAAGGTGGGTCGTCCCCGCCTCCGCCTAAGCAAGTACAAGGCCCGTCAGCAGCTTTCAGGGAATACCTGAATTAACAACCTAGTCTTGACCAAGCAACTCAATCCAGTCGAAAGACCAAGTTTTGAGGGGGCAGTCACAACACTATGGAAGTACCAGTTACATCAGCACCAGACAGTATCGAGGTCGTGCCTAGCAGTGAGGAGGGCGGTAATGGATTGCCGGCGGCGGAAACGCCACCTGTGACCCCAGCCGAGACACCCGCCACACCAAGCGAGACGACACCGACGGAAGTACCTGCCGCACCAAAGGACGGGGAACCAGCCGCCCCAGCAGTCGAACTCTTTGAGTTACCAGACGGCAGACAGGTTGACGCCGCAACTTTAGCTCGAGAGTTTAAGGAGAATTTTCTCCCCGACTACACAAAAAAGGCGCAAGCCTTAGCAGAGCTACAGGGAGGCAAACCGCCAGCGGCAACGCCGGCGACACCAGTAGACCAACCACCTACTAACCCCCTCGACGACCCTAACTATGTTCCCGCGAGCTATGCAGAGCTTATGGGCCACATGAGGACGGCACTCAAGGATGAAGCGCAGAAAGAGGAGCAGGCAAAGGCTCAAGCACAACAGGCGCTTGAGACTCATGTTCAGGGCCAGTTAGACGCTGTTAAGGCGATTGACCCACAAGTGAACGAGTCCGCACTCTTTCTCCACGCTACCAAGTACGGTTTCCGAGACCTCCGCCAAGCTCATACCAATATGCGGGATATGCAGGCTGCTATTAAGCAGACCAAGGTGCAGACCGCAGCGGAAATTGGCAAGCGAAACGACCCTGTAAGCGTTACGCCTGGAGCCTCTGGAGTCGCCTTGGACCCCAACCAGTTCCCAACTGCTCGAGAGTATCTCCGAGCTTTAAAGGGCCAAGGATAGGTTAGTAGGCACTATCAGTTCACTTTACTCTTATGATCTTTAACCAAGCAGTAACAACCACCACTAGGGAGAAAATCCTTAAGAAAGTCTACGACCAGGTGACCACAGGTACTCCGGGTCTCATGACTTTCCTCCAAAAGCCTAAGGAGTGGAATTCAGGCACCGCGTACCAGTTCCCTATCAAATACCAGGACTCCACCAACGGTGGCAACATGGGTATTGCAGATAGGCTGGATACCAACCGCGACAATGTTCGTGTCAAAACGAACTTTGCGCTCAAGGCGGCTAACAAGCCTGTCGTTGTAGCAATCGCGGAGACCACGGCGAACATGGGCGACGAGCAGATTGTTGACCTCCTTGACACCGAGTTCGACTCTCAAGCGCAATCCCTCATGACGCTCATGGCCCAGAACCTCTACACCGGCAACGGCGTAGGCAATGACTGGGACTCGCTCCTTAACGCCGCGTCCGACTCGACCTTGTTCGCCACTTACGGCGACCTGTCTCGCACGACCTACACGGCTTGGAACGGGTACTACCTCGCAGCTACGGGCGCTCTGACCCTCGCTAAGTTGGCAACGGCGGACGACGCAGTGACTATCGGTGTGGACTCTCCTGACCTTGCTCTTACGACCAAGTCTCTCTGGAGTTCCTACGAGTCGCTCCTGACTCCTACCGTTCGCGCCAACTTCTCGACCTCGGGCTATCCGCGCATGAACGCATGGGGCGGCGTGCCGGCTTCCGCAGGTCTCGGTGGCACCCAGGGCTTCGTATACCTCACTTTCCGCGGCACTCCTATTGCCAAGGACGAGCAGCAGGTATCGGGCCGCTTCCAGTTCGTAAACACCAAGGGCTTCGGCTTCGTAGGGTTCAACTACGAGGACGAGAACATTATGACCGCGAACTTCCGCGAGACCTCTGACGCAGTTCCGTCAGGCGTCCCCGGCAATGTGAAGTCAACCCGTGGCTTCCAGTTCCGCAAAATGATGTCTCCCGTTGACCAGCTCACCAAGGTCGGCTACCTACTCTACGCAGGCAACTTCGTAGCTACCGAGCCTCGCCTCCAGGGTACCCTCAACGCAGCCTCCTAATTATTGGATAGTCCAAAATACTATGACCAATAACAAAGGACCATGGATTCTCCTCGCACTCGCAGTCGGCGTGTTGGCCCTCTCCTTTTTCGCTGGTCGCTGGACTTCCAGCAACGGCGTTGAGGTAGGGGTCGGCGCTCCCGGCACCCGCGCGGGTATCGAGGAGTACATCCCGTACATCAAGTACAACGAGGGTTATTACTCGCTGCTTGGCATAACCACCACGGCGACTATAACCTCGGCGTCCTCGGTTACGGACTCTCTCACTGTTGGCTCCGCAGGGACCGCAGTAAGCAAGTTCGTGGCGCCGGCAAACTGCACCATTATCGCCAATGCAAACACCATTTCTGCGTCGTCTTCCAAACAGGTAGATTGCGCCATTTCTGGTCTAGTTTCTGGGGATACGGTGTTCGCTGTTCCAACCACGACAATCAGCTCCTCATTCCAAGGGGTAAAGATTACCGCCGTAACAGCTTCCTCTACAAGCGGATATGCCACTCTCACTCTCCAGAATGAGACTGGTACCACATTCACTTGGACTGGGACTGCCTCGACCTCAATCAAGGCGTTCGGCGTGCGTTAGTTCGACTATTAAGTTCGCTAAGGGGTGAACCCCCAAATAGCCCGAGGTTAAGAGCCAACGGCTGAAAAATTATGAACCAGGTATCATTCCAAGAGGTTTACCAGACTAGCACAGCCGGACAGTTTCCCCGCGGACAGCGGGCAATGACTCCGGACGGGCGTGAGTGGGTATACGGTCAAGCACAGTCGGCAGTAAGCACGAATGGCTTTATCGTCGTCCCTGACGCAGTGACTTCCGCCGACCTCTGGTCGTCCAGCTCGGACTCCCAGGGCCGCAAGGTCTACCTTACCCGCGCCGCTTCGAACATGACCGTAGGTCAGTTCGCAGACGGTGTCGGCGTTGTAGACGACGGTACGGGTGTGGGCCAGACTTTCAAGATTCGCACTAACTCTGCGACGACCTTGACTCTCTACCCTGAGTCCGCGCTCACTACGGCACTCTCCGTATCCGACTCTGACCTCACCTTTATCGTCATGTCTTACTGGGATCCGGCAGCGGTTACCAGCAAGGTCCAAATGACGCAGGGTGCAGTGCAGGTCGCATTCGCAGCTGCCGATTACGGCTACGCTCTCACCGAGGGTGACGGGCGTGTTATGGCCGGTATTGCACTTGAGGTAGGTAAAGGCTTTGTCTCTGGTGACGACACCATAGGCCAGGTCACTATCGCCACTACTGCAAAGGGATCCTACGACGAGCAATACCTCGGTTACGCAATAGTGGCAAATGCCGCTGCTGACCAGGGCGTTCTCGTTCGGTTCGAGATTCGCGGCTAGCTAGTCGTTCCCGCCCTTTCCGTCGAGAGGAGGAGGGCGGGGTACGGCTCACAAGCCGTCTGAGGAGTCTAGAGCCTCAGTTATTAACTAATGGAAAATTATGAATCAACAGAATTCAAATCCCAACGATTTCAAAGTCGTAGACCTTAAAAACTCTACTGACTTCGATTTCACTCCTGATATGGGCTGCATGTACGACAGCCGCCCGATCTCTGGTATCAGGATTCCCTCGGGCATTGCTGCGGGGGAGACGGTAACTTTGCCCTACCATGTGGGCCACCGTTTAGCAGTAAATCTGGCAAAGGCCGTTTTGACACGGCAAGCTCCCTCCGTGGACGCAGCGGGTATTCCGACTGGCGTTCCGCTGTGGGACCCAGCGCGTTTGGAGGGGCTTAAAAACTCATTCCTGACCGATAAGTACACCGAGGCTCGGCCAGTCGCACAGACCGAGACAGACAGGCTCATGGAGCGTGTCGAGGCGTATAAGAAGCTCGTAGAGAATGTGGTCGGTAAGGACGCCGTAGACGCCGTAGACGCTGGGCTTACGCCCGCAGCTGCCGTCGAGTCGGCTCCAGCCCCCGCAGCTGCTCCTGTAGCCCCCGCAGTAGCGGAGGTGGCACCAGCAGTCGTTCCCCCTGTGTCCGAGGCGCCTAAGGCCCCAGAAAGCCCGGCTCCTAACGGTATTACCTACCAGGACAAGCAGGAAGTTATTGCCGCTTTAGAGGCCCTAAAAATCCCTCACGATAAGCGCAAGAACAAGGCAGATTTGGAGAAACTGCTGCCGAATGCAGCTACTCCTCCTGTTGCATAACCAGCACTTGAAAGCCGGTATGCACAGACACTAGGAAACTAGGAACCTAGAGCGAGGCAGGCACGCTTACCGGCAACAAAAAATATATGGAACACACTGTAGAAAAATCAACCATGGAGGCACTGGAAGTATTGGCCAAGACCAATATGGAAATTAGTACGGCTAAAACCGCGCTACAGGCCCTCAAGGACTCCAAGACCGAGTACATCAAGGAGCGCGAGGTGGAGACCCTTAAAATGGTCGCCCGAGTGCTTGAGGAAAGCGCAGGAGTGTTTAAAGAGGTCCAAAAGAACTTTGCCGATACCCAGCAATTCCAGAACACAGTCTCGGGTTTCGCCGTGTATCTTGTACAAGCTCAAAAGGAATTCTCCGAGCTGGTGGCTGTATTCGAGGAATACAGCGCACTACGCAATAAAGAGGCAGAAACGCAACTAAAAGAAGCGCAGGAGTTCCGCAAGACCGTTCAGTTGGCTCATGAAAAGAATGAGGCTGACCGCGGGGAGATAGAGCAGGGCAAGAAAAATCTCGCAAAAGAGGTTAAAAAGGTCGCAGATATGCGCGGCACCCTCGAGCGAGGCATTAAACGACTAAAAGAGGGCCGAATATAAATTTATGGAACAAGCATTCGCAAGAGACGCCAACTTTGTACCGATTGTCAACTTAGGCCTCATGGCCTCAAAAGCAATCACTTACGCTGCTCTTACTACGGGAGCAACAGGAGCCACCACACTCTTTACTGTAACTGGCACGGTGGCAGTTCGGGTGTTCGCTGTGGTCTCCGGCACTGATCTTACTGGCTCCGGCACCCTAGAGGCGGGTATAGCGGGCAATACTGCGGCAATACTCGCCCAGGTCGCCGCTACCGCACTGGATGTAGGGGAGATATGGACTGATAACGCCCCGTCCACTATAGAGGCTCTACCAGCAATTCAGATAGTTGCGGGTGGAGCAGACATTATCCAAACCATTGCAACAGATACGGTCACTGCGGGCACCTTGACCTATTACTGTCTTTGGACCCCGATAAGCGCAGACGGCACAGTAGTAGCCGCATAAAACACCATGGAATCTCTATTACCAGAAGCAATAAATATAGCTCAAGGACTAGGAACGGTAGGTACCCTTTTACTCCTTGGTTTCCTCGCATTTGAACGCATGGTTGAGAGAGGATACTTGAAAATAGGCAACAACTCAAAAGGAGATATGTCCCCTATGCGTACCGGGGTTACAAAGGAAGTTAGACACAATACGCTAGACGCGCTCCAGCCTCTTATGCTCAAAATGGACGAGCTATTGGGGAGCCAAGGCGAGCTGGCGGGCCACTACAACCATGAGACCACCGAACTCCTTACGGAGATTCGGGACGGCATAGTAAAGCTCAACCAAAAACACGAAAACTACGAGGTCATAGGCATAAAAACCCGTGATTGTTCCAGCCGAAAATAATCATGACTGACAAACAGGAAATAGAGGAACTCAAAAGGAAAGTCGAGGCACTGGAAAAGTGGCAAAAGGAGCGCAAACTCCAGCAAATCACCTATCCTCTCGACATTCAGAGCTTTAAGGTATTGGTCAAATACTTTATGAGCATTGTGAGCCTCGTAGACATGCGTATCGTCGGGCTTGGCGATAGGCGCCTGTTTACCTATTTGGGCATTCAGGACTCTCAACGATTCCAAGTTGCTCCGCAAACTCTGTTCAAATACTCTGCCAGTGCAAGCACCGATAGGCTTACTTTGGCAGACGCCGCATTGCCTAACGACACTGCGGTTACCCTGTATTCAGACGACACCTACCCTCCTCCGCTTGATGTGGATATAACCTACTTCGTTGTCGAGTCAAGCGGCAATACTCTCAAGCTGTCCCTGACCTCTGGGGGTGCAGCCATAAACATTACTGGCGTAGGAGCCGGCCAGCAGTACCTACAAGTAGTGGCCCTCGTATAACTATATGATTTTCCCATTCCCCGACATAAGCAAAGGCACTTTCTCCCAATTTAACCGAGGCAATATCCTTGGTGCTTTTTGGTCGAGCATGGGGCTGGATCTCCAGAGCAATCCGGGGATTGTGCGCGTCACGCAGCGCCTCCGCATAAGCACCGACACTACCGACGATTCCGACCTTGGTTTACCTATCGCCTTTATGGTCTGGGACTTGGCCATATTCGCTATTTGCGGGGCCAAGATATTTAGGAACACGACGAGTCCTAACACTACCTTTACCGAGGACGCCTCCTCTGGCACTCCTACGGATTTCTCGACGGCAAGCGACATGGCTATATTCGACAGCAGACTATGGGCCACTACTCCAAATGCTATATACAGCAAGGTGGGCAACGGTTCGGGTACGGGCGCATGGACCTCTCGGGATACTATCTCTGCAACCTCGGGTGCGTCTGTCACGGCATTCCTAAAATTCCCCCGTGTCTACTATGTTTCCTCAAGTTCTGGCATATCGTCCATGGACGCAGCTAATGTAATCGCCGCGCCCGGTGCAGACTACGCTCTAACTATGACAGGGGGTGGAAATACAGGTGCAATGAGGGCGAATTCCACCTTTATTTGGATCGGTAGGAATGCCAATAGCTCCAACGGAGGTATACAAGCCCGCATACTCCAATGGGACGGCATTTCCCAGCAGATAACGAACGAGTTTCCCGTCAAAAACGCCCGCTATATTCTTGCAATCGTCATGCTTAATGACATTCCGCACTGCATGGACAACAACGGCGTATTGAGTAGGTACACCGGCTACTCCTTTGAGGAGGTAGGGCGCCTGCCTTTTGGCCCTCTAACCCCGGCACTCTCCAACGCTATTTGTCAAAACGGCTTAGTTGTGACCAAAAATAACACGATTTTGGTCAATGTAAGCAATAAAAATGCGGGCAATACTGCAAACTACAACGAGAACAATTACTCGGGCGTTTTCGAGTGGTCGGAGGAATTTGGGTTCGTGCAAAAGTTCGTCTATACCTACAACAAAAACGGCTCCTCTACCATTACGGACTTTGGCCAGAATCAAATTTCTGTTGCGGGCGCTATTTTGGATGTAAGCAACTTTTCCAGCAGCACTTCCGGCACTAACGGGCAGTTTTTAGTGGGATCCACCTACTTCTATGACGCCACAAACACCCGGAGTGCCATATTCTTTGACGACTCAAACAACACCATACAGAAAAAAGGGTATCTGGTGACAACTTGGTTCTTTTCCTCGGAAGTCCAAGACAAATTCGCCCACATATACGGGATATTTAGGCGCTTGCTCAATGCTGCCGATAGCATTGTTTTCAAGTATCGCCTGACCGAAATTGACCCTACCTATGCCGACATAACTTGGGTAGATACCACGCACTTTACTACCACTACGGATGTAACGGCCTACTGGACTGCCTCTCCAGACGGCAATACCAGCTTGGGAGGCGAGGTGGAGGTGCTACAAGGCACCGGCGGAGGCACCTGCGCCCATATAACGAGCGTAGTCAACAATGCTGGCACCTACACCGTGACGCTCGATTCTGCCGTCACAGGGGTCACTACAGGCACCGCCAAGGCCCGTTTCCAGCACTGGGTAAAGATAAATGACGCCGTAACCGACCAAATAAAGCAGTATCAGGAAATGTTTGTGGCAGGCAATGTCGGGTTACCTGACACTTTCGACACCCGTATACAAATTAAGGTTTGCATGACCTTTACTGGCAACGGCGAACTGCATAAGTTCGCTCTCCAATCTAACGAGGATATTAAAATAGACCTATAGCCTATGAAAACTTTTACCATTCTTAGAAATCGCACGGCTAAATACTGCAATGTATCCACCAGTGATACGGTGCAAATGGCGGTCATAGACGCAAACATAAACGACTCGATTCGGACTATTTGCAACCTCCAGGGAGGAAAGTTGCGGTTTCTCGAACTGGTCAAGGATATGTATACCGTTGCCGACCAGGAGAGCTACCAGATTCCTAACGGGTTCCGCAAACTCATAGACCTCTACATTTACAGCGACGACGGCACTTCCTCGAGGAGTACTATCTACTCTCCCGAAATGGTCTTTGACCCTGTCCGCTGGAAAAGGATTCTCCAGTACCGGCTTGGCTATCAGGATGTGCCGTATTTTACCTATGTAGAAAACACGCAGTTCAAAGTACAGCCTATCCCAGCTACCTCGGGCAATCTTATTAAACTCCGTGGGCGTCTCCAGACCCGAGACCTTACTATCCCCGATTACTCAACTGGAACAATAACCTCGATAGCAAACGCCGGCACTGCCATAGTCGGTAGCTCTACAGTTTGGACCGCTGAAATGGTCGGATCCTACATAAATATCCCAGTCACCCAAGCCGCCAACGGCGGAGACGGATTCTGGTACAAAATTGCCGCATGGACTGACGCTACGCATATCACGCTCGAGAAACCATACGAGGGTACAAGCATTTCGGCTGGTACGGCAACCTACACCATAGGCCAAGCCTCTGCCATTCCCGAGGCATATGATGTGGGTATTGTCTACCGCGCTACCGCGCTCTACTGGCAGAATCAGGGCGACGATAAGCGGGCCAAGGCGTACTGGATGATGTACGACGGCGGCATGGAGGCTGGTCTGCGCGACGAATACGGCGGTCTCATGCTCCAAATGCTCTCCAATGAGGGTGAGACGGAGGAGGGCGCATACATCCCGCCTGGCGGCAGTTCGCTCAATATGCCCCAAGCGCCGTATTATTTGCCGTATCAGGACGCCAGCGGGTTCTCGTAAACTAATTACTAACTACTATGCCAAACGCAAAAAACAGCTTTCTAAGTTTTCTCTCGGGCCTCCAAGCCCCGGCAATTACGAGTTCCACGCAACCCGTGAGTCCGTTCATTTCGACTGCCGCAAAAAAGAAAGTCTCGTCCATTCCCTCTGGTCCAATGTCCTATATCACGCCGTCAAATACAGGGGCTACTGCGGCTGCGCCGGCGAAAGTGGCTACTCCTGCAAAGACGCCGGCGCTCAACTCGGCCCAGTCGGTCAACCAAAAGCTCGGCATAGGAGAGTACTACCCTGGTGGACCTACGGCTCTCAATGCCGCTGTTACTAAAGAAAATGCGGACCGCAACAGCTATTTGGGTTCGTTGGGTTCCGATACCTCGAGCTATTCTGCGGGCTTTGATTCGGGCTTCGGCACGGAGGACACTCCCAGCACCAAAAAAAGCAATTCTGGTATGGACGCCTACACCAAGGCATTTGACGACTATATAAACTCACTCAAGCCCTCTGACGAGCTTACAAACGCACAGACCAACTTGGGCCAGATAAGCAATCAAATCATGCGCCGTGGCCTCGACGCCCGCCGGAGCTATGAGGCTCTACTTGGCCGAGACGGTGGCACAGTGCAAGGCGCCCGTGAGTCTGCTGCGCTCGATTCGCGCCATAGCAACTCTGACTTGGCTGACCTCGCTATCCAGCAGGACGCAGCTGCTAATACGGTCACTGCTCTCTCTGGCAATCAGAGCGCCCTTACTGCTGCTCAAAAGGCCCGTGTGGAATTCGCCAAGTCGCTCCTCCCTGAAACCCCAGAGGGCTTTACGCTCGGCAAGGATCAGGTGCGCTACGACGCTGAGGGCAATGTGGTGGCTGGTAACGCTGGTGCGTCCGATACTGGCGGTCTGGGCTACACTCCGGGTGCGGACCCTACTACAGACGCTTGGATAAAACTGGTCAACGGCGGGCAGGCAAAGCTGACTGATGTGCCGGAGGACTACAAAGCAGGGGTCGCACAAGGTCTCTCCGCTACTCCCAAAGGCCAGACTCAAGGTTCCAAGAAAGCTGTCTCGATTATTGACGAGCTGTTGGGCCTCGATACAAACGCTATTGCGGGTATTCCGAGCATTCTTACTGTTGCAGGGCTGTCTAACCAGACTGCGGTCAACAAGGCAAAACAGCTCCAAGGCATTCTGTCTTTGGAGGGACGCAACCAGCTCAAAGGCTCGGGCGCAATCTCCGACTTTGAGTTCAAGGTACTCGAGCAAGCGGCGTCTGCTCTTGGTATAGATTCCAAGACTGGTCGCTCCAATCTAAACAACTCCGATTTTAAGGCTGCTCTGCAAGACCTCAAAAAAGAACTCCAAACTACTGCGGGAGGCATAATGCCGGACGAGGAGGACTACTTGAGGAGTAAGAATTACAGCGAGGAGGAAATACAAGCATTAAAACAGGAGGGTTTTAGCACCGTTGGAGGCGACACGAAAAAAGCCTCAAAGATTGTCGGAGGATACGACATTGGCTCCTACGCTACCGACCCGAACCATGAGGCCCGAGTCGCAAGCATATACAGCAAGGTCAAACCGATAGCTACTACAACGCAAGCAGACCAGTACATTCGCACCGTGGCACCAAACAGTCCCGTTAAAGGTCAGGATGTCGTTGACGCAGCCCGCGCATTCAGCGTATCGGTACCAATGATACTCGCCATAATGCAGCAGGACTCCACATTCGGTACTGCGGGCCTCGCAGTGAGGACCAAAAATCCCGGCAATGTGGGTAATACCGATTCCGGCGCAACGAGAACTTACAATAGCTGGAGAGACGGAGTGTACGCAGTAGCAAGGAACCTATCTGGTCGCAAAGTCGCATAACTACCATGAATCTTACCCCTGAAGCACAAGCAAGAATGAAAGCAGATATTGACGCTTATCGAGCGTCTAAAGGCTTGGCTCCACAGCCCACGCCCGGCGTTTCTCCTACTCCTGTCGGCGGTGGGAGTATTCAATCTGACTTGGCCGCGTATCGCGCCTCAAAGACGGCTGCGCCTGCTGCTCCTAGCCCGACTCCCGAGACGCCGGCTACACCGCCCGGACAAGCGCCAGACTACTTGGGTGCCATTGGCAACTTTATTGCTCCCTCTGCCATTGCAGCCGTTAAAAAGCTGGGTCAGGGCGAGTTGCCGAGCTTGCGTGAGGTCGCTGGTTCTGCCCTTGAAATAGGCTCATTCCTCGTTCCTGCGGGGGCTATCGTCAAAGGTGGCAGTATGGGCCTTAAAGCCCTCCGTGGCCTCTCTCTGGCCAAAAAAGCGGGCATAGGAGCCATTACCGGCGGTGCCTCTGGTGCCTTGTCCGAGGCTGGACACGCCGTTGGCGAGGAGGGGACGACTGCGGGTGATGTCCTCTCAAGAACCCTCACTGGAGGCGCTGTGGGCGCTGTAGGAGGCGGTGCGCTGCCTCTAGGCGGTGCATTGGCCGTGGGCGCTGCTAAAAAGGTAATCCCTGCCGGCAGTATCGCTGCTCGAGGTGTCACTAACCTTGCCAAAAACGCCACTGGAAAGGCCGTAGGCCCTCTTGAGGAGGAGATAGCTATTCGCGCACTCCCAGAGCCTCAAAAGGCGCTGCGCCGGGCAGGATTCGACGAGCGCTCTACCAAGCTGGTTACCGAGGCTACACCCGCCACCAAGCAGGGCTACAAGGAAATGATTGAGATTTTGGAGAAAGCCTCCGTGGATCCGCGCTACCGCACACAGCCTAAGCAGGTTATCGGCAAATCGTTCCTCCAGCGTGTAGACACTATCCAGCAGGACTCTAAAAAAGCCGCTGCCGAGATTTCAAACATTGCAAAACAGCCTAAGAAAGTAGACATAACGGGCGCCATAGACGCATTCAATAAGCGCCTCGAGGAGCGCGGTATAGGCACGGAAATAGTCGTAAATGCCCAAGGCAGGCCGATAGTGAAATATGTTTCTCGCGGCAATATCCCCTCCTCCGAGACTAAATACTACAAGGATATTCTCAAGGAGATTGAAATGGTCACCAACGGTGAGCATGTTATTTCCAATACCAAGGCCCACCAACTCCGTCAGCGTCTCTTTGCCACACTCGAGGCAGAGGCCCGCAAAGGCGCACAGCCGGGCGTCAGGCCGTTTAGCGACAAGGTGGACCAGGATGTAAACCTGTTCCGTGGGGAGCTTTCCAAGGCTCTTGGTACCAAGTATCAAGCAGCTGCCAAGCGGTATGCAGAAAACGAAAAGGTGCTGCGTGATGTTGCAAAATACGCCGGCGTACCGAATGACTGGGAGAAAATAAGCTCCAAAGACCTCAAGTTCGGTGAGGTGCTTTTGCGTACTCTCGGCAATGCCAGTGACAAGCCTTTGGCCCTCCTGACTGACGCAGAGAACCTCGCCAAGCTGCGCGGTGGCAAGTTTAAGGACAATATCCTCGACTTGGCCGACTTTGCTGACTCTCTTGAGGACTTGTACGGCATTACCAAGACCCGTGGCTTTGAGGGCGGCATAGCCCGTGGTGTACAGCAAGGCGCCGGCGTGGAGGCTCCTGCAAGCGCAACACAGGCTGTACTCCGCACTATTCAAGCGGCCTTTAAGACCACTAATCAGGACCGCATTGACGCACTCAAGAAACTCCTAAAGGTCAAATAACGACCTTTCCAGACAAGACGGAATAATTCCCTTTTATACTTTTTCTGTAGGTGTTGCAGAGAAATAACATGGGATAGCTTTTCTAGAGACCAACGCGCAGGGTTGTTGTAGCTAATCATGCCGATTGCTCCTGATATACCCGTGTATCCAGGTTGGCAGATTTCATGCCACTCCAAATCGAGTCTTGCAATTTCTCTACGCAACCACGCCTTTCGTAGCTCGTCTTGGCTTACCATAGAGGCTCGTAGCGGAATATAGCCGGCAGAGCGAAATGGATTGTGAGCCAAAGGACTGCGGTAAGGAGCCAAATAGGTGCGCCTGTGTGGAACGCAATTACATTGGCACCGAACAAGGCTACCCAAAACTCACCTATTGAGAGTACATACCACCAAAACCCCGGCTTATCGTTTGGATCCATTTGGTCCTTAGGCTCGTAGTCGGGATTACTCATTGTGGTAGAGCGCTTGAACCTGCTTTTGTAATTTGGCTATCTCCTCGGCCAAGGTCTGAATGCGTGGGTTGGTCTTGTCGTTCTGCGTAAGCTCGTACCTCTCGTAGTAAAGCTCGTCTATCTTGGCGCGGAGCTGGTCAATGGTGAGGGGCTTTACCGCCTCCTCAGTGGGTATGCCAATGGCCTTAGAGGGCGTATTTGCGTTTTGCAAAATGCTCTCCACATTGTCTACTGTTGGCTGCGGAACATTGAACGCTAACAAGAGGCTTACTATCGCTGCAATCTGGGCTAGGGTCATAAAATGTTAATTCGACTACTTAATAAGCGAACTCCCCTATAATAACCTACCGTGGTAGGTTTTGCAAGTGCGAGTGTGGAAAAGTACCTAAAATGGCCTATTTTAAGGGTGTTTTGCGGGGTCGGCCACCGAGTTTACCCCACTCCGAGAGCTTCTTTTTAGAGTGATTCTTGGCACGGGTCTTGCCTCCAGACGCCGCTATTTTCTTTAAATGCTCCTGCAAGGATGTCATAAACGGTAGTATAACCTACCGTGGTAGGATACGCAACTTGTGGAAAAGCCATTTTTCTGTGTGGCGGGTGCTATACTTGGAGAGTACAGACATAGCTCAACCCGCAACCAGCGGCGAGTCGTGGCCGAAAGGCTGTGGCTCGTCTTTTACTTTATGGCCCAGGCACAACGCGACCAGAATCATGTACCTAGTTGGTTCGGCGTCTCGAGTGTAGACGGCGTCACGCCAACGCTCATAGCCATAAACGAGAGCAACGGAGGCTTTATGTTCGAGGACGGAGTAAGCACAATGCCGGTCATGGCACTCCTGCCGATACCGTTTCCGAGGGAGGAGAATCACCTACCGACCATTGGAGGAGTTTCAAGCGACAATCCTAACCTCGTCATTCCCCTCTCAGTCAATCCCGCAACCGGCGCAATAATGGTTCAAACCACATAAATTATGGAGGCTGTAAGAGACCAAAATCATGTACCCGTAGCTCTCGGCGTCTCGGACGCAGATTCTACAGTTACACTCCCTTTTAAAATAGATAGCATTACTGGGCGCCTTTTAGTGGACAATGCCGGCTCTGGAGGCTTTACGATTGTTGCTGTTACGGGAACCGTTGACGACTCCAATGTGACCTTTACCGCAGCTACGGAGCCTACTGCGCTTGTAATAAACGGCGGAATCTACCAAAAGACTGGCGGCTCTATCACTTGGACCTATGTCGGCACCACTATTACTCTTAGTTTCCCTGTAGGGACTGGAGGCTCGATTTTCGGGCTATCATAACAATATGAAAAAATTACTCATTGCATTGGCTGTTGCCACGACGACTCTCCTCCCCTTTTCGGCAGCTGCCCAAATGAATGTTCAACAGGGCGGAACGGGCCTCAATAGCGTAGGCATAACCCAGATTCTATACGGCCAAGGTACCAGCTTGCCCGGCGCCCTGCGCCTTGGCTCAAACTCGAGCTTTACCTACTCCACTTCGACCAGCAAGCTCACTACTCCTTACGCCTCTACCACCGCGCTCACCATATCTGGCATGGGATTCTTGGCTGGTTTGACACTCACTGGAATCACTGGCACAGCAAACAACTGTCTCCAAGCCGACACTAACGGTGTCGTATCAGGCTCGGGTTCGTCTTGTGGTGGCACAGGATCCCCGTTCCCATTCACCCCCGCTGTAGGCTACAACGCAACCTCTACGGCCATTGGTTTCTTGGCAGGTCTTTTCTCTAACTCCTCCACCACACTCAATGGCTCCATTCGTTTCCCCGGCCTTTCTGACGGAGGACTTGGCGTGAATTCTGGATTGGTATATTCCGGCGCCACCACGACTGCTGGCACTGGTCTTACATATGCTGCTGGAGCTTTCAATGTAAATACAACCCAAAACATAGCTATCCTCTCAAACCTAACCTCAAACGGCTATGTAAAAACCTCTGGTAGCAACGGCACTTTGAGTGTCCAAGCAGTACCGATTCCTCTGGCTGACGGGGGTACGAACGCGACCTCTTTCACGACCTCTGGAAACTCTGTTTACTACGACGGCACCCGCCTTGTAACGGCGCCTACCACTGGCCCGGTAACGACCCCTTACGCCTCGTCTACGGCCTCCAGCGACTCCGCAGCGACCTATGTCCCCTCCCTTGCTGCTTGCCCGGCTGGAGCCACCTCTGGCTTTTCCTCGGTCTGCCTCGACACCACGACTTTCCAAGTCCAGGTCTCCAGCTCAACGGTTGCAAACGGCTACCCTATCGTCGTACCCTCGTTCCAAGCTGGATCTGTAGGCTACGGCACCACTACCGCTTGGGCAGGAACTACGACCCCGCCTGTGGGCCTCGGCGTAGCAGCTGCCAACGAGGTATGGAAGTATGCTTGGTGCTGGACTGATACCGGCACCGTGCAGGTCTCGTTCCTCAATGGCACTTCCCGCATGAACTTTATCAACGCCTCTACGACTATAGGCACGACCACTCTCACCACCAACAACCAAGTTGCCCAAGGAGTCAAACGCTCGGTGGAGTTTGGTACGCCCGCCAGCACGCCCACGAATGTTTCGTGTACGATCCAAAAGGACTATGTCCCGAATTAACAAATTCCTGTTTTTAGTGGCCCTAGCCGCCGGATTTGCTATCGCAACCCCGGCGTCTGCGGCGACCAACCTTGCCTCCTACCTCACCAATACAAACCCTGGCGAGTCTATTTACCGCGATATTGGTGGCAACAAGTACGACGGCGCATGCCAGCCTTTTACCATATCGGCGGGCAACTACCGTGTTACCGCAATGCAGGCGTATCTCAAGAAAACGGGTTCGCCTACGGAGGCTTTGCGTTTTAGGATTTACGCCAGCGCCGGCGGTTCCAACTGCGCGACCAACCTTGGCTCCCTTATAGGGGGCAATGACGCCGTACCAGCAGCCTCCGTTACCGGCTCCTACAGCTATGTATCCGCAGTACCCTCGGGCAACATAGACCTAGTAACTGCAACCACTTATTTCTTTGTGATAGACACTGCCAACCAAGGCACCAATGACACGACCTACTACCAGTGGGGTATCGGCAATAGCGGTATTCCGTACTCGTCCAGCTACTACAAATACAATGGCGCATTTGCTATAGAGACTGGCTACAATGTCAACTTTGAGATTGACGGCGATCCTACTCCTGCTGCGGCAGTGACGCTATCCTACGGCATTGTTTCTATCTTTGGAGACTGGTAACCCTTATTCATTTTCTCCATAGCCTCCCGTATCGCCCGGCACTCCTCGGTCTGACCGAAATGTGCCGGTATATACGGGTCTTGGGCATTGCCTACACTAGACCTTTTGACTCGGGAATCGTTATTGCTCTCCTCTCGCAATATCGAGTGCCGGCTGGCTGTTATGTAGGCAAATATGTCCATTACTTTGCGTGTTTGTAGGTGCCGTCAGCGAGTTTTGCTTTGACTATGTGGAGCTTGTCGTCAGGCATGCGCTTGTGGAGAGTCCCCTCTCCGGCCAAAGGCGGCATGGTAGCCAAGCTCAGGTTTTGGGCCTCAATCTTACGCAGCCCCTCGGCCATGACCCGAGCAGTCTCGTAGATTACCTGGGCGCGGACCTTTTGCCATATGTCGCCTTTTTTAATGACAAGCTCTTTCTCCAGCACTATAGGCCCGTCGTCGTAGAACTTGGTGGCAAAGTGGCATGTGATAACCACCGGGTCGTCGTTGAGAATCGCCCACTCCGGCGTCATGCTGCCTTGGTAGGAGGGCAACATACCGGGGTGAACATTGACCATGCCACGCTTGGGAATGGCGAGGATATTCTCCCCTATCCGGCGTGGCGTCCCGGCGTTGATAATCACATCAGGCTCGAGCGCCCTAAGAATAGTCTCGGCATGCAGGCCATTGTGGTCCCTGACTATGTAGGTCGGGATTCGGTACTCCTCAATATCCTGAAAGTCAGGCCAGAGGAAATAACCCTTGGTGCGCTCGAGCTGTATCTCCTTGTTGCGCTCTCGAACCTCGCCGTCGAGCAAGATAGCCTGTACCTCTATGCCTTGGAGGTACATTTCTTTGAGCATAAGAGGCAGGTGTTCGCTGCCGTATGAGGATAGGGCTATTATCCTCATGTTATTGCTGGGGCGGAGGAGCGCCGGCACCGTCTATGGTGCTAATACCGCCCTTGTCGTCCCAGTCGTGGGCCTCGACCTTAGCGTGGCAGTTCTCCAATGCCTCCAAGAGCGTAGCGCCCTCGGCAGTAACATGAGCGTCCGACATGAACTTGGCCGTAAAGCTGTTGGTCTTAGAACCTGGCTGGCGTTGCGAGATATTGACCTCGTAAGCGCCCTCCATGAGCTTGCTGATAATCTCTCCGATTCGTGCATTGTCCATACTATAAACAAAAAACTAATGAATAAATCGCACTCCTAAATAATAACCTACCGTGGTAGGTTTGCAAGGTAAGGGTGGGGACAAGACGGCACCTCCCCTGCTCGGACAGGTATAGTTCAGGTATGAAGTTGGAGCTATTTTACCCGTGTAAGCCGTTTGGATTAAACCAGGCTTTCGGGGTTAATGGCGCCTACTACCGAGCTCACGGAATCATGATTGACGGTCACAATGGCTTGGACCTCCAAGCCAAGCATGGCCAGCCTATCTATGCGGCGCATGACGGCGTGGCGTACTACCAAGTGGATTCCAGCGAGGGCCACGGCGTAATCCTCATAACCAACGAGACCTTTGACTACAAGGGCGAACAAGCCTATTTCAAGACTATCTACTGGCACATGGTTGACCGCACCGAGGAGCCAAAGTACACCTCCCCCGTCTATACATACCAGCAAAAGAACAAACAAGCACCCATGCCCGTTAAGCGCGGCGACCTCATAGGCTACGCCGACAACTCGGGATTCTCCGGCGGCGATCACCTCCACTTTGGACTCAAACCCATGAGGCCGGGCAGACCTCTCAATGCTTGGCAGGATGTGACTGATGTCGGCATAGGAAACTGGCGCAATATCGAGCAACTCAATGGGTATTTAGGGAGTATCAACCCTATGCCCTATTTCAACGGCGTACACGCTGCGGACGGCAAAGCGGCAGGCATGACCATAGAGGAATACCAGGAGGCTACAAAGGGCCGTACAAACGAGCCTTTGGCTCCAGACGACGCTGTGGCGGTCTTGGCGACCAAGGAGGCTCTCAAGGGCAACAAGACGCTGGCAGATCGCCTGTGGGCTATCGTAGCGGTCATAAAAGCCTTTCTAAGCAAGTAGGGGATAAACTCCCGCCTGATTTCACTAATGCCTCATACTAGGGGTATGAATACTGGATATTCATTCAAAAAGGGACTAGGCAAGGGCGCCGTACAGCTACTCACAGTAGCCGGTGCGCTTATTGCATTCGCTGGTTTCTCCGACCTATCCATTTGGGATTTGGTAGTCAAGTATGTGCAGCCGGTACTCGGCTCCTTGTCTGTCGGCGGAGTTATCGCCGTGGCAATAAACTTCGTCAAGTTTCATTCCGAATAAGGCAAAGCCCCCGAGGGTGCTAGTCGCTACCTCAAAGGCGAGAATCGCTGACTTCCTTGTGCGCTCCTAAATTTGTCTCTCCTCATAATCCTACTGACGCTCGGGTTCGTGCCGACGCCGGCATTGGCCCAAGAAATATCCGCAATAAATGTCGAGTATTCAACTTCGACAGCTCCTCTCGTTCTCAATTACTTTGCCCACAAGCACGGGATAAACGCAGAGGAATTTATCGGTACTGCCGAGTGCGAGTCCCATTTTAAGGCTAGTGCTATAGGCGACGGAGGCAATTCCTACGGACCGTTCCAGATCCACCTGCCGTCTCACCCGACTATAACCAAAGAGCAGGCCCAAGACCCATGGTGGGCTGCGGAGTGGAGCGCCCAGCAGTTTGCAAAGGGTAAGCAGTCTATGTGGACTTGCTGGAGGAATCTGTACGGAGGAGTTTAGGGATATGGTAAATATGCAGTCCCCCACGGTGGCTGGACTGCCAACAGAGCATGGAGAACATCCTATTTTCGTGCAGTGCGGAAACTATAGACTCATTGCCAGACCAGCCTGCGGTAGCTAGGCGCAACTCCCGATACTCACGACCATACTCGTCTTTAGTCCAGTCCTTAAAGTCGGCCCAGTCTGGGAAGTGCCAGAGATTGCATACGAACTCGCCTAGACCCTCAAAGTCGTCTTTGTAGTCCCAAGTCTCTATCTTTATTAGCTCCTCTTGTGTAGGGTATTCGTCCTCCATTTTATGAAGCGTGTTTGCGATTTTCGGGCTTTATTTTAAGCAGTGTATCGAGCCGGACTGGTACAAAACCCACCAGCTCGGGGCTGATGTCTATGTGGTATCCCTTGTCGTAGAACTCTATATACTCCTCGCTGCGGTGCAGATTGCCGTGGGTATGACCATGGATATTACTGGTGATATTGCTCCGCAACCGTTGAGGACGGTGAGTCAGGTGCAAATAATGGCCCATGTAGGTCAAGTCTAGGCCGTCACATACGAAATCCCAGCCATGCTCGGAGTACCAACCTTTGCTCTTTTTATCGTGATTACCCCGTACCAAGATAGTCCTTTTAAATAGAGTGCGTAACTTTATTTGAGCATGTACTTCGTCGTCGTCACCAATGCAAATATCTCCCAAATGTATGAGTGTATCTTTGGTTGGTATGCTGTCTATACCGCCCCAGATTTTCTCTTGCCAATCACCAGAACGCCCGCCCCAGTCGTTGAGCTTGGAGTGGTTGAAATGTGTGTCGCTTATGAGCCAGTAATTCATTTGTCTTTTTTGTTGTATCCGCACCTATAACAATTCCCCGTTTTCTTGTCGTACCAGTGACGGCTGTAGGATTTGCCGTAAACGGAACAAACTCCAATTCCGCAAATATGTATGCCGTAGGTCATTCGATAAAGAGTATATCCCGAGCGCGATTCTGCCCGGACGCTGGGTACTCAATCAGCCCGAGCGTTCGTAGTCGCCCTTTAGGATTATTGAACGCTCCCCCACCCACTTCGTATTCTGCGGCCTGCGCCAGCTCCTCATTGGTAAGAGAGTTTGGGTACGATTCTAGAAGTGGCTTTAGTAGTCGCCTCTCGGGGCCGTCCAGCCGTGCCAGTATCTTTTCATGGAGAGCCTCTGTAGTAAGCGGAGTATCGGGCGTGTTGGCCAAAGCACGACCCTCTGCGGTCAATCCTATGGTGCTGCCTACATACTCAATGAGACCGCGCTTGCGGAGCGCACCTTTGGGGTTGTTAAACGCCCCGCCACCGACCTTGTAGCCCGCTAGGAACGCCACTGCGGTCTGTTCTGGGTGGTCTATGCCTATACTCTCCTGCCATGCCACAGCGTCCAATATGCGCTGTTCTGGGCCTGAAATACCCTCATTTGGGGTATTTGTTTGAGAAATCTCGGCAGAATGTGGCTTAACCACAATAAGAGGGGGTTCTTTTAATGCCGTTTCGGAGATATTTACTTGGGGCTTTAGGGGTGGTGTAGTAGCCAGTAGAGGCTCAATCTCGGCAATGATTTTTGCCATTTTATTTATAGCAATTCCTAACCGTGAGGCTTGGTTTCTCCATTGTCCTGAATTTGCCTCCCACTCCTTATCTCGGCCCAAAAGAGCCTTTTTTAGCGTGTTTTCAACAAATTTTTGGTCAAAACCGACTTTAACCTCCTTTTGCGGGAGGTTTACTCCCTTTTTAAGTTCAGCGATTTGACGGCGTAGAGCCACTGGATCGTCCTTTTCTGCCTGTGAAATGACCTCCGCCATGTCGGTCTTGAGCTTTTCTACATCAACAGCGGAGAGGCTGGCAGCTTTGATAGTCTTGCCGACCTCTGGTGTGGCCGAGGCGTCGAATGTGGTCTTTTTGGAGAAGTGGACGCGCTTGAATATGCCGAGCCATTGAGGAGACCAGACATAGCCCTCACCGCGGGCAAGCCCCGGCAGCTCACCAATGAGTGTCCTGTCGGCGCCTACTTCCTGAACCCAATACTCAAGAGCTTTGCGCTCATGTGGTCCTGTAACTTGGAGTACAAAGAGGCACTCTACCTGGCTCAATACCTCCTTATTGACCGACTGCGGCCTCTGCGTGACGAGCTGGACACCAATGCCGTAGTTGCGCCCGAGACGCACTATGCGCTCAAAAGCTGAGTACATACGGGCCTCCTCGAGCCGTATGTTCTGCGGCACTACGAGTTGGGCCTCCTCCAGAATCAGGGAAAGCGGAGAACGATTGCGCTTTTTGAGCTGGAAAAATTCCTCGCCAAAGTCAGCACAGAAACGCTTGTGTTCGCCCACCCCAAAACCTGACACATCAATCACGGCTGATATGCCTTTTTCTACTATGAGTTGGGCAAGTTTCTTGCCAGCCTCGGGGACCAGCGGAATGTCGCCGTGGTCGCCTCCTATGACGAATATTTCCTTGCCTTTGGTTTTGCCGTCCGCAGCAATGCGGAGGCCCCACCAAACGCCCACAGGGTCAATAATGACCGTCTGGGCCTTGATGTCGAGCATTTGTTCGGCAACCATAGTGGCAAGGTAGGTCTTGCCGGCACCCTTACGCCCAATAATCCCGATAGTCTGGGTGACTGCGTCGGGTGGGAGTGACAGCTCCTTACTGATCTTGAGGTTTTTCATTGGGTTGGCGGTAAGTCACAAAGCACGGCACGATTTGTACGCCCTTAATTTTGGACTTGTATACAACATGCTCTGCGTCCTCTTTGTTTATGTAGACAGAGCAAACTTGTACCTGCCCCACATCCTTTTCGCGCATTGGGACGCTGGTAAGCCCGAATTTATGTGTTTGAGGAACCTCGACTATTGCCCAAGCCTCTACCAGCTTTTTCTCGCTGGCCATACTATTTGCGCTTAATTTTAACGGCAGTGTTGTTACCGAAAACACATACTATCCATTTGTTCTCGACACGCATATCCACTATTTGCTGTCCTACCAGCAACTCCACCTCTTTAATGGAGAGCTCGTTGATGTCTATTGCCTTGTCTGCTTCCTTTGGCATAAATTAAACAGCGTAAGGCTCCTCGGCTACTAACTCGACCATTGCCTCATTAGGTATATCCTTTAGGCCAATATTTGCGCTCTCAATAATCTGTCGCGCCTCCGCCTCTGGATATATGCCAGCGAGTTTGCGATCTGGGGTATAGCCTTGGTGTTGAGGCTTCCACCAGCCCTGATGTTCGTTGCTCCAAATTTTGTAATAAACAGTCCCGTAACCCTCGCTAGTGAGCGCGTCGCACAAAGCCGGAAGCAAACTCTCTGACGCCTCGCGTAGCTTTTCGTCTGTCAAATCCTCGTCACTTACAAGTTGCCCTAATTCGTCCGTTAACTTATCTAGGAGCTTTGCCATACTACTTTTTCTTTAATAAATCACTAATAATATCCGCTGGTAAAGTCTTGCCTCCCCGAGCCTTAGCCCGGACTCGCAACTCTCTACCGTCCTCCTCATAGCACCGCACCCTGTCGGACGCCAGCCTCTTTTTCGTCGCCATGTTCTATATATAGCATAGTCCCAAACGGGACACACGGGCCGTTATCCACATTTTGTCCCCAGCGCGTCCCTTGCGGGCCGTTCGGGTCGTGTATATAATGAAAACAACTTAAACAGGGCAACTGGTTTAAGCGCTATAAGGTCTGACATTAACAGGTAACCATTTTATCTATGGCACCAAAGCCGACAGCAGTGGTGGTCCCCGCAGTTCCCGCAGAAGTGCAGAGCAATGTGGCCTCGGTTGAGACCCTGCTCACCCAAGCAGTTGCAAATAATGTACCGATTGAGACCATGGAGCGTCTCTTGGCCATGCGCGACAAAATGCTTGCTGAACGCGCCAAGGCTGGTTTCGTACACGCAATAGCGCAGTTCCAAGCAGAGTGTCCTGTTATAGAAAAGACCAAGGCAGTTCTTAATAAGAACGCAACCACTGTGCGCTATAAGTACGCACCAATGGATTCCATAATCACGCAGATAAAGGAGCCATTGGGTCGGGCGCAGCTCTCGTACCGCTTTGAGACGGTGCAGGAGAAAGACATTAAAGAGATAAAGGCAATCTGCCACATCACGCATGTTTTGGGTCATACCGAGTCCTCCTATTTCTCCGTACCTATTGGCAGCACGGAGTTTATGACCTCTCCGCAAGCGTTCGCCTCTGCCCTGACTTTTGCCAAGCGCTATGCTCTGCTTAATGCCCTGGGTATCTCTACCGGCGACGAGGATACAGACGCTACTGATGTCAAAAAGGAACCAGAGGCCAAGTCCGACAAGTCCAAGATTATTTTCTTGCTCAAGTCTCTCGGTAAAGACATCAACGATAAAAGCGGCAAGATAGACGCCAAAAAGGTCGAAAAAGCCGTACTCGACACGGTCCACTTTAAACTCGAGGAGGCCAACTACAAGCAGATTGTGACGCACCTCGAGATTGAGGTCCGCAACAAGAACGCTGATATAGCCACCATAGACTAACGCCTATGAAAATCACTACCTACGAATCGGAGGAGGAGTGGCTGGAGGCGAGGCTCGGCAGGATTGCTGGCAGTCGTGCCGGCGCACTCATTGGTAAGCGAGACCTCAAGCCTAAAAAGGGCTACTACGAGCTCATAGCCGAGCGCATAGCCATTCCAAGTGACGGAGAGAACCCCATGGACCGTGGACACCGCATTGAAAAGGAGGCCATTGAGCGTTTCTCCAAGGCCACCAAAAAGAAAGTAAATACCGACCTCGTAATCTGGCACCGAGACGAGGACGACAGTATAGCTATTTCGCCAGACGGTTATATAGAGAAAAAGGTCAAAGGCGTCAAAAAGATTGTCGCCGGGGTGGAGTGCAAGTGCCTCAATTCCGCCTCCCATATCGAGGCGTGGCTTACCAAAGAGTTGCCAACCGAGTACCAGGAGCAAGCCACGCAGTACTTCGTGGTCAACGACGATTGTGACACATTGTTTTTTGTGTTCTACGACCCACGCATGCCTATAGATTTGTTCTGGATTGAGGTAAAGCGGGAGGATCGCTTGGTCGAGATACACGCCGCCTTAGAAATGCAGCGCAAGGTGCTTGCCGAGGTTGCCGCAATCGAGGCCCAGCTAACATTCTAATTATGGGAGAAATCGCTGACAGCATGATAGGAGGGGAAATGTGCGAGGCTTGTGGCGAGTATATTGGTTGCGGGGATATGGGTATACCAATGTATTGCTCTATCACTTGCGCCAAGAGTCGTGGGGCGGGAAAAGAACAGGTTTGTACTAAAGACTAATAAATATGGCAAAACGACTCACAAACACCGAGCAGCGCATATATGACGCTCTTGTGGCAAATCCTAAAGGGCTTTCCTATAGGAAAATACTAGCAATAAAACCACCCAAGCCAATTCGCAAGATAGATATTTGCCGTACCCAGATAAAAGTCTTGAGGCAAAAGACTGGCGTCGAGTTCGAGAATATCCGTGGTTGGGGCTATCGAGTCGCTCAGTAACTATGGAGACCAAGCCTCGTAGGTACGAATACATTTGCCCGACCTGCTATCAACCGTGCAAAAAGGGAACCGTCCACGCAGCTTGCTACCCTGATAGGTACTACTCTAAAACTTAATATGAATACTTATTACATCACATTTGGACAGGTACACGCCCACGCCATTGCAGGACGCACCTATGATAGAAATTGTGTTGCCTCTATTGAGGCGCCCGATAAGGAGTCGGGGCGTAAACTTGCGTTTGAGATATTCAAAAACAAGTGGTCGCACTTTCACGAAAAAATGCCTGATATGAGCTACTATCCGCGTGGCGTTATACCCGTATGAATGAGCGATACTGCATTTGCGGTGATACCGAGGACCAGCATATAGACAACTCCGAACAGTGCGTCATATCTGGTTGTGGATGTAAGGAGTTTGAGAGTATAGAGCCAGAGGAGGGCGACGAGGACTTTCCTGACTAAAAATGAAACGCTGTATTGAATGCCGGCGCAAGCGTAAAACAAAGAAAGGCCTTTGTGCAGCGTGTCGTCCGTGGGACGGCACGAATGGTCGTTATATAGAAAAAATACATGGCTAAACCCAAGGATAATCGAAAAGTGGTTTTTAGTGTCCTTGGAGACATTGTTGAGGACGGTGCCAAAAAGCGCATTAAGATCCGCAGCCCTGACCACTATACGCAGCAGGTATCGCGTCTACCCGTAGGAAAGCGGGTGGCTTTGACTGTGGAGGAGTATCAGCCTACCAAGACTGACAGCCAGCATAAGTATTATTGGGCGCTTATAGGCTACCTAGCGGACTATTCGGGGCATGAGCCGGCAGAGCTACACGACGCCATAATGCGCCGCAAGTTTGGCACTAAGCAGATTGTGGTAGGGGATTTAAAAGAGGAAGTACGCAAGTCTATAGCGAATGCAGCCAAGTTTCCTCTCGGGGAAATGGTCGAGCTCATTGAGGAAGTGCTTGCGCTATGTAGCCAACTGGGAATTAAAATACCGACAAAAGAGGAACTGGGATATTTGCCCAGCTAGGGGATAAACACATACCACCTGAATCTCTGGTGAAATAATCGGGATAGACCCCGAACATTCACAGGAGGCTGAAATGCGTGACCGACTGATAGGAGCAGCCGTCTGGCTGGGTATCTTTCTGTGTGGCAGCCTACTGGTTGCTATGTTGGCTTATCCGGCCTACGCCCAAGAAATCAAGCAAGGCCATGGCCTTGTCTGCGACACCAAAGAGCAGGTGGAGCGCTATATCGCCCTCTACAAAAAGGGCGAGGACGGCTACGCAGTCGTCAAAGCCGTAAACCTCGAGGTCGGCAAGGAGACTGCCTGTGGCATTATCCCAGTCGCTTACTTTGAGGACGGGCCAGTGGGCCAGGTGCGCGGCGAGGCAGGCGCGGTGAGTATCGTGCGCGTCTATGTCGTCGCCTTTCGCCTCGGCATGGGGTGGCAACAAGTACCGCCCCTCGAGCAGTATGTCGCGGTTCCAGTCAAAGAGGAGGCCGTATGACATGGCAACTGTTCGTAACTTTGAGAGTGGGCCAGCTTCAATCGAGAGAACTGGACGCGACGCCCATGGTCTGCTGTTGCCTCATTATGGCCGTCTTTTGGCTTTTGCTCAAAACTGGAGGCCTATAATGCGACACAGTCCCTACCTCATGAACGGCTGTCCCAAGGCTTGCGCCGGGTGTGGCCAGCCGTTCCCAATCCGAGAGGGTCGTGTTGAGGCCCAAGTCGGCCACGACACGCAACTCTACTGCTACGGTACAACCTGCCAAGACGACGCACTTGAGGCGGCGTCTACACGCAAACGGAGGGCCTCATGAGCATTTGGAAAAAGCGCTATCCCCGCGCCAAGCCTCGCTGTAAGCACTGCGAAACGACTCGCTGGGGACTCGCAAGGCCCAACTTCCCTTACTGCTCTCCTGCATGCAGGGACGCAGAAAAGCCGCCTGACCAATACGAGCTACCTCTCCACAAGCCCCCGGATACGGCGCTTGTGAGGTGATACGCTTGAGGAGTCTGGCAACAGACATCCTCCCTATGACTCGGGTCCTCGCATTTGTCGAGGACCCTTTTTCTTTTCAAACTCATTGACTTTTCAGGTAGTTAATATACAATATGCGCTACCCAACCAACCGCGTGGTTCTATCCCTCCGATAGTTGGACTAGGGCAGCATACCCGTAATTGGCGGGCGGACCTCTAGAGTATTGAATTCAACGCAGACGCCCCTGAGTCGCTCTTGGGGGCGTTTGTTGTTATGGGTGTATATTTAAGACTTAAAAGGTCCGTAATTCTATAAAGTATGGAGACAGTAAACGGTGCGGAGAGGGAGCTTACTTACGGTGAAAAGGCAGTCGGCCTCACTTTTAATCCTAGTGGCGACACTGCGGTTACTAACACCAAAAAGTATTACGCCCAGATTATAGACGACATGAATAGTTTGCGTTCTGGTACTGAGGACCCAGAGGCAAAACGCCTGTTCTCTATAGCTATCACAGAGGCTCAAGCCGCCCAAATGTGGGCAGTAAAAGCTATCACCTGGAAGTCGTAGCACCAATAAAAGCCGAGGTTGAAAAGGGTATTGAACCCGAGCAAAGACCCGAAAGAATATCGGCGGAATAGTCGGAGTGGAGCAGTAGTAGCTCAACTGCCTCATAAGCAGTAGGTCGTAGGTGCAAATCCTACCTCCGGCACCTGTGTATATCGTGGGGATAAGAAGTGCGTTCTCGGGCCATTCGGCCCGTGTTACCGTGTACAATATATGAATGAAAAAGCGCTCCGCTATCTCTCCACCTTTAGCGGAATCGGGGGCTTTGAGCTTGGAATACAACAAGCCTTTCATGTTGGCAAGAAACCAAAGAGGCGAGATAAGAAAAATGGCGTTAGCTCCAACGGTGGCAGCGACTCGGAGCAGCAAACAATTTCAGTATCTTGTGTCGGGTACTCGGAACGAGACAAATACGCCGTCCAAATCTACCAAGGACACTTCCCAGACCACAAAAACTGGGGAGACATCACCCGAATTGACGCCGCCGAGCTACCCGACTTTGACCTCCTTGTTGGGGGTTTTCCGTGCCAGGCTTTTTCAATCGCCGGCAGAAGAGGAGGCTTTAGCGATACTCGAGGAACTTTGTTCTTTGACCTCGCTCGGATCCTTAAAGCCAAAAGACCTCGGTTATTTCTCTTTGAAAATGTCAAAGGTTTACTCTCTCACGACAACGGGAGAACTTTCGCCACTATCGTCTCCACAGTTGATGAATTGGGGTATGACCTCCAATGGGAAGTGCTTAACAGCAAGGATTTCGGGGTCCCCCAAAACAGGGAGAGAGTGTTCCTTGTCGGACATACTCGAGGAACACCCAGACCCAAAGTATTTCCTCTCTCCGCAAATACAAAAGCGGATATTGTCCTACCAACACTCACAGCACGATATTACGGAGCGCAAGCAAACGGTGGCTATATCGGTCATGAGCAGACGAAAATCGGGACGCTCCGCACCCACAAAGACGGAAACGGTTTCCGCGAAATAAAGGCTGGTATATCGCCAACCATACCCGCCCGAGCTAGGGAGGACGGTAGTGGGCAACCTATAGTTGTCAGCGTAGCGTTTAGGGGTAGGGAAAACGGATCAGAGCTTGAGGCCAGAGAGGACGGGGTTGCTGGAACTCTTAGAGCTGCAAATGGCGGTTCCTCAAAAGCAATGTTGGCTTACACGCTCAAGGCCCGCGCAGACAGTGGTATAGACGAAAAGCACCCACAGACGCTCATTCACCAGCGTCCCCGCGGTAAGAACAATGGCGGCAAGCATGCTTTAGCGCCTACAATCACTGGAAAAGGCTACCAAGACAACAACCTAGCGGGGGGGGTCCGACGCCTTACGCCGACTGAATGCGAACGCCTCCAAGGGTTCCCAGATTCGTGGACCGCCGGCGTATCCGACACTCAACGCTACAAAACGCTCGGCAATGCCGTCACCGTCAATGTGATTCAGGCTATAGTTGAGAGGATTTATGAAAGCCTGGAACTCGACGCTTAACACTGGTAAGGGCTTTAAACCCCGTAAACCGTGGAACTACGAGCGTAAGAAGTTGCGTCAGGTGCGTCCAGAGTCTGTCCTGACTCCCAACGAGGCAGCTAAATCCCGTATTCAACCTCTTTTAAGAGACTTTGTGATTCTACGGGACGGCGGGTGTCTGCTGCGTAAAGTAACGGCAGAGGCGGGGAACTGCGGCGGGTATAGAAAAGACGGTGGCTTGATACTGCAAGCAGAACACCTAAACAGTCGGCGCCATGCTATATCTTTTGCTGACACTCGGCTCGTTATCTGCCTTTGCGAGAGGCACCATATCTTTTTTAAAAAGCAGGAGCCAGATTTGTACTACAAGCTCGTTAAAAGGCTCATAGGACCGACCAGAACAGCCCTCCTAGACCAAGTAGAAAACGACCATAGAGCGCATAAAGCCGACTGGATTATGGAGGAAATGGCACTGAAACAGGAGCTAAAAGCGTTGCAAAATAAGGTTATTTTACTGTGATACTTGACATATAGTCTATATAGTATCGGTATAGTGTAAATGCTTGTAAAACCTACCGTGGTAGGTTATTATGTAAGGACAGGGCAATTATTGGGTAACCAAAATTGCATGAAAATATCTAATTGTTCAATGGGTTGTTTGTACGCTACTGGTCCTCTTGGTAAATGTCTCTGCGCTTGTGCCGGCACTACTCACGGTCTTATGGCCGAGCAGCCTACGCCTATCCACGCCGAGTGTACTCCCTCCGTAGCTGTCCGCTGCAAGACTGGCAATGAATCGGGCGACTGCAAGTGCGCTTGTGGAGGCGCCAACCACGGCCTCTATCATGAGATTGAGGACTTCGGAATGGTAAAAATCTCTGGTCTCACGTTCGCTTAGTCGAGGTATAGTTAGAAAGTGAAAATCCTATTTCTGGACATTGACGGCGTTGTAAACCACTCGGGTACCAGCTTCAAGACTGATCTCTGGCCCCTCGAGCGTTACAGCGCCTTTCTTGTTGGCAAAATCCAGCTCGATACCGGCTGTATAGTCGTCCTATCCTCCTCTTGGCGCCACCACCCAGAGGCCATACCGATACTAGAAAAGCGCGTCGTCCCTATCCACGACAAAACGGGTAGTTCCAGCTCGAGGATCCGAGGAGTTGAGATACATGAATGGCTTACTAAAAATGTGCCTGGATTCCATAGTGACGGGTACAAGAAAGGGGAGCATAAAGTCGCCATTTTAGACGACGACTCCGACATGCTCCTGTGGCAGAAAGATTGCTTTTTTCAAACCGATTTCAACAATGGCGGATTGACTGACGAGATTGCCCAGGCAGTTATCAACCACTTGAATTCCTAAAAGGCGAGTATAATAATTCCATTACAAGCTAGTATAGGATTGACCCACATGGAGGATACAACCCCAGAAGTCGAGACCCCGGCGCCGGCGAATCCCGCTGATACCGAGGCCGAGACTCCCGCAGCTGCTCCCGCCGAGGGCGAGGAAAAGCAGGAGGTAGACAACGGCTAGTTAGTCGTTACAATAAGTTCGCCCTGTTTGCATTTCTACCGAGGAGCATGAGTCCCCGCAAGGGGATTTTTGCTTATCCACATACACACAGGTTGTCCCCAGAGTTTTCCACTGGTCAGGGGTTCATGCGGAGGCGTATGGTTACTTGGCGTCGGACTGCGAGACGCTTTAAAAAGTCGCAGACTCATACTCGGCTCCGGCAAGACTAATGACGGCGAATTTAAAACGATTTTCGCCAAATAAATTCCAACCCCTAGCTCTCTAAGACAAGAGACCAAGGAGGAGTACAGGACAAGTTATTAGGATTGAGGGGAGAGAGGAGAGGAATAGGGTGCGCGGGCGGCGCTTTTTATCACCACATCATGATAAAGAAATTACATTGTCAGCGTTGTACCCACGGTTGGTATCCTAGAGTCGAGAATCCGCTAAAGTGTCCCCGGTGCCAGAGCTTTAATTATCAAGTTCCTAAAGAGTCAAAAGTATGAACAAGACCTACACCAACCAAGAGCTGCGCGAGTTTGAAAAGGAGCTAAAACCTTTCCGGGTCAAAAAGACCCTCCGTGACGGCTATAAGGCCGAATACACGGATTTTGAGGCGTATCTGGTACATAAGCGCGTCCTGGTCATACCCCATGGCTATAAATCTGGATCGGTGGTCGAGTCCCGCATACATGAATACCAAGAGCTAAACGACAAATACGAGCAGCTAAAAAAGCTCAAGCGTAAGACCGAATTTGCTAAGGCAAAAGAAGTTGAGCAACTTGAGGAAACTGGTGCTACTATTGGGTGAGTTTACGGGCGGAATGTTTGAGGAATACAAACCCAAGCAAGGTACAAAAAGACGCAACAATTCCCTCAAGGGTCACTACTTTACGACTGTGCG
>ERZ1292629.569-Hain-H43-01um-R1-569-length-40532-cov-49_pt1 | contig 40532 bp, 62 predicted proteins | sample MGYA00564399_ERZ1292629 | MGnify/ENA primary metagenome ERZ1292629 (study PRJEB36523, sample SAMEA6512636) | groundwater metagenome | collected 2019-01-08 | study: AquaDiva: Metagenomics assemblies of 32 groundwater samples
AACTCCTGCTCGCTTCTCCTCGCTTTTGACTCTTTTGCCACATACAGAACACCTATCCGATGCCTTGATAAGTAACTCTGGGTTTTCATAGATATTGCCGATGACTTCCCAATACTTCTCTGGATTCACCATGTGAAATGGTACGAATACTCCATGTTCAAATTTAACAACGACATTATCTAGTGGGTCAAATCCCGTATTCTTTATCACGTCTCCTTCAAAAATTTCCTTACCCTTTGCATCAAATAATCCAGTAAATTGCATTACATTCCAAACAATTTCATTTTCAATATCACCCGCAATCCAATCATCAGTTACATCTTCAACACCCAAACAATCTTCATCGCAAGAATGACCAGTTTCCAAAATTTCTCCAGAAGACCCAATAGCGAAGTCTAATCGCATTTTCTTGTTTCTTTTATTCCACGCTCTGAATTTAATCTCTCTCATATCTTTAATTTACTAGCCTCAATTAACAAAGCACCCATGCGAGCCAATCTTTCTGGGTCACTTCCCTTAAATACAAATTCACTCTCTTGAGTATATGGATTGATTAAAGTAATTTTACCTGACCTTGAGACCTCCACCCCCACCTCCTCGTGTCCATTTTCTAGGGTGTAGGTAGAGGAGGTTTTGTTGGTGGCTACTTGTTCTGGTGGAGTAACTTTTACCAAATTACCATTCAGAATATCGAATTCAACGAGACTACCTGCTTTAATTGTCTTTCCTGTTGTATTGACAAATGCTGTTTTGAAGGTTTTGTTGGTGGCTATTGGTTTGGACTTTTCAAAAGAGTTTTTATAATCAGATAATTGTTGTGGCTCTAGGTTGCCCAACCAATATTCAAAACGGTCTGGCATATCATCGTCCAGTCCTGAGTAGTTCTTTCCAAATTGGTCTTTAAGATATTCCTCGAACTCTCTAGGTAACTCTCTAGAAACCCTCTGGGTCTCTTTTTCTATATATTCATGAGATAACTTACCACATTTTGTACAAGTGCCCAGCCCATAATAATTTGAGTCTCTGAGTTCCGAATTACAACAATATGATTTCTGCATATACGCCATATTTATTTTCCCTGCTCTCCTTGGATAAATCCAACTAAATAAACTATACCTAGTAAGATAAGTAGACCTATTATGTAGATTAGTTTCATAGTTTTATCTTAAATCTTTTTGATAATAATTTAACATAAGCTCACTTGGTGTTGTGACAGGATTTGCTTGAGTACCAGGGGCCAAAGCCTTGTCTAGTCCAGAGCTTATAAGCCACATCAATATTATTCCGAATATTGTTGAGATAAGAAACACTATAACCATGGACCGGGTTGATTTGGAAGAGTCCGACATCGCCTGTCTTTGAGATAACCCCCGGGCGAAAGTCTCCCTCACAGCTGGCGACTCTGAGAGCTTGCTCGCAAGGCCATCGGTACTTGTCGTTACAGACTGCCCGTCCCACTTCCTTTGGGACACGAACAGACTCTTGTTTCCCCGTTTTGCGGTTAGTCCGAGTGATATATTTGGGAACGGATAATCCTGTGGGTCCTTGACCTTGAACACTCTCATTGTCTTTATTTGGTCTTTCAGAGTCTTTTCCATAGATTTGGTTGTTTCTTGCATAGGTTTGCGTAGGTTCTTCCAGACTTTTGTTTTCTTTTGCATAGACTATGTGTGTAGGACCTGTAAAAATCCTATCATTGAATAAACCATTAGGTAAAGGGTATATCCCAAGAACAAAACTGATAAGAGCCAGAATAATAAGTAGAGTTTGATGTTCATATATTTTTCTAATTCTCATACAGGGGTCTGTCGCCTCCTGCCCGAAGCTACGACAGCCCCTTGTATGCTAACTAGAAATAACTCACCGCCTCTCCATACTCTTTTACTACCGTGATAGGTGAAAACTTTATTCTATGAAAAGAATTAGCAAACTTCTCCATGTCACGCTTCTCTTTGACTTTAGCTCTGTAGGCTCTCTTGGGGTCGGCTATTTTTACTATTTCTTTTATTAAATCTTTCATGTCCTTATATTACCATAGTAATGCTATTTTGTCAATGGGTTCTTTAGGTCGTCTAGTTCTTTTAAGATATTTAGCCAATCCTCAAACTTCATGACAGCCAACTGAGGTCTATGATTGCCACCAACTATAAGCACAGGGTCTTTGAATGGTCTTCTACCTCTCTCTGCTTGTTCCCAAAACTGCCAGAGTTGGACTTTCTCCTGGTTCTTCACTTCAAAGGCGTAAGGTAATTTTGTTCTTATATCAGTTTCCAAACCAAAAGCGGCTCCCGATAAAACCATTCTTGTTGCTGTATCATCTAATCCTGAATGTCTAATCTTTGTTGCTACCACCCTCTCCAACCGTGATCCTTTTGCCTTTAGGCCTTTTATCATACCTTAAATTCAAAACCACACTTTTTACAACTAACCGTCTTTCTACCATCTTTGCCCTTAGATAATCTTATGGCTCTTGAGAGTTGTGGGCCAGATAGACCTTTCTGAATTGCCTGGTCAAGCCATGTTTCAGGATTATCCACTCCTGCAAGTTGTCGCCATGTAGTGTAACTGTAGTCTGCCGGCATCTTTTCCAAGATACTCTCTAGCGTCTGATAGACCCACACATACACCCTTAGAGAAGCAACTGTTATTTTAAGCCCGGTCATATCTTCTAAATCCTTAGAAAATTTTTCAATTACTCTATCGCCACGCTTGCCTTCTAAATTAGATACGAACTTACCGAGTATCTTTTGATATATCTCCCGACTCTCGACACAATCCGCCACTAGACCCAGTTGAGTCTCATAGGTGAAATGTTGCATATCAAACTTGGGGTCAAGTATCTTCTTATACATCTCCCTAGTAATTTGACTGTCTATTTCTGTATTCATAATATTACCATATTAACATTAATAACTCTTAATTTCAAGTATCCCGCCCTTGCGGTTTCCCTCGGTTCAGTAGTTCAAGGGCGGGACTCTCAACACGAGAGAACTCCTATTTAGATTTTCCTTTCGGAAGAATCTCGTTCTCAGGTGAGGGGTCAGTATTAAGCTGTCCGTCTTTTGTGATGATTGGAGTGATTTGATATTTAGGTTTCTTGTCTACTCCAATATTCTTAACACTTGCAATATCGCCTTCTTGCATTTTATCGAAAGCATAGGCTACTGCGGGGCTACCAGTTTCCCAAAACTTTTTTGTATTATCCACCATTAAAGTATACTGAAAAGTATCCTTTTCCGGATCGAACTTATTTGGGATCATACGAAAGCCCATGTATTGTACGGTCTTCTCCTCACCAGGTGCTACCCTGAAATAGGGAGACATTTTGTCTACCATATCTTTTAGTTGTCCCATAATTAGTTTTCACCCCCTCCAGACTCAGTTTGAATAACGGGTCTGGTCTTTTGAGTACGAACTATTGTCTTAAAGAAACCATTATATTCTTTATTCTGAATCCAACTAGAATCAATATTACTTGACTGGACATACATCTGGTGATTGACATAATCCCAAGCCGAGTCCCAATCAAACTCTTCATTCTCTCCTACTTCCCAAGTAATATCACACATAGTAGTCAAATTACTAAATTGGGGTAAACCTACTTTATATTCCTTTGAAAGTCTAACTGTTTTAATTTTCATTTTTAATCACACCCGGGACAATGATAATTGTATTCTCCCCTGTTACCGTCAATATCCTGACTATCACACCTGATAACCAGTTCTCTACCACACTCCTTGCAAGTAATGACACTGTTAAACTTCTCACAAGCACTACAACCATCGTCTGGACTTCTGTGGCAGTCATGGTCGTCCATATCCTTTTGTAAGGTGTCTTGAAGTCTCATTATCCTTTTATGGAGGTCCTTGGCCCAGACACGCCGTTCTACTTCTTTAATAAACTCAGGATAGACAGACGACTCCTCCATGTTTTCTAGATTATCACCAAGCTCGTCAGCATATTTGTTTGCTTCTATGAACTTTTCAACGAATTTCTTGGGGAGGTCCCATTCTTTACAAAGTCTGCAAGAATAAAACTCTTCATCGTTGTTGCTGGAGGTATAACTTATATATTTTGCCGGATGGATGCAAGTGTTTTTCATAATCCTATATTACCATAGTAATGTTACTTTGTCAAGGGGGAGTTTTCGATACCAAAAATTCTCTCTACGGATTTCCAGCCATCATCGGTGTTTAGGGCTATACTACCGTCCACCGACGATTTTTCGATATCGTCTGATATAGTTATCGAGCTTTCTTCGGGACTTGTTCGGGTTTTTGATATAGTCTGACCACCAGTTGTTTCGGACGTTTCGGACGTTTCGGACGTTTCGGACACACTCACAGTAAGCACCCCATATTCTCCAAGAAGTCTTATAAACCTGTCTTCTCTCCATATAAATCCCAAGGCCGATGTTTCAGTTGGAGTAGCCTTAAAACCTAAACTTCTTAGTATCGCTCCTACCTTTCTACTCTTTAGTTTTTCTTTATCATCTTTTCCTTCATTTAATACGTTTGTTACTGCTTGAGAAGAGAAGACTCCTCGTAAAACACCACCATCAACAGAGGAGACTTTCTTTAATGCTAATAATACTTCTGCTGTTACACTGTTAGACTTCTCTGTTAGCTTAGTCATAGAAATCTTATTTATGATTTCTTTAAACTCTACTTCATAATGAGGAGCGACTTTCATTAGTATTTCATATAGGGGTAAGGTAATATCACCAAGTCTTGATTTGACCACTTTCTTAACTTCGGGCCATTTATCTTTAAGATGTACCATTCTCCATGCTACCAATTCTTCTTGTAGAGAAAGAAGATCAGCCGGTCTTACTGGGTTTTCAAAGTCTCTCTCTGCCTTAATCATTGTAATGGGAATAGATCGTGTATCTGCAATATCACTTATTATTTCATTTGTAGCTAAAACTGTAGGACCAAAGACATCATAAAAATCTGTATCTTGGAATGGACCCCTGTCTGGTCTATTAACACGGCTTACGGTTAAGCCTTTCTCATATCTATTGAGTATTACGTCTTTACTGCCTGAAGTAGTAACACTATCCCAAAAATCTGTCATATCAAAAGCGAGACTAGCCCTAAGATGTGTACAGTCTCTGATAAGTTGAGCGTCTTTTACATCTCCCTTACGAATACCACGCCTACAAACGCCCAACATTCCTTTCATAGTTCTAGTCTTTCCCCTCTCTGCTACTGAGTAAAAATAGATAATGGGTGAATATTCTGCTCTCTCTATACAATGGGTATGGAAGTCCCATAGTGTGAGAATATGATAGAACTGGGGGTCTGGCATTTCTGATATGGATTGATGTAGTTGATACAGTTTGTTATATAAATCTAGGCATTTTTCGCAGTTATGGGTGCCTAGTATAAAACCATCCGAAACGTCCGAAACGTCCGAAACGTCATGTTCTTGAGCGTACTCTAAAACTTTTTCCTTTCGGACGATTTGCATATTGGGTGGGAACTGGTTTTGCTGAGGACAATGATAGACGATACCCTGTAGTTCTACTGTTTCTATAACGCTTCCATCAAATAAAAGAAACTTTAGAGTACCTTCATCTTTTACTATATCAACCAGATCGGGAAAATCAGCAATATATTTAGTTGTTTTCTTTTCCTCTTTGGCATAAGACTCTGGAAACTGTTTCTTCAATATCTTGGTCTCAGTTTTTGTCATGGTTGGCACAGGCATCAGCTAACTTATGAATCATCCCCCTTATAATTTCAATTTCTTTATCGATCTCTGTGAAACTTTGTCTCCTTCTCTTTAATCTTATATATTCATTTATCAAAATTCCCTCTTTATCAAGAAGTTCTACTATCAGCTTTCTATAAGAAGAAATTTCCTCCTCGTAATATAACTCTTTGACTATGGCAGAATCTAATGTCATATTCTTCTCATGTCTTTAAGAGCATATAACTTTGTCTTCAGATCCTGGAAATTAGTCCAGAGGGCCTGCGGTTCTACCAGAAGTGTTCCTGCTACAAATTTCTCTATATCTTCTCGTAACTTAGGAGTTTCTTTCATTATCCAGGTTAATCTCGGTTGGGCTGAATCCAGCCCTATCAATTCATTACCAACTGCCATTAAAGTGGCGACCAATTTTGTGTTATCCGTTCTATAATCATCCATACTGTTAATATGGTAATACTTCCAAAATACAAATGCAACTACCACTCTTTATATCGTAATAACTCAAAAGGCCCTCTTGCGAGAGCCTCTTACTGCACAGACCCCTTGCGGAATCCAAGCCTGTGTATGATACTTGAATACTAGGTGAGTGTCAATAAGGAAAACCCGCTCTTACACGGTTATGTACCGTGCAGTGGCGGGTTTAGTGATTGCCTATACAGGTAACCCGGCTCCAACAATTGGTGTATAATACTTCTAGCCGTTTTAGTGAAAGACGTAGGTATCACCCGACATCCAAATACTCCCTTATAGGGGTATTACAGGTTAAATCCAAAGTCTGCGGAAATGGTCGGAAAGGAAGTTCAAATCTTCCAAGCGGCTCAAGGTCAACTCTCAGTTTGTTCCCATAAAAGACGAAGTTTTACACTCATCACTTTTGTGAATAGTGCCATTTTGGCCATCTCCGTTGCCGATGATAAGCCCGAAAGTGCGTGTCAAGTTTTTATTATATCCCGAAGTGTCGCCTCGAATAGCGGCAAATATGGCTACAATAGCCGATTATCAAAAAGCCATTTGGTATAATATAGGTAGTGATGGTTAGTCACAATCTAGCACTTTTACAAAGGAGGTGATCAAAGATGACAAAGAAAAATTGTCGCCATTTCTGCTCTGACTGTGGAAAGGAAGTAACCGAAACAACTGGTTATGCAAGTAACATTGGATATGTCTACTGCAAAGAACATAAACCAGACGAAAGCGTAATTATTCACACTGATAGATATTTGAAAGAAATCAGTAGTGAACTAAATGAGTTTTTCGCTAAACTCTAGATAATCGGGCGGTGCTAACAACACCGCCCTTTTATTATATCATGTCTCAATTTGTTCCCATCTCTGGGTTTCTTCATTCCAGACATTCTGAATAGTTCTTTCTCCTCGTTTTTTACTGGACTTGGGCCACTTATCTTTCGGGTGGGCCTCTGAATATTTAGTCGTTACTTCTGAAGCAATATCTCTAAAGTGTTCATCCAGTCTGTCGTCATGGTATAAATCTCCCCTGCGGGTAGAGTCTCTTCGCTCACGGCTCATCTTAGCAAACGGTCCTTCTCCTTTTCTCCCGTTTCTAGCATATTCACCATAACTATCAATGGCTCCTTTTGTATCCGCGTGGATAATAAACTGTCCTTTCAAGGCTCTCTTACCAACATGACTAGATTCATCTACGGGTACGATGTTGTTGGATTTGTTGTAGGGTTCCTCCAACATTCTATTTGCAACCCCCACAGGGGTTATGTGATGCCAGTTTCTATTCTTGACGGGTTCATAGTACCATCCCCTCTCCTCACTGTATTGTGGTACTGCATTGGGCATTGTAAGACTCCTCATCCCCATCACAGCAACCGAGGCCCATTCCCACGCTCTAGTCAACCAGCCTTTTTGTTTCTCAGTTAAATCTATTCTCAGTCTCTCTGGAGGGTCTTCAACATTTCTTCCATCTTCAAAAGCTCTGGTCCAGTTGTTTACCCTATTTTCATTTGTCATTTTATATCCATTCTAATTTGGTTTCCCCCAAATAATCTTTTTCCCAAATAAACCAAGCATAAGCGATTGCGGACGAACTCACTTCCTCAAATCTTCCATTCTTTGCACAGACTTTTCTTTGCGAATAAACATAAACCCTTTTTGGGGGAAACTTATTGAAAAACCTTTTCCTTTTTTGCCCTTCCAAAAATGTTAGTTTGGGAAACATGGCAACTTTGTTTCCTGTTAAACGAATGGCCTGTTCACAAAACTCCCGAGCAAATTTGTATGGAGGATTGGTTATTATGTCAGTATCGGGACTAACTGAGTCTCCACATTCGAGAAAGTCTATTCCCCCACTCCCGAAACCCCGATTGTATAAGTCGGTTGAATAAACCTCTTTACCCAATTCTTCTAATCGTTTGCTCATGTGTCCCTCTCCACACGCAGGTTCCCAAATACGATTAGAAAAAGTCTCTACTTTTAATAAATCGTTTATTGAAGTTGGGTCTGTTGCATAAAAATCATTTTCCTGCCTATCTTCTGGGACATGATTGGATGCTCCCAAAGTTACATAAATACTTTTCCGGTTTCCAGTCCAATCTTTCATTTTATCGTTCTAAAATCGTCATTTCCCTCACCAGTTAAAGCATGATAAAGTTTTTGACTACAAATAACAAACATGGTTACGGTATCATTACTGGCTTCCAGGATGCTCTTTATTATTCCCGCCCCCATAAAATCAAAGGCGATACTACTATCTTCGGCTCTCATTCTTATATCTCCCTCAGCAAAGTGGATTTCCATCTCCTTGCCATTTCCAACCACCTCGGCCTCTTCTACCAAAGTATAACCATCGGGCATCTTTTCGGTTACTGCATATAAAGTCGGCATTTTATTCAGCTTTCACTTTGTGTACAAACTCAACTAATATATCATGACTAGGGAAAACGGAGTCGTGGCGGTAGGCTTTGGCCCAAGCCTGTTCTCTGTCTCGGTGTCCCAGAGAAGCTACCGCAAATAAGATTTTCGCGCTGGCGTCTACTCCGCACGAAAAACATTCTACGGTAGCTCCTGGTTGGGAACCTGTAATATTTTCTGTCCTGACTGTCATTAAATAGGCATGGTTTTACTGACAATATTGGTTTCGCCCATCAAATCCCTGACCCACATACCCAAAGCGACCATAAACCCACTTAGGAATGAAACACCAAAAGCTTTCACGGCTTCCTGTGGATTAGACCAATCAACTTTTAAGACTAATGTCTGAGTCATGGCGGTTACTACAGCCCCCCTCACGCCACGATAGAGAATACGACCCCATTCTGGAAATTCTTTTTTGACTATCCTAACCATTCTGAACACCACCCTTCTTGAATACTCTGCGTATAACCTCTTGTACTAATTCAGACTTGGTAAACCTATCTAGATTCTTTTTCGCTGTCAGTCTGATGTATTCCTCCTTTGAGATAATTACACGAGTTTCAGGGTCTATAGCTTGATTGAGCTTCTCTACTGCTTGGGTTAGCCTGGAGACTTCACTATCACGAGCTGTAATCGCTTCTCTGGCCTCCTGTAGTGACTTGGTTAGTGTGTTTATCTCTCCCTTGGCCAAAGATAACTCCGTCTCAAATTGTGCCGCTTGTCCAGCCGAAAATGCGAGGTCTTTGGACATTTTAGTAATCCTACTCTCAAGTTCTTGATATTTCTTGTATCCATCAATCATTTCTTGTACTCGACCCCTGACTTCACCCTCGGTCTTGGTTATGTCTATTCCAAGTTCGCCAAACATATTTTGTAGCCAGCCAGCGTTGTTTATCGGAGGGAACGATGGTTTTGTAATGGCGGGAGGTTCGACTGGTTTCTTTGGGTCTTTAATATCCCACGCCACAATCCTTTTATCATTCGGGTTTATAAACCCAAAATAACCATTGGTAGTGTTTGTCTTGTTTCCCTTCTCGTCTGTTTTGCAGAGATTAAAATGGAGATGGGGTCCTGATGAGTTTCCCGTGTTGTTTGAATAACCGATAAGTTGTCCCCGCACCACTGCTTGTCCCACCGATACGACATTGTTTTGAAGATGGCAATAATAGGTCGTACAACCCTGAACCTTATCCCAGATAGCAACATAAATTCCGTACGCCTTACCCGAGACGGGGTCATCAACGTCACGGACCACCACTCCGTCTGTTGCCGATATGATTGGTGTGCCATTAGGAGTGCCGAAGTCCAGACCCTCGTGTCCCGCTAACCCAAACTGTTTATAATAGTCAGGTCTCTCCCCAAAGCCTTGGGTCTGCTGAAAGTTCCCTATAAATATATCAGATAGGGTAATCATAATTTTATTATATCACTTCCCCCAAAAAGCCTTGGTGACTATCGGAAGGACCAGGTTTGCTAAAAAGGACGCAATCCCAACTGCGATAGTCCCCCAAATCCACATTTGATTGACCTTGTCTCTTAGTGGTAAATACTCCTCTTTGATAAAAGATTCGAGTTTACCAGCTATCTTTTCTTGACCCTCATTGTTTTCAAGGCGAAGTTTGTCTATCGCTTGGTAAAGTGTTTGGTAGTCAATTGTCTTTGGCATACCCTCAATATCCTACTGGCATAGCCTGTGTGGATTGGCTTCCGCCCTGCTCTTGGACTTTGGAGATGGAGCTTAACCTCTGAGACAATGCTTTTATAATTAACTCCGATTCAGCCTTTGGTTGTTCAGGAGAGGCTTGTCCTGGTTGAGCTGGACCCATAGAGGGTCCTGGGTTTCCCGGCATAGGTGGGGCTTGGGGTGGGGCCATTTGTGCCGTCTGATTCAAAAGTGCTGGAGAAACCCCTCCAGCCTGTTGTCTGCTCATAATAGCCTGGATTAACTCAGGACTTAGTGGCGATTGTGGTGGCATAATAAATCCCCTCTCGGGGAGTATAGACTCTATGTAATAGAACTATTATATCACTTCTTATTTTTAATAACTCCCTTTGTCTGTAAATTCAATTCACTTTGTAATTTAGACATAAAGTCATTCTCAGACATACCGAGGTCGGTAGCCACTTCATCTGATCCCTGTCCAAATACATCTACTGGGATATGTTCTCTATATAATTCTTTAGAAGCAGCGTTTTTCTTTTCCCCGGCTATCCTTAACAGTTTCTTAAACTTATTTATTATTCCCTGATACTCAACAGGCCAGTTAGCAGAAGCCACCATCGCTTCGTTTGCACCCTTTAAGGTGTCGGCATAACTAACTGCACTTTCTATTTCAGTCATAGTTTTTAGATCGTCAAACTTAGGCATTAAGTACAAACTCTCATCAAAGTTTTTATATAATGCTTTAGCTCCTTCCATGTCACCAGACTTAATAGCTTCCTTGATAGTGGCGACCATCTCATCTGTAGCTCTTAACATCTGACTTCCTTCGGCTGCTGTTCCTACAACCGTACTTGGCCCCGCAGCTATTTCAGAAGCTGGAAGTACTGGGGGCTTACCATATTTTTGATAATTTGGTATAAATGGCCCTTTGTCCAGTTGTTGTAGTGAACCCAGATTTGGGACATTCGAAGGAACTGACGAAGAAGGAACATCGTCTATTAAACTATTGAGGAATTCATCTGCCTTGGTTGGCGTAAAAGGATATTTAATGTCCCAAATCCCCTTTTTGGCATTATAAACTTTTTGTAAAGCCCATTCTGTCGGTTTACGAATTATATTAAGAGCCTCTCTGATTCTTGAACCCATACTAAGATTTTCGTTAAATACCCCCTTCATCATTTCAGGTAACATTCCTTCATACTCTTTTAGAGCTGAATATTCTGAAAAGAGTGCTTTAGATGCGGGTTCTACTTTTTTGACTATCTGAGTAAGGAATCTCGATAAATCTTTTGCCATATCCCCCCCCAATGCCCCCGACCCACCTATCTTTAATTCTTGTAGACCATAACTCCATAATTTATCTGCTATTCCTTTTATTTCCCCGACACTGAGTTCTTTATCTATCGAATCTAGACTGAATTTACCAAAGGATTCCAATTTGGCCCTGATACTTCCCACCAGTTCTGGCTGACCAGGATAATGAAAACTAAGATATTTATTTACCCAGTCTGTGAAAACACCACCATTCAGTCTCGCCACACTACTATCAATAACGTTTCCCAGTTCTTTACCGACAGTTTGTAATGCTTGAGCATTTTTGACTATTCTAGCTTCGGCTGTTAAGGCAGAAGTAACATCTCTATTCATTATGGCTTGTCCTATTGCAACCGCATCTGGATTTGAAACAGACTTTGCCACGAATTCTTTTGTCCCAGGTCCTTCAAGAAAATTCATCATCTTGACCAAAAGCCCCGCTTTTTCAGGAGCCGCAGTTGCCATTTCGTGAGCAATAATTCCCCCCACATCTGCTATTTTTGCTCCTGTTGCTACTTCTCCAGCGACAGAAGTTCCCTTTCCCATTATTCCCAAAACCGGTCCAAGAAACAATAGGGCCATGTCTACTGGTTTTTCTTCTGCATATTTTATGGGGTTATCCAATAAGGACAATAAGTCTTTCCCTATAGCACCTGGCATTTGCTTAGCTACTCCCATTGCAGTTTGCATGTTCTTACCATATTTATCTAAGTTTGTATTTTCTGGATTAGTAGGACTAACACTCCATGCCAGTTTACCGAGACTAAATAACCCACCAGTTATATCTTTTACATTTCTAATAACAGCAGTATTAAATTTTCCCCGTTGTTCAAAACCCTTCTTTACTGCCTGGGTTGCCCAACCTCCCTCTTCAGTTTGTAATTGTTTATTTGCACCTATCGTCTCGGGTATCTTGGTAAAGTCTGCGGGTCTGCCCTCTTTGATTGCATTTGCCCCCTCTATTGCCATAAGCATTTTTCTTCTTAGGTCATTATCGCTATCACCTAGTTTTGTTGGTCCCGTTGGTTTATAACCAAATGCTCTTTCTTTTAGCCATCCTACGGCTCCTCCCGTATATTCAGACAAAAGAGGATTTGCTCCTGACAAAATACCTTTTTCCACTGAAGTAAATTGTTTACCCGCCTCTTCAAAGACATTCTTATAACCTTGCCCGACAGCTCCACCCAGTAAAGTATCTGCTTCTGCACCCGATATCTTTCCATCTCTTTTTTGATCCAAAAGACCTAAAACAGTTAAAGCACTGTTTCTTATTGAATCTGCCGCTGAACCCTTGTCTATCCTTTTCTTTTGTTCTTGTAATATTTCAGCATTTTTTATTTTGCGGTCTTCTGCTTCTATGGCATATTGTTGTTTACGAGCTTCTGCTTCTATATTATATTGACTGGCAATAGCTTGTTTACTGGCATAATCTTGTAAGTCTGCTTTGTATGAAGGTGTTTCAGTAAGAGGCATGGGAGTACCATAGCCCGCCATGATTTTATTAAATCGTTCTGTTTCATCTAATGGTTGTGGTGTAGTTGGTAGTGCCATATTTATCTAAATAAATAACCATAAGGGCTATTTAATATATCTTCTATTTTACCACCCTGGTTGTAATACTCAGTATCTAAGTGGTAACCAGTAGTATTCCCCGTATCACCGGTCAATCCCAGTAGAGTACCACCCTCGATTTCTGTACCAGGTTTATGATAGACCTTATTTAGATGAGAGAATCTTATTCTTTCCCCCGTCTTTGCATTTTGTAGAAGAATACTGTTACCATACCCACTATTAGTTGAGTTACCAATATAGCCCCTACCCTTAGCCCCAGCGAAGCTAGATACCACTTTCCACTTACCAGGAGGAGCCGAAAGTGGGGTATTCTCTGGCGTACCAAAATCAGTTCCATAATTCACACCCCCACTGAATCTTTCTATATCATTTCTATTGCCATAACCCTGTGTAACACCATAGGACTTTGGGAGTACACCGTTGGTAGTGGGATAAGAAGCCCTAGGTGTATCTATGGGGCCCTGGACATCAAAAGACTCTCGGCGGGTAGAATCATATTGTGGAGTGGGTGTCGTTGGGGTTCCGAATGTTTCCATTATTTTTTGAAACCTTCGGGCTTCGTCTGTCCCAAACATCTTTTGTTCGTCTGGGTTCATAGGCTTAGTATCCTTTCAAACCATATTTAGCTTTATATCCAAGCATATTATATTCTGCGTCATTCTTTAATCTCTGTTGTTCTAAAGCAGATTGATATTGTTTTTCTGCCACAGCTAATTGATTAGCTCTTTGGGCTTCATCGTTTGTCCACTGTAATCCTGATTTTTGATTATTGATTAATCTATTCAATTCGTTTGAATTAGCCTCACTCCAGCCAGTAAACTCACGAGCTTGTCTTTGAGTCATCTGATCATACTGTTTCTCCCAAGGCAACATCCCTTGTTGCTGTTGCTGTTGTGATACATTTTCATATACACCCAAGGCTGATCCAAGATTACCCTGTTGTCCTTGCAACATTCCCAAATCTCTACGCATGGGGGCTTCCTGCGATTCCACCATTCTAGCCCTTTGTCCTTCATTCAAGAGAGACTCCCTAGTCGTATCTCTAACAGTATTAGGTACATTGAACATCCTACTTTGGAGGTTATTAAGCATTTGGTTTCCCCTAATATAGTTTTCACGGAGTTGTGGTAAACCTAAACTACCCTCGACCTGTGAACGTTGTTGGGGTATAAAGCTAGTTAAACCAGCAGTATAATCTTGCCCTTCTTGCTTTTGTTGCATGAAGTCAAAAGGTTTCTGATTACCTGGGATATTGAACTGGGAAGATGACCCGAATGTTGGGTTTCCATAATTTACATCTGTTGGGTTGTTGTATGCTGCCATAAAAATACCGAGCTTAGCTCGGCGTATAGACTGCCTATAATGACTTTATTATACCACTACGCCAGAGTAACTGATTTCCATGCAGTCCCATTCCAAATTGAGAGTGAATTAGTATCTGTACTGAAATAGACTTTTGTCTCGGTTGTACCATTAGGTCTATCTGCGGCCAAGCCTGAAAAGACAATCCACGCTTCTATTAGTCTTTGTTTTATCCCCTTGGGAGGAATATCGGTTTGGAATACCCAATCTCTACCATTAGACTGATTTTTCATTTTCGAGATTATCAGTCTCCAAGGAGACACCAAGTAATGTTGGAGAAGTTGTACCAGTTGCTCCAAAATCAACCGCTGCCTGTAGTTCACGGACTCTTTGTCTGATGATTAATCTGGCCTCAGTTGCTCCTACTGTATTTACGGTAGTTTGTACGGTATTCCAATCGCTCTGCCTATCTGCCTTATATTTAATGGTTACACTCTCCCCACTGACTAATGGATCAAAGTCTGCCCTCAATACCAAAGGTAACTTTTGTTGACTTATTTTATTAAAGTCTGAGATTAGAGATTCTACTGTCCCCGTTGTAAATGGGCTACCCGTTGGATCAATTACATCTACACCATAAGAGACGTTGTCTTGCCAACCCACAAAGAGTTTTTGACCTATTACTTCCAGACTTCCTACTTTTACACTAGCAAGAGTACGATTACCCGTAGAGATTGGATAGTCATATCCCAGAGAGGGTGGGTATGACTGATCTAGTGATCCCCACGAATAGACTCCTCTTTCTACTGTAGTCGAAGAAGAATTACCTACACCAAACATTAGCAAGGCTCTCCACATGACCACTGCACCGGGTAAAATCTCAGTATAGGTTTGTCTACTGACTTTAGGCAGTCTCCTTATCTTGGTAGCATTAGTTCCACCCTCATATCCAAGCAAGTCTCCTGAATAGCCAGCCCATATGTAAAGTAGGCCTTTAGTGCCGAGAAGTGAGTTTATACCTCCCTCTGGGACATCAATAAAGAAGTTATATGTCTCAGATGTACCATCCCAGAAAAATACTTTACCCTCGTCATAATCAGTAATAGTAGAACCCCGCCAGACTCCTATAGCCAGATATTCTCTCCATAGGGCCAGACATCTTATTCTATATCCAGAAGGTAAGGTGAGTCTCATTGGGTTATAAGTTTGACCATCATAAGTGGCGAGGTATCTTTCATTACCTATCGCTACAAAGTTTACAAATTGCATGGCTGGATGGTATATGTCATTAACTAATATCTGAAAGAAAGTAGCATAATCAGCAGTAGACAGGTCAGATACCGTACCCGTTCTAGCTGTACCGTCTGCCACAGTTGAAGTAATATGAGCATGGTAGGTAGCTCCAATAACAGGCCTCCAAACACTGCTATATATAAATTCATAGAATCCAGTTGTTAGATTGGCATTAGTAACAGTTGAAGTGGCGATGGTTCTATTTAGTCCATCGTGGATAGTAACAGTCCAGTTACCAGTACCCTTAGCACTGACATAGAACCGAATAGACTTCTGAGGGTCACGGGCTGGTACAAAAGACTTTTTGTTGGCAGCCGTTTCTACTATGGAGGTAGCCAGAGTATATACTTGTCCAGTTTGAGAATCGGATTGGTCTTGGTCTGATCTTGTCGTCACGCCAGAAAATGGCACCGAGGTTACAAAGACCGGGGTATTTATTCCAGCAAGGTCATTAGCATTGGCAGTAGAGTCTGTGTAAACTCCATTAAATGACCAATACCCTTGTAAGAATGACTCTGTACCCAGGAGTAGAGTATTAAAGTATTGGGCTATCTGTGACCCGCTTCTAACAGTATTCCAGACTCTAGCGTCATCTACTAAACCATTAAAGAAATTAGCATAGCTTCCAGCCCCGTTCTTATTAGCTCCAACCGCAAACCGTGAGGCGTTATTATGAATGGCGGTTAGAGTACCTACCGAAGTCCCCAGAGATACAGCGTCTTGATAGAAAGTAGCAGTAGCCGAAGCCGAAGCCCAAGTTGCAGATAAGAGTGTCCACTGGCTAGTCGAAACATTAAGAGTCTTAGTTAAATATTCACTATTACTTCCTGTACTCGATACACCCAGTCTCAATTGATAACCAGTATTATTAGATAAGGTTGAGTCTAAATAGGCATTAAGAGTTGGTGTTGATGTGCCTGTGTAGGATGAACCGTAATAGACTGCTACTCTGCCGTTTCCGCCATTACCCCCATTACCACCGTTCCATGCAGAAACATGACCCGTTCCCCCATTCGCTGTTATTTTATTTGTACCAAGAGTCGCAGTAACGGCTTTTACAATAATGGAACCACCAGCTCCTCCACCACCACCAGTGCTTGTGTTGCTTGATGTACCAGTACCCCCATTTCCACCGTTTGAACTTACTGAACCAGTTATTGTCATATCGTTGGAAAAAATAACAATTATGCCTCCCCCGGCTCCACCGCCACCCGCAGTATTCGGATCTGTGTCTTCTGCTCCCCCACCCCCACCGCCACCAAATGTCATAGTCGTTAAATCATTTGCCCCAGAGATAGAACCACCAATACCAATCGCCAATGCTCCATTTGAAGAACCCACTCCAGTAGCATCTGAGCCGACGGTACCATTTCCACCACCGCCTCCACCCGCACTTCCACTAGAGGCCACTCTGCCATTTCCACCACCATTTCCATTATTTGCTGGCGGGGTAAGTTGAGCGACATCACCGCCGGTCCCTTCTCCACAATAACCCTTGGTATTATCTCCCCCAGTAGAAACACCATTTCCGCCTCTAAAGCCACCACCCGTCCCACCTGTCATGTTACTAGCATTTCCTCCTGCAGCACTGATTGAGCCAGTAACTGTAACCGTACCATTGGCGAGGAAACCCAAGATACCACCAACAGTGCCATCCCATGCTTTACAGGTATAAGTGATACCAGAATTTATGGTTACATTAGTATATTGTTTCAAGACTCTAACCTGAGCCTTACCTGAGTAAGAGTAATTCAATGCGTCTGTGGTGGTGATAGTTCCCGCTGTATAACCTGCTATTTCTGTTACTTGATAAGTACCAGCACCAGTACCACGACTTTGATGTATGAGGATTTTCTGTCCTGCAGCGAAAGAGGCGTTTGTAGCGGTAAAGGAGGTTGTTCCGAGGGTTCCGCCGCAGGCCGAGTCTATGGGGGCTTCTGTGGTATTACCAGAGATAGTGAGTGCTCCATCACTCCCACTACCAGATGAGGCTGAAGTACACTTAATATCCATGATATAGCTTCTGGTTGCCCCAGACTCATCCCACTTAGAAACTAGAGTCATGGTGTTGTTCAGGGTGGGGAGAGTGGTAGGACTGACATAAGCTTCCAAAGTTAGGTCGCCCGTGATAGAGAGTGATGCAGTATCAGCCCTGTCTGCAAGCTGACTGGAAGCTGACAATAGTTGAAGTGAGTTTGTATTAGTGGGAGCACCACCCTCACTTTCAAGGAATGAGTCATACCATTGTGGAGTAGCCCCACTATAAGTAGGGCCATACCTACCAACAGATTTGTTTTGAGGGTAGTATAAGTAAGTGTCTTCACCAAAGTATTCCAAGCCGTTTCCCGATGAGTTGGGAGCAGTTCTTTCCAGACTCCAAACCCCCGCCGAGGTTCTTCTGTATAAATTACCAGCATTACCATAGAAGATAGCATCATCCGTTACTGGAAGTCGGGTTCCCCACATGGGTAAATCAGTTACCGTTGAACCAGAGTCCTTAGCACTCTTAGGAAGTAAAGTTATCTTTTTAGCATCAGCTCTAAACTCTATACTCCTACTCCAAGCAAATGAACCGTCTGGCCCTTCCTTGTCTGAATTGGATATACCAGAAGACCACTTAGTAATACTTCCCGTTGATTTTGCCATGAGTATATTATACCCCAACCTTAGAACCCGGTTACCGTGGTGAAAGAGTCATTGAAAATACTACCGAGGAGGACTCCATGGTCTACAAGTCCCGTGACATCTCTACCCATGCCATTATAATAATTTATCCAGTAAGATAAACCAGAGACTGCCGTTTGAGGATTGGTATTGTTATCTTCATAATTTCCCCTATATCCATAATTAAACATTTTCTGAGCCTGTACTGAGTCACGCCTGACTCCACCATAGTAATTACCTGCTACACAGTAAGGAATATATTGGTGCATTTGTTCTGGTATTTCTGGAGATTCTCCTATGGTATACGCCAGCCCCGTACCAGTTGTACCCGCATAGACAGTTTCTAAAGTAAGAGATGTGGTGGAAGGTACAGTGAGGACCCTGTACCATGCACCATCTGTAGTTACCTGAAAGTATCTACCTATCATACTGACAGTCCAGGTTGTACCGGTACCCGTAACTGTGGCGGAACTAGCAGTCACGGTTACCGTGCCAGTTGTGTAATCAGTCGAGGTCATATCTTTGAAAATTCGGTTGTAATAGAGAGTAATGGTATTACCACTGCTTCCAGGTGTAGGCCAGATACCAAAGTCTTTCTCCCTGCGGAGGTAGTATGTCGGAAACTGAGTAGAAGCAAATACCGTTCGATTGGCTTGTAACCATCTATCTAACTCCACAGGTTGAATAGGCCAATTCCTACCCGCCACAGAGACGGTAACAGCATCAATGGTATGAATATCAGATGGAAGATAATAGAATTGTTGGTTAGCCACAGTTGTAGCAGTTGCTATTTTCTGGGTGAGGAAGTTACCCATACGAGCTTGACAGTCCCTGACTATTTGATTGATTTGTTTTTTGATATAAGTTTCGGAACCAGACAGTCCACTCTGGGTAGAGGTTGTAGATGGGTCAGAAATTAAATCCTGTGACTGTTGAATCAGTGATGAAAATGTCTCTCTCATGGTTAAATTATAACATTGATAATCTAAAGCATATTCAAAATGAACCCCGCGGTTGCATCTATTAAAGTATTGTCTGTAACATCTGTAAAAGTCGGATTAGATGTACCTGTAACTGTACCAGAGTGGTGAATTGCGATACGACCCGTTCCTCCCGCACCTGCCGTTCCTCCACTCCCCGTTCCAGCCGCTCCACCCGTTCCTGTAATCAGATTTGTTCCCAATGTCGCCGCTCCACATCCAATAAGAACAGAGCCTCCCGCGCCTCCACCACCAGTGGTAAAGTTAGCAGTGCTTCCTGCACCACCGTTTCCAGTAATACCACCTGCGATACTTATATTTTTGGCAAAGATAAGAACGATACCACCACTTGCTCCCCCTCCACCACCAGAGGCATTTAGATCTGATCCTCCGCCTCCGCCCGCTCCGCCAAATATCATTGTGGTTAAGTCTGCTGACCCACCCGTTCCTCCGCCTGTACCGTCTGTTCTAGTTCCAGTACCCAATCCATTTCCCCCCGAGGTTGCATGACCGCCCCCGCCACCCATACCACCAGACGAACTACCGGAATTAGCCTTACCACCTCCACCACCGGTACCATTAGCAGATGCCTGAGCGACTCTTGCCCCCACAGTTCCTTCTCCCGCCTCTGACTGGATTTGGTTTGTTTGTCCCGAGCCTCCCTGAAATCCAATTCCGACCCCACCTGGAGTAGCGCCGTCTCCCGTATTTGTCGAACCATTGTTTCCGTTTACTGTTATTGTTCCCGTAACGGTTGTAGAAACACTTACTGCAAAAGGTAAAATACCTCCAGACAACCCATTCCACGAGGGAACTGTCCATGTACCAGACTGAACTGTGACATTTGTATATTGTGGTATCTTTACAACTTGAGCAATTGTATTTCCCGCACTTGAATAAGTGAAGTTTGAGGCCACTAATAGAGTTAGGGTAGAAGTCCCACCCCCAGATATGACTCTATTTATTTCCCATTGACCCACTCCTGTACCCCTACTTTGATGAATCAAAATTATATCTCCATTTGCAAAAGTTGCACTGGCTGTAGTCAGAGTTGTCGTAGAAGCAGTACTATTACAATAATCCTTTAGAAGTGTGGGGATAGTAGCAGAAGAATATACACCATCAGACCCATTACCAAAAGGAAGGCCCGGTAATACTCTTGTTAGCTTTTGCCACTCATTAAGAACTGCCATATTTACAAATTCTGACCTACTATAAAGCCGTCATAGTTTGCAGCCGAAGTACAGGCAAACCCAAACACATCAGCTTTTGAAGCAGTAGTGGTTAGGGTGGGAACGATATTTCCAGGCCATTTGATTGTTGAGAACCATGTTACTGTTCTCGAACCGATACCATCTTGAAGAAGCCTTAGCATAAAAGCGTCTCCCACACTAACGCCTGATATAGCGAGTGTTCTATTTCCACCAAGAGTTACTCTGTGTTTGAATTTATTAGAACTTATATCAAAAGTAATAGTGGCCCCATCGCTATCATCTGTCCATCCACCTTGTGATGTACCCGTATCTCCCTTTGCTCCCGTACTTCCAGTAGAACCAGTATCTCCCTTTGTACCCGTATCGCCCTTGGTACCTGTATCCCCTTTAGTTCCCGTGTCACCTTTGACAGTAGAGGCTGCCCCGGTATCACCCTTAGTACCAGTATCTCCTTTGGTTCCTGTATCACCTTTTACCGTACTAGCAGCACCAGTATCACCCTTAACTCCCGTATCACCTTTAACCCCAGTATCACCCTTAAATTGCGATCTGGAAATCCAACCCGATACTCCAGCCCCACTTCCTACTAGAACTTCATCATTTTGTGGAGTATCTGCACCGATACCCAATTTAGTTTCTACCGCCTCAATAGCATCATTATGGTTATTGAGCATGGTAGACAGAGAAGTACCACTTCCAGCCTGACCCAGGACTTCTGTAGAAGTTGTGTCGGTAAAGGCATCTAGTGATGTTGGATAAGTTATGGCCATTATTGGTTAGTCCATGCGGTAACGGGTGGAGCTGACAATCTCAACCTTTGACCGAGTAAATTAACAGTTATATCTCCTAGAGTTACATAAGCATCATTTAGCCTAACGAGAGCATTGTTATCCCATGTTGTAGGAGTAAGAGTTTGATTTGTCCATGCTGTGCTTGCCATGACTCAATTATATCATCGAGCGGGAGCACCGCCACCAGTTGTGGCATAAGGAGGTTTTTCTTCTTTTTTTAGCTCAATATTCTCTATCTCGTCCATCATCATACTGATGATACCAATTATCTTTTTTAAGTCTAATTGACCTATCTTATCCATTCTATCTAAATAGGCAGTAATAGACTCATCGTCTGCTAGTTTGAATCCAAACAATCGGTGTAATTTAGTTCTCATCCTGCAATCTCCTTTACCATTTTCTTAATCTTGGCATCCTCACCTTTCAGGATATCTTCAGGTTCAGCTATCTGCATTTCCAGATTTTCTACTAGCTCGTCAAAGATGTCTTTCTCTACTGGTTGTCCAGACGGAGCCTTGGCTTCAGGAACAGTAGTCCCTTTCTCAAAGCCATATTCCTTAACCATACCCACTACTAGGGGCTTCATATATTTTTTAATGAGGTTTACATCATTGGTTCTGGGAGCAATATTTTCCTCTATCTTGTTCCATTCAGAAGGTAGGCCGTTATAATTCTTCTTATATTCTTCTACCTTAGTCTTAGCATACTCATTTATCCTGTGGGTAGTCATTTCTCTGGCATACTTCTCAGCAATAAACCGGGGTACAGCTAGTTTACCAGGGCCATAACCCTTATCCTTATCTTTGTTGGGGATTACCCACTCAGTCATCTGTTCCCAGACTACAGGGAAGTCTTCAGAGGTGGGGTTATAGACCATTAGAGTATCTCTTGATCTTCTTTCAAGTTCTTTTAGATACATCAACCCACTTAAGTTCTTTAGGTCAGCCATTCTTATATTTCGTTTTTATAACAGGTTTTGCAAATATAATACTACCGTCACTTACGGTTTTAATATTATCATAGACACTACTAACATATAATTCCAAACCATTGTCTTCCAGAAGTTTACTCAATAAATCTGAAGCCGACATTTTAGGCTTAATGGATTCTGGGGGGTTAGGATTTTTAACTGTATCTACAAATTCAGCTATCTTGTCTGAAGCCCAAGCGTCTCCTGAAGCTAGTTCTTGTGGTATATCCACTGCCGTTTTATCGGGCGATTGTTTTGCCATAGTATGATTATATCATGTTTCTCCATTGTGGCACTTTCTCCCTTATATGGTGCCAGCCAGGAGTTTTATTATCTGTGCTTAAATAAACTTGGTATAGGTCCTCAAACCACTTCTGAAATTGCCACTTAACATTATCCATGAGAAAACGCCGACCGTTTCTAACAATAGTATCGGGATTCAGTCCGTCAACATTCTTGGCCGCATAAACAAAATCATCTAGCGTGTCACACTTGAACCCATGTACTCCGTGTACAAAGGTATCTCCACCGAAGACCCCGAAGTTGGTAGTGATACAGGGTGTACCACTAAGCATAGCCTCCACATGAGTGCCACCAAACATCTCTAGGTATTCCGTAGCCACAAATACTCCCTGTGCCCTAGCCATGAGTTTTTTTCTGGTGTTTATATCGGCAAAGCCCCTGTACTCCCAATTACTGTCCGGGGGGATGTCAAACTCCTGCGGGTGGTTGTCCACTAAATGTCCATCAGGTCTAACTACTCCACCTTGTCCGACAATAATGAGCTTAGCCCCAATAGCCTTAGTAGCGAGATAGGCAGTGAGTATTCCCTTTCTCTTAATCAGTCTGCCTATGAACAGGAAGTAATCACCTTTCTTCCGAGAAAACTCTACATCAGCAGGGTCAAAGTAGTTTGGTATTACCCTGTCGTAGTAACTACCGTTGATACTAGCTAGGGGGTGTTCAGAACCATAGGTAAAATTCATACCATAAGCACTCTCAAAAGCCCTAAACATAGTTGGACAACTACCTCTATATCCTATACCTGGTTCACAGGTCAAGAATAGCCCTACAGCGTCTGCTACTGGCTTGTGGTAAGTCCCTTGGGTAGCGAGGAGGAAGTCATCTGGCTTCTTCACCTTATTGATATGTTCAATACATTTAGCATAGAACTTTAAGGTGGAGGGTTTACGGTCTGAGTTGAGGTCGTGTTTGTAGTCTACATTTCTCCATGCGTAACCCAGACCATTACACTCAGGTAGATTATTACCTTCACCATAGTCTTTGGCGATGTCGTCTACGGTATGGGTTTCTATGAAGTAAAAGTTCTTTGATTTGTAATATTCTTCTATTGGGGGTTCGTCTTTGGCTCTACAACCATAATAGTAAACGGTATGGTCTAGGGACAAAAGCATCTTAATTAACTTGATGTTTTTCTGGGAAAATGCGCACGAATTGAATGTCTTGGTTAGTGGTAGATGAACCAGACCTAGTAAATGAAATGTGAACTTATTTTTCATAATTGTCTCCTTTGAATACACCATACCAGCATTTGCCGTAACAACCACTTTCGTGTAATTCTTCCGTAGCCCCAATTCCACCTACCCATTCATTCAATTTATCTGCCTGTAAAATATGCGGATGACCTGGAGTTTGTTCAGTTTCTATCCATTCAAAGATTCTTAGTACCTTACCCGCCCTCCTCATGTTCTTCATAATAAGTTCTGGGTCTTGGGTATGTTGAAGTACATTATACATCCAGACTTCATCAAAGACTTCAGTTGTCCAAGTAGTATCTTCTGCTAGCATCTTTTTGTATTCAATTCCAGCTTCCTTATACCTCTCGGCTACCCACTTAGGATAGTCACATGGGTCAATACCATACCCCTTGAAGTTTTTACATTTGAGTAACAAGGAGTAGGGTCCACAGCCCACATCCAAAATACTGATTTCTTTTAAGTCATATACGGGATATTTGCCCAGTTCCATTATTGCCTCTAGTCCCATGCGTTTAGCATAAACTTGTTGTTTAGTTTCCTCGTTCCATGAATTTATGCAGTCTCCATGCCAACTTCGTTCCCATTGTTGATGGTCTTCCCACGTCATTAAATCAGACATGAGATTATTATACACTATACCAACAAGGCTTCTTTTTCTGCAATATCAGCTTCGAGTTCAACCTTTTGAGCTACTAGAGAATCACGCTGTGACCTAATGTAATCCAATTCTACCTCAGTTTTCAAATAGGTAAATGTTTCGGTCACTAATTTATCTCCTACGGTTTCTACTGTAACTATTTGTCCTGCTTTTTTTAATTCATCAATAGTCATATTAACCTCCTTTCTATATCAATCTTGGGGGGATAATTAACATATCTATTACACCAAGAGAGTCTGCAACCGCGTAGGCTTCAAGGGCAATGCCAATAACAGTGTTTGTAGCCACAGCTTTGGCTCCGATACCTGCGGTAGTATAAGTAGTTATAAAGTCTCCGATGGCAATGGCGACAGTACCATTGACTTTTGCAGTAGTACATTTCCCAGAAATCTGTACCATACCGTAAGCTGCGGCACCAAGTATTTCTGCTACAATTCCAAATACTTTATTGTTTCCTGCAGTAGTAGTTGTATCGACATAATATCCTTGTGCTGCTGACTTCAAAACCACAAAATCACCAGCAACAAAACCCCCAACAGTATCGTTATGACATCTAATGAATCTTTTCTCTCCAATGATAGAATCTCGTGAGTTCGATAAAGAGGTATTCATATCCCCACTATCTGATACTGAAACAACCGTACTACTGTGTGTTGTAAAATTATTCCCCACAATGGAGTTATAATTGGCACCACTCACCGTTGTGACACCGTACTGTATGTTATTTGATGTATTTCCCGTAATAGTATTATAATTACTACCCGATTGGTTAATAAGTACGGCAGACTCTCCATCGTTTGTTGCCTGGCCATAAAAGGTATTTCCTGACACAGTATTGTAAGTACAAGCATAACCCCCGTTGTCAAATTCCACACCTCCCTTGGTATCATAAAAAGAGTTACCCGAAATAGTATTGTAAGTACAAGACAAATCAAGTTTTACTCCCTTAATACTTGTCCCAAATGTATTTCCAGATACCGTACAACCCGTGACGGCCCGAAGTAACAAACAACATCCTCCATTCTGTGCAGAAGTATATAAATAATTACCCGTAATCACACTATATGAACCCCCGACTCCCAATGCCGCATAATTATCGTTCCCCCCTTCAGTAAACTGATAAAATATATTGCCCGTAATTACGGTTCCTGTACCAGAAACCTGGACGACCCCCTTAAGGGTGTTCGCTAATTCAGGAGACACTCCCTCAAATTTGCTATTAACTATCCTAGAATTGTTACCTGAGATATTAATAGGTGAGCTTCCACCCACATCATTTATTGGGTCGTATAGATACATTCCATCTATAAGCAAATCCGTACCAGAAGAAATAAATGCATCTGCCGTAGAAACACCACTTTTAATAATATGGGTATCTACAAGTTTATTGAAAACTCCCGCAAGACTCAGTTTTCCAGTAGAGAAACTGAATCTGACTCCCTTTATATTTAGATAATTAGCTGCTGGTGAGGTACTAAAAGTGTTTGTTGAAAAATTAAGTATTGTTGATTCTGGCCCATCTCCAATTATCGAGATATTAGCCAAGGCAAAAAGAGTAATAGCACTTTCGGTATATGTTCCGGGTCTGACATAAATAGTCCATCCAACAGCAGCGGCAGCTAGAGCGGCACCCAAAGTTGTGTAGTCTCCACCGGAGGCGGCCACCACCTTGGTTACGAGGGTCTGTCCTCCACCTGCTGCTGCAGCCCATTTAACTCCCAATGCCTGTGCAGAGTCCGCTGTAAGGACTTGATTGTTAGTTCCGACCGCCAATCTATTTAATCCCGTGTCGTAACTTAATAAATCACCCTTGGTAGTTAATTGAGTTATACCTACACCCGTGTCTCCCTTGGCCCCAGTACTTCCCGTTGACCCCGTATCTCCCTTAGCTCCGGCACTACCTGTACTTCCGGTATCACCCTTGGCACCTGCTGAACCAGTCGCTCCCGTATCCCCTTGTGTTCCAGCTCCAGTATCACCTTTTGCTCCTGCTGTACCTGTATCACCTTTTGCACCAGAACTACCGGTACTCCCGGTGTCACCCTTAGCTCCAGCCCCTCCAGTTGTACCAGTATCTCCTTTAGCTCCCGCTGAACCGGTTGCCCCGGTATCGCCTTGAGTACCGGCTCCGGTATCTCCCTTAGTTCCTGTATCACCCTTTGCCCCACCGGCACCAGTACTACCAGTGTCACCCTTTGTACCAACTCCCGTATCACCTTGTGTGCCAGTGTCACCTTTTGCTCCCGTACTTCCAGTATCACCCTTAGAAGCCGCTGCACCAGCTTGACCCGTATCACCTTTGGTACCTGTATCACCCTTTGGTCCTGCTACGGTCGAATCTGCTCCTGTGTCTCCTTTTGCCCCTGTCCCAGTATCCCCCTTAGTACCAGTATCTCCTTTTACAGTAGAATTAGCTCCAGTATCACCTTTATCCCCTATTCCAGTATCACCTTTCGCTCCTACTGTTCCTGTATCACCTTTGGCACCAGAAGGACCTGTATCACCACTAGAATCACTCTCTCTAAGTCTACTTAATATAGGGTCAAATTTAACTGCCATTTTAGGAGTATGTCAAAGCAGTGAGGTCAGTAGCGATGTTATTCCACTTGCTGTCCCCATCTGCCCAAGTAACTACTGTGCCTGATGTCGTATCGACTTTTTTTGCTTGCCAGGCTGCTGTAGCCTGAGCTGTACCAGGTAGGGCTATTGCTACATAAGTAACTGCCCCCGCTACTGTAGTCTTCACTGCATATTCTGAGGCTATTGCCAATGGTATGTTGCTTTCATCTCTTGCTATACTTGCCATATAAACACAAAAACTCCGCCCTAGCGGAGTAAATAACTTCCTATAAACGATTATATCATATCGTCAATATCTCTTTATAAATGCTGTCAAGCATTTCTTGGCTGATATATCCCGGAGTCCTTTTCTGAGCTATTCTCATCGCTAGGTGTTTTTTGATATGGTGTGCGGTATCATATCCAAACTCCTCAGTCTTCCCCGCTCTTATGGTAAAAGGGAGGTTGTGGTAGTTGACCGTAAAGTCTTGGGTATCGGGGTTTACTATCTGAACCTTGGTTTCTTTGACTTCCGCTCGTTCCTCTTTAAGTTGTCTTATTGTCATCTTTGGGGGTAATGTCAACCAAATAAATCTGGGGGAGGATAGAATTTCTTTGTAAGACTACTTTAACATCAAAGCCTAATTTGTATTTCTTTAAGACCACATCAATTTCCTTTTGACATTTATCAATTCGTTCTTCAAAGGTCATGAAGTTATTATATCATTATTGACTGGCCCAGATACCGGACTGTGCTACCATATACCACTTGCTTACACCATCGGAAACTAAAGAAAGCATATCTCCGAGTACATTGGTAAGTGCTGTATTTTTGACACCCGTTCCTGCGGCGGGAGCCACACTGGCACCTTGGTCTACGGTCGCTTTAATAAGAATTGAATCAGCAGCATTTGGAGTAACAAGTAATTCACCACCCACATTCCCACAGACAAAAGTAAAGACCAATCCCTTGGTTGTTGCAATAGGTAGAGTAAATGTTTGAGTAGCAGAAGCCTTTGTTGCTACTATTACTTTGTCGGACTGGGCCGCGGTTAAGGTTGTAGTAGCTTCAGTAAGATAGATTTGAAGGTCACGCCTAAATCCAGTTTCTAGTCCAGAATGAGTATTGGCTCCTGAAAAAGTCAAGACTCCAGACAGGGTACCATTCTTAGCGGAATTTAGTCCTTCATGTGCGACCACTGGAACCGAGTCTTCAACATTTACCATATTATCCTAAGACATCAGACACATGAGGGAAGGAGATATGAACTGTAGCGACATTTGTAGTGTCAGCAGTCATAGAGTATGCTCCGACCACCAGGTCACCAGTAACTACTGCATCGTCAACTCTACCGGCTGTGCCATCAATGAACAGGGCTTTGTCAGCTGCAATCGTGTCGGTCTTAGCTGCAGCATTGACTCCAAAGATTTGGAACCAGCCAAACTCACTGGCAACTGAAGCACTTTGAGCAATTCCTACTGGACCTACTGCATTAGCAGCTAACAAGGTTGTAGCATAAGCTTCGTCATAAGATACCCATGAGCCAATTGCACATGAGGCAACACCCTTTAGATAGACATATTCGTTGCCAACACTGTCTTGAACCCTAGCTCCCAAGACATCCTGCAGGGTTGTTGACCTGACTGATAATTCTTGGAATGATACTTGTCGTGGACCTGTCATGTTTGCCATATTTTTATATTGCTGTAATACCTGTCAGCTTACCGTGTCTGCGAGGCTGTGCTGTACACATTTGCCCGAAGACCCAGATCCTGCCAATCAGGGATCCTTGGTTAATAACCATCTGTTCTGGCTGGAAGAAGAATCCGTAGGTCTCGTAAGGAGCTGCGGAGACACCTTCTTGAGTGTCGGCTGTACCGAGACTGATTTTCTCGATATGACCTTCATACTCCTTGGGTACCATGGTTCTACCATGCCACTTCAGATAATTTTCATTAAGCAAGAAGAATACACCAGAGGTTGCAGCATCATCTTTGATGATAGGTACACCTCTATAAGAAAGAGCTGTAAATCCGGCAACACCCTTTAGAGCTTCACGGGAAACCATTTGACCTGTTGCTCCGCGTACCGGAACCAAGACATCATAGTTACTACGGACAGATGGGAAGAGCAGTTGCTCAACCAATGACCAGACAACCTTTGTGGTTGCACCCAAGGTTGGCTCTTCTGACTCAATACCTGCGGCAGAAACGGCATCAAACAAGGTAGCGAGTTTGGATAATGAGATAGTTCCACCAGAAGCGGTAACAGTTGAATTGATTTGAGGATAGGTTGCTCTTGTCAGACCTCCGAGTGAGGCAACAGAGGTACCGTCATCGACTAGTGCTCCAAGTCCCAATGGCTGATTGGACGAACCAGTTCCATAGATAGCCAAACCAATTCGGTTTCGAGCTTCGGCTGCGGCTTCGTCTTTCTTGAATGCCTGTAAGTTTATTACTCCAAATGAGCCTGAATTAGCCATTGCTTCCGTTAAAGGAAGAACGATTGGCTGAGTAAAGGCGGTTTGTGCATAGGACATTGTGACTGTGGTGTCAGAGGCTGCGGAGTTAAGAGTTTCAGAACCAGCAATAAACTGTCCTGCTTGAGAATTAGTAACTTTAATGGTGTAGTCCATTGTTTTTCCGGCAAATTCCTCACCATTAGACATTAGTTTACTTCCAAGGGTAGCGGAGTTAAGGATGTTATCAACAACCTTTGCATAAAGTTTACGCTGTGTCAGAGTGTCAACTCTGTTTCCGAATGTTTGTCCATCGTATGCCATATTTGTTATGGAAATAAAAAACCCCGCATCTTGCGGAGTTATTTCTTCCTGTTACTTGCAATCATAAACCCTAATCTATTTCTTGTCAATACCCATATTTCGCCTCAATCCTATTTATCAGATTTAATTCTTCTAATAAATCTATTACAGAATACAGTAACTCTTCATAAGATTTAGGCACCCATTTAATATTGGTATGACTATATTTGGTAAGTTTATCTTTCAAAACTTTTTGAACAAGACCAATCTTTTCTTCTTGTGTCATATTATTTTCCTTGCATAGAATCTCTAAGGATTTGGGCGGTACTTCTACTCCTAATATAGTTATAAGAATAATCGCCATCTGTTTTAGAAACAGCTCCCACACTTCTGGTTTGGACTGGTGCTTCCCTACCAGACATCCTGCCTGCAGGCTTCATGTGTTTGTAATAAACTAACTCCATATTAAACCAATCACGATAGCCTTCATCTTTCAATTCCTTTGATTTAGTGTAGAGGTCGACCCTAGCTTGGATAGCGGGATGTTTTCTCTCTTGATCGGTGAGAGGTTTTTGATTAGCTAGTTTTTCTACTATCTCATCTGGGATTTTGGGAACCAGTCCCTCTTTTTCCATATCGTTAAGTTGGTTATCCCAATACTTATTCCACTCCTCTTGAGTCTTGTTCATATCCTCTTGATACTTGCTTTGTTGTTCTTGAGCCTTTTTACCCCGTTCCTCTAGCTTCTTCTCCATTTCAGCGGTAGCTTTCTCGACTATCTCTTCATAGGTTTTAGGAACCCAAGGACCCTTCTTCTCTTCACCTGAGATAGACTTAATAATATCTTGTTTGACCTTAGCAGAGAGGCTTTCAGTTAGTTCAGGAAACTTGCCTTCAATCTCAGCGAGTACATCTTGTTTCAATGAAGCCCCAAACGCATCAGGATTAAATATTTCCTTTGTTTCTGTTATGTCTGGCTTTTGATCTGCCTTTATATTTTCATCCATGTTATTTAGTATAGCGTTTTCTAATAGCAATTTCAGCTAATGCTTTTTTATCCTTGACTTTATCTTTAGGAGAACCCTCTTTTCTTCCCTTAACTTCTTTGTCTAGATTTGATTTTTCAAATGCCATAGTTATATTATACACTAATAACCTAAATTAGCATCTCTTAACTCTTTCTCAACTTGACCGACTTGATTGATGCGGTCTCGATAAGGGGCACCGTAACTATTCATAACCGCTCCCGTGGCTGCATGGTCAATTCCTTGTTGTAGTCTATCCCCCGCCCCCGATAGTTTGCTCATAAGATTGCGTAACCAAATGTAGGCTGGTGGTTCCTTCCCCGCCACTGCCTGTTCATCGGTACTTCTATTAAAGTCATTTATATTCTCAGACATGGCTCTGTCAAAAGAACTCTGACTGGCCGGTTGAACTTCGGGCCGATACCGAACGGGTTGTGGTCTTACCCCACCCAAAAGATTAAAAAGGAAGTCGTCTGCCTGTTGTATATATTTATTCATGGTTTCATTATACTACTGTCTCTCAAAGGCTCCAATCTGGCCTTTTATCTGGTTATAATAACTACCATTAGTCGGTTCATAAGTATTGGCAAAGTCTAACAATTCCTCGTCTGTCAATGGTTTTCCTGTTCTGAAGCGTTTATAGACTTGACCTGTTTGTCCCATCTCTTTAAGGGAACGGTTCAAGGCATCATCCATTGTAGTTGCTTTGAATTCTGCATTTATCTTAGGGAACTTTATTCCATAGTTAATTAAGTTATTATCGAAAGTTATATTTTTCCCACCTGAAGTTTCATTTATTCCGACAGACGGCATTAAATAAGGATTGTATCTAAATAAGTCATATTTACTGGCGGCATCAACAAAATTGGGGACATAGTCTTGCATTGGTAGAGGCTCACCCCGTGAATATTCCATCAATCCAGCTCTTATCTTCCTTTCAACTTCGGCCAGGATAGGGTCTGTGTTTGGTCGTTTGACTTGTGGTGAAGGAGTAGGCTTTTGATAATTGACCATATCCTCTATTTTGGGGTCTGGACTGTTAAGTACTCCACTTAGCCAATCAGTAAAGCGTTTCATGGTGGTTACTGGTTAGTAACCAGCCTGTCAAGATAGTCAGATAACCGTGAAACCCCACCTGTTACCCCACCAAAAATCTTGTCCCGTAAGGTCTGTTCTGGTCTGTTGGCCTGGTCGAAAGCCATTTGTCTTCCCGCCTGCATATTAGCCCTCATCGTAGCAACCTGAGCAGCATAGGCTTCTCTCTTGGCCTTTTCTGCCATAAACTCCATCTCTTTCCTTTTCCACGCTTCCTCATCTGCAAAAATTGGTCTATTGGGGTCATAGTTGGGATTCATTTGAGAAACCGCCCCGGTATTATGTTGAAGGGTTTGCTGGTCGGGAGTAAGGTTGGGGTCAAAATTAGGACCGGTTTGTTCATAAGCAGGACTTTGTCTTTCAACATAAGGAGCACTCTCAGCGAATATTCCCTTTTTGTAAGTAATATTTGAATCTTGTAACATTTTCCTTTGCTGTTCCATGTTTGGCCCACGATTACCCCCCTCTGGACTCACCATCGGTTGATTTACTCCCATAAGTTTGTCTAGCCATGTCATAGTTATATTCTACTCCCTTCTTGCAATATTGGAGCAGGGGGTGGTGACATACCCGCCACAGCTCCTGGTACGGCCCCAGGAACCTCTCCTGGTATAGGTTGCTGTTGTAACGACTGAGCCATCATGGCTGGGTCTTGTCCTTGGACATATTGTTTAAGATAGAGTTCTGGAGCTTGATTAAACATCATCAGCTTCTCAGTTCTACCCTTAGGATCGCTTACTCCAGCATCTACAAAGAATGAGAGTGGGTCAGTCAACTGCATCCTGGCTCGTTCATAGGCTTCTTTCTTGGCCATCATCTTATCTACCCCAGAGGCTGAGACAATGACTTCCATACCATCTTCTACTTTGTCCTGAGTAAAAGCCTGAAAAGAGACACTACCATCTAGTCCCAAGAAACTGACCATATGCTCCTCACTATAGAAGAGTTTGATGAACTGTAAGGCCCAGCCCTCCATCTTTTCGGCTGCAGCGTTAATGGTATCTTCTACCATATCATCTATCTTGCCAAAGTCAGCTTCACGATAGAGTTGTAAGCCCGTTGCAGTCTCATTGGGACTTCTCTCTCCTCTGGTGGTAGCGTTGGTACCCATCTTGGCAAAGAGACGGTTTTTATCCATTTCCAGCTCCTGATAGAGGGGGGCGGGAGCTGGTTGACTCTGAATAAATGAGTGAGCTTCATTGATTGGTCCATCTACTACTAAATCTTGATTAGGATTGTTCATGTCCAGTTTTTCAATGGTTTTCTTGGTTAAACCAGCTTTTGTTGAGAAAATATGCTTACCCATAGCTCTGTCATTCATATCAGAGATTTGCATACCCCTTTTATTGTGATTTTCCTGAAGTGATATGGCCTGTTCTATTCTGGAAGTGAAATCTAATGGATACTCACCCCATTGCTCATAAGTAAGGAAAATATAGGGGAACTGAGGTCTGGTAAAGAAGTTGTTGAATACTTGAGCTGTATCAGTAGATATTTCACCCGTTAGAGCCTGAGTCATCATTTCGGGGGCTACTGGCATACCGTCTCCCGTCTGGAGCTCTGTAGTACCCTCCCAATCCCAGTAAGGATTCTTCATTTTTTCGAGGATAAGGTGCTTGTACTTCCAACAAACAGCATTTACCTCTTTCCAACCCTGGAGGTCTGGCATTTCTGACTTATTTTTGTCTTCTACCGCCTGTTTATCAGTGTTTTTCTCCCACCACTTGAACCAGACCTCATGAATAGTGATAATAGAGGCTAGTTTTTCATCCAAATTGGACTGAGTGACACTGCAAGCCTTGTAAATCTCATCTTTTTTCTTAGGAAACCGCATTACCACCTCTTGAATGGACAATTCGACATATTCATCAACAAAATCGACATCTTCAGCGGTGGGAGCGGTATGGTCCAGCACTATTTTCTCCGGATGGACAAATTTGAACCCATAATCACCATATTTACCCTTATTGGAGTCCCAGAAGGCCTTTATTACACCGAGATAGTAGACGGGAAGGTGTCTCCAAGCAACAGCAAGGACTCTCCTGTTTTCTCTTTTTCTAATATCAGAATTGACTAACTTTGTTAAGTCTCTTGCCAGGTCTTTACTCTCTTGGGTATCTTTGGCCGGCTTGACAGTCAGGTCAGGTAGCCTACTCATAGCAATAGGCTTAATGGTATTTTCTGCTTCATAGATGAGGTTGTCTATGTAAGCAACCTGATATTTCTTGATTTTGGTAGGGTCTCCCTGTTTACCTATGAGAAATTCTTTATTTTTCTTTCTTCTAACCTTTAATTGAATATCACTACCGTTGTAGAACTTATCTGAAGCCTGTACCCTGCGGTCTATAGCCCGCACTAGGTCATCGTCCTCTAGCTCCAAGGTTAGCGGGTCTAGCTCTTCCTTGATAGTATCGGGCTTAACTTTAAGAGTGGTGGAGTTGTATTGGTAGTCCATATATCTATTTTAACACTCTTTTAGATGGGCTTAAAATTCATAGACGGAGTATTTGATATTACACCTACTATCAGGACACTTACTGATAATAAGTGGTGTACCTTGAACCTTACCCGGGATTATGTTTAATATATGACCCTGGAATTGAAAGACGGTAGTTCTACACTCATAGCAATGAAAAGAAGTCTGGGGAAACTTCTCATCCTTGGCTATGACTACGGTTATATTCTTATTAGCATTTTCAATGTTATTTACAAAGCCACAGAGGTCATAAGTAAGTTTACAGTTAGGATTAGGACAAATAAAGCCCTGTATGGTATGAGGAGTAGTTACTCCGTCATTGTGAGTGAAGATAGGACATTTACATTGGATACAGAAGAAAGGTGTTTGATATTTTGCCTTGGGTAGATAGAGGTTTAGCATATCTCTTATAATTCTATCATGCTTCCCATGCACTGGGGTCTACGAGGGTTTCTCCATATTCATCTAAGCCTTGAGCTGATTGGATAATCGGTCTTGAGCCTACTCCTTTATTAAATTGACCCATTGGGACTGGAGTGTATCTAAGACTACCTAGTAAGTAAGATACGCTATCCCAGGCGTGATCTTCAAGACTGGAGTCAAGGTCTTCTACCTTGTGCTCATCATAGACTAGAGTAGGAAGGGTTCTTATTAGGTTTCTACAGTTACTGGTAATTATCCAGTAAGGAATACCATCCGGAGCATCACTAAGCCAAGCATGGGTAAGAGCTATTCTTTTTAGTCTATCCCGGCTACCACCCTCTATAGGGACTACCCATTCCCCCTCGCTTTCATGAAACCATGTTTCTCTAAACTCATCGATAATAGGTCTACTGCCATCAGCTTTCCTGTTTAACATGGAGGGGTCAGGGTAGCATCTGGCTACTGGTCTCTTACCTAAGTCTCTGTAGATGTCTATAGCCCAATCTGAGGGAGTCTTTTCCCTGCCATACCATTCTTGCCAGGTAATGAGTCTTTTGAAGTGTTTACCATCTTCAGTCTTCATGTCAATTAAGCTATGACAGTAGCCTGCAAAGGGAGCTGAGTAACCCCAGTCTAGGCTTAGGTAGGAGGTGTAGTCTTCTTTAGGAATAATACTTTCACTAGTATGTTTGGTGTATCTGAACTCTGAGAAGACTTGACCTGAGAAGACGGACCAATCTCCCTCCAGATAGGCTCTTCTTTTATCATCAGGAAGGTCTTTTAGTCTCTCCATGTAGTCAGGGTCGGCTTTAACAAGGCTTGGGTTGTCTGTTACCTTAGCTTGTACGAAACCATAGTCAGAGGGTCTTTCATTGGGGGTGAAGTCTTTGTCTATAAAGATACGCTTAACCCAACTATGACCTATGCCACCAGGATTACCCGTAAGGAGAAATCTAGGCTTAATATCAGGATTGGTGGTTCTGAGAGAGGTTCTGAGAGTCTTAAAGACTTCTTCTTCATGCTGGGTTATCTCATCTATGGAAATATCGTCATATTCTCTTCCTTGGTAGGTATAGACATCATCTGTACTGGATAAGTGAGAGAATTCTGTAGTACTGCCATTAGGGAAGTATAGAGTCTTTTCACTCTTGTTGTAGTATTTAACAAACATGGGATACTCTCTGAAGAATGGTCTTATATGGTTACTGAGTAACTCTGGGAAAGACTTTCTAACGATAAGACCACTACTACCTGGATAGGTGAGCCTACGCATGACCTGATAAGCTCTAACAAGATAACTTTTACCACCACCCTTAGCCCCACCATAGAACAAGACAGGATACTCATCTAAAGCGTTTAGTGCTTCTCTTTGTTTCTTTTGAATGACTCTCTGTAGTGTACCCACGCTCTTATTATAGCTCTATATTGTTTTTTTTACAGACAGGCCTGGGAGACAGAACAAGGGGGATACCCCTTCCGACATTGGCTATACCTCGTCTTGGATAGTACTTCCCTTCTTTCCTAACCCCCCCTACCCTTCCGACACCTACTCCTACTGTTCTCTTATACACTACTCTACACTATACTACTCTACACTGTACTACACTCTATTAGTGGCTGTACTATGCTATCAATCGTGCAATGCTAGGCGAGTGGTAGCAGAGGATTTATCCCTGCTGTGATTAGCATAGCAGGCACTATTATACACTCTAAGAATTGTATACTTCTCTCTAACCTCATTCCCTATTATCCCATAACTCTGATACTCTTAACTCTTATCATCTATAAAGCTAATTAAGTCTTTACCGTCACTGCCCGTAATCTCTGCTCTTATGCTAAATTCATTCTTTAACTTCCTTTCAAGATACCACGTTGCCATGTTAAGGTTTTTATCGTCTAGTGCCTCAACTACTAGACTTCTGGCTTTCAGTGCTGGAGACTCTTTCCAAATATTCTTTTGTTCTACAAATAGAGGGTTTTTGTCTTGATAATAATATAATGCTGATAATGATATTCTAGCCATTAAGCAAGCTTCCTTATCATTACAACCTTTCATGAACGCACCCTGTAGTATTCTAAGTGTATCGGGAGTTATTACAGTAGGTTTACCCGCTTTTCTCTTAATGGGTGTTATGGCCTGTATAGCCAATGTATTAATCATGTATATAGTATACCATATACTATAAGTGAGGTCAGATTATAGATATATTCCCTCTTGACAAGATAGTACTACTATGGTAACATTACCTAAGATAAACATGGTTAAGCTATACAGGTTTAACAGTTTATCACCAGGGTATCACGGCAAACTGCCTACGCAACACAAGCAAGTGATACCAAATGAATATAACATTAAATAATACTCTTGCCAATATATGAATAACATAGGTAACAGAAAACCATTCAACAACTGCTCTGGCTATATAGCAAGCAGACATAATCTTATAAATAATGGGTGGGTTGTTATCTATCTTGCCAAAGATCAAGGACTTGATAAAAGTTGTGGAAAGTATGCTGTTAGCTGTGAACTTCACAACACCCTAGTTTATATGCCAAGTATCCCCAAATCCAGACCGCTTTTGAAATATCCTGACTTTTGTGAAGAATGTATGAAGGGGGTGAGTAAGTAATGAAGCAATTTACAACTTTGAAAGTTGGTTATAGTCGGGGGATTTATGGTTGTAGCAATGAGTATTTTACAACTATTGTTGTGAATAACAACGAAATGACTAGTATCAGCCATTGCGGAATGTATGGATCAGAAGAACGGATCAACCAAACATTAAAGGATGCGGGGTTTATTGAAAAATATATCGCGTCCGATTTTGGTCTTATCAAATCAAGAGAAGCGTGGAAAGGTTTTATATCCGAAACCGAAGCCATAGCCGAAATAAAAAAACTATATCAATAGCTTGCTATTGTCACTCATGAGGACAGATCTAAAGACATGGGTGACAGCATGGAAGCTATTAAATAAGCAGATGTAAAATCTCACATCGAGCACGATAAACAAGCCCTAGCAATAGGCATAATGATGCTAATGAGTTTAATAGCTTTCAACCTAAGGAGGTGAAAATACAAATGACAATCAATCGACATATATCAGCCAATATAAAGTTCAAAAATAAAAATAATATATCATGGCTAGTATTCCAGGTTCCGCCGTCTTGTCTTGATGATATTGTATGGCGTGAAGCGTTCAATAATAATAAGTTTATCCGTTCATGTTGTCTCGGGTTGGGATGGGATGGCGGGACCATACATCAAGTAATAAATGAGATTAGAGAACTACAAAAAACCTATATTTAACGCTTGCTAATGCTCCCCCTGTGTTCAACAGATGAGCTAATGGTTTACGGGGGGCATTATGGAATTGTTAAATATTCTAAAGTTAGGGGGTGATTTATATAAAAACATATAAAATAGGACTACAAAAATCAAGTATTTACGAAATTATAAGTAGCCAAAAATGGTACTACAAAAAAACTGACGGTGGTGCTGAATATCTATGTACAAAATGTATAGAAGGAACACCCGTTGGGGATATAAGAACCACTGTTATACGACTAGATGGCGGTGCTGAATTGATGTAGCTTGACACTGCTACCAAGTGGCCCGTTCGTTTCAAGCTAACGAGTCTTATAAGCAAGTGGTAGCAGTGATGAGGCTATATGATATATTTACATATAGTCGTGGTATGGTGTGGCATAAATATATGGCTATGTAGTGACTCACGTCGGTCAGAATATCCCGAATAGGTAATATAGTCGGTCTAAATCCGGGGCTATACCTATCTAAACTTTCAAATCCCCCGTCGGAGAGAAGTCGGGTAGTTTCGTTTTCAGTTTGGCCATCTCTCTTTGTATTTTCTCACTAGCTCTAATATCCAGCTCGGTCAAAATCTTCTCACGATCTGGTGAGGGAATACTTCTCACGCTCTTTTTGATTTTATTCATGTCTAATCCTAGTACGGGACAAATACGTCTTAATAGTTTATTTACTTTTTCACTCATCTGGTCCCCATTTTCATTTGATTATAAATAGGAATATCAGACCAGACATACTTCGATTTTTTTATTTGATCTGGTGTAGCCATCTTTTTAGCCTTGTCTGGATATTGTTCTACAAATTCTTTTGATAATTCATTGCCCCTAAAGGGTTGCAGGGTTTCGCGGGCATATTTTATCCTATCCTGTTTAATTCTATCTGGTACTAGGTCGACTGGTGTACCAGTAAAAAATTCATGACAAAACCAACCAACTCTTTTTGTACCCTGAGTATCCCTATAATCCATGTATTTCCATTTACCGTCATCATGCTTCTTTTGGTGGCCCACACACATACTATTCATTGTCGTTTGGCTTAACTCCCACCCTATGTAGGATTTTACTAAATTCTTCTTCACCCCGCTCTGTTAAATCGTCTTTATCTATTATTTCAGCGTTAGGCTTTCTAATAATAATAGCTTTTTTTCTTTTTGGTAAATGGTCCATAACCTTATCAAGCGTTTTTGGTGCTTGCAAGTACAATGCTACCACAAATCCAATGGCCATGCTAATAATTGTCAGTAGCCATACTAATACAATGGTAATAATTATCATGTTTCTGGGTGTTCTTCTCTGATAACTTCTTTATTTGCTTTTGACTCTTTCCTGGGTATAGCTTGGCCGGTACCCAAGTCCTCTTTTCTAGGGACCTTAATCCATCTTTTCTTACCCCTAAAGAGAATTAACTCGTTCCGATAGCTTTTTACGATAAACATAATCGTTTTTTAATTTGCATTTAGCAGGTAATGGACAATATTTTTTAGCTTTACTACCCAATGGTATCATTTTCCCACAGAAGACACAAATTCTTGGAGTCATAAATCTATGGAGTTGTTTGTTTGTACTCATGGAAACACCACCTTCCATAGTAGAAAGAATACAGCCCATCCCCAGTAGCCAGTAACAATACAGATAATTGCTAGTAATAATCTCATTTCTTTATCTTTTTACTACACTCGGCACAAATTAAACCTTTTTTTGTTAATAAACCTACAGCTCCATGCTCTCCGACTTTGTGAATTTTCCCTTTACTTGGTGGACGTTTTATAATGATTTTTGCGAAACTTTTCTCATCAAGCACATAAATAATATCTTTGGGTACGTTTGGATTTGAAACTACAGGAACTCCATTTATGAATCCAACTATTTTATCTGTACCAAGTCCTTCAACCATAGAATATAATTCCATCATCTTTTCCAAACTCAGATTACCTTTCTTCATAAATCCACTCCTCCATTCTATCTAGTATCTCTTGTTTTTGGTCGGAAAGGGTTTGGGAAACAAGTTCTCTTATTTTCCATGCTCTGAACGTCAATCCATGTATCCCTCGTTCGTATTCTTCATTGGCAATCTCGTTTAGTCTTTTAACCCATCCTTTACTAGTCTCTTGGGGGGTACTTGACCCCATCCACCCTCTTGCACACTTAGGACATTGGTTTCTCCGTTTTTCATCCAGTGTGGGGGACATAACCCCCATCTTGGTTATTGGGAGACCACAATTCGAGCATTTAGTATTGGTCATAATGTTTTCAGAAACTCTTGGAGGTCAGATATTTCTATACACCAATGACCTAATACTGTAGTCAGAATGCTTGGCCTACCTACAGTCTTCTGGCTCTCTATCCACT
>ERZ1292629.570-Hain-H43-01um-R1-570-length-40532-cov-12_pt1 | contig 40532 bp, 65 predicted proteins | sample MGYA00564399_ERZ1292629 | MGnify/ENA primary metagenome ERZ1292629 (study PRJEB36523, sample SAMEA6512636) | groundwater metagenome | collected 2019-01-08 | study: AquaDiva: Metagenomics assemblies of 32 groundwater samples
TGGGGATGCAGAAAACTACCTTCTTTTTCTCGTCGTCTTTGATGGCGTGCGACGGAAAAGTCGGGGGTGTTACGATGGTCGTGGTTTCGCCCATGCAATCCTCATGTTAGATTGAACAAGTTGCGTGCATCTGCCGCTTGGCTTGCAGATAGGCTTCGTGCGCCGCTTCTAGCGTTGCAAATCCGCCCAATGTTTTTCTCTTTCCAGCAATCATTATTCTTGCTCTGAATCTCTTCTTCTTTTTGTTCAAGTCCACCCCGATTAGTCCATGTGCTGAATCGGTATGCGCATGACGCTGGTTCTGCGAGTTGCCGGAAAATGTCACTTCCCGCAAATTCGTGATAGCGTTGTTGTCCCTCGCGCCGTCCCTGTGGTCGAGTATTACCGCCGGGTATCGGCCATGCACATAGAGCCACGCCAACTGGTGAGCGCGATACGATCTGCCAGAAATCTTAATGATCCTGTACCCTTCACAATCCACGCCCCCGGCTTCCTTGCCGAGCAATCGTGTTTTGTTTCGGTACACCTTGATCCAAATAAAAACGCCCGTTCCCGGGTCGTATGAAAGACGATCTTTTAACTCAAATTGCGTAATCAATTTCAACCTCCAGCAAGGTTCAGCGATGAAGGAATTGCGGCAGGCGCTTGCTGAAGGCGCCTTTCGGGAATTACCCTAGCCGCAATTAAAACTCCTTTTAAATCAACGCTATACCGTGGCCCAGATGCCTAAACCGATAAACGTGTTTTGCACTTCCTGCGCCCACGCGAGTTGCGTAGCGCCGAAGTCGGTCGAGGACGAAATGCCGCTCGTCGCATGAAGGGCAGACGAGTACGGACGCTGAATTACTGGTACTTTGCCGTAAAACCCGACTTTCTCAGATGCTGAAGCGCCGATAATCGCGCCGTCAGGCGAGTTGTAGGTGACTTGCTCATAAGTTGCCATGATGTGTTTTCCTTTCCTTGATTAGTTCGACACGCGGCAAGCCCATGCCGGGCGAAGGGTTTTGAAGCCCCAGAGAATGTCAACGCGCATCAACATTTCGTCGTTGCGGATGTCAGGCATCTTCCACACACGAAGGCCGATACCATCCTTCTTGATGAAAGTGCATTCGCCGCCCATGTTGGGAAGCGCCGCGGTAACGAAGGTGAATGCGTCTTTGTTGTACATAAGGTTCTGGCGATAAACACCACTGTCTGCGCCGAACATCGTAACAACCGGGTTGCTGTCGAAAGTCGTAGTGGCGACAGTCCCGCTAGTGGCGGTAACCATATTCGTTCTCGCCCCCGTCCAGTACATCGTCGGGGAAACGGTGAAGGCAACGCTGCCAACAACGGTAAGCACGGTGAATTGCTGTAGCGCCCCAGTGCTGATCTTGGTTTCGGGATGGCACGCATAGACCCCGGCAACTGTGAAGATGTCACCCACAGTACCCACACCGTTGACGATGGTGAGAGTGGTGCCACCATCAGCCGCCAAGTGAGTTGTTGCCACCGTAACAGTCGTATGGTCTGATCCGCCGGTATGGGTATAAGTGCGCTCGTTTTCGTAGAAGTCCGCCATTGCGCTACGCGAATAGAAGCCTTCAGCAAACGCTTCAGAAACTTGAGCGCCTGGACTGAAGATCGCCAGATTCTTGTTGACGATAGCCGCCATCGTGGTCGAGTCGAGTTGAAGTGAGCGATTGTCTTTCGGCGCAAGACCTTGATTCAGCTTTGCGCGGGCCTGGCCGAGCGCGGTGATATCGGAAGCGCCTACGACAGTTCCGGCAGTGCCTACAAGGTTGTAAGTCTGTTTGGTAGCAGTCGTGATGCAATCCGAATCGATGCCGGAAATTAGGGACGAAATGGCCGGCTGAATATGGCGCTTGGAAAACTCGTTGAACCCGTCCAAATCCGTGGTGAGTTCTGCGGAGTTGAAACGCATATCCACACCGTCCTGCGTAGCCATGGTGATGGTTTGCGTGATTTCCGTGGTGTCCTGTACGTTCATTACCCTGGAACCCTGACGGCGAGTGTACATATTGGGTTCGCGGACGCGGAGTGTTGCACCGATGGAGCCGTTACCTTTTGACGTGAAAGTTTCGTCGAAGTCGCGGTTGATGGTGCTGATGAAGGTGGCCTTTTCGTGCGCGATAGCAAGCGCCTCTTTAGCCACCATATCAATTACAGCAATGGTGTTTGACATGGTGAGTCCTTAAAAAATTGGCATAAAAAACTCACCGGAGTGAGTTGGTTATCGCCTTGACCGTTCCTTTTTCCGCTTCGCCATGAACGCATCCCACTCTTTCGTGTTTTCGGGATTGAAGTCGAAGGTGTCTTTGCTTACAGCAGACTTGCCGGAACTAGGTACAATCGGAGGCGGCGTCTTTGTTGGTGCTGGAGTCGCCGTCAGTGTCGTTTCAAGTTTTATCAATTCCCTGATCTGTTTAATCGGGGGAAGGCGAGCAATACGGTTTGCCTCTTCAATGTTCTGGGCCAAGTGATAGGCCACTTTCCAACCAACTTCAGAATCTGCGATACCTGCCGCCATCGGTTGGGAAATCGGAACATCTTTAGCAAACACAACTTCATCGAAGTCCTCGTACTCTTTGCCTCCTTCGCTAAGTCGCTGCTTGACTTGTGCAGCCTGTTCCCGGTTCTGCCGGTCAATGGCCTGAGCTTCCGTTTCTTGCCGGTAGCCCGCAAATCTCTGATCGACTTTCCATTCGGTCAGCGCTTCGATATAGCTTTCGTAGTCTTGAAACTGTGCTGGTTGTGGCGCTCCTGACGGCTGAGCTTGTGCTTGGGGTTGCTGCTGCTGTAACCGTTGCTCTGCGACTGTCGCCCGAGCAATCAATTCAGCGCGATCCCTTGCCTCGCGTTCGTACCGCCTGGATTCTTTAGCAAGCCGTTTGGTCAGGATTGCATCCAACTCTTTCTGAGTGAATGTCCTGTCTGGCTGTGCTTCCGGCTGTTCCCCTTCCGAGGTTACTTCAGCCTCTTGGCCCACCGTGGGTTCAAGTGCTGGCGTCGATTCAACGACTGGTGCTTCAGGTGCTACGGGCGTGACAATACCGACCTGTGATTCGGCCATGTTTCATTTCCTTAAAGGAATCCTAGCTGCCCGCTAGTGGGTTTTGTTACCTGTAACTCGACGAATCCCCAACGAACGTCACCAGGGCAAGCGCCGCTGGAGTCATGTACGCGGATAGTTTTATCCCGCACGACACAGAGCCTCCTATAAGCGTGGAAGCGCCATTGATTCCAAATGGATAGGTCGGGTAATCCGTACCCCACACTCTCGGGTTTATCAGCGTGTGGGTGTTGTGAACCCGAATCCCAACTCCGCTGATTTTTGCTTGCGCAACCTCGGTCAGCGTCGGGTTAAAAACTGTGTGGTTGTAGCCAATAAAATCGAGAGCGGTATAGACTGACGAACCAAATATTGTTTCCACCGTCGGAGTGTGAATCGTACAGTTTTGGCCGCCATAGTATTGAGAACCGTCTGTAACGCAGCGATCAAAAATCCCGCAGATTGTCCCGTCAATCAATGCCGTTCCATCCTGGCATTGTTCCGCAATCAGGTCGTATCTGTTATAAGCGCCTTTTGTCTTAAATGCGGTATGCAGGCTATTGAACGAGTCCACGCGAAACTTGTTGGAATAGACCTCATTCCCGCCAGTACAGTCAATTTCTAGTGCTGTGTTCGTGTTCGTTGCCACAAAGTCGAACTCGCATTTATTCACGACATACGGAGCAGTCGCAGAGACAACGACCGCTGCCACAGTTCCGGCACCAGTTCCCACCACGCTAAAATCTTTCATGCTCAAGCCGATGATCTGGCCTGTTGACGCATCACTTAGGCAGTTGATCGCTGGCCGCGCCATATTTCCCTGTTTTATGATTGTGTTTTTATACCCCGCGCAGCGAAAGACTTTCCCGCTCTTGGGGCGGAAGTTGTCGAGAACGTAAGTCCCGGCAGGAACGATAATTTCATCTGCGGCTTGAGCCGCTGTCCATTCAGCCGTGTTGTCTGTGGTGCCATCGCCGGAGTTAACGGTGGACTGGCTCATTAAGTGCCGTCTGACAGCAGAATGTCGTGCCAAGCAACCAGCACCACGTTGTCTGTCGCAGTTGTATGAATGAGGGAATGAACAATCGTTGTCGCGGCAGTCGTATCTACTGCTGAAATGGTGGCGGCAAATGGGCTGGTATTTGTTGAGATCGAACTTACGCCGCTGCAATTTTGACTATTTGTTGCGCCAGCGTTAGAGATAATCACATCCCCCCATCCATCAACACTAGAGGTTAACGTGATCTGTAACGCTTGGTTGCCACCGCTGCCAGAGAATCTAATTCTTCCAACTTTTGCATTGGCATTGTTATTTGATGCCCAAGTACTCGTTACTCTTAATTGCCCGTTTGCCCCAATCGCGTTTGCAGGAACGGTGATTGTTGGCCCAGCAAGCTCTGTCGTCGCTCCAGTAAATGCGCCCTTTCCGTCACTAACCGCAGTTGGGTTTGCCGGGATTGTCGGAATACCTGACGTATAAGTATCCAAGAAGGCAATTCCAGCGCTAGTAGTAGAGAATGTGCAGTAATACCAACCGGCAGCTATTGATGTCGCAAGAATATTTGCCGGGAACCAGCAATAAGCACTTGGGTAGGCAAGTGGAAGCGCGGTAATCGCGCTTATCACGCCGTTGGCCGCTACTGACCCAGACGAAAGCGCGATGAACGGGATTGAAGATTTTGACAGAACGTAAGGTGTCTTGAGAGCTTGCGCAGTCAAAATTTGCGCTGTCTGACTACTTCCGACAGAGCCTAGTGGGTTAGGAATAATGTCCATGCCATCACCCGTAATAAATCACGTTAAGCGTAGCGGTAGCGGACTGCTGAATAAACCGCAACTTGGTTAGGTCGCCATCGAATTTCAGCACGTCGCCAATATTCAGATTCATTCCCACCGAGGCGGTCGGCGCAGTGCCGTCGTCTCTGTATCTTACAGAAGCACCCTCCACGCGAACGAGGGCCATGCTCGGAGTTCTATTCACTCCAAGAGGGTCTGCTGTCGGGATCGTAAGCGCCGTCGAAGTCACGCACGCAAGCCCCATTTGAGATCCAAAGTTAATCATCACACCTCCATCGAATTAGGCGTTAAAAAACCCGCTCGGAGGCGGGTTCGGTTGTTGTGGCATCATTTGGTCAGGAGGAGGGGCGTCTGGGCTTATAGCAGGCTCCTCCTTACCAGGAGGCATGGTCTGCGGCACCATCATCTGAAGCTTCATTGCCTCCATCTCAATCTTGGCGCTAAGTTCCTCATACTTGGATTGCAATACCTTTTGCTTGCTTTCCAGTTCACTCCTGGCAGCGTCCAGCTTCGCCCTCTCAGCATCAGTAGCGGCCTTGTCTGCCATGACCTTCTGCTGTTCCTGCATCAACTGCTGGCCGGCTTCCTGAAGCTGCGCCTGTTGTTGCTGGATCTGCTGCATCGCTTGATTGACGTGCTGTTGTGCAGCCTGCATCTCTGGCGATTGCTGGCTCCCCTCGTCTTGTCCAATGGCTTGCTGCAGTTCTGGTGGCATCGTAAGTCTTGAACGCTTCGCCCAATCATCGGCACCAGGCCAATCTAGAGATTTAGCGTACAAATCTCCATGCGTCATCCAAGCATTAGGATTGCCCTGCAACATTTCTTTCATCGATTCTGCAGCCTCAGCCCGCTTCGTCGTGTACGATGGCCCGCTCGATACGCTCACATCATAGGTTCCGACATTCAGGTTATAGATAACCTTGGAACCCATCTTTTGCACGGCTTGCTGTTGGTTTGGATCGTGCTCGGCAAGAGTAGCTTCGCCATCTTCGCCCAGGATTCTGATGATGCGCTTGGAGTCGTACACCTTCGGAATCAGGTCAACCAACTGTGTGCCGAGGTTGCAAATGGCTCGGTTAAGATTGTCCTGAAAGTGGAACGTGCCGGTATCGGCTTCCCGAATCCTGGCAAGCTCTTGTTTTCCTGAAGTCGCGTTACCCGTCTTGCCAAGGCTCTCGTTGTACATCCCCAAAGCACCTTGGATGTCATGCTCGGATATCTGCATATCCTGAGCGAATCCAGCGGGAATGTCTGAGGCTTGCTCACGCCGCGGCAGATCAATTCTGTTGCCGTTTGAATCTGTACCCCTTGCGCGCAACACAGAACGGTTGGCTGTGTTCGCTGTCTCCCAATCCTCCTCAAACCCCGCTATGGCTTCAGGATCGGCAATGTAGGGCACCTTTGGCGTCAGCGCAACACGTTCTGCAAAGGCAGACCGGCTGAAGTTATACAGGCGCTGCGGGTCTTTACCCGGCCTAATCAGTCCTTGATATGTGGTCTTTCCCTCTACGTTCCGCTCGGCACCGAAAACAGGAATGATCGGGATGTACTTGCCGAGCCAGTCATTCTCCTCTAGGATTTCAACCCCAGACATGCGGCACCACTTGACCCGCGGGATAGGAACGTTGCGACTGTCAACAATCGCGGGGACGCCTTCTTGCCCCAATTCCTTGACGGCTCCTTGATAAGCCTCGTCATCAATCGTTGACCCGTCAGCCAATAGATGCAATTTGGTGGTTTCTTCTTCCTTGTAGTAATACTCGCAGACTCGGACAGTGTTTTCATCAGCCCAACCATCGGTAAAGTTGGCACCTTCCCAATGCGTTTTATCTGCGTCCGTGTAAGTAGCCTTAAACTCAGCCTTTGGCATGTCGCAGACAATGAACCCATCCGGCGCGTCAGACCCATCAGCTTCTTGATGCTCACCAAGCAAGACAGACAAGCGATTGCTTACCCTGGCAATCTTGATTTCTTGGTTAAACGTGTTTTTATTGGCGTATTCAGTCAGCAGCCTAAACCATCCAAAGCCTGACTCGACCGCATGACTGAGTGCCGTATCAGCCGCAGCATCCGAGTTTGATCGCACGCATACATGACGGATCAAGCCCTGATACGCTTCGGCTATCTCCTCATCGCCGTCTTCAATCGGACTGACCTTGATCGCCGGCCTGTTCTGGCGCCCATCATTAACGACCTGGCGGACGTACTGATTGAGTTTATCCACAACCAAGCACGGCCTGTTGTTACCCCTGATCTTCTTCAGTTCTTCCGGCCACTGGTCACCGGACGCAAACTTCATATCCTCAAGCGCAGCCTTGCGATTGTCCGACCACAAATCCTCCAGAACCTTGTAACGAGCCTTGTACCGGGCAAGTCGATCCTTCTTGGACTCGCCTTTCGGATCGGCTTTGTCGGGTTCAGCCATTGGCGCGTCGCTTTCTCATCAACTCGCGCATATATTCCAGGCGCTTTTGTTTGTTGGCTTCAGAGTGCATTCCGTGCCTTGATTTGTTAGCCACCATTGGCATGGCTTCGTTAGCCACCACAACAGGGATTGATTCAGTGTTAGCCACCAATGAAGCGGCATATTCAGCCTTGCGACGAGCAAAACCACAGTTCTCGCGCGGACTATGATCCAACCCGCAAACCCGGCAAATCATCAATTCCCCATCCATCCATGCTCAACAACCCTTCGCTGCGGCTTGGGTTCGGCCTTCACAGGTGCCTTTCCAGCCCTTCGCGCTCCTTCGCAGGCATACCGAAGGGCATCAATGACGTGGTTGTTCTTATCCTCAAGCAGGGGAACAACCTTGCCAGTTAGCGGGTCTGTCTTGTAGCGATACAGCGTCAGTTCATCTATCGCATGAATGCAGCGCGGGTGAACAACGATGTCAAACGACTGTAGGAAGGCAACACCCTCCTCCAGCGATCCAGCCCCCTTTAGCGCAGCGCGCATCTTGGGAAATCCGTTCTTATTCATGTAACTGATAGTCTCGGGCCTGGCTGAGTCTGCAGTGCTAGGCCACTTCTCAGCCTCTGGAATGCCCATAAACAACTCAGGCAGGTTCACAATCTCGCAGCCTATTCTGTAGGCTTCGTGATCCACATACAGGCGGTTTCCCTCGATACTGCAACGCACCAGAACACTAGGATCAATGCTGTAACCCCAATCCGCGCCAAGCCTGTGAATGGTTCCAGGCGGACGGTCAAACTCCTCTACCGTCCAGTTCTTGAATACCCTGGACTCGCTGAATTGCTGGTATTCACCAAGCCAGATGTGAGCGAACTTGTCAGGATCGCGCTTCTGGTCGTACTCGATTTCCTTGACAAGCTCTTCAGGAAGAAACGGGTTATCCCGATAGTTCGCCCTGACCACAATAGATTCGGCCGGCGGCGTCTCGCACCGCAACAGCAGTTCAATCGGGTCTGTAGCGTGTTCTGGGTTCCAACTAAACCACATCTCAGACCCTGCCTTGCGAATCGTCGGCCTGAGTATGTCAAGGCTGCGCTGGCTGGCGTTCTGAGCCTCCTCAAACCACGACACATCAAAGCCTTCAAGCGACTTGATTGAGTCCGCCGTGTGGTTCTGCATCCCCTGGAAAATCGTCACCCCACCTAATCGGCTGGTGATCTTCTTATCCTGAATCTCAAAGTATTCACCCACATTGAAGTGAGATACTTTGTGTTCGAGGAGCTTCTTGACCGAGAAATCTAGCGACTTCTGGACCTCACGCAGGCAAACAGTGTCAATCTTCTCTGCGACGTTACGCTCAAGCCACAACTCAGCCAGGGTGTGAGACTTACCAGAACCACGTCCACCGTGAACCCCCTTGTATCTTGCCGGCGCAAGTAGCGGGACAAAGACCCGAGGGATGGGAATATCAAGGCTTGGGGTCAACGATTACTCGGCGGATGGTTTCAATCAGGACTGCGCCGCCATCGCCCGGTCCGCCCACTTCAACTGATTGCGCAGGCTTTCCATCTAGCGTGTCTCTTACGAACTGCGCTGCCCAAGGTTCGCCAGCCTCAAAAGCATCCATGACCTTGCCAAGTCCAACATTAAGCCGTCTGTAATCCTCTTGAACCGCTATCTTGCGCAAAGCATCATGGACAACCTTGCTCTTTGCGGCATTTTGATTACCGAGAGGAGCGGCCATTATTACGATTCCTAACTAATTGATTGCCCTGATAAATCGTCAGGTCGATAAAATAAAAAGCCCGCTGGAGGACGGGCATAAATGCAGGCGCCTTGATGGCCCTGCTCTGCAATCGCTGGGGGAGTTTCCGGCGGTTGGCAGTGATGAATGCCGGGTAGTGCATCAGGCAGCGGTAATGCGCCCGAGGGCTCCGCACGGTACTACTCTTGGGTGGGGCGAATCGTGCCGCCTGTTGAGGGCGCAACGCCATATATCGCGCTGTGCAACACCCTCCAGTCGCCAACTTCCACGACACACCTTTGTCCCTATCAACTTCGACGTGGTGGCTGCTTCCGGGCCGCGGGTCCGCCCATCGCCGTTTGTCCCACTCCAGCGGCATGGTAATCAGCCGCCCTTCGTCGCCTGCCAAGATTCGGCTACATCCGGCGCGGATGTTCATCGATGATCTGAAACAGAAAAGCCCGCTTTTCGCGGGCTTCGGGGACAACTCAACTACTTTATGGAATCGGAGCGTAAACTCCGCATTTGATTTTGTCAATAAAAAAATTTATCAAATAATTCAATCACTCAACTATCCCAGCTTGCTTGAGCCGCCCTTCAATCGCAAAGATCGCCTTACGTTCATGATCCTTGAGCCAGGTCACAACCTTCGAACCATGGGCGGAAGCGGTGTCCCGATCTACGCCTGCGGTCTTAGCTGCTCCAAGAAAACTAACATGGACTCCGAAGTACTTTCTAACCATCAAATGGCGTAGATGGAAATTGACCACTGTCCCGGCCAGCGCTTCAGTCCTGGCAAGTTCGGCAATCTCTGAAATGGCCTTGAACCAGGCCACGTTCGGCCGGAACCCGGAACAGCACAGGTTCTGGCAATCGCAAACGATAGCCTTGACCGTAAAGCGGGCGATGATTATCTGGCCGCGAATCTTGGGCTCGAGCGCCTTTATCTCGGCGCCGATTATGCCGGCCTGGGCAGCACCATCAAGACCGCCTAGCCCACGCGAGGGCGGCTTCGGCGGGTCATTCCCAAGCCCGGGCGGGGTTTGGTAGAGGGTCGCCATGCCTGGCGCCTTCAATTGGCCGTGCCGGTAATTACAAGCGAACTTGAGGGCATCATGCACCGACCGGAAAAGGGCGAGTTCTTGGGTTTCAATCTGCATTGACTGATTTCTCCTGATAGAATTTGCAGCGCTTGCCGATCTTTCGCCCTTTGCAGCAAATCTCAGCACTTTCCCCGGCGAATTGAAACTTGACGATTCGCACGCAACCCTTACAGGTCATTGCCTCAGCGCGCTCGCAGGCCAAGGCGGGATCGCGGTAACAATCGCTTGGAAGAGTCTCGGGGAATCTCATGCGACCACCTTCAGCTTCCCGTTTTGCACCATCCACTTCACCGATTTCTTGAAGGCGCGAAGCCACATCAACTCCTTGTCGGCGGCGAGATGGTACATATATTTTCCGGTTGGATCGTAGATGTTGGGCGCTCGGCCATCGTAAAAATCATGACAGGCACCGCAAAGGAGTGCCACAACGTCATCTGCCTTAATCCCCATCCCCTTCCCGGCCTCCAAACTGTTTTCATGCGCCCCTACCACCGTCCCATCTTCGGCTCCGCAATTCATGCACGGCGCTCCGTTGGCCTGCGCAAGAAGTCTCGGTGCCCGCAAGTGCTGATGCTTCTGGATTATTGGACGGCTTGGCACCTGGCTCATATCAATGCAGCCTGTTCTGGCTTTGCGGACTCGGCGCGACGTTTTGCGATGACCATGCGCCCTAATTCCATCTTAGTTATTTCCTTGGCTCCCAGCCGCACAGCATGGGCGCGCATTTCCAGGCACACGTCGTAATGGTCTCCCTGATACCACTTGCGCGCGACGCCGATGCGCTGCGCCATGGCGTGCAATTCTTCCTCAGTGTCGGCGATCATGTGACACATAATCATTCGCCGAAACTTGGCGCGCATATTGTCAACATAGACGCTCATGCGATCTGCTTCCATTTGCGCAGCCAGGCTCTTGCATCATTTCTTTTTTTGGTGTAACGTTGCCTTGCTCGTTGTGATTCCGTTGTAGCTTCTAAAGTGATCACGTTAACCAACTTGGAGGATATATGCGAAGTACGATCTGCATTCAAAATTTGATTAGCTAATAAAATTTCGGCGCCGGCCAGAACATCCCTGGTGGAACAGAAGCCCCAATCATTAAAGGTTGGGGCTTTTTCATTCGCATCACTTATTAGCAAAATCAAACTACGAATCCCCTAGCCTTCAGCCACGCCAAAGCAATTCTCAGCGAACGGTGCATCACGGCTTGCGTAGCCATGTACTGACCTCGCGCAAGGCCGCGTCGGCTTTATCAATCCCAGCTTCAAGTTCAATTCCGAATTCGTCATTAGGATCAAGTGTTGCGCGGAAATTATCACAAATGTCGCGCAACTCGATCAGGGATGACATCAGATTGGCGATTATTGGCTCTGGTAAAAGTGGCGGCCTATGTGCAGGCCATTTATCTGCGCGAGCTTGGTATCCGCGAGAATATCCGCGTTGCTCATCTTTATTCATTGCCATTTTTCACTTCCCTCACAAAGTTAGAGATTTGATGCGATCAGCGGCGATCATGCGTTTGCCAGTTCCAGCAACACATCGGCGTGGCACGGCTGGTCGAGGGCGCACCAGCAGGCGAGGTTTTTGCCGCGCAGCTCTTCGAGTGCAATCGTAAACTCCTCCGCTTTAGCACCTCCAGCGCCTAACACTTTCGTCACTTGATCCCTATATTGCCGGACCGCCATATCTGCCGTCGGAGTGGTGTCGGAGCCCACGACGTAAGCATTTCCCCATTTCGTCGGGCGAGCAACCTTTACGGTATTCGGCGGAATGCGCCAGCCTTTCTTGCGCGACAAGCGGATTCTGACGGGAGCGGTCATCTGATTTGCATTTCCGCACGGCGGGTTGATTCAACAGTCCGGCGCATTTCTGACAGAACCTTAACCGCGTCATACCTCACCCTCGCCTTGTTTGCCTCATGCCTGGCCGCAGTCATTTGAGCAAGATGCAGTCGATATGCCGGACTTGCCAAAGCCACCATTTCCCGCGCAGTCGCAGAGTTTTCAGGTGAGGCATTCGCCAATTCGGCCAAAACGCTTTTCTTCGATTCCTCCAAAAGCTCGGCCGCGGCCTGCTTGTCAGACCAATCAATACCGGCGTCAACAATGGCGGTATAAATCTTCTCGGGGTTAAAGTCGCTCATACCAGCCTTATCTCGTATCCAGCGACAGCCATCAGGTGTTGCTTGATTCGGAAAACAGGGGTGAGCACGCCTTTTACATCCTCGATCACAGTTTCCCCATGCTTGACATACCTGAAGTCCGGCGAATAACGCAAAGCAGGCTTTTTGCGCCCTCCAATCACCACAGCAGGCGCTAGGACATAGACCGGCTGCAATTCAAGCCCGCTGATAGCCCCGGCGCGTTCTAGCAAGCGTAATTCAACGTAGCGCGCGGACTCCTTCCGGCTCTGAAACTTCTTGCCATCGACTACGGCGGTGCGGGAACGGTATTTTGTGGGCTTCATTTCGCCTTCTTATGCCGCGCCACAGCCCGATCCGCCGCCGCGTTCTGCGCTTTCACGTCGGCACCTGGAAACATCCGTTTCTCAGTCCAAGCGCACAAAGCCCACACGTCGCCATCATTGATGAGCATGCGAACAGGATTGCAACCCTTCTTGGTGTAGATCACTTCAACGGACACGGCATCCTCTTTCGCTCGAAGTCCTGCTCATCTTTCGACAGCCTAACGTGTAGCTCTAAATCCAGCCCAACGTCAGGGTATTCGCGAGGATTGCGCGGCAGATCAGCAAAGGCCTCTCGAAGGAATTTGTAATCGAATAGGATCATCGGTTCATACCCGTCAGCCAGAACAGTTTGACCCGGCATTTTTGCTTGTAGCGATTACGGACATAGACAGACGTATCTGAGATTTTGTAACCGTCGGCGCGCAACTCAGCTATGCGCTTGTGGAGGCACATCACTCCCATTTGAAAGGCTTTCATGGCGGTTATCCCGCCTTGGTGTTGTAGGGTGAGAAGGATTCGCTCTTTCTGGGTAATCATGCTGCGCTCCTAATCTCTGAAATTAGTTGTTGTCGTGTCTTACCTTTGCTGCTGATATTCAGTTCTCGCGCTTTAGCTTCGATTCCTTGATCGGTTAGCGACCAATCCGTTTTAACCTTGAATGTCGCTTGCTGTCGTAACCGGCCCCAGTCACACCGCACACAGTTTCTAAAGGCAGCATCCAAGTCCTTGTAGCGTTTCGGGCGGTTTGCCAAGTAATCGTTAAAGAACTCAATATACACCTCAGCATCAAACCCGTTTGCTTGCGCCCACGAGCGCATCTTGTCGGTTAGGATGTACTCAGATGCCATGCTCACAGTCCGGTTTGCAAAGCTCCCACGGTGGCAAGCCACAAGCGCATCCATTGGCCTTGTATTCGCTTCCTGTCGCTACTTTTGCAGCGAGCATATCGAATTTCGTCCCGTGGACTGAATTGGCATACCCAGACTTGGTTTTGCTCTCAAACCGAGTACCCGTCGCCTTGACTTGGTTCCACTTCAGTTTTGAACATAAATCCCAATGATCGGAACCGTCCGGGTTCCGACAAAAAAACCGCTTGCCTTCCTTGACCCAAATTACATCAGAATTACAGGTCTTGCAGCGACTCATTTCCTTGTCCTTTAGGCATAGGCCCGCCTCTTTCCCTCTTGAAGCATACCGTGTGGGTATCCTCGTAGGTACTCGTTAGCCCTCATTAGGGGACTTGGTTGACAGGCGGTGGGACAGAGCCAAGATTTCTACCTCTCCACAGATATTCGGCCCTGTGGCCTGCCAAGGATGTAACGTAGCTCCTCGCCAACGTCCTGTATCGCCGGTTTGCGGAGGCTATAGGCGTAAAAAAAAGCCGCTTTGTGAAGGTCAGGGCCGCTACCCTGGGGATTGCTCCCAAAACCTTCACAAAACAGCCTCGTCCATGTAGCGGCATGGAACTAAAATCATCTTAAATTTCCTGAAACCGAAAGTCAAGCATTATTTTGGCAGGCTTGCGCGCTGGTCTGGTGGCTGTGGGGGTCATTTACGCCAACTCGTGTCCATACGGAACGCGAAAGCCGCTCGCGTGTGCATGCCCACCCCCACCGTATTGCTTGGCGATCTCAGACACGTCCGGGCCGTCATCGGTTGAGCGCAGACTGAAATTGCGGCCCTGTGGTGTGTCCCAATAGCACGCACCGATCTTTGATTGGTGTTCGGTTGCCATCAGGTGTCCGGCGTCACTGGTGAGCGTGTAGGGCAGGCTGGCGACCGGCACGACGATGCCGCCTATCATCATTTCGCGCCTGCAGACCTTGACCAACTCGGCAATGTCCTTGAAGTGCTTGCGCTCAATGGCCGCGCCCTCCTTCGCAAGCTCTGCCATGTCCGAATTCACGAGCTTTTCCCACACGTCGAAGTCGTAGGGATAGCTGAAAACATTGGCCTGAATTTCTCGCGTGTTCGGCAACAGGAAGCGCCATAGGTCGCGGTCTTCGATATGCTTCAGTAGTTGCGGCGGATCAACGAAGTTGCCGTGAAACCATTGCCACGCCAGCACCGCGCCGGAATGTTCAAGGCTTGTCAGGGCTTCAATGCGCTTTGATTCGATCAGTGGCGCAAGGTCTTCAAGCGCTGATTTGTGATGGTCTATCAATACAACCCGCGTTGCGCCCTTTAGAATTTCTTCGACCACGGCGCGCTTGTAGGAAAAATCCACGAGATACACATCGCGCCCGGTACAGTCTGGCGGCGCATCCTGATACACCCCGGCGTGAAAATCGAATTCCCGGTCGGCATAGTTCTTGAACACCCAGGCCGCGCCGAAGCCGTCAGCACAATTCCCGTGATAGATACAAAGTGGTTTCATTTTTTCATTCCCTTGTGCTTCGCCCTGCGCGCCATCAAAGCCGCTTCAGATTCGGTATTTGCGGGGATGGCGTGGATCGTTTCAGCCCGGCGCAATGCCCGCCTCATTTCGATTGACGGCACATACACCTTGAAACTGAGCATAGGCGCCGACGACTTGAAGTTGTTCACGTTGTACTTACGGTGAACGTGTTGTGAAGTTTTATTGTCCATGCGCCAACTCCTCCAAAATCTTGCGTTTGTCGATGCCCATGTCTGTTGCCTATTTGAGAAGATGATTCATTGGTGCCAGCTGGACGCTGTGTCTGGTTATCAGGGTCACCGAGATTTGACGTGCTATGCGCACTAACATTCGGGCCTGCCAGTCCGAATTCAACCAGCACCAATCAATCATCTTTCTCACTTTCCATAGTCTTAATCTTCATGCTAAAGCGGGCATTCTCTTGAATAATTCCGCTAAACCTCACTCGAAGCTTTTGCAGTTCCTCGATAGCGCTTATTGCGTTTAGGAGAAGAATCGCTTCGTCTTTGCGCACGATTCCATCACGTATAAAATATTCGCGCATCCTGATCAACGCCTCTATCAATGCAGCGTCCACATCAACTTCCTCGTGCTCGTTTTCACAAACAGGGCATTCCGATAAGAAGTCAGAATCCCACTTCGTGTCATGCTTTTCGCAGTACATGATGCTCACTTTTCCCACTCCTGAGCCTTACACGCAAATCTAAGGGCCATAATCATCCAGTCTTTTTCTTCGTCGCTGCAATGATAAATATGGTCGTCTGCAAAACTGTCTTTAGGCTGTGTGTGAATAGCGATGCCCCACGAGTCCTCAAGACGATGAACCAATTCCTTTATAGTTTCTTCGCTGTGGTCGCGCATACTCATTTCACCACTCCTTATTTACCGTAAGCGACAGCGGCTTGAATCATTCGACGCTCGGATGAACAAAGCAACTCACGCACATTTAATGTCCGTGTGTTTCCTTGTCTTGTTTTGTTGCTCAGGCGCTCAATAGTCAAATGAAGCCCCTTCAGTTTTACCTTGCGAACTACCTGCGATGCTTGAAAGAAAAAACCGCGACTGGCGATAAACTCAACCAGCGCGGCAAACCCGGCGTCGCACGCTTTAAGAACGCGCCGAGGGGGAGAAATCATTCTAGACTCGCAATCAACTGGCGAACGCGCTTATCGCTTAATGGCTTTTTTATTCCATCTACTAACTCACACATTTGAACGTATGCGGAATGTGCTGCTTTTTCGGTTCCGAAAGACCCGATGGTTATTTTTTTCCCCATGTGAGATATTTTCGCCATGAAGGGATTTTTTTTATTCGTTGTTATTATGTACCCTTTATTCAGCCTGAAATCGGCGTTTCCGAATGTGCCATTTATTCTATTGCTACGAGTATTCGCTGGTTTTGCCAGATAAGAATCGGAAGAATTTTGAGCATTAGTAATTATTTCCACATTATCTATGGAATATGGCCCGTCATCAGCAATTCTAGCCATGCAATATCTGTCAACGCCACGGCCTCGCTGATCCCATTTGCCAGACAATTCCCACACTCCCCACCACTCTGCAAATGTCATTTCCCATTTGATCCATCTATTGCGCGCACTTCTTCTTTGGTGCATGAACTTCATTAGAGGAGCATCGCGCTCGCTAGAAGTTCCCCATTTATCTGTATGAGCATTAAATTGCTCAACAGTCATCCCCCAAGATTCCTGTTTATTTTTTTCCGTTTTCTCGTTTGCGCTTTTTTTTGCTTCAAGCTTTAGAGGTATTTTGAGGAGAGATTTAATAGCCTGACCGCCCTCATCTGGGAGGATATTTTCGCGTCTAAGAATCTGTCTCACACGCTCTCTTGTTACTCCAAAATGCTTTCCAACTTCATCAAGCGTTGCGCCGGATTTATACATTTTTTCTGCTTCTGGAATATTCACGGCACTTCTGTATTCGCTCGATCTGCGACGACCCTGTAATTTTCCGGCTGCTCTAACTATTAGATAAGCATAACTAAATGAACATTTAGTTACCCCAGAGATTTCTAAAAAACTCTTGCCAGATTCATAAAGAGCAATTACTTCGTTTTTATCAACCTTGCCTGTTCCTTTGGGCCTACCTATTTTTGTGCTTATCGGAGGAATAAGTTTCCTGCGACAATATCTGTCTTTATGCTCAAACCTAGAAAGCCGATTCGCAACCGTTCTAAGACTTGGCATCATTTGAGTATCTGATAAACACGCTGTCTGCTGATCCTCATGCGCCTAGCAACCTCAATAGCCGTTAGGCCAGAATCCAATAACCGCTTGACTTCTTCGCGGCGTTTACGATATTTTTCAAGTAGCTTTTTGTAGTCCATGTATCTTTATACACCTATCGGAAACCCCTTGTCAAATATATTTGCATCCAACACCAAAAAAGACTTGACAACCCCTTTGCATTGAGCGCATTATCTGTTTGTCCGCATTCGTGCGGCAACGAAGCACCGGGCCGACTACTTACACCAAAGCAAAGCGGCGAGCCTCTACGGACAAGCAACCGGGAACGAATCAGCGGCCACTAATAGCCGCCCAACTTTAGGTGACGTAGTTGAATTCCCCCGCGCCATCGCGGCGTTGAACTCGCAGGAAGCAGGGGCTGCGCGAAGGCTGGTTTTCGTAATTGCGGCATGAGAACGCCTGGAGCTAATAGCCAGCGGAACGGCGTGACGGCAACCAGAGGTTGCACAGATTCATAAGGAGGCGTTTCAGTGGTGGTGCGGCGTGGAAAGCAGACACGCTAAAAGATCGGTGAAATTCCGATTGGGGCTTTAAGAGGGATGCAATGGCGAATGAGCGCCAAACCCGAACCCGAACGTAAGGAGTGCAATTCTGACCGAGTAGAAACGGAAGCGGCTGTTGGGCTGGATTTCTCGGGATTGCCCAACGATAGCGACTCAAGATGCGATGCCGCGTAAGCACACAAAAGCCGGGGCAGCGTCCGGCCACCACCACTGAAACGCTTTGAGATTCCAGACAGGCCGCATCGCGGGAGATTCGCAACGCAAAGGAATGACATGAAGTTATCTAAAAATCAGTACGAGCAGCTAATGTCAGACGCCGCAGACAAACTTGCTGAATTGCAGACGATAAAACAAGAACTGATCGAGGCGCTTGAGGCTATCGACAATCTAATTAGCAATTATCCCGATTCAACCGGGGAAGAATGCGCGCAAATTGCCCGCGCTGCCATTAAAAGGGCATCGCCATGAGACCTCTCACCCAGATCGAAGCGACGCGATGCCAGCATTGCCGCTACAGCAACGGCGGCGTATGGACGGTCTGCCCAATCTGCAAGGAACCGTTGGCCTGGTGGCTGCTCCCTAACTTCGAAAGGAAAAAAGATGATTGCTCTAGCTGTGATTCTTTTAGTGCTATGCCTGCTTTTCTTGATGGTACTTCTGCTCCGGCAGAATCCTCCTAAAGAGCAGCAATCGAAACCAACCGAGTCAAAGGAGAATGAAATTGGAAAATAAATTGTCATTGAAATTGATTGTCGGCGGTATCGTGTCGGTCTGCTTGATTATCCTATTTTTCACCAGCTATTACTCCATCGCGCAGTATGAGCGCGGCGTTCTGACGCGGTTTGGAAAGGTGGTCGAGGTATCTGAACCTGGTCTGCATTTCAAAATCCCGTTTATGTACTCGGTTGAAAAATACCGCACCGACATTCTCAGCCTAACGACGCCGAAAGAATTGAACAAAGGTATTGGCGTCAGCACGTACACCGTGGACAACCAAGAAGTGCATGTCGTGTTTACGGTGCAATACCGCATTCGCCCCGACAAGGTTGCGTTCATTTACGAGAATGTGCAGGACTTGGAAGCGCGACTCTTCCAAATTACTGAAGACCGTCTCAAGGCCGAAATGGGCAAGGTGAACACGAGCCACGTTGCTGAAAAGCGCGGAAGCATTCGGGATGGTATCAAAAAGGTTTTGCAGGAAGCCACCGCCACTCTCGGTATCGAAGTTGCCGACTTCCAATTAAACAACATCGAATATGACCCGACCTTCGCCGGAGCCGTCAAGCAGGCTGCCGCTGCCCGCGCTACCGTGGAAACACGAGAGCAGGAACGTCAGCAGGCTATTAAGGTTGCCGAAAAAGCAAAGATTGTCGCTGAGGGTGAGGCCAACGCAGTGAGAATGAAAGCTGATGGAGAAGCTTACCGCGTTAAGACAGAGGCGACGGCATGGGCCTACCAACTTAAGGTGAAAGCGGAAGCCGTAGCCAATCAAGGTCCAGTCGTTCTCGAACTAAAGCGCATCGAAGTGGAACAGTCAAAAGCCGACAAGTGGGACGGCGCGTTGCCACAACAACTATTGAGCGGCATAACGCCGTTCATGCAATTCAGTGCGCCATCTGGGAAATAACGTTGGCCTGGTGGCTTCGGCCCGTTTCAAAACTGAAGGAGAAAACAGCGTGATCTCATTTCAAAACGACGGGTTGATTGATCCGCGTTGCATTTCGACCATCGGCGTGTCGGTCAAGGAATCGGAGAATCCAATCGGCTTTTTCGGGACCGGACTCAAATATGCCATTGCCATTATCTTGCGCAAAGGCGGCACATTCACGGTCTGGCGCGGCCTAGAGGCTTTTAAATTCGATTCCGTGCAGGTTGGAATCCGCGGACAGCCCGCGAATATCGTCAGGATGAATGGCGCCGAGCTTGGTTTCACGACGCACCTTGGCGAGCATTGGGAAGCGTGGCAAGCCTTCCGCGAAATGTGGTGCAACACGAAAGACGAAGGCGGCGAAACCATCATCGGCGAGATTGAGCCCGCGCCGGATAAAACGACCATCCACGTCTCGCTGCCTGAATTCGAGGATTGCTTCAACAATCGCCACAAGTACATTCTGGAAACCGAGCCAGAATTCGCCGGGCCTATCGCGTCATTTCATCTCGGCCCGAGCAACGGGATTTTCTACCGTTCAATTTTGGTCTCCTGCCGCCACGACAAGCCGTTCCTGTTCACGCCTAACATTTTGGAGCGGACAGTACTCACCGAAGATCGGACTATCAAGGACCAATACGAGGCAACCCGCACCATCGCTAAAGCCGTCCTGCAATGCGACGATGAATTGTTTCTCGACCAATTCATTTGCGCTTCGAAGGATTTCGCAGAGCATGAATTCGACTTGGACTGGCCTGGCGTCAAGCCGAGCACAGCATTCCTGGCCGTCGTAGGCCGGGCATGCCTGGATACGTCGCGCCCGCTAAATCATACGGCAATGTCGGTCTTTGTCCGCGAATCCGAACCGCCGCCCGCCAAGGAAGCGGACTTGCTACCGCATGAAATGGATTCTCTTAAAAGTGCAATCGAATTCTGCGCCCGACTGCGCTATCCGGTGGACGAGTTCCCGATCCACATTGTCGAGTCGCTGGGCGAAGGGATACTCGGCCAGGCCGACAGAAAGACCCGCTCGATCATGATTGCCCGGCGCGCGATTCAGATGGGCGACATGACCTTAGCCAGCACGCTGATCGAGGAGTGGGTGCACATCAAGCACGGCGTCAACGATTGCTCGCGCGAAATGCAGAACTGGCTTTTCGAGCAACTCACGACCATTGGCGCGGCCTATCTTTTCGCCTGCAACGCAGAAAAGGAAACAGCGTGAGCTATCTGCGGGACAAATGGATTGAGGACCATCAGAAAGCGATTGATGAAAGGGCTGAGGAGTTAATCCTTGAGCGCCTTCAAGATCCTTTTGCGTTCGCCGACATGATGACCGGGATCGAGCACGTCGATTCGATTTACCCGCACCTGCAGCGGATGCTCAGAAGCATTGACCGGGCCTGTAAGGGTGACAAGATTTCAATAGACGCCGTGCTCGGGGCTTGCTCTGACATTCAAGGTCGGATTATGCAAGAGACCGAAGTGTGGCGGGATGAGTGCCAATTACAAGCAGAAAAGGAGCTTTCGCAATGAATGCAGTTGTTGAACGTGACGATGGATTTCAGCAGCAGCTACAGGATGAAAAACTCGCTGAGGAACTGGCCTTACTCAAGGAAGTAGAGCGGGCCGGGTTGCCGGATACAGCGGAACGATTGGCATCCCATCTTGGAATATTAACGGATTTTTTGAAAAGGGCTGACTAATGGCACAAGCAATGTGGACGGCTGAAGGTGGCGGGAAAGACTTTGAACAAGCTCCGATTGGGAATCATATTGCCAGATGTTATCTGGTTGTTGATCTTGGAACACAGAAGGGAGAGTACCAAGGAAAGCCCACGAGTGCCCGTAAAGTCTCTATCCGCTTCGAGTTGTGCAATGAGCTTATGACCGAGGGGGAAATGGCTGGAAAGCCCTTCAGCGTCGGGAAAATTTACACCGCGTCTTTGGGCGAGAAGGCCAATCTTCGCAAAGACCTTGAATCGTGGCGTGGCCGCTCTTTCACTGAAGCTGAGTTACAAGGTTTCAGCGGGAAGAACATCCTTGGGAAGCCTTGCATGATAAATGTCGGACGCACAGAAAAAGGCAAGGGAAAGATTATGAGCGTTGCGGCCATGCCTAAAGGTATGGAAGCTCCCGCGATGGTGAACAAAGCAGTCTGGTTCCATCTTGACGAGTTTGATGCACAAGTATTTGAGGCCCTATCAAAGTGGACTAAGGGCGAGATTATCAAGTCTCCCGAATACGTCGCCATGTTTAAAGGCGCACCGCCAGAACATGAATCCGATGGGGACGAAGGCCTTATGCGTCCTGCTGATGTTTTTGAAGATGACATCTCATTCTAGGAGTTTCCATGATTATCACCTTTGATTGCGAAACTGTCGGCAGCGAAGACCCCGCCGTGATTTCAGAAATCGCGGCGGGAATTACGCCTCCTGGGAATATCAGCAAAGTTGAAACGATAGCTGCATGGGAGGCGGAGAAGAAGCCTGCGCTAGTCGAAGAAGCAATTAAGAAGACCTCCTTCGATGGCGGACTTGGTCGGATTATTTGTATAGGGTGGGCTGTTGATGATGGTGATCCGGTTTGTACGGTTAGAGAGGAACCTTCGATGATTATGAGTTTCTTCGATGCCATAAAAGAGGCCGTCAAGCTTCATTATCACGGCGGCAATACAAAAGAAACCCCGATATTCGTCGGCCACAACATAACCGGATTTGATCTGCGGTTTCTTTGGCAACGCGCCGTCGTCAACAAGATAAAGCCGCCATCAGCCATCCCGTTCAATGTGAAGCCGTGGGAGAAATCCATAGCTGACACGATGCTGATGTGGAACCCGGAGAGGGAGAGGCGGACAAGCTTAGACAAGCTCTGTCGCATCCTTGGCGTTGATTCGCCCAAGTCGGAACTGGACGGATCAAAAGTTTGGGAATACTACAAAGCCGGACGCATCCAAGAAATTTCCAAGTATTGCAAAAGCGATGTCATTGCTACCCGCGAATGTTATCGGCGCATGGAGTTTCTGTGACAAGGCATCGCATAGCGAACCATCCGAACCCGGTACAGCGGCGCGCGCAATGGCGGGCAGCGAAGAATCGACAACGAAAAGGAGGGGCATGAAAACTTTAGGCAAGTTTCACTGTTGGCTTGTCAGGCTCGGCGGCGGCAAGCACAAAGAGAAGCGCGTGCGTGGCGATGCGAGGGATACTGCACACGCCTATGGTTACAGCTTCGTATGCCAGCGTTGTGAGGCAGTGCGTATGCCGGTCGTGAAGCGAGTTGGGAAAGCGGAGGAGGTAAAGCAGCCATGAAGCGTGAACAAATGTCTGCAATTCTTGGCGACACAATATCGCCTGATGATCTTGACAATTTACGGCACATGGTCGGTGCGCTCTCACATATTCCTAAAAGTCAGTGGGGATTCAGAAATCACTTCGCGCCAAGCCAAGCAGACTTGCCAAGCATGGAACGATTGGAGATCGCTGGTCTGGCACAGAAAGGGCGCCCCTACGAAGAAACGCACTATTACCACGCGACCGAAGCCGGGTGTGTGGCGGCAGGACTGAACAAGCGACAAACCGAAAAGGCATTGAATCCATGAACCACATCGCCCTCGCCCGCAACTACCACCAGCCCGAGCCCATCCTGCGCATGCGCGATCTGGTTATCGGCTCGCTCTGCACAGTCGAAGGGGTGAAGTCTCTGTGCGAAGTCCGCGCCTTCAGTTCACGCGATGGGCACGACATGGTGAGCGTGAAATGCCTTACTCCAGAAACGGTTGACGGCATTGCGCATATCGGCGGCGTGTATGCCCTGGAGAAGGTCAAGCGCGTTCCGGATCCTGGGCCGGAGGCGGCCTAATGCTTCGCAAACTGGCGCGGGCGTTTGGCTGGCTGGTGATTGCCGTCGCCATCGGTCTCGTGCTCGGCCTGCTTGAGCTTTTCGCATTGATCGCTGCCGATTCGGATTACCACCAACGTCAGGAAAGGATACGCCATGACCTCAGAAACCATTCTCTGCCTGCGAAGCCCTCAAGTAGTGTTCCCCAATCCACAAGCCTTCAACTGGCGGTCTTTTGCCGTAGTGATGATGGCCGTTATATCCATCGCGCTAGGCGCAGTCCTGGCGAGAGTTGTTTGGTATTACCACGCCGAGCTAAACACCGAGCGCCTGTTGAACTTCGCATTGACTGAGAAAACGACCGGGCCGATGGTGCGGCTTGTGGGGGATGGATATGCCTGCCAGACGGCAGTAATTCCAGAGGAATTGGAACAGGCGGTCGGCGCATGGTGCGAACAGGGTGGAACCATTCTCCTGGAAGCGAAGCGAATACTTGCTGAAAGAAAAAAATGAATGATCCAATCCTGATCCTGAACGAATCAATGTTTATATGGCCTGCGAGTTTTGCGGGTATTGAGCGGGTAAATATGCAACATCTTAACTAAGGAGATTTCATGGATTACAGAAATGCTGCGGTAAACAAAAGTCTTGGGGCTGCTGCCCGGAGTGACGCGCCGAGTGATTGCGGAGAGCAATGTAAGGCAGAACGGATGCCCGTTGCCGCAGAGCTGGTAAGTCGCGCCGAAGCTGTCGCCAATAGAGCGCAAGCTCTTTCAGATCGCGTCATTGGGAAACTGAACCCGATCATGGCGAACGACTTCCCCACACCAGCTTGCGAGGCCACCAAAGACCCGCAATGGCCCCCGCTGTTCGAGGGCTTGCGGAACTGTCTCCAATCAATTGATGCGTCGCTTGACAGCATCCGACACGCTTTAGATCGCACGGAGTTGTGATTTAACCGCGCTCCCCTACCCGGATAACTCACCAGCCAAATGACCATAACCGTTGACCCTCTCTGGATTCTCATTGGGCTCGGCGTGTTTCTATTCATCGGCTGGTTCCTGCGCGGCCTACGCGAGCGGCAGAGGCGGGAGAACAGGCTACCTGAGCCAGAACCAGGAATGACCATGCTTGAACGGCTGGAAGATGTGCAGAGGCGGCGAGTGCCGAACAGTGAGAGCGGGAAATAAGGAGTGTGGACAGTGAGAAAGTTTTACATTTTTGATTTGGATGGCACGCTGGCTTTGATAGATCACCGTCGCCATATGCTGAATGACAAGGAAGATTCACAACGTTGGAGACGCTTCTATGCTGCCTGCGACAAGGATGCACCGAATCAGCCCGTAATTGATCTAATGCACACGCTTGCGCTTACGCATGATATTCGCATTTGGTCTGGTCGCAGCGATGAGGTTCTTGAAAAGACCATTGCTTGGCTTACAGAAAATACGCACATTATCACCGCAGACGCGAGAGCAATTCTGACAATGCGCGTGGCTGGCGACTATACGCCAGACGACAAACTAAAAAAAGAATGGCTAGACGCACTGAACGCCGAAGAACGCGCGGCTCTATGTGGTTGTTTTGACGACCGAGATCGAATCGTTCAGATGTACCGAGACAACGGAATCGCCTGCTTCCAAGTTGCAAACGGCGATTTTTAACCGCGCTTACCTGTTCGGATAACTCGGCGATCAAATGAACAATTTATCATGACTGAAGCGCGAAGGGATGCGGAGGATAGGGCGATGGATGATCTTTCTGATAGAAGCAAATCACAACTAAAGCGGATAGCCTCACAACTTGGCGTTTCGTTGCCTTTGGCCGACAGGATTGCCGACCACATAAAACAGACGGCCCCTCATGTAAAAGAGCGGGCTACATCCAAGTTATTAATCGAATCTGCCGAGCGCATCGCCGCCCTCGAAGCCGAGAAGGCCACGTTTCAGAAATACTACGACGAAGCTGTTAAAGCCCGTACTGCGCTTATGAACGAAAATTCCGAGTTTGTAACCAGAATAGATCGGGCAAGCATGAAGCTCGTCGAGCAACGAGAGCATATTGCTGAGCTTGTGGAGCGGGTGAAGCAATTGCGAGAAGCGCTGACTGCTTGCGTGAATGAATTGAATTATCTAGCTAATCCAGAATGCGAAGGCATTGATGGCGTGTTGTCATTTTCCCTAGAGCCCGCTCGAGCAGCCCTCGCCAAAGGAAGACAGCATGAACCTACTTGATCCAAAGGTTGACGATGCAATCCGTGCGGCCCTAAAGCGCGCTGATAAGTTGGGGGCGCTGAAAACGGTTGCCGCCGTTGTCGGGATTGCTGGCGGCGAGACAGAACTGCGGAAGATTATGAACGGCCCCGGGGAACTTCACATCATGGATCGTGGGATGCTCGCGATGCACTTATTGGGTGATCAGCCATGACCACACCTTACACGCCGGTCGAGGGGCAATGCTGCTTTGAATGGCAACCGATTGAAACCGCGCCGAAGGATGGAACTGAAATCCTTACTTGCGACAATGGGTGCGGCTATAGCGTGCGTTATTGGGGCGAAGGCGAAGATGAGGGGATGGCTTGGCTGCCGCGTATTCGTGGAGTATTCCCTACCCATTGGATGCCATTACCGGAGGCGCCTACCGCACAACCAGAGGAGCGCAAGCATGACTGACGCGAGCAAGACTTTATATTGTGTAACGGGAGCGGTTTGTAGGAGTGGCTGCTTGCCTACTCAGCGAGAATGTGAAGGAATATCTGAGTCAAACTACGTTGAGTTAAAGCGCGAACTCTCTGCCCTTCAGACTGAGAACGTCAAGCTGAAAGAGGATATTGCTAAATCACTATGCAGCGCTCTAGTTCAATGTCCCGCTTGCGGAGAATGGCAGGAGGTTAATTATCAGCATGAAGCCTGGGCCGAAATAAAGTACCTCAAGGGGGAGCTTGCCAGGCTGAAAGAGGAGTATGAGCATAAGTCTGCAATGGCACAAGTCTGCCTTGATCTTCACGATGCGCTTGGAGTTAGGTGGGGAGACAACCCTTATTCAAGAATTGCCGAACTCACCGCCGCCGCCCTTCAATCCGAGAACGTCAAGCTGAAAGAGGAACTACAAGCAACCATCAATGCCAAGATGGTTGAATTTTCTACAGAGGCGTTCAAGATCGCTAATGAAACCATAGGGCGGCTGCGGGAGGAGTGCGAGGCACTGAGGAAGGATGACATTGAGCGCGCAGAAGATATGCAGTCTCTTTACAGCGATTTTAGCGACCATGAAAGTCGTTTAATGCACGTCTATGAGAAACAAATGGCTGCGCTTGTTACACCATCAATGAAATTTCCAGAATGGCTTGCAGCCATCGACGCCGCCCTCGCCGCAAAGGAGCCGAAATGAATGAGAAGCCCCAAGTTGGCGCGTCCAGCTCGGACGTGGGGTTAGGCTTTTCGGAGGAGATAATTTTGGAAAAAAATAAAGTTTCAACATGGATGGGCAAACCAATAGACGATTTGAGCAGGGAAGAATTGATCGAAGTAGTAAATTACTGTGGCAATGAAATTCAACGCTTAACAAAAGATCGCAATAGGTGGATGAAAGCAGGCGATTCAATAAAATATTTAATGGATGATGCCTAACGCGAAATAGACCCCCTATGTAGGGGCATCCGCTAGAGGCAAGGCGATTAGTACTGGAATTGCTAACCAGTATCTTACGGTCGGAGACGCGCCTCGCGGAAGCGGGGATGACAACTTCTCTAATTTATCTCCCCGGCAGCCAAAAAACAAACGTGGTCGCAGGGTCGGGGGCGCCGTAGATGGGTTGGCCGGCGGCGTCGAGCGGCTGACGGGCGCAGACGTTGATCCACAGGTTGCCATTGGCATCCGGCGCTCCGCAGCGGCGATAGGCCAGCGGCTCCAAGGCGGAAAAATCGGAATCGCTCACGTCCGGTGCTACAAAATGAAAGGCCGGGAAGCGGTTATCGAATGGGCTGCTACGCGAGCCAGGACGAATTTCGCCAGGGGTTCCGGTAACGTCCACCTCGAACGCGCCGCTGGCCTCGTAAAGCTCGATGGTGAAACGCTGATTGATACCGATGAGCGCCTGTGCGCCGATGCCATATCCGGCGGTCTCGCCCCAACGGATTTGCTCGATCGGTCGGCCTGACTGGTTGGCGGGACCCCAGGTAACCGTGCGCAGGGATATTCCGGGCGCGGGGTTCACAACCTGAACCGGCGCAGGGGGATGGAAGGCGGCGGGGCCGGGCGCTGGCACACCAGCATTAGCTGCATTGATACTGGCCAGATCGAAACCGGGTGCGCCGGGATGCGCGGCCGGGTTCACGGGAGGCTTCCAGCCCAGCTCGGCCATCGCGGTCTCCAACTGTGCCAGTTCTTTTGTGGTGTTGCCGCCGAAGAGCGCCAGCGCGACGGAGCCATACACAATAATGCTGGCGCTGGACCATTGCTTGCGGTCAGTGCCAAAATTCTTCAGGATGAGGGCGGTTTGTTCTGAGGGGGTCAAGGCGGTTCTCCTTCGTGGATAAAGGCAAGACAGGTATTTGCGATCAGGGTGTTTTCGTCGGCTCGGCTGGCTTCGACCCGAAGAAACTCTGAAGCTTGTTCAGAAAGTTGGCCTCCAGTTTCTTGACTTGAAGCGCTGGCGGGATCGGCTTTGGTTTCTGCTTCGGCGCTACCACTACCGCTCCCACATCCCGCAACGGCTCCAGGGTCGCGCAACCGACCAGACTTCCTGGCAGCAGCAAGATCAGACTTGATACTAGCAATGTTCGTAGCATAGGTTCGCTCCAGTTGCAAAGCATGTTCTAGGTCGGCTCTTTCCTTTTCCGCGTTCGCGGCGATGATGCTTTCGAGCTTGGCTTTGGCTTCGGCTTTCTGCTGGTCAATAGCGGCCTGCCATTTCGTGCGCTCTGCGGTAACAGCCGCATCCACGAGGCCATCGACATAATTGGAGTGTGCATAAGCTAATCCTCCTATGAGCAAAGCGATAGCGATGGCGATCAGGACGTTTTTATTGAGGAGGAGCGACCAGGGCATCAGAAATTTCCCCCACTCCAAGTTGTATATGGAAGTTGTGGATATGGATATTGGGGGTTTTGATGCCAAGGGTTTTGATACCAAGGACTGTGTTGCGGATAACCAAAATATCCAGGAGGGCAATGTCCTCCAAGACCGGGATTACTCTGAATTACAACAACCGTCTTTGATGCCTGCAATTCCTTGACCAGCTTTTCCAATTCGGCAATACGCGCTTCAAGTTGTTTGTTCTTCACGTCGCCCTCTCAAAAAGTTCTTTCTCAGCCTTGCGCCTGGCGGTCAGTCCATTCAAGACTTCGAGTTTGCCGGTGGTCTTGTTCGTCTGCTTGTTCCACTTTCCGAACTCTCCCGCCGCCAAATCCATGTCAAGATTGTTGACGTGCTTGAGCAAGGTTGACGTTTTGAAGTTGGTACAGCCAAGGTTAAATACAAAACTGGCGAGTGCGTCGTATTCTGGCTGGATGAGGGGCACAGTCACATTCTCGTCTATGCAGGCTTCGACCAAAGCGATGTCTTGCAGGAAAACAGCGTCAGCGTGCTCCTGCGTCCAGACGGTACCCTCGCTAACGTCCTTGCCTGTATGGCCCCAACCAATTGTAAGTTTGTCGTTCGGCGTCGGCAAGTAGGCCGTAAGCACACATTTTTCATAGGCTTTTATCAGCGCAATACCGCGTTCACCAATGTTCATTTCCCTCCCCTACAGAATCCCCATAGCAGCCAAATACAGTGACTGGAATACAGCCTTACGCATCGCCAGCAGGGTTTACGTCTGAGTACCATCTTTTTTGATCTGACAGTATTCGGGCAGACCTTCTCGCTTCCATATCGGGAAACCAGAAACAAGATGAGTAAGTATCCCGGCACTGAAAATAAGTTGGACTACTTCCATCATCCATCTTGGCTCTGGAAAAAATTGCCTGAACACGACGGAAGAAAGAAGTGACGAAAAAAGCAGACCGAACCAGAGCGTGTATTGAAACCGGATAACCCGCTTCGTGGTCTTTGCGCTCATTTTATTCATCCGACATACACAAATACCAATACCTGTTGCGCAGACCAACATATTCAGCAATGCGAGCAATTCATTCCCCACGCTTGGCTCCGAGGATTTTTAACAACCAATCTTTCATGGATATGAAACTCTCTTTTAGATCGGCAATGCTTTTAGCAGAACCGATAATTGCGGCCACAATGAGAAGCGAAAGTCCCCACGGAATCGAGGAAAACGCATCATGCACGATATTAGCTATAGCCACGCTGAATATAACAGCCGTTAAGATGCGGATTAAAAAAAACCAAACCGAGTTCCACCAAGTCCATTTCTTCTCGGGCGGAATTTCAAGACCAGACAATGCCCAACTGGCGGCAACACCGGACGATAGGACAATAGCAACATACGGAGTGACAAGTTTCGCAATCTCTGGGCCGCTGAACCACAACAGAATAGACAGGATGAGCGCGAAAATGTCAGGCGGACTTGTTTGCATTTTTGTATCCCCACAGTCCCCATGAAGCTAGGTAGATTAAATAAAACGTCAATCGCCATCCTTGGAACGAAAAACCGAACTTCCAATCGCACATATGAATATCGCGTGGCAGAGCGAAAATATCAGAAATTAAGAGCCTGCATCCTGTCGTGGTGAAACCTTCTATCATCCCCATTACCGATGCAATTATTACTATGCTTCCCCAATAAGACTTCCTGTCTTTCCAAACAAGGACTGCGATGACAGAAAACAGGATGAGTTCCAATATTCCACCAAGCATATAAAATATCGCTTGCGGGGAGAATGAAGAAGCGTCCCACATCCCGCCAAAAATGCTGAAGTTCCGCAGGAATACTCCAAGCAAAAGAACGACAGCTATTGCCCTCACTTCCGCTCTTCGCCGGGTCCATCTTTGGTTTGCACTCCTTTGCGTTCTTCACCTGGCCCATCCTTGTTAAGAATTGCGCTGATCTTGTCCCTGAAGCCGTAGCCCATACAAACGCCAGAGATAATCCCTACAACTAACAATATGAATCCGGTCATGGTTTCTCCTAAAGTTGTCCGCGTGCGCGTAAAATTGCTTGGAGTTGTTGCCGCTGAATATCCGCAGGCGTCTGCGTTGACAATCGAATGTCTGCAGTGCGCGGCGGTTGTTGCTGCGGTTGTTGCTGTTGCTGTTGTGGTGCGCCCTGAACCTGATTGATGTAGCGATTCATCATTTCAGGATTAGATACCATGCCCTGTGTCATTCTGGGCGCTTGCAGTTGTTCGTTTGCGGCCATCATGTCCCAATAGGCGTCGGGGGGTTGGTCTTGCTGGTTTTGAGCAAGAAAAGCAGCAAGTTGGTTCGGCCAATCTTCGTTCATTTTCACACCTCGTACCAGCCTGCGATAATCAAAGAATCTGCGGTAGCCGCTTGGCTAGGCACGTAAACACGGCTGTTCGTAATATCAAACACGCAATTCCCAACTGAAATAAAATTTGTTGCATCGGTCATACTCCCGTCGCCGCCGAAGCTCGCGGCAGCAGCGGCAATCGGAAGGGCGATATAACTTGTTCCGGCAACGGTTGCTACCGTTGTTCCTGGAATCACTTTGACCTGAAAATGACACACGTTCCCAACCTGACACTTGCGGCCCGTAACTGTGGGCGAACCTACATCCGTCCAGCCTGTGCGGGAGGGAGTAAAGGCTGACCATACGGTTATATTCGTTCCCAAGACCGCACCGCTTGAGGTTACCGCCCCGGCGTTCCATGTTCCGGTAGTAACTGTCCCAACCGTGACAATCGTGTTCTGTCCCGCATAGGACGTTGAAACATCTAGCGTAGGGTTACCGGATACCCCATCCCCATTCGTAACGGTTAGACGGTTTGTAGTGCCGGTAATCGTGCGAGTTGCTGAGGTGCCGTATGCGGTAATGGCGTACAAGCCCGCTGTTGGCGTGTTGACTAAGGCAGTAACGTTTGCGGATAGGGAAGGGTTTGCCGGGACGCCGGTAAGGTCTGAATACGGTATCCCGCTGACAGCCGTGAACGGTGAAGTGCCGTTACCCTTCAGGTATCCAGAGAGAGAGACTGCGCCTGTTCCGCCAAGAGATACAGGTCTTACAATATTGTCTTGCACAACAACCGGCGAGGATCCGGTATTGATAAGCTTCCAAAAGCGATAAAGCCAATCATCGAATCTTGGATCACTGACCTTCAGGGGCCGCTCAAGATTAGCCATGCGTGTATACTTCCGTCATGGAATCTTGGGTATTGGGAGTTTTGTTCGGTCCGCTATTCGCGCTGCTGTTGTTCGGCGTACTTGGTCTAGGCGTAAGACTCGCCATCGCTCGATACATGCCGGATTGCTGGCTCAAGAAACAACTATTGGCCGAACGCATTAAGACCCGCTACAGTGCCGCCAACGGGCGCATATTGGAGGAGAGCGTTAACCGTGCGCGTCGGAAGGCCAAGCTGGTAAAGTGACTGAGCAAGCTGATTCTGAGTTCGTCCTGACAGCAAGAGTTTGCGCACTAGTGGCGGAACGATAAACGGTGCCGCCGCACCAGCAACCGCGCCAACAGGCCCGCCAATTACCGCACCACCACCACCACCCATCAAGGCCATCGCAGAATTAAGTTTGCTGACTCCAGGCCCGGCGATCTGCGCTGCTGGCTGTGTTGCCCTTGGGAAGTTATTGGCAAAGTTCCCGATAGTCGCAAGTTCGCCAGTCATCGGCTTTCCAGCCTGCACTCTCTGCGCAAGTTTGCGGGGATTGATCGAACCACCACCTTCGACAATGGCATCCTCTACGGTATGAGCTTTTGCCATGACCTGACGAGCTTCGCGGAAGCCTTGCAAAACTTGTGCGCCGTTTTGACCTGAAGCGGACAGCGTGCGCTCAATCTGATCTTCAATCGCCTTGGCGGCACCTTTCTTTGCGAAACCGAGACCGTTATCGCCAGATCGAAAAGCTGCGTTCGCCTCATCTCTCAAGAGTTGGCTTGCCTTCAGTGCATCGCCAGCATCGAACGATGCAGTTTTCAGTGCACCGATTGAATCCTGAATATCGCCTTTGAATGCGCCGGGGAAGGACTTGGCCGCGCCTTGATGTTTGGATACCAGCGCATCGAGCGCATCGGCGTAAATCTTGTCTGTCGGGATTTGCCCAAGTTGTGCAACTGGCTCATATCCTGTCTTGTAGGCTTGGTTTCTGACTTGTTGCATAGCCGTAGAAGTTAGAGCTTCGTCTGGTGCAAGCCCTACCGCTTGCCGTGCCATGTTGTCGATTAGCGGCGCATTGAGATTTGAAAACTCTTGAGCGGTAGCAATCTTCCCGCCAATGCCTTCCAATGTGGTATTTTTGAACGATGGATTAACACTGCTTGGCGGGACTTTCAGCCCGGCATCAAGCGCATCAGATAAGGTCTTGTCTATCGGCGCCCGCTGCGACTTCAGCAACTCGAAGTCTTTCACCTTCTTTGCGATCCAGTCCCCGGATTTGTTCGCTATGACCTGTCCAGCCGCTCCAGTGGCAGCGCCGATACCTGCATTAATGAGCTTACCCTTTGCGACATTCGCAAAGCCTTGGTCACCGCTTACTGGCTCCAGCGCTCCTATCCCTGCACCAACCGCAGCCGCCCCGCGCACGCTGTTACCAACCATCCCGAACGGGATAGCGGTTAGCGCAGCATTACCGATGAACGAACCCACCGGCGCCTCGCTTGACAGGATTTTGTTATTGGCGATGTTTTGCTCATTGCCCTGTCCAACCAACTGCTTTGCCCCCTCCCACACATTTGATAGCGCAGTTCCAGCGCCGGCAAGGTTACGGATGAATGGGGAAGCGTTCTGAATCTCTGCTTTCAGGAAGTCGGGGAATGCGTCCGCGCCGATCTTTGTTGGCTGTGTTTGCTCGTCAAGCAGGCGGTAGCCTTGTTGCGGCTGATCCTGACCATCATCAAGAAGTTGATATGGCATTACTGCTTGACCCATTGAGTTCCGTCTGATTTGTAAATGCCGTCAGGCCCCTGCATACGCTTACCCGCAAAGAGTTTCGGGTTCGGCAAGGATGCGAATGTCGGGCCAGTTGGTTTTCCTAGTACGTTGTCTGCTTGCCGAGCCTGTAAACCGCCCGCCTGCGTTCCTGGGTTGTATTTCAGGTTATACGATTGCGAAAGCCGATTCTTTGCCTGATCCGCAAAATCGACAATCTTCTGTAAGCTTTCCTTGTATTGGTCATAGCTTTGCGCTTGGCTTAGTGCGGCCAAGTTCGCTTCCAAACGCTTGCCCTCTGCGTCTGACACGTTACCCAAGGCGCCGCCCGTCTTGGAAGCGTTGCGCATGGCCTGCAACACGCCGAACCCAACTTGCGACTTGAGGGTTTCGAGCTTGGCTTTAGTGTCTGCCGCATCACTTCCAGGCATGGTTAAGGTTCCGCCAACAACAGGAACTATACTCATTGCGCCAGTAATTTTAGACAATCCGGGGGACTTCATTATTTCATTGGCAGAAGTCGCCAAACGGTCAAGATCGGCCATGCTGCTTTGCAGGGTTGCCGTGTCGGCGTTATAGACGCCTTGTTGCTTGAAGTCAGCAGGCCCGCCGGCAATAGGTTGAAGTCCTGTTCCGTCCTGCTTGTATTCAAACCCTGACGGCGCTTTGTTCATTCCACCAGATCGAGCCTGAGCGCTCGCCGCGATATGTTCCTGAGCGAGAGCGGAACTTGCCTTAGATTGTGCAATATCCTGCATCTGCTGCGCACGTTTCAACTCTCGGTCATTGGCTTTTTCTGAGGCTGCGCGGTCGTAACCTAGAACAATCTTGGTCGTGGAGCCGTCAGGATTGGTCATGTAAGCATTGCCATCCTTGCCGTACTGCGCCTTTCCAACCCCGGCAATTTCAATTCCTCCTCGAGCATAGTCAATCGGTGCAGGTTCGCCAGCCATTGATCCAATTTCCGTGACTTGCCCACCGCCTAACCCTATGACCTTCATCGTCTTGGGTTGTGGCTGTGGCTGCCCCTGATTGGCGAACGGCTGATTAGAGGTCTGCCCTTGACCGCCGAAAAATACTTCCCTGCCGTCAGACGCGCGCATGGAGTTTGTCGCCATGTTCGATGACAACATGCGAGGGTCTGTAGTCGGCGGGGCGGGTTGCGGGTTGAATCCTTGCGGTATCCCACCCTGAAATTGTGACTCGTTAGGGTTAACCGGGTTCACCATCGCGGCGAGCTGATTCCGTTCGGTCGAGTCTCCACCAGACATAGGAATCTGCGAGAGTTGGTCTTGCGTGATCTGACCAGCCGCGAGCATCCGGCGCAGTTCGTTTTGAACGTCTGGATTATTAAAATCGAGGTTCATGATTAACCCATTCCCCCGCCAGTTGGCCTATTTAGCTGCTGATTGCGCAGCCAGTTTGTTTGCTGATTGTTCGCCCGATTAGAGTTCGCGTTGAACCAATCAATCTGATTGCGATTGTTTTGCTGGTTCCAATTGTTCTGATTGTTCGCCGCAACATTAGCGTTTTGCTGGTTTCCAAGATCATAGTTCCACCAGTTATTTTGCGCGGTGTTCGCGTTCTGACCTTGGCCTAGAGAATAGTCGTTACCGGCTCGATACATGCCAAGCCCGAACTGCATTTGATTGTTTTGGGCCGTGTTCGCGTTCTGTTGTCCGCCGAGGCTGAAGTCGTTAGCGTTCCGTGTTGCGGTGTTCGCGTTCTGTGCCTGCCCAAGAGAATATTGGTTAGCAATCCCCTGCGCTTGATTGGCGTTCTGTCCCTGCCCCAAATCGTATTGCTGTGCTTGGCCTTGGAGCGCGGTAAGCCTCCCCATCTGATTGCCATAGTCTTGCTGTGCAAGACCAGTCCCGTACTGCATAAGCGCGGCAAGCGCATTCCCGCTGTTTCTTGAACCAGAATTGGAACGTGCTGTAGCATCCAATCCCTGATTGAGTGCGAACTGATAGCCTGGCGTTCCAGAAAAGCTCCCCGGCTTGGTGAGCATGTCACTGATCTGATTCCCGTAGAGCGGATTCATAGCCATGATTAATCCCTCACCCCGATAGTCGATGTTCCGGTCTGCATTCCATTACCTTGACTGTTGCCGCCTTGCAGAAAGCGCCGCAGATAGTTTTGGATTTCAGACTGCATCCCGGTAGGTTGATTGTTAAACTGCTGCGGGCTGTAGGGGTTAGGCTGTGATTGGTAGTTAGGCTGGACATATTGTTGTGTCTGTTGTGGGGCTTGTCCCTGTCCGTAGAAGTCAGGCATTTGCGATAGGTTGGATTGGTTCTGCGCCTGATTTTGACCGGCAAGCATCTGTTGTGCCCAATTCATTCGCTGCATCGGGTTAATGCTTTGGCTATTGTTTGGATGCCAGCCGTACCCTCCCTGCCCTAAACCACCTGTACTAAACGATTGCCCTCCAGATCCAAGCCCCTGTTGATCGTACATATCCATGTAGGCACGGAGTTGGTTTTGATAGTCTTGTGGGTTCATTTCATGCTCCTATATCCAATTCCATTGCTTTCAACTGAAGCGGATTATTTCCGATGTGTTTTGTTTCAATCGTCCTGCGCTCAAAGGCTCCGCAACGTCTGAGCATTGGGACTTTGTAACTCAGGTTCACGCTCCGATAAGTAGAACTTGTCGCCATGTCATCATCAGACCAGCGCACCATGATTGTGTCCGATACCTTGTCGGCAACGACCGTCAATTCAGCCATCGTCTTTACAGATAGATCGCCACCATCCAACCGAACCGTTCTGGTAAACACGCTGATCGGTATTCCGGCGTCCTGGTATTGCGTAGTCAAAATCTCGTACAAATGACCATCTGATTCGTGCAAGACCATGTAACGGCCGGCGCAGTTGGCGAACTTCGTGAACTTGAAGTAGGTTTCCGTATAGGGATAGGCAAGGATGGTTCCGGTAGCGGGAGTTGTGGGGCTGTTCGCCACTTCAATCGTAAAGACTGTCGGCGATACATAAGCGGCTTGGAAAATCCCGTTGTAATCAGTCTGCGTTGCTCCACTGATCTTGACAGGATCGCCATCGGCCACGGTATGCGCTGTCCCGGTTGTGACAGTTGCCGTAGTACCTGACCGGGTTATCGTTGTAACCGACTTGCTCGATCCGAGAGTGAGGCTTGTCGCCTGTCCCCACATCTGGCTTTTCATGTCATAGACCAGCGTTATATTCGATGTAACGAGAGTCAGGAAATACAGGCCATGACCATTTACCTTGATTCCGAAGGCATGAACCGTTGCCAGATCATCGGCGTTCAAAATACGGTCAATATCAGGCGTTGAAATCTGTTGTTGTTGTGTCCCCTGCATCACATAGACGCAACGACCTTTGGCGCGTGTCTGAGCTATCCAAAACAAATTCCCATCGAGATTAGCCAAGGACCATCCTTGAGCGCAACCCACTTGGGTAATCCCGTTTTCCATCTTCGCCCACGGAGAGCCGGGAGGCGGTAATTTCGCATCATAGAATGGTTCAGTTGACCACTCTTTGAATGCAACAATGAAGGTAAGAGACTGCGCCAGAACAACTCCGGCGCCAGGCGCGCTATCCGCGGTCAGGTAATCAAGAGCAGTCCAGCTCGCCGGGTTATCCTCGTCAGAGTCATAGATAACCCCATTCACATCCATTACACCAAAGCGACCGTTCAGGTACACGATGCCTGGTACAGTGTTTCTTCCGCCTGTTGCTGTGATCGTACCCGTCGCCGGGGTTGTAACAGCCCCGCCGATGGCGAAAGTGAAAGATGCGCCAATTACCGCTCCCTGCGCATTGGAGATAATAGTTCCGGTCCCAGGCGTTGCCGGCGATTCGGCAGAAAGCGGAATCGGGTAAGTGAAGGTTGTCGTTCCTGTTACGGAAATGTTAAATGCCCCGTTGTATCCAGTCGGGGTAGCCCCATCAATTTGAAGTCCTTTCCCAGGCAAAAAATTATGCGCAGCAGATGTGGTCACTGTCGCCACACCAGCGGAAGAAGTAATAGAGGAGACTGTCGGGTTGGCCCTGTAGGAAAATATCGGAGAAGAGCTTGTCGGAGTCGCCAATCCCGATACCGTGAGTTGGAAAGTCAATCCAGACACACTACTTACTACCCTGGCTCCATCAACTAAAGGATTGCCAGTCGAAAGCGTTAGAGTTTCACCATTGACAAGAGTATCAGTCACTGGTGGAAACAAGGTGCAGAGCAATTTCGTATAGTCGGCAACGGCGTTATAGTAGCTGAAAACCACGCCTTGCCCCAAAATAACTGGCGATCCTGTCGCGGGACTTGTCAACGCAGCATTTGTAACCGTCACCGTAAAGCTAAATTGCGTTGCACTGATCCATGTAATCGTTTTAATTCCGTTGTATTCGGGTTGTTGCGCTCCTGAAATTACCGTGCTTGCGCCATTCACCAGTCCATGAGGGACGGAAACTGTAGTGGCAGTCGCAGTTGTCCCCGAGCGCGTAATTGAAATTTGAACATCAGACCCTGGGGCGCCGACCGTCGAAGCCGTGACCCCGGTAATGACTTGCGCACCGTTATAGTCGGACGGTGTAGCCCCGGCAATCGTGACAGACGATCCAACTTGAAAGTTTGTATCCGTTGCAGTCGTGGCGGTCGCTACCGTTCCGCTTCTGGTCAACGAGGTCAACCCGACTGCGTAGGTTCCGGGATAGTCAACGTCAGAAATTGCAGCCAATGTCCCGGCGCTCGTCAGAGTCCATGCCTGATTTGCGTTCTTGAACATCAGATAAGACGTTGCGGCGTTCGCTCCGTTGTCTTGAGCGGAGAAGGGGAGAGAGGCGGTAGAGGGGCTTAAAGCGGTTGAGGAGGCTGCATAGAACCCATTCGATACGCCATAAAGCCCTGCCGTATATCCAGAGGGAGGGGCGTAGGTTTGTGCCGTCGCACCAAAATTTGTGGTCGTTGAGGTTGTAGCTCCAGCAACCCCATATTGTCCACCAACAGCGGCAAATAACGCACCAGTCGGAACGTTTCCGCCGCTCAAAGTAACGGCGGTGCCGTTGTTTTTTCTGAATGCAACCGTCCCGGAATCAGCATCGTAAGCAATGCTGATTATGTCGCTTGTCGCAAGAGCGCTGATGGTTCCGACTGTAGCGCCGTTTTTTGCTATGTTTCCATTTGAGCCTAGGATGCCAAGACCGTTATTATCGAAACCTATATAATTGGCCCCGCCTGTATCAAGGTTAGCAGAGGCATTCGCAACACCGATTGAAACGTTCGCATCAACCCCTACTGTGACTTCCCAATACCATTTTCCTGTCGTTTTGCTGATTGTGCTTCTAACACCGTCTCCCGCTTCTGCGGCAACCGCAGACGATGTAGCGGTTAGACTCCCATTGGATAGGGTAAGTCCAGTCCCTTTGTCGGCCGAGTTCCATGTCGCGTAATTCGTTCCAACCGTCCCGATATTCAGATAATCAGCCTGAATTGTCGTAGCCTTGCTATTCCAGTACGTTAAAAGCTGCGCAACGCCCGCTTTTACAAGACCAAGATCAGTATTGCCGGGGCGTTTGAAAACGCTCGTTTCTTCGCCGTCAACTTCCGCAATGCCGTTCACGATCTTGGCGTCAAGCGTCACCGCCCCGGCACGGCTTTTCAGATTGGCGGCGAACGGAATGCGCATTACGGGCCTGTGATAATGTTCGAGCGGCTATGACCGAAAAGCGCACCGAGTTCGGTATAGGCAGGGACAGCTTTAGAGTTCACGCGCTTGATCGCGGCAAGCGATAATTGCGCCATGCGAATTACAACTTGACTCGGCTCGGTCTTAAACTCAGGCGCCAAGGCAATCGCTAGATTGGCATCTATGGCTTCTTCCCAACCTGGAGGTAGGGTAACGGTAGTCCCAACCGTTGCGAAGGCTAAAACAGGCGTTCTGGTGATAAGGTGAAGGACTGAGGAAGCATTGGGAACGGGATAGAGGTACAGCGTTCCATCCGGCATAGCAGGCTTGTAGTTAAGCCTGTCGGGATAGGTGGAGGTCGAAGTCTTGTCAGGCAGGTATGCCCATTCGTCATCGGTGAGAATCTTGACCGGACTGCTCGTTGAAGAATAGATGATGTATGCAGACTGAATCTCTACCGGGCGAGTCGTGACAAGGTTTCCCGTAGGCCCGATAGTTCGCGTGTTGTTCGTCGCGGCCAGCGTTACAGACTCGTCCTGCATCGAATAGCACATGAGCTTGTCATTGCGCCAAGAGTCCAGCATCGCATTCAGCGCGATCAGGGCGTCAGCAGATTCCAGACTGGTTGCGGACTCCCCGGAATTGAGCTTACCGAGCAGGCGACAGGCGCGGTCGATTCTTACCTGCACAGTTGCCATTGCTTACCTCTTTTTAGGTGGACGCCCGCGCTTCTTCGGGAGCGTCAGAATGGGGCGTTTTTCTTCTACAACAACAGAGGGTGTTGATTCTCTATTAACTTCTTTCGGTGTTTCATGTGGAACGTCCAAGCGCCATCCCATCGCTTTATGTTTTGCAAGCTCTGCGGCGTCGTAAACGTGCATGGCACCGTGAAGGTCATGGACTATTCTTGCCGGCCACATCTTGGGTCATCCCTTCCGCCTGGCTGTGCAAGCATGAATTTATGGAAGTTTCCTGCGTACATCTTGTCCGGCGTGTGGTGGTTCAAATTCAAGTCAGGGACGATCCAGATATCCCCGCACTTCGCATTCCAGCGACGGGAGAATGCGTAATCCTCTCCGTACCAAACTTTCTCGTAGGCGCCGTGGTTGAACAGATCCACCATCGGCGAGCATTCCTCGCCATACGCCAACTCAGGGTAGGCAGTCAGAAACTTGTTCACCGCAGCCCTAGTGATCTTCAGGAATCCGGCAGGAATAGAGTGGGCCTTGATACACCCATCCTCATCACGCACAATCGGCGTTCCATCCAAACCGGGAAATAGTGCCCCCATGTACTCCGCGGGCTCACCCTTGAAGCGGTACGTTCCCGCAATCACGTCGCCTTTGGTTTCAATCAATTTCAGCAAGTCGCCAGGGTCCCACGACAAATCGTGGTCAATGAATACAATCACCGTTGCCTTGGCGTCTAAAGCCTTTCTCAGCATCATCGAGCGCGCCGCCGATATGTACGGGCATCCGATCTGGTAAACCGTCCCCTCCTCCCATCCCGCAGCAGTAATCAGGGGAATTGAAGCCTCAAGAGAATCGAGACAGACCTGATACGGCTTGGTAATGGTGGGGATGCAGAAAACTACCTTCTTTTTCTCGTCGTCTTTGATGGCGTGCGACGG
>ERZ1292629.508-Hain-H43-01um-R1-508-length-42672-cov-10_pt2 | contig 40524 bp, 58 predicted proteins | sample MGYA00564399_ERZ1292629 | MGnify/ENA primary metagenome ERZ1292629 (study PRJEB36523, sample SAMEA6512636) | groundwater metagenome | collected 2019-01-08 | study: AquaDiva: Metagenomics assemblies of 32 groundwater samples
CGCGGGAAGGCCCCTCTATCGCTTGGCGGCTCGATGTCTAAGGCGAGCGCAACCCTCGACTACAGCCTCCGCCGCTTGCAGAGCGGCTAATAGCTCCTCGTATGTCGCTGGCCGTTTAGCCGTTGTCGCGCTCATGGCACACCAAGCGGGCCAGCAGGCCCCAGGATCAGCACTTCGACCGCCACCAGCCACAGCACCGACAGGCCGAGCAGCCCGCCCACCACCGCCAGCAGCCAGTCCTCAAACGTCCTCACGCTTCCCCCCTTTCCGGCCCGCGGCAGTCTCCCGCCGCGGGCCCTACGTGCGCCGCTCAGGGCACTTGCTTGGTGGGCCAGCACTCGAGCTCGTGTTCGACGGCGCAGTAGTGGCAGTAGTACTTCCGGCACTTCGTGCAGCGCCCTTCGCTCACGTCCGCGCAGTCGGCGCAAGTCCGGTGTAAAATCCAACCAGGTGCGGTCGTCATGGCGCATCCCCCGCCAGTCCCCGACCAGCAAGGTCTTCCGCCACTGCGTCGATGATGGTGCTCAGACGTTCCGCCACTTCAGCAGCGTTCTGTTCGTCGCTGAAGTAGATTTTTGCCGATGTTATCCGCCATTTGCCCTTCACATCCTGCGCGACCTCGACGGAGTGCCGGTGGTCCTCCTCGACGGTCTCAACGTAGCTACCGTCGGGCTGCATGGTCCTTTGGGTAATCATCCTATTCCTCTCCCTTTCCGGCCCGCGGCAGTCTCCCGCCGCGAGCCTCTGCGCCTAGAACGGCATGCCTGGCCGCTGCTCTGCGCCCGCTCGCCCTGGCAGCGATTCCAGCCAGGCCAGCAGACGGTTGCCCTGCGCCGTCGTCATGGCCGCGCTGCTCGTGATGCCGAGTTCCTGCCCCTTGGCTTTGAGCGCCCCGACCTTGACGCCAGTGCGCCGGATTTGCGTTGCTATCTCGGTGTGCTGTTCCGGCGGCGCAAGCTCACCCGTCTCCGCTGCGGCATCAACCATCGCTGCCGCCTTTGGGAACTGAGCTCTGAGGCTCTCCGCCGTAGGTGCAGGCTTACCGTCAGGCGTCCGGCCTGCGGGGACGTTTTCACCTGCTGCTGGCCGTTGGGCTTGCTGGCGTGCCGCCGCGGGACGCTGTTGTGTCGCCGGGGTCTTATCTGCTGGCCCTTCGGCTTCTGGGTCATCTCCCGTGGCGACCAGGAAGCTCTTCATGAGCGCGTACTTGACCGCGCCCGTGTATGCCTTGTAGAAACTTTTATCCCCAGCGTCCTGGCCTTCGCCCCACACGACGAAATCTATTTGCTCGCCCGTCTCGGTGTCGGCTAGGCCAAACTGCATCTGAACGCGGGTGAGGGACTCCTTCCCGCCGTTGCGGGTGGTTAGCTCGGAGCGTTCCCAAGCGACAACCGTCGGCGGCAGAAAGGCCAAGCCGTTGTCGGCCAGCACGTCCCGTAGGGCGTCCGTGATGTCGCTCTCAGTGGCGTACGCGTATTTATGGAACTCGTTCCGCCCGTTCTTGGGCACGCGGCCCACGGCCTTGGTGACCGCGGCGATCTTACGGTACAGGCTGGCCCTCGTATTGGTCATCGGCCCGCCATCGGGTGTGGTCATACAAATCTCCCGCCTGGGTACTGAGCGAATCTGCCTTGCGGCGACCGCCAGACTGTGCCCGTCCCTCCACAGCGGGGGCAGTCCCCCGCTCCATCAAAATCAGTGCCGCCAAGGGTGTAGACCGACACTAGCCCGTGTCCACCGCAGCGGTAACAGGGCACGCATGTCCAGTTCGGGTGTAGCGGGTCCGTCGTCATCCTATCCCCGTCTCCCCTCTCAATGCTGCGTCCATCTCGTCGGTGATGCGTGTTAGGCATGGCACCGGCACCCGCAGGGGCGTTTCTTGGTGCCCTGCGCTATCCTCTTGGCGTCCTTCGTGCTCTCCAGTGTCGGCCCCAGGTTCCGCAGCCCTGGCCGGTGCTGGCATTCGTGACATCGTGGCTTTGCGCTCATTGTGTTCCCCTCTCGGTCCTCTCTGCCGTGCTCACCACGGCAACACCCCCGGTTGTCACCGTGCCTCCTCCTGTCGTACGATGCCAAGCTCGGCGTTCAGCCGACGGAGCGTGACGATCTTGGCTCGCGGCACGCGCCCCGCGGCCTCAGCGTCCCGTATCTGGTTCGCCAGCGACAGCGCCAATGTCTGCGCTTCGATAGCGGTCATCCCGGCGCCCTCCAGCGTTCCGCCCTTCCGGTAGCGTTCGGCCAGCCGGGGCTCATGGCGCTGGCGAGTCTCTGGATCATTGCCATGAGTGATGCAGCGCAGCCGGTAGACGCCTTCCGCGTAGGCCACGACTAGGTTGCCTGAGCAGGTAGCGCAGACTTCTCGACCCCATCGCTGTTCAAGCGCACGCCGATCCGCGTCCTTTTGCAAGGCTTCCTCGCGGGTGCCGTAGTCCATCGGCTGCGCTCTCCCGCGTGCTGCTGCGGCCCGCAGGCGTTCCATGCGCTCGGCTGGCGTGCTCATGGCTACCCTCCTCCGAGTGCGACACCGGCTTCTCGCTCCGCACAGGCCGGACACAAGATCATGATCATCAACCCTGGAATTCTGCGCTCCACAAACCGCCAGCCCTGAGACTCCGCATACTCCCGCTGCGGAGAGCGGTAGCGGTCGTCCTCGTCCGAGTCAGCACCGCACGGGTCGCAGGTGATGTAGTACTGCGTCTCAGGCGTAGGAATACGATAGTTATAGCCCATCGCTTGCCCTCGCTTTCGCGACTGCCGCCGTCATCACGGGCACCCAGCAGTTTGGATGATGGTATTGCGGTATCATTGTGCAGGCCAGACAGACGCCAGTGCTAAGTACGTCAGCTACCGCCGCTTCACACGCGGCCAGCAGTTCCGGCGCGGCCGCGCAAAGCCTCGCATCGGCTTCGTGCTGGAAGTGCGCGAGCGCGGCGAACTCGTTGCCATCCGTGTGCCGTGGGCCGTAGAGGTGCCACGGTCGCGCAAAGTGGCCGTAGGCATGGCCGTGGTGCCAGACTCGTTCTCGTGTGGGCATGGGGCCACCTTCGCCCATTTCTCGTGTCCGCCGTTTCCGGTGCTCCCCCACCGCGGCCTCCAACCGTGCGGCGTCCTCGTGGTATCCCAGCCGCCGCAGCCGCTCCGTCGCAGTCTCGGCTGGCCGCCTGCGAAAGTCCTCTTGGTCCGCATCTCTGGCTGTCCAGGCCATCAACTCACCCCAGCTTCCCGCCGGTCGTGTCCACCGGCACCGCATCGGCCTTTGGAGTCTGCCATTGCGCTGACCCGCAGCGCGGGCACAGGATCGGCACCGTCGCCGTCCGGCTTATCCAACTCCATCGGCACCGCTCACAAATGCAACTCCAGGACCGTACCCTTACCTTCGCCATGTGTAACACCTCCTACTAGGATTCTATACCCATAGCTATAGGCATGTCAAGGGCTTTTCGGCACGAACGGCGGATTGGCGAGCAGGAAATCGCCAGCGCCGGACGCGGGGTCGGGCTTCGGGTACGGCAGTGCCGTCAGCCCCAACCGCGTCGCCTTCGCTTCTCCGGCGCGGTTCAGGGCTTTCCAGTACAAGTATTTGCCTTCGTCGTAGTGCGCTTCAACTTCGATGCCGCGGTCACCGAGTTTGGTCGGTGACCGCGAACCCCAAATGTGGTTCGCAGTCCTTCCGGCGATAAGCCTGCCACCGTGCATCACGCCGTCCATCCGGCGCGCCGTCTTGCCGTTGAACCGCCACGAACACGCCTGATAGACGCCGCCGTGATGTCCCTGTGCGCTGTCGGCGTAGGACACCAGAAGGTCGATAGCCTTGCTCTTTGCTATCCACCGCACTATTGCCGACACCAGGCCGCTCAGGGGCGGCAATTCAACGCCTTCCACCCGCACCAACCGAGCGAGTTCCCACAGGTCTTCGCCCCACCTTGTTCCAGGGACGGTGAAGAAGCACGCGGCCACCATCGGACCAGTGTCACCGAACAAGCCGCCGTCCTGGTGCCATGAGCCGATAACCTGAATATTTGACGGGATACGGCGGCTGTAGTGAAAGCTCATCACCAGGCGTTCGGCCTCGGCGCGTTGGTTCAGGTGGAAGTGGACGCGCACGGTCACAGCCCTGGCCCTCCCTCAGCGCCGGACGCGGGGTCGATGATGCGCTGGACGTGACTGCCGCCTGCCTGCTATCCGCGCCACGCTCCCCAATTTATGCCTTTTCACCGGCTGGACGTTGGCCCGGCACGTCCAGCAATACACCACCACCGGCGCCGCCGCCCTCGCAAACAACGCCTTGTGACCGCATTCCAGCCGCACGCTCTTTAGGGGATTGGTTTTGCGTCGTTGTGCCATCGTCCCGCCCTCCATCGTCCCCCGGTGCGCTCCCCGCACCTCACACTGTTAGTCTATACCCTATCCGTTGCATCCGCAAGCTTTTCCTGTGAGCATATCGGATCAACTTCGGGCAACTCCCCTGATACAACCCGTATCAACGTATAGCCCTTGCGTTGCGCCCGCCACTATGATAGTATGGACCCATGACCACCGCAACCGCGCCAGACCGCCAGACCCTCGCAGACGCCGGCCGCTACTACGTCGCCCGCCGCCTCCGCATTGCCCCCGGCACTCCCTGCGCGGCTCACGGCTGCCCGAATCCCATCCCACCCGAATGCTACGCCAACGCACGATACTGTTCCCCGGCCTGCCGTCTCCGCTCCTGGCGTAGCCGCGGCTTGCCCGCGCCCGCAAGCGCGACGCCGGCAGCCGTAGCCAACGAAAGGTGAAGAATGCCGATTGACCAGACTTCCCAGGACCGGGCAGCGGAGCACGCTGCATCTGCCTCGCCGCCTATCTCTGACGTCCAACACCTCTACGCTATGCTTACCGCGCTCCAAGAGCGTATCACGATCCTGGAGCACGACGTAGCGATCCTCGACGGTGGTCAACAGGCCCGTATCCGCCGCGTCCAACGCCTCCTGTTAACAGACTCACCACCGTCCCCGTAGGCCCCCGCAGCAGCTCTAACCGCAGCTCGCACCACTCCCGCACCCACGACTCAGCCTGCTCCCGGCTCAGGCCGGGGAACTCTGCCATCGTCGCCTTGACCAGGGCGTCAAACATCGTCATGGCCGCACCGCCAGCGCGTGCTCAAGCTCGTTAAACGTCCGTGCCTTGCTCGCCGCGATACGCTCCCGAATCTCAGACTTGCCAAAATGACTCTTGATACCAGCGTAGACTCTAGCGACAGCCGCCGCCTCGAAGTCTTGGGGGAGCGTGGCCCATTGGCGTCTGCTTCGCGCTTCCTCCAACTGTGAAAGCATCCAGGACTTGATTGCAGGCTCTGTGTAGGCCATCGCCTCGCCCTCCTGCATCCAGCACTCCCCGCTGTCCGTACTCAGACACAACGGGTATTCGCAGCCGCTCATCGCACACGCTTTCATGCGCTCACCGCCAGAGCAAAGAGCGTGTCCACTTCATCCGCTGCGATCTCCGTCTCTGCTGGCTCAAGCCCGCTGGCCCATACTGGCTCGCCGTCTATCTCGACGGTATCGCCCTCCGACGCGCCTTCGGTGTCGTAGTCCAGGACGATCCAATCGGCTGGCTGGTCGGTCCTCACCTGGGTTACTGCGCCACTCTCAACCGTGATTACGATCCTCATTCTCGTCTCCCTCTTTCCTCTGCGCCATTCGCGCCTCCCACAGACTGACGGGCCGGTGCTTCCGGCCTTCCGCCGTCTCTGCCCACTCGTTCAGCACCGTCCCGGTGTGCCGCTCCCCGCAGATGCAAAGCCAGTCCCTCGGATTCATTCGCCTTCCCCTTCCGTGCGTGTCGCCGCGCTGGGCCGGTCCCCTAACGGTATGCGCGAATAGGGTTGCCGCTCTCCAACCGCCTGAGCTCATGCGGCCGCAACTTCCGGCATCGCATCGAATAACGCCGCATGAACCCGTGTGGTGCGCAGTAGATAAACCCGTGTTCGTCAAGATGGGTAACTGGTTCCATGCAGGTATCGGACATTTCGCAGTGTAGGATTGCCGCCGTCTTCTCTCCCTCAGCCTTCAGCCGTGCCGCCTTCTCCCAGATGGCGTCATACCGCTTGTTCTTCCGTTGTGCCCCCGTCGTGTGATTCATCGCCTGCCCCTCTCTCGCTGCTATCTCATCCGCCCGACTCCGAGCGCCACCGCGTGACGCCCAGACTCCGAAGGATGGATTAGGAGAATCGGGCGTATGCCGCCCGCGTGGCGTCCTTCTCAGCCTTCGTGACGCTCAGCGCCGGTGTATCGCTGTCAAAGCCCCATGCCGCCTCATCATACCCCGGCAGTTGCCGCGTCAACCGCCACTCCAACGCCTCGCACAACGCCTTCGCCTCACTGTCGGCCCATGCCGGATGCTCGCACGCCTGGTAAACGTAGCAGTGGATCGCCTTGAGCTCTTCGATAAGTTCCCGCTCTTTCGCCAGCCGGAACGTGTAGCGCGGCGGAACTTCCGCCGGACTGTCCGAGTAACGGTAATTGACGCTGCGGTAATTCTCCAGCCAGAGCATGGCCCCGGTCTGGTCCGCGGTCTCACGGGTGACATAGTGGCTCTCGCCTCCGTGCTGGTAGTACCATGAGGACTGATACTGAGGCCGCAGCGCCGCGCTCACCATCATGTCGATATGCGTCGAGCTCACGATAAATGCGCTCATCTTGTCCCCTTCCTCCGTGCCGTGTCGCCCGTCCTGGGCGGTCCTTTACAGTGTGCCGACCGCTCGGCCTATTCGTATGTGCTCCCGATTGTATCGCGCTTCCAACCGCCGGTAAGTGACGGGCGGAAACGTGCTGGAATACTTGGCGTGTACCAGCTTGAAGAGCCGGTCGTACCGGGCGTTGCAGGCGACCACCGCGGCCCACGCCACCTGTTGCGCCTCATACAAAGCACGATCCCAGTCCTCAGTCCCCTTTACCCAGCGCGCTAGCTGCCGATCCCAGCAACACGTTTCGGTATGCTTGCCGCCAGGGACACCGGGGCAGTTGTTGACCACCATCCGCCCATACGATCCGTCACTGTACGTGTTGCCCTTCCCCACGTAGGAAGGCAGGGGCCTAGCGGCTTCATACGCTGCATACGCTTGCGCCGTTCCGTTTGTCGCCGTCCGGCACGCAACGCAGCTAACCGCCTCATGGCAGAACCGTTCGTCAAGCGCCAGACTTCGCGCCGTGGTCCCCGTCCCGCCCAGCGCCGCCCGGACTCGGACCATATCGGTATGCTCCGCACACGGCGTAAAGGTCCGTTGCAAAAGCGATCCCCGATTCGCCGTCGCCGGACTCTTCCCCTTGCCCGCCGCGGCCGCTGGCATTTCTACCACCGCCGCGACCGCGTCCCTGTCCCTGATTGCATCGGCATTCGCTAGCGCAATCTCCGGATGCTCTGCGAAAAACGATTCGACGCTTACTTCCTTGCTAACCCGCTCCCCGCCGCGTGGCGGAATCACCGCCACCTGGTGCCGGCAGAACACGACAGCCGTTCCCCAGCGCTGCGATGTCTCCGTAGGCTCTTCCATGTCCCGCGGAGCCTTCTCCTGGGTGTAGACTACGCTGATATGCGTCCCCTTCTCGCCCTTCCGCACCGCGAACCCCTGGGCGATCCACCGCCCGAAGGTGAACACGTTCTCGTATGCCTGACAGCCGCACGGAAAAGCCATCGCGATGATCATGGAGTTTGTAACGCTTCCCGTCCCGAACGTCCTGGCTTGCTCCGCCGTCATGGCCGGCCGCGTGCTCTTGCTGCGCTTTCCCTTCCGTGCTGTCGCCGTTGTCATCTTCTCATTCCTTCCGTCCTGCTATCCCTAACCGCCCGCCTCACGGCCCCATCCTCCAGGTGAGGCCGCGACACCGATGGTTAGTCCGTCCCTACGCCTCCATCTCGCGCAGCATCTCCGCTATCTGCGACCACCGCACCCGAGACAGCCCAACCCCGTCCGGCGTCCGCTCGCCCATCACCCGCCGCACGAACGCCCGCGCTCCCATCGCCGTTATGCTCTGCCCAAACTTGGCAACGTACCGATTTGCCTCACGGTACAGCCCCTCGTCATTGCCCAACCACAAGGCTACGTTCCACGTCTGTCGATTCGCCCAGCCGTTGTACTCCGTCGCCGTTGCCATTTCGCCCGCCCTCCATAAGACTAATCGGCACCAGGCCGGCCCCTTCTCCGTTAGAACGCTTCCGCTCCCGCTGCCTTGAGCGCTTTGTTTGCCGCTCGGATGGGCCGCACCCGCCGTTCGTACCAGTCCATCCAACGGCAGTCCGGCAAGTCTTCCGCCGATAATCCTGTGCCGCGCACCAGAAAGTTGTTCACACGTTGTATCCACGCTTCAAAGGTAGGATTGTCCCCGTCGTCCAACTTCTGAGGTACACCAGCCTTGACCTTGAGTAGCATTGCCGTCCTCCCTTCGCCGTTTTCTTCCGTGCCCCCATCATGCCATGCCTAGCGAACGCCGAGAATCCCCACCAGCACGAATCCCCTACCCCCATCCGGTACCAGTTCCACCAACCGCCATACCCCCATTCGGGGACCCCCGAACGAGACACTTGACCTTTCCACCGCAACCGCGCCATAATCCAACCATGAACCGCTCACCCAAAGACGCCCCAGCCTCACGTATTTCCGACCCCCAAACACCCTACGTTACCGCCACGATGGAACGCGGCCCGCTCCTCCGCTCCTCCTACCACGTCACTGACGCCGAGCGCCCCGCTATCAAAGCCGCCTACCTCGCCGCCCTCCGTAAAACCGGACTCTCCTATCACTCAGCCGAATCCGTTGGCGTCGTTATGTCCACCATTTCCCGATGGCGCGACCAAGACCCCGACTTCGACGCCGCTTGCTCCGAGCGATGGAACCACCATACCGACTCCCTCGAAATCAAGATGCTCGACAAAACCGACGAAAAAGGTATGCCCGGAGTCATAGCAACACTCGCGACTTTGAAGAAAAGACGGCCACAAGAGTGGTCCGAGAAGCACATCATCGTGCCTGGGGCGGGGCTGGGCGAGCTGGCGGACCTGTTCCGGGCGGTGAAGGAGGAGATCGCCAAGAGCAGGCCTAGGGCGCAGGTTATCGAGGGGACGGCGACAGAGCTGCCCGCACCCCCGACCGCCTGACAGTCCACCTGGGTGTAGTTTATGGTATAATTAGGCATGAAAGAACCTCCGCGCTGCGCAAACAGCCGGAGGCCGTGGCACCAAGGAAAGGAAGGTTTCCCGATGCAGCTTCAGTTTACCATTTCCCCTCCGTACGCGCCCCGCTTCTGGTCCCACGTCAATCGAGATGGCCCAATCCCCGATTATGCTCCTCACCTTGGCCCGTGCTGGCTTTGGACTGCGGGCTGTACCGCCAAAGGGTATGGCCGTTTCAATATCGGAAAGCGTATTCGCAAGATGGCCCACGTTGTAGGCTACGAACTCGTAGTCGGGCCAATGCCGGAAGGATTAGAGCCTGACCATCTTTGCCGCGTTCATGCCTGTGTTCGCTTCTCGCACATAGAACCAGTCACCCGCCACGTCAACCAACTCAGAGGGTATGGCGTGCTTGGGATAAACATGAGGAAGACTGACTGCATCCGAGGTCATCCGCTGTCGGGCGCTAACCTTTACGTTGAGCGCAGCGGTGGCCGTCACTGCCGGACCTGTCGAGGGGTACGAAGGGCCGCAGTCCAGCCCCGACAAGCCCCGCTAACTGATACTGATTGCGCGACCTTGCAGCGTATCGACGCGATAACTACGGTAGTGTAGTGATTCTGCTAGCTAGAATGATGATTCTGTTTAGCATAGGAATCGCACCACGCCAGCCACGCCCTCGGCACCACGCGCCAGCCTCAGCCAGCCACGCCAGCAGACCCACCCAGGTACCCATGCCCATGACCCGCCCCCACCTATAGGACTACTAGGGGAGGTGCGGCGGTATGAAATAAAGAAAAAGGGGCCAGAGGCATAAGTGGTGTTACGGGGTTGCGGTGTCCTTCTACTACGTAGTAGACTAGGGTACGAACAGAAAAGGCACATCGGCGTGTCATAATGAAACATCGGAGAATGTTGGATGGCAAAAATCGTATCAAACTATGTGTCGCTGGACCAAGCGACGGGGGAATATTACCGGCAGGTATTGTTGCCTGTTAGCGGGACAGTGGAGTTGCCCTGGGTGAAGGTATACGAAGGAAAGGCGCAGCAAGTAGCGATTGGAGAGGGTGCGCCGCTGCATGGGCAGAGTTACCGTGTATTGTGGTATCTGGCGGGTGGAGTGGAGTGGCACAATCAAATACCTGGGACAGCGGCTACGGCGGCGGCGTTAGGGATACAGAGGGCGGCGGCGGTACGGGCATTTGGGGAGTTGGTGGGAGCGGGCTACATACTCAAGCATGGGACTCGATATCATCTGAGTCCGGCGCTGGGGTGGAAGGGTTCAAGGTCAGAGCTTCGGGCGTTCTACCGTGAGGTGGCTGAAGCATGATGTCTTTTGCAGCAGATTGTCCTGGGTGCGAGCGGAAGTTCCTCAATTGGCTGAGTGCGTGGGGGCATATCCGGCGTGAGCATGGTTCGGCGCCCAACTATCGAGATGAGATTGCAGCGGGTCTCACTTCGGAGATAGAGGATCGGGTGAACTTGCTGGCAGCGGTTGAAGCGGGGAGTGATATACTCCCACAGGAAGATGTGAAGCCGTGGAGGGAGGATTCACCGACGGCGAAGCAGGTCCACACGTTGCTCCGGGCGGGGTTGCCGGTGCCGGTGATGCTGACAAAGGGTGAAGCGCACGACATGATAAAGGCGTTGTACGAGCCGGAGCCGATGGCTGAGGCGTTGGCAAAGCGGGTAACGCTGTTGGAGGCCGAGCGGGCGTTGGCGGATGCGTTGGGGTCGGGGCGATGACAGAAAAAGAGTGGTCGGCCTTGACGAGTGGGGGCTGCATCATCGCGTCCGAGGATGGGCGGATGTTTAGGGTTGTTGAGTTATCAAAAGATGAGGTCTGCGAGCACCAGTGGACGGTCTATTTCCCTGACGGCCTGACCGTCATTGTCGCGGGCACAAGGTTGGACCAAATCCTCCCTACTATGCCTGCACAGGCAGTATATTGCCGAAAGTGTGGTATCAAGCGTGACTAACGCAGAACCGAAGGTGCTGGTGCAGGCGCGGCTGCCGGCGGACCTGGTGCGTGCCGTAGACCATCTGGCGGTCGATTGGGGCGTCTACCGGGCGCACGCGCTGGAGCGTCTGCTGCGGGCCGCGCTCGCGCTGGAGGAACGGCAGGTTCAGGACACCGCGTGGAATCTGGCGTATGGTATCGGGGCGCTGGCGGGGAGTGCAGACATCACACACAGGATCGAAGCGCAGTTTGCTTTGAGCCGCTCGATACCTCAGACAGCGTATGAGCGTCAATCTGACGAGCAGGTGGCTGAACTGCTGGACAAGGAGCGGTAACAGATGAGCACAAAGGCAGGCGGTTCTCGCATTCCCAAAGAAGGGCTCATGTTTGGGATGCCGACGGATGTAATGGAGCGTGCCATTGAGCGTAGCTTGGCTGGCGCTGAGCCAAGGATCGATGACCCCACCGCGGACTGGCAATGGTTTGGTGATTTAGTCCCACCCGTAGCATCTTTCCGTAGCATCTTTAGGGCCCAATCCACCCGCCGCGCCAGAGTCATGGCTACGACAACTCGCGGCGGTACGAGCCAGAATGAGAGCCGGACGTTAGGTGACAGACGCTGATTTCGAGGCCCAGCAGCAGCGCATCAGGCAGCTTGAGCAAATCAAGCAGTTTCCTCCGCTCTTAGTCACAATGGATAGCGCGTTTGAGCTTTCGTTGGAACCTGGCGCTCAGAACTTCGCTCGGGCGAACGACAAGGTGCAACCGCTCTGCGACATCAACCCCATCAACGCCGAACTGTGCGTGCTCTATTGGGTGGTGAGCGACCTGTGAACGGCGCACAAGCGGTAGAAGGAGAAGGCTGATGGAGTTCATGATCCGAGGCCGGCAGGGCGGGAAAACCACGGCGATGCTCCAGTGGATGCGTGAGGCTCCCGATGGAGAAGCACGCATTATGGTATGCCACTCGCTCAAAGAAGCGGCTGAGATGATGAAGGCTCATCGTGAGTTTGCGTCGTGGCAGTTCGTCCCCATAGAGGATTTTCGGAGTCCTGGCGTTTTCAGTGGAGTGAAACTCACTCGCAAGATCGTGCTCGGCATCGACGATCTGGACCGCGTCTTACAAAGGATTCTCGGAACCAGCGAGGACATCGGGCTTGTTACCGCCACAGGCAGTCTCTATTGGGCAGGCAACTCAACCAAGGAAGCCGTCTCAGCGGCCAGCGAGTATTGGGAACGAGAGTGACACCACCGGCTGACGACTTCGGGGAGTTCCTGGCGGTCGTGAGGCGCGCCCTCCTGATGGTGCTCCGGTGGATTGAGAAGAAGCAGAAAGGATAAGACGTGATGCCAGAGCATCCAGAGGTCCGCAACGCGGTAATGAGGGACACAAACTCGACCGGAGCCGTGGTCTCTGTGGCCCAGAGGGTCAGTCCGCTTCGCGAGCAGTTCCACATCCTCGCGGACTGGTGGCATGAGGCCACGGACGCGTCTTCGTCACCATCCCATAAGGTCCAGCACCGCGCATACCAACATATCATCGGGACCGGACAACCGTTTGTTCGGTTCATACTTGCGGACCTGCGCGACCGCGGCGGTTATTGGTTTTATGCACTGGAGCGAATTACCGGAGCGTCTCCTCTACCGAAGGACAGGCCCGCGTCTTTTGCGGCGGTCAAGGACGCTTGGCTAAAGTGGGGACACGACCAAAGGTTGCTACTCTAGCATGCTTGATCATCCGTGTCTAGCGTCCCTCTCGGCCCCTTACGGCCTGAAAAAAGGCTATAAAAAGCCCCTTAGCGCGCAGCTAAAGGGTTGACCAAGCCGTGGTGGGGGATTATAATTCCAGTTGTCAGCTCGGAATCATGCTCTCGTTTCCCGGAAGGTCGCTCGCTCAGAGCGGCTTTTCTGGTTTTTAGATTCTAGGCAAAGCCAGTCATCTGGCAACCGTAAGGATTTGCCATGTGCGCCGGAACGTGGTACGTTTGCGGCGGAGAGGTGTGGACATGAACGAAGCAGCTCTGCAAGCGCGAACCCGTTTCCTAGTGGATTATCCTGGAATGTCTGGATACGCCGCCTCCCTGATTCTCGAAGCTGAAGGCGATGACGAAGCGTCGAAAGACAAGCTCTACGGACTGCTTTTGGCTCACTGGCAGAAGCAAGCCAATCCGTCTGTTGTGAAGACGATACGTACTAACGCTTACGAGGGCGCGGCGCGCGACGCTCTGGAAGCATCGGCCACGAACCTGACACCAACCGAATAGCCGCCCGCGCCTGCCGCTGGCAAGCCCCGGCCCATCCCTGCTCACCCTCACACGAGGCTCGGCGGGAGATGGGCCACTTTGCGTTTCAGGAGCCGCCGTTGGAAGAAATCCCGATCTCAGCCATGAAGCTGCTCTGGGGCAGGGCCAAGTACACGCCTCATGCCGAACAGGAGCCCATCCACGCGGCTCTCAGCACGCCGGGCGGCACGCCAGAGATACCAGCGCCACGCGCCGTCGTCGTTGGGGGCGGCATCCAAGCCGGCAAAAGTGTTATGTCGGGTAATCACATCCTCGGGCGCTTTATGTTCGACGAAATCACCTGGCTGGTCGGGCGGCGCTACAAGGACTGCGAGAAAGAGTACCAGTATTGCCGCGACGCCGCCGTTGCCGCCGGATACGCCAAGAAGGAAGATTGTTCCTATGCCGTCGATGGCCCGTGGGAGATGAAGTTCCTCAACGGCCACGTCCTGAAAACGCTGTCCAGTGACGACACCACCAGGCTGGCGAGTGAAGCGCCCGACGGCATCATCATGTGTGAGCCGGGCCGCCAGACCCGCGAAGCCTTCGAGACCTGTTGGGAGCGCGTCGTGCCCAAGAGCGGCTACCTGGCGGTCGTCGGTACGTTCGAGCGGTCTGCGGGCTGGTATCGCAGCCTGTGGCGGGAGTTTCAGGGGCCGAACACCTACGGCGGCATCTCCATGAGCCTGCCCTCGTACAGCAACCGCCACTTCTATCCGCAGGGACAGAACGACCCCAAGTTCCAGGCCGAGCTCACCAGAGCCAAGAACGACCCCGTGGGATGGGACCGCTTCCAGGAACGCTTCCTGGGCATCCCCAGAATCCCGCACGACATGGTGTTCTACGAGTTCAGCCGTCCGCTGCACGTCTCATCCCATGCGGAGTATCAGCCGGGCGTCGAAGTCCAGATCGCGATTGACCCTGGCTTCTATCCGTCCGCCGCCGTGGTGCTGTTTATTCAGGTGGTACAGGGCCAAGTGCGGGTGTTTGATGAAATCTACGTCCACAAGGTGCTGCGCAAGGACGTTATCACGATGGTGGAACAGCACTTCTCCTTCCCGTACATCACCCGCGGCGTCATTGACCCCTACGGCGGCTCGCAGCACGGCATGGGAGCGGAATCGGCGGAAGAAGAGTGGCAGCAGCGGCTGGCTCCGCGAGGCATCCGTGTCGTGCAGGCTCCCCGCCGTTCGGTGGACGACCGCATTGGCCGCGTCCACGACTACCTCCACCAGAATCCGCTTTTGGGCGCAGCAGGGCTTCTTTTTGCCCCGCGTGTGAAGCAGACCGTCCTTGAGTTCGAGGGCTGGATTGATGACGAAGGCCATGAGCGCGGCTACCGCTACCCCATGACCAGCGATGGCCGCGTCACCTCCGATACTCCCATCCCCCAGGACGACCACGCCGTTTCCTGCATCGGGTACTTCCTGATAGAGCAGTTCGGATTCACCGACATCAAGCGGGTCATGCCCAAGAACGTCGCCGGACGCTCGTCTTTCGGGAAGCTCGACCGCAATCCCTACGGTGGCCGCAGTTTAGCAGGAGTCCGCCGATGACAAACAGGAACAGAGTGAGAGACGCCGCTCTCCTGCGAGACTTCATGCCCTCTGCGCCTCGGCTTGCTCTGCGGAAGTGCGAGCATCGGTGGGTGACGGATTGAACAGGAAAAGCCGATGATGCAGATGCCTCAGATGCCGCCGCTCGGACAGAACGGGCGCATCGCCGCCCCCGAACTGCCAGACTACGCCGAAGGCTCGCTGGAAGCGCCTGAGCAGGCCACACCGAAGCGGGAGATCGTGTCCGAGCTCGACCGCTGGGCGCAGCGCAATCACCACGTCTATGCCGACCAGCTTGACGACGCCGGCCAAGCCGATCTCCTGGCGCATATCACCAAGATCGCCGCCGCCGAACGTGAACATTGGGCACCGGCGCACGAACGGATGCGCCAAGAACACGGCGTCTTTGCCCTCACCAGCCCGTCCGGCGCGCTCGGCCATACTGCCACGCAGGACAACCGCCATCCGGCAGGCAAGACAGAGAAGGACGACGCTGAGAACGTTGAGATGATCACCCTCAGCACGCCCTACACCTTCGCCACCAAGGTTATCAACACCCTGGCGAGCGCCGGACACCAGCTCGATATGCCCAGCCAGAGCCTCGACGATATGCAGGCCAGCCAGACCGTTGAGAATATGCTGAACTGGTGGTGGCCGTCCTGGATCAACCGCACCCGCCAGACCCGCGGCGGAGACCCCCGCAAGGCAATGGGCTTCACCGCCGCGCTCCGAGGCTGGATCACCGTCCAGACCATGCCGAACAGCGCCGACAAACGCTTTCCCTGGCATTTCAGCGTGGTGGAACCCACCGAGATTTGTCCCGCTTGGAACGAGGACGGCCTGAGCCGCGTTATCCGGCAATACCAGTTGACTGCGCTCGCCTGCCGCGACGCCTACCCCGAAGCCGAAGACATGCTGGAATCCTACGAGGACCAAGACCTCGTATCCTGCATCGCCTGGTACGACCGCATCTACCACTGCGTTGCCATCGAAGGTAAGGCCCGCGGCAGCGCCGCCACCCCCGTGACGGACGGCACGATGGTGAAAGCGCCCACGCAGCATGGCCTTGTGAACTTCGATGATCAGCCGGAATGCCCGTGGATTGTCGAACTGGTGAACGGCGACTACTCTGCCGGGATGCCGCAGAGTAGCGCCACCACCGAGATGGTGGGCGTCGGCCTATTGTTCGGCCTGCATCAGACCTACAACGCCATCAACAAGATCGCCTCCATGCTGCTCACGCAGGTCGCCAAAGCGACTGACCCACCCACCGTGCAGCATCTCGACCCCGCTAATCCGGAACCGCGCAAGCTGGAACTCGGGGCATCCGCGCAGAACTACATCTGGTACAAGAAAGAGGACATCCAGATTCTCGACCTCAGCCCGAATCCTGGGAACCTGCAACCCCTCATAGCCATGTTGCAGGACGACCTCCAGAAAGCCACTCTGCCGGGCGTCTCGTATGGCGAAGTCGCCAGCGGGATCTCTGGCTATGCCGTGAATCTGCTGAACACCGCCGTGCGGGACCAGCTTGCCAGCTATGCCAACGCGATGGAGTCGGTGGAGCGGACCATCTTCCGGCGGGTGCTGGAAATCTACCGCAAGATCGGGCCGCAGAATACCGGCGCGATTCCGATCACCTACTATGATGAGGGGGCCAATCGCAGGATCGGCGTCATGTTCGACCCCGCCGTCATCGAGAAGACTGGCGTGGACGTAGAGGTGAAGTTCGGCGCACTGATGCCGCAGGATGAGATTGCCACCGCGAGCTTGGCGCTGCAAATGCATCAGGGCGGTCTGCTGTCCCGGTATGCGGCACGGAAGAAGGCGGGCGTCAAAGACCCGAACCTGGAGGAACTGCGGAGCCTCAAGGAAACGCTCTTGCAGAATCCGCAGGTCATGCAGATATTGGGGATGGCGGCGCTCACCATGTCGGACGACGAGTTCTTGAAGCAGGGCTTTGGCATCCTGCAGCAGTTGGCGCAACAGCAGCAGCAGGGGCAGATGCAGCCGGGCGAGGCCGAGCGGCAGGCTGGAGCTCCGCCGCCGATGCCGACCTCGACGCTGCCGCTTCAGATGCAGGCAGGCCCGTCGGGTCAGGCCGGGCAAGCGCCGCCCGGACAGGGAGCGGCGGGGATGATGGCACAGCAGCAGGATCAGAACGCCGCGACCATGCTGGCAAATCTTGGGGGCAGCCCGCCAGCGATGCAGTAGGGAAGGGAGTACGATGGCAACAATGAAGAAGAAGCCAGCCCCGAAGCCAGCGCCGAAGAATCCAGCGCCGAGGCCAGCGCCGCCGATGCCAGCTCTGCCCACTTATCCGAGGCCAGCGCCGCCCAAGAAGAAGACAGCAGCGCCGAAGCCAGCGCCGCCGATGGGGAGCCACCCGCCTTATCCGATGCCAGCTCTGCCCAAGAAGAAGACAGCAGCGCCAAAGCCAGCGGCCCGAGGCCGCGTCGTCGCACACTGAGGGGTGAATGATGGCCGTACAGTCGCAGACTCGTCTGGGAGCGCAGCATCCCGTCCTGGTGGGGTTCAAGAACTGGCCGCATCTACGGCCCTGCCTTCAGTGTCGCTTCTACTATGAGGTGAAGAAGTAAGCGAGGGTCGCCATGCCGCTCAAGAAGGGTTCCTCCAAGGCCGTCATTCAGGCCAACATTCGCACCGAGATCAAGCACGGGAAGAAGCCTGCTGTTGCCGCCGCCATCGCGCTGCGCACGGCGGGCAAGAGCCGGAAGGGGAAGTAGCCATGCCTACGATTCAGTACGGCGACGGACCGGGCGTATCGCTTGATGACACGGCCTATACCCAAATGAAGCAGGCGTTGACCGACGCTGGGGTGCCAGAGCCGCAAGACATCTGGGTGGCCGCTCTCGTCAGAGCCGGAGCGTCAGGGGAAGATAAGTACAAGGCTGCGCTCAAAGCGGGCATTTTCCCTGGGCAGCCACCCGGCGTCGTCAAGGTTGCCAATATGTTGTTCACTGACCGGAAGCCGCCTGAACCTGCGCCCATGCCCGCGCTGCTGTCTCAGGCGAAGCAGGCTCCCGCACCGGCGGGTGGGCCGATGATGCGTCCAGCGGCCCCCGGACTCGGCGGATTGCTGGGCCTGTTGGGGGGAGCGCCCGCAGCGCCGCCGTCGCCCGTGTTTTTCGGACGGAGGTAAAGGATGACTACCTGGAACTATGGTGGTGGCACGTTCAATAATCCGACCGCCGCCTGGAATGCAGCCCACCCGCCCGCTGCTGCCCCCGCGCCTGCACCGGCACCCGCGCCTACACCGGCACCCGCTAGTGGGGGGGGATCTTCATCCAGTGGGCAGACTGCCGCTCAGCGTCTCGCTGCCAGCATCCAAGCCGCCTACGGCAAGCAGCGCGGCCAGCCAGGATACCTCGCCGCCTACGATCTGAACAACGACGGCGTGATCGACTCCGCTGACTACAGCCTTGTGGTCTCTGGTGTGACAACGCCACTGCCCGCCGCTGGCGGCACTGCGACGACAACGCCACCGCCCGCCGCTGGCGGCACAACGGCTCCCGCGCCATCAACCACGGTCGGGCCTTGGTCGGAGTGGGAAGCGACCTATGGGTCCATATATGGCGACGCAAAGTACAAAGCGAGCTACGACCTGAATGGCGATGGTGTGGTTGACTCCACGGACTATAGTCTGCTGGCAAGCGGGCAAACGACGCCAACCAAGGCATACGTGCCGCCTGCGCCTGCCCCCGCGCCTGCACCTGCACCCGCTCCCGCACCCGCTCCCGCGCCTGAGGCCGGAGGTGCGCCGTTCCGCGGCCTCGAAGACCTGATCGCGCAGCTTTCCGTCAATGGCGGCCCGATCCGGCTGACCGGCGAAGATGCGCCCAACGCAGCCGAACTCGGCGGGTTCTTCAACTTCGCCGACGAGCCCGACGTAGCCGCCATCAACGCGGCCCGCGCCTTCGGTATCCAGCAGGGCACCGGCAACCCGTTCGGGCAGTTTCTCACCGGACGCGTCGGCAACCTGGCGGATATGTCGAACATCTACCACGGCTTCACCGGCCATGACGCTCCGTCGGGCAGCGAAGCACAGGAAGGCGGGGAAGGCGAGCTACGGACGCTCCAAGACATCTTCGGCAGACTTGGCATCGGTGCCACCAACAGCGTCACACCGGCCGAGGGCCGTGCCTTCGCCACGAGACTGGGGCAGATGATTGCCGACGTACAATCAGGGAAGCAGATCGGGCAGACACAGGGCGCGCTGGCGACCGACTTGAGCGACTTCGGGCGAGCTTTCCAGGTGTTCGGCGACCTCACGGGGGCGAGCCGGTCCCCGCTGATGCGGAACAACCAAGCCGCAACACAGGCGCGCCTCTACCAGACCTACCGTGACCAAGCGGCCCGCAACCCCAGCCTCTCGCCGTGGGCCTTCTTTCTGGGCCAGGGAGCCACCGCATAGGAGTCTACCATGCCGAATCCTACCAACCCGTTCGCGGGCGACCCCGAATACCTGTCCAAATGGGACAACGCCTTCTCGTACCTGTTTGGGCCGCAGTTCCAGAAGGACAACCCCTTCGGCAGATGGCTCCAGAACCAGAGCAGCATCTGGCAGAACAAATACACGGGCGATGTAGCGCGTGAAGGCGAGAGCTACAACATGACGCCGCTGGAATACATGCAACGGTTCAACCCGCAGGAACAGTGGAGTGCGCTCAGCCCAAGCCAACGCGGGGAGGCCTCAAGCCCGATCCTAAAGTGGCTACAAACTTTCGGCCAGAGATAGCAGATGCTTCCAAGTTTTACCAGAAATTATCCTGCCGATGGTGCTGTGGAATACTCCGTATTCCTGCCCGATAGCTCTCTGGTTGCGTTCGCCCTGTGTCCACCGCTGCCGAATGGAGATTACCTGCGCATCCGTGAGTTTGGCATAACTGTTATCGGTGCCATTCCGTGTAATGTAACGGTTTCGGCCCTTGCTAATCATATCGTGGGTATTATCGGCGCTCGTGCCCAGGAACAGATGAGCGGGATTGACACAGGGGGGATTATCACAGTGGTGGCAGACGAAAAGACCTTCAGGAATCGGACCGTTATGGAGTTCCCAAGAGACGCGGTGCGCTTTCCTGCCCCCCAGGTGGCCGTACCCGTCTCTATCAAGGGCCAGCAACCATTGCCAGCAATCGGATGGAGCAGTTCCCATCTCGACTGCTCTCCAAAATCTAGTAGGGACTCCGAGCGGGGCGATGCGATTGCCGCCCTTCGTACCGCGACCGTTGTGGCCCGAAATAAACCGCTTGCCGATATTAGTGAGTCTGCCGCAGCCGCATTCGCACAGACCGAGGGGGATCATGGTAAACTGGAGCTGCATCGGAGCCTCCTTGCACGAGGTGAGGGTGCCGCGCTTCGGGGTGTTAGTCGCACCGCCGGAGCTTCTTCGTGCCTACAGTATACCATAATCGGAGCGGCCTAATGCCCATCGCGACCCGACAACCTCAGATCATCGTTGCGCCGCCGCTGCCAGGCGACGACACCGAGGAGGAGCGCGCTCGGCGTGAGGCTGCGGCACGGCTCCAGTCCGAGCGCGACACCGAGGCCGCCAGCCAGCAGGACGGCGGGTACACGATTGTAGCGCCGCCGCTGCCAGAGATGACCGCACCCGCAGCCACCACTGCGCCGCAGGACTACGGGCCGCCGCCGGAAGCTCCTCCTCTTCCTGGCGGACGGCGGGGCGGGCATGCCGTCGAGGACAACAGCCAGGTGCCGGATTTGCTGGCGCAACTGCTTGCCGAGCAGGGCATCGGGCCGCAGTCTCGCTTCGCAGGACAGGGCCTTACCGCGCCGAGCGGCCCACGGCTGCCGGTGTTGGAGCCTGGGGAGAGTGCGCGTCCTGGGGAGAGCATCGGCTATGACCCGCAGAGTGGTGCGCGCTATCGCCGTCCAGTAGAGCCGGAGCCGCCGACAGACTGGCGCGGCATGGCTGAAGGAGCGGCAGCGGCTGTTCCGGCGGCAGCGGGGACTCTAGCCGAACTGCTTGTCAAACTGGCGGGCGGTGGTGGCCCTGAGATGCTCAAGGACATACTGCAACGACCGTACCAGCCGCCGAACCCGAACGACCCGTTGGAGATGATTCTGGGCGGATTGCCGATGATTGCAGGCCCCGCCTTCGCTGCTCGCGGTGCGAATCCGGTGCTTCGTGCGCTCCTGGGAGTGGCGGGCCAGGACGTGATAGACGTGGGTGCGGACGTGGCCCGCGGTGCGCGTGCTGCTATTCCGGCGGCGCGTGAGGCAGCAGAGGCTGCGGCACCGGCGGTGCGGCGGTTCGCAGAGAGCGAAGTCGGGGCGCTTGGTGGACTGCCAGCGGGCATGGCCGACGACGCGGCGCGTGCTGGCGCGCAAGAAGTGACGCCTCCGGCTGCGCAGAACGTGAGCAGCACACCCACTGGGCGTTGGTCTATTGGTGAGACCGTTACTCCTACAGCGATGGACGGCACACTATTCCCCGACGCGAGGATTACGGATATCCAGACGGACGCCACGGGCCAACGATGGTATCAGATGGAGGGTAGCCAAAGCTACATTCCAGAGGGCCAAGTCCAGCCACCCACGGGTACAAGCGTTCCCCCGCCCGTCGAGGCCGATCCTATCGCGGCTGCCCACGCCAAGCTCAGCGGCCTGAAGTCTCCGAACGCAGCGACCGCCGCCCGCGAGCTCGACAAGCTCGAAAAGCAGGCCGTGGACCTGGACCTCGTGGACACCGCGCGCGATGCACTGACGGAGTTCAGCGATATTGTCCGTGTGGACTTTGAGGATGCCGCCGAGTTTCGGGCTACGCGGCAGGAAGCGTGGGACAACTTTCTTTCTGTCCTCGAAGGTGAGCCTGCTCCGATTCCTCAGACAGCGTTGACGCAACGAGAGCGGCTGCTGCGGGACTTGGCGCAGGATGATGCCGCGCTCGCTCAGGCAACCCCTGGCAGTCCGGCGGAAGCGCAACTCAGGGCGAACCGGCAGAGCACTCAGGCTGCGCTCGATGCTCTGGGGCCTGAGACGCCCGCCACCCCCGAAGCCGCTGATGTTCCCTCGCCCGTGTCGGATGTGCGCCGTAACAGCTTCTCGGCTGGTGGACCTCCGGCGGGTGGGTTCGGCGGCGGACGCGGGATACCGCCTGGGGGAGTGGGTATCCCCGGCGCAGACGAAATCCCCATGATCCCGAATCGCGAAGTTCCGCTGCGAACAGACCAGCGTCCCGCCGTCGTCGCAGCGCAGGCCGCCCCCACGCCCGAAGATGCGATGGCCGCAGCGCCGCCAACGCCAGGGCAGTCCCCCATCGTGAACGCCGCGCTCGCCGCTGCCGGTGCGCCGCCGCTCCCGCCCGTCAAGTCACCGCGTGGCCCGCGCCCCCCTGGTAGTGGACCGCTGCCGCCAGCCGCCACGCCACCGGCGGTACTCCCGAAGTTCAGCCCACAGGTGGAGGCTGGGCTGGTTCACGCACACAACGTCACAGGCATTGACGAGCCGATGCTGCGTTACGCCGTGGCTCAGGCCCAAGTGCCAGCCAACGCGCCGGGGACGGTGCGCAGTTTCTTCAACACCATCGGCTCTGTGGTCAACGAGGCGTTGGCCCGCAACCCCGACGTGCAATCTTCCTATCTCAGCGCGTCCCGCTACAGCCAACAGCAGACGCAGCGCATTAACGCTGAGGTTAATCTGACGGAGCGCATGATTCTGGAATCGCTCGGTCCCGAAGCCATGTCCGGTGTGAAAGTGCCAGACCTCGTGGCCCGCTTCCGTGGCCCCAAGGCGGCGATGAACGATTACGTCGGCACCGGATGGCACGTCCTACAGCGGGCCGACGATTACGACCTGACACCGCTCCAGCGGCGGGCCGTTCGAGAGTGGAAGCAGATTGCCGACGACGACCTGCATTTCACGCAGCGCGAGCTCAAGATGCCGATAGGCGAAGTGGACGATGTATACGTGGCCCACAGTTTCAAAGACCCGCTGGCTGCTGAGGCTGCGCTGCACTCTGGCGCAGGATCCGTCGGCAATCGGGGCGTCCCTAGCGTGGCCCGCAACCGGAACCTGTCGGTCGAGGACTACATCAAGTTTGCCGAGAAGCACGACTTAGAGATTGAGACGAACCTGAGCATCCTGCTGGCGAAGCGGCTGGCGGCGACCGCCAAGCTGCGGTCAAACGGTATCTTCTTGGAAGAACTCGCCAAAAAGACGGGTGGCCGTCGGTTGGCACCCTTCACCGGCCCGCAGATCGCCACGCCGAACATCGTCCGCAACGGGGCGCAGCAATGGCAGTTTCCTTCGGAGATTGCTGACCAGATCGAAGTCCTCACCCGAAAACCCGATAACAGCACGCTCGCCAAAAGTGCTGAGGGCGTGGTGGACACGGCCCGTGCTGCGCTCCTGAACCTCGACTTCTCGGTCGGCGGCGGGCGGCAGGCGTTCCTGGGCTTTCTGGTGGACCCCGTGGGCTACGCCAAGAGCATGAAGGCCGCTTACAACATCGGCACCGACAGCGAGTTCGGCTGGCTCACCTGGTACAACAACAACATCGAGCGGCTGACGGACGGCACCGGCCACGGCCTCAACCTATCGTCGCTGAACATCACCGACGTGGCGAACGTCCTCCCTGGTGAGACGCCGCACTTCTTCGAGCGCGGGCGATTCAACCCCATCCGCGCGTTGAACGACATCCAGTTCAAGATGATCATGCCGGAAATGAAGCTGGGCCGGTACGAGACCATCTTCGAGGCGCTGAAGATGGCCCGCGACAACAAGGGCGTGGACGCCATGATCAACAAACTGCCGGTGTTCGGGACCATCAACCGGAAGCTCGGCGGTCGGCTCTATACCGCGACCGACGATGAATTGAAAGACATAGCTGCTGAGGCAGCCAACAATCTGCTTGGTGGTATCGAGTGGGCGAAGGTCGGGCACGCGCCTGGGCGGGACGCAGGCGGGATTCTCCGTAAGGTCATGGTGCTCACCGAAGGATGGACCCGCGCTCAGGTCGGGCTGCTTACCAGATCGGCGCAGGCCAACCCTGAAGGCTACGTGGCACGCCGGCTGCTCATGTCCGAAGTAGCGATGGTGTCTGGCCTTGCCACAGGGTTATCCTTGGCCCTATCGGGCAAGCTGCCTGAGTATGACCCACGGTCAGGGCAATGGCTCGACGTGGTGACGCCGTGGGGCTACGTCTCGATTCTGCCGCACAAGTCCGCTCTGCAATTCGCCATTCGCCTAGTGGCTGGCAACAAGCCTGGGGAGTACGGCAGTGATGACCCCGCCATGCTTCAGCGGTGGGACGCCGTGGCGCACTTCGTATCAGGCCGCGTGGGACAGATACCGCGTGTCGCTGGCGAACTCGGCTCAGGTAAGGACTATTACGGCAATCCCATTACCAACTATCCGGCGTACTTTGCTCAGACGTTCAGCCCAATCATTGCGGGCCGGATTATGAGAGACGTTCAACAGGAACAGGAACCCACGGGCATCGCCGTCAGAACAGGTGAGGAGTTCCTGGGATTCTCGGCACGCCCGTTCCCCAAGAGCAGGCCGGGGGGCACCGTTGTGGATGGCTTGCCCGAATACAATACCCGTCACGAGACGGTCGCAGAGTTCCTGGGTGGCGACGACGCCGAGAAGGTGAAGGCGCTGAAGTTGTACGCTCGGCTGGATCGCGAGTTCGACCGCCTGCAATTTGAGGATGGTATTGAGAGTGCCGTCGCTCATGTCTCGCCACAACTGAATGCTCTGAAGGCCAAGATTGAGCAGCAGTACGGGGAGGACTTGCTGACGGACTATCGCCGCGGCGTGAAGCAGGTTGAGGCTGGCATGGCGAAGGACCGCCCTGCGCTGAAAGCCTATCTGGAAAGCCTGGGTAAGACCTTCAAGGAACCGACACCCACGCCCAGCCCGACGCCGACTCGGACGCCGACACCCGCCGCACCCACCGCGGAGCCGACGGCCACGAAGGTGCCGCAGGCCGTCAACACGCCGAAGCCGAACGCAACGCAGGCCGCCAATTCACAGGACTATGAGACCGGCAAGCGCGTCGCACAAGCCTGGGACCGGCTGAATCCCGATGGAACGCCGCTGGACTACGGGCAGCTTGGCCCAGCCGAGCGCAAGGCCGTGGACATCTTTATCAGCGCAATGGACGCGGTGTCCTTCGAGTTGTACGGGAAGGCTCGCCGGAATCTGACATCCGCGGCGCAGCGTGAGGCTGTGCTGGTCGAGACCGTCAAGCGGCATGGCTGGCCTGCGAAGCCAGAGGCGACGCCGACGCGTACGCCAACACCGGGCAACACACCGACGCCTACACGGACTCCGATTCCAGACGTTTATCGGGAACTGTTTGAGCGGACACCAACGCCAGTGTTGGGGAGGTAAGGTAGATGGCCCGACTGACGATGGCAGACGTGGCGAAATACTTGCAGCCGGAACCGCCGGATGATCCGCCGATAGACCCCGACGGCGAGTCGCGGGCGAACCGTTATCTTGAAGAGCCACCGTCTCTGCTGGCGCGTGAGCAATTCGATGACGAACTGAACCGTGACTTGATCATAGAGCCACCGCCGCTGCCGAACGAGGGACCGATAGACCCTGACGGCGAGGGCCGTGCTAACCGTTATCTGGAAGAGCCACCGCCGCCGATGCGTCCGTCGCTGTTACGGGAGCTGATGGACGATGAGATGAACCGAGCAGGGCCGGAAGTTCCGTGGGGCCAGCCGCCACAGACGCCGCCGCCCGTCCCGGGCGTGAACGACCTTCAGGCCTACATGATCGCTGAGAACCTCGGCACTGAACCTGGCAGTACGCCGGAACTTATGCCTCAAGGCGATGAGTTGGCTAGTCTGCTGGCATGGGTGCGGCAGTTTGGAGAATCAGAACCGTCGGCTGACTCTCTTCAAGCAATGATCAACCGTGGCCGCATGGTACGGCGCGGCTTGCCGCTCAATGTCTCACGGTTGTTGGCGGGGGCGCAATGACGCTGGCGACGAAGCTCGACTTCATCAAGTGCGATGTGTGCAGCACGCCAGCGCTGCGCGTCGTCGGTCAGACGCTCGTTATCCAGCACCGGCATCACGGCCAAACGCACACGACCGTGCTGTCTTTGCAGGCAATACTTGACAGGACTATTTCATCTGTGAAAGACTAAGCGCATAACCGAATAGTCCTGAGCGTCCCGTAACGCCCACGTAGCGCCTTTTGAGCGCCAACGTGGGCGTTTTGTCGTTCCTGGAGGTTGCCGATGGTTATGACCGCCACCCCCGAAGCTCCCGTAGTGGAGTCCGCACCCTACAGCGCGCCCGTTGAGGACACCTACCGCGAGCCTGACGCGCAGGCGATGGGCGATGAGGCACCGCTGCCGGAAGCCCTCGACCAGCCGTCTGCTCCACCGGCGGACTACGTGCCGAAGTCCGAATATGATGCGTTGCAGGAGCGGTTCGCCGCCATCGAACAGCAGTTCACCGCCATCAGCACCAAAGAGACGGAAGCCCAGCGCGTCGCAGCGGAAACGCAGCGCACCGCGGCCCGCCAAGAACTCACCAAGCGGCTCACGGACTACGGCCACACATTGGAGGAGGCCGATCTTTACACCACCGGCGTCGAAACGCTGGCCCACATCCGCAGTCCGCAGTTTCAACAGCAGATCAAGGACCATGTCGCCCAGTATACCGAGTACGAGCGCACCATCGCTGCTGACAAACTGGTGTACGAGCACCTGGTGCCCACCATCAGCAGCAACATGACGCCGGGTCAAGCCATCAAGCTCATGCAAGACACCCGCCAGCAGCTTTTGCAGCTTGGCGACAAGACGCTCATGGAGCGCGAGATGGGGCGGATCGCCGAGTACCGGCGGAACCTCAACCGGCAGGCCACCATCCAAGGCGGCGGGGAAACCATCGAGCGCGGCGGCACACCTATGGGACAGGGCGCCACCGACTTCAACGTACTGGAGCGAAAGTACGTCAACGGGACCGGCCCCAACGGCGGGCTTACGGAATCGGAGTTCCGCCGGTATATGGCGGGTCGCCAAGCACGCGGACTGTAACGTACTATAGCGCAGAAAGGCAAGGTGTGACATCCCTGTACTAACGACCGCATCGTTTGACGATACGCTTCCAAAGTTTATCGCTGAGGCAAAGCTGACCCTCCGGCAAGAGGGGCTGATGCAGCAGCGGGTGTCCCGTGTCCGGCTGGGCAAGGGTCAGGGGTTGACCTACAACCAACCTACCTGGTCGGCGGTCAGCGTCATTGACCTGACGCAGGGCGTGGACCTGAGCCAGGCGCAATCCGTGACGGACAGCAACTTTGCCGTCACCGTCGCAGAAATCGGTGGACAGGTGTTCTTCTCGGACCTGACCGCGATGGCGCTCAAGGAAGATGTGATGCGCTTCTTCGGACGCGCGCTCGCCAACGCCTACAAGAACGCCATCGACACCGACCTCACCGAAGACATGGACTCCTTCACCACCTCGCTTGGCGGGGCCGGTTCGGCCATGATCATCGGCCGTCTGCTGGCCTCCGCTAACCGGCTGAACGCCTCGTCCCGGCCAACCGAGGGCAAGCTGTCCACCGTCATCCACCAGTTCCAGTATCACCCGATGGCCGAAGACCTGGCGGCGCTCACCGCCGGTGCGTGGTACAAGTCCACCGGCACTCCTGCCGTGGAGCGTTTCTCCGGCTCCAGCCTTGATGGTCTGACCCGCAACGTCATCGAGGACTACTGGGTCGGGCGGCTGGCGGGCGTCGATGTCTACACCGACCGGAACATCGCCGTTGACACCAGCGACGACGCGAAGGGCGGCATGTTCGCTTCCGAAGCCATCGTCTCCGTCACCTACGATGAGCCCTCCACCCGCACCGAGCGCGATGAGTCGCTCCGTGGCGTCGAAGTCAACTATGTGGGCATCCACGGTTCCGGCGTCTACGAGGGCGCATGGGGCTACGAAATGTATACGGACGCGAGTACCCCAAGCACATAACACTAGCGTCCTTCATTAGTGCGGCACTTATGAAAGGAGACTCAGATGGCAGGATGGGGTGGGTTGTTTCCCGCTATCGTAGGGGTGAACACCGATCTTTCGGCGGACACCAACATTCCGATTTGCAAGTTCCCGACCGTGGCGACCCGCGTGGACTGGTTCGTGATTCCGGAAAGCGCGCTCACGGGCACGTCCACCAACTTCGCCACCATGCGGAACCTGAACGGCAAGACGACCGGCAATCAGACCACGAACCTCGCGGTCGCCGGAGCCTCCGGCGTGCTGGGCGGAGCGTCGGTGTCATGGGTGGCCTACACCGCCAAGACCAACGGCACCAACTACACCTTCAGCGCGAATCACTGGTCGGTCTTCCGGTCCTCGGAAGACGGCACCGTGGCGTTCGGGACGCTGACAGCGTGTCTGCATGTCGTCGCCGGCAATACTTGATCCTCAGCAAGTGAAGTGATAGGGTATCCTGCAAAGGCTCTGCCCTATCAGACTGAGCTCGCTCGTGTGAGGATTGCGCCATGAAACCGAAGCAAGTCGTTTTGGGCCTATATACCGGCCCCGTGGTGCCAGCCGCCATGCCGATGAACGTCATGTCGATGGCGTGGGAACTCTCGAAGGCGGGGATGTGGTATTTCGATACCCGTCTTTGGCACGAGAGTTGCCGCGTTGACAGCAATCGCAACTATCTCATCCACGACTTCCTGCACAAGACGACCGCCGACTTCCTCTTCATCATCGACGCCGACATGAAACATCCGGGGATCGCGCCCGTCGTGCTGGCGAACCGCGATCTGCCTATCGTCTGCGGCCTCTACTTCCAGCGCAGGCAGGACGGTGTTTTCTGCCCCCACTTCTATCGGCATAACGGGGAGTCGCCTGACGACCGCCGCGGCCACGGCCATGATGTGAACAACCACTACACGCCGATGACTAGCGAAGTCGTGCAGTGCTTCTCACAGTTCCCCACCATGCCGTTCATCAACGAGCCGGTGGTGTTGATAAACGCCGATGGCAGTCCGACCGACAAGGGCTTGATGCGCATTGACGCCTCGGGCTTTGGCTGTGCGATGCTGCGGCGGGACGCACTGGAGACCATCGAGGCGGCTGGCGGACCGTTCCTGCGTGACGAGCCTGGGCTGAACGGCGATCTGGCGTTCTACAAGCGTGCTGGTGCGCTCGGCATCCCGATCTGGGGCGACGCTTCCGTTATCAGTAGCCACGCCTTTGAGAGCTATATCGGCCTTCAGGCGTTCCACGGCTTCGTCGAACGGTCCCGTGAGTTGACGGAAGCGCATGAGGCGGCTCAGGCCGAAGCTGCTGTGCTTGCGGCGGGAGGCCACTGGTGATCGAGGGCATGGTAGCGGTCGCAGAGCTTACGGGCCGTGAGCGGCGTTCTGGGGGCTTCATACGTCATTCCCTGGACCACGGCGATCTGGGCATTGAGAACGTCGCGCTCAACAACCTGCTCGCTGCCCGCAACCGGCTTTCAACCGACATTTACGGCAACAAGTTTCCGGCGCAGTTCGTGCTGAGCCCCGTGTTCTGGGAACGTGCCATACAGGACGCACGCAGCCATTCCATCATCCCTGAGTACGTCGCACGGGACCATTACGGCGGCATGATGGACATCGTTGGCATGTCGTCGCTCCACCAGTGGGAGGGCGCCACCTGTCTGCTGTACACGCCCCACAACGACACCGTGTGGGAGCTGGAGGTAGGCGACAAGCACGATATTGTGCGGCGCGAGGAATGTCTGGCACTGTTGGGGCCAAACAAGGGCTTCGACCTGATTGTGCCGTACCTTCCGGCGCTCGGTGTCCACGGCAACTATCCGGCGCTGGGATACGCTCCGCCGGAACTGCTGACGAAGTGGATAGACGAAGGCTACGAGAGCCCCAAGAACATCCTGACGAAGATTGGAGAACTGCCGCCGCCGGACCAAATGTTGTGTTTGTCCGACTGGCGGCGGGCGGGTTGGCTGGACTCCGAGCGCATTCTGTTCGAGCGCGGCCTGCTGGCTCCTGAAGTTTTGGCGGCGCTGCCTGAACCGGAGAGGGTGGGTTGATGAAGATTCACTTTTCGGTCCCTTACGCCAGCCACGCCATGAGGCAGTTCGCTGAACCGGTGATTCTCGCTCTCCAAGCCCGCGGCGTTGCGATCACGGTATCTGACGCGCCGGATGCGGACGCGGATCTGAATTACCACGTCCCCTGGCACACGATGGCCGGACTGGAAGCGCCGAACTCCAAGCACGTCATAGACTTTACGCACCTGAATCCCGGCATGGAGGCGCAGGCCGTGGACGCCTGCCGACGCGCCGATGCCGTGGTAGCCATGACGTTCGCCGGCCGCGAGGAACTGCTGCGGCTTGGCGTCCAGCAAGACAAGCTGTGGGTATCGAGTCCTGGGGTGAGTGGTTTCACGCCGCGCAAGCGCAACATCGGCATTGTGGGCGCAGAGCAGCCGAACGGACGGAAGCGCAGCCATATCCTGCTCGACCTCGCTTGGCAGACGGACCTCAGCCCCTTCCACTTCATTATTATCGGGACGGGATGGGAGCCGGTGGCGGAACAACTCAAGAACATGGGCGTCTCCGGCGAGGTTCACCCCGCCGTATCGGAAGACCAACTCCGCGCCGCCTATCGGGGTATGGATGCCCTACTGGTGACGGGATACCGTGAGGGCGGGCCCCTGCCGGTACTGGAAGCCCTATCGGCCGGCGTGCCGGTGTTCTCACCCCGCTATGGCTACGCGGCCGACCTGTGGGACGTGTGGGGCGGCAACAACCGCAACGTGGGCCATATCACGCTGTACGACGGTGCTGCGGACCTGGGCCGTGCGCTGGCCGAGTGGGCGGCCCCGCTGCGGGCGCGGGCCGAGATGGCGCAGTTCTACTCGACGGAGCGATGGGTAGAGGACCATCTGCGGTTGTTCGAGCGCGTGATGGGCGAGGCGCTGCCGAGTCTGACGGAAGAGCCGAAGCGGTACGACCAGCTTCTCGCCATTGCCGATGCCCTAAAGCCCAAGACGGTTCTGGAAGTCGGCACCTGGCGGGGCGACCGTGCAATGCAGCTCATCCAGACGGCGCTGCGCTACCACAAGCCGCATGAAGTCTCCTACTACGGGTTTGACCTCTTTGCTGAAGGCATGACACCAACGCTCATGGAACAAGAGCTGTCGAAGCAGCCGCCGCGCCGGGATGCGGTTGATAGCTGGCTGCGGACCAGCGGCGCTCGTATCAACCTAGTGGCGGGCAACACCCGTGACACGTTGGAGCGCAACCGCGTGGCAGCGGACCTCATGTTTCTGGACGGCGGCCACAGTCACTCTACGATAGCAAGCGACTGGAGGGCGTTGGCTCCTGCGTTGTACGCGGGCGTGGTCTGCGTTTTGGACGACTTTTACTCCGGCGACGTGCCGGAAGGCGTCGGCTGTCAGTCGCTTATCGATGGCCTGGACCGCGGGACATGGGACGTGGCCGTCCTGCCCGTTACGGACAGTTTCGAGAAGCCGTGGGGCAGACTGAACATCCAGATGGTGACGGTCAAACGCAAGCTCGCAATGCAACAGACGTTGACGGTAACGGCTACAACGGGAAATATTCAGGTAATCGGGGGTAAAAGCCAATGACGACCCGTTGGATCGTGTCCATCGCTCAGATCAGGAAGTTTCAGGAAGAAAGCCCGGAGTATCTCACGTCGGCGCACTGCGCGGTGTACGACACGGCTGGAAATGAGACCATCATCAAGGGCTACCGGCTGGACTCGATGCTGGAGCGTGGCTTTCTGGAAGAGCCGCCGTCGGGTGTGGTGTCCGCTGAGCCGGAGCCGCTGGTAACGATGCCCGCTGGTATCGGCATCCGGTCGGCGCGGGTGATGCCGCGACGTAGGCCCCTCACGGTGGGGCGAAGCGAATGAGCCTGATTTCCATGCCTGGGGCCGTCACGCGGGAGTATCAGCCCGATAGTGCCCCCGACTATGCTATCTCGTCGCTGCTCCTACCAACGTGGTACGCGGATCTCCTGAAGCGCCGTGGAGCCGAGACAAGGAAGTTGGCCGAGCAGCAGCGGTTGAAGCGTGACGCGGGCTGGCTGCATGAGAACGACAAGGCATTGAAGGACACGAAACCTGTCGCCTACGCAGATACCACCGACCGCACGCGGCCCATCTTCATCGTCGGCGGTCGCGGCATGTGGCGGGAGGACATGAAAGAGAAGGTCGCCCGCCTTCGGGAGAAGCCGAATCCGGCGCTCAATCCCGACATCGGGGCGCATGACCGCAACGTGAAGGAAGATGTCTCGATTGCCGTAGACCGCAGACTCAGGGCCATGAAGGGCCACAAGACCTTTCATATCAAGAATAATCCAGTGGGGAGGGACTCAGTATGACCACCATGCAGCAAGACACCATCGTCGCTACGCCGCAAATCGTCTCACATCGGGTGCAGACCGAGGACGGCACGTGGGTGACGCTGAACGAGGCCCGCAGCCCTGGCGGGTTGCAGCAGCAGCCCATCGACATCGGCAGTCACGCCAATCCTGGGCAGACTTCAGGCAAGCGCCCGACGCTGACGACCTCCGGACGGCGGCGGATCTGGATGTACCGTGGCGCGGTGGGCAGCCTGGTGCCAGAAGCGCAAATGCTGTTCTTCTTGGGGAAGGGCTTTACAGTTGCGCCGACCGCTGAGGGGATCCCGCTGGCCTTCGAGTGCGGCGTCCAGATGTCGGATGGCTTGGTCTGCCACAAGAAGGTGCCGAGCATGATTGACCGGCTGCGGCACATCCAGGGCTACCACAGCGACGTGGCGGCGTGGACCATGACGGACCAGGAGAAGCGGGCGCTGCGGGGCGACCTGGGCGTCGGCACCGTGGACACCACACATCCGGGTGCGTCCAGCGCACCGAACACCGAAGTGGCGGACCTGCGGGCCGAACTGGCCGCACTCAAGGCCATGATGCGCGATGGTGCGGTCACGCACTTACGGGAAGCGGCAATCGACGTGGCCGTGGCCGAACGACCGAAGGCGCAATACGGCCGGAATCAGACGAAGCACAACCACAAGGCACCGTTCGGCGGCGCGCATATCGTGGCGGGTTGCCCTCGCTGCGAAGAAATGTAGGCCGACCTCTAAGGGAGCACGCTTATGCCAGCAAAACTGACGCTGACCGCTAACTTCGGCACCGTGACCAAACTCCTGCTATCGTCTATCCCCGGCAAGCTGGACGCCATCGTGTTCATCAACCGCAACGCTGCCGTGCGGTTTGGGCAGTTGCACGACAAGGCGACCGCGCCCGCCGCTACGAACGTGCCGGTACTTTCGCTGCCGATTCCGGCGGGTACGGCGAACAATCCTGGCGTGCTCTCGATATCGCGAACGGTGTTGCAGGACTTCACCGTCGGGATTGGGTGGTCCATCAGCACCGCCGAGAGCGTCTTTACCGACGCGGCTACAGCGAGCGAGCACACGGTTCACGCTTGGTATGCGTAAGGCCCGAATGCAGAGGGAGTTACTACGATGACGACGCCGGAACTGAAGGTCTATGGGGACTTTATGGCCGCTGTGGAGCGTGCGCGGGTGCTGGCGGGCCTGTTCTTGGGCCAGCAGAAGCTAACGGCGGCGGCGCAGGAAGCTGCGGCTGTTACGACGAACACGGCTCAGGGGGTGCGCGTAGCGGCACTGGCGAAAGCTGAGCGGGACTTCGACGCTGCGGTTGGCAAGGCGAAAGATGCGCGGGAAATCGCCGTTGAAAAGGCTGGCGCTGTTTACGCCGCCGTCGCCCAAGAGCAACAGGCGGAGGTCGCTGTGGCTGCGGGAGAACTGGCACGGGCGGAGCGCGAGCTGAAGGCGCACGCCGCGATGCTGCTGCGGGATCACAAGTACGTTGACCCGACCGTGGCGTCGCTGACGGCCCCGCCGGTCAGCAATCAGATCAACATCTAGGGCTTGCCGCCGCAGCAAGAGCATCGAACCGCCCCGCTGCACACTGTGGCGGGGCGTTATTCGTAGGGTGAAGGTAGTGGGATGCCTGTACAATCTGGCGCTGGCGGTGTCTGGATTCACGGCCAACAGAATGCCGCTGGGACTCCTTTTACCCCAGACGGTTCTATCGCCGCGACCGATGTCCAGACGGCTATCCAAGAGGTGCGGGATGAGGCGGGCAGTGCGCACCCCGACCTAGCCACCCACGATGCCCTGGGGCTGGCGACGGATGCAGAACTGACGACGCACGCGGCCCTGGCTACCCACCACGCCGAAAGCCATGCTCACGGCTCACACACGGGCATTGGGGCCACCGACCATCACAGCAACGCCAACGACCACACCGAGAACCACGACCCCGCCAGCACTAAACACACAGCAGGGACGATTGGGGACATCCTCTACGCTGGTGTTGCGGGGGCATGGACTAGGCTCACAGGACAAATCACGACCACCAAGAAGTTTCTGCGGCAGACCGGCGACGGGGCGGCTTCGGCGGCTCCGGCCTGGGACACCATCACTGACGCTGATGTGCCGTCGTCCCATGCGGGCAGTACCCATGCGGCGACGCAGGCTGCGGCGGAGTCTACGGCTGCGGGAGCCCTCAGCACTCATGCTGGTGCAGCGGACCCCCACACGGGCTACCGTCTGGAGTCGGCGGACCACACTCACGCTACCACGGGCCTACAAGCGGGGCAGATAGCTGAAGCGGCTCTGGCACTCACCGATGTAACGACGGCGAATGCCAGCATTACGGCGCACGGCTTCTTACCGAAACTCTCAAACGTCGTGACCGAGTTTCTGAACGGTACAGGGGCATTTTCTACCCCGGCTGGTGGCGGTGACGTTACCCTGGCGGGCCTGCAAACCTTCATCACGAACATCAAGACCTTCATGTCGGGGCTGCTGGCGATTCGGAATCCTGCCGACACCTTCAAGTACATCATCAACGGCGGGGCCATCATTGCGGACCGCACCATCACGCTGCCGCTGCTGACGGGCAACGATGTGATGGTCACGGCTGATTTTACACAGACGCTCACGAACAAGACGCTGACCAGCCCGACGCTGACGACGCCTGCATTGGGTACTCCGGCCAGTGGTGTGATGACGAATGTGACTGGCATCCCTGTGGGTGCGCTGGCTAACGGCACCGATGGGCAGCTCATCACATGGGACGCCAGCGGGGTTGCGGCTGTTGTAGCGACCGGCACGGCCACGCACGTCCTGACCTCGAATGGGGCTGGTGCTGCGCCGACGTTCCAGGCTGCGGCTGGCGGTAGTGGTGCATTAGCCCGTGCCGGTGGCAACACCACCGAGGCGACGACCACCAGCACCACGGCTGTAGATTTGCTTACTATTAGTTCCCTCTCTATCGCAGCCAACGTACCCATTCAGATGTTTTGTAATGCAAGGAAAACGTCGGGGGCGGCTGATACCGCACGAATAGGATTCAAACTCAATACAACTCAGGTATCCAACACGCTGAACTTTGCGAGCGGCAGCAACCAGGCTGAATCTGGGACGCACTGGGCGTTCATTGGGGCCAGGGTCACTGACCATCTACAGATGGGCTGGACGATGCAGGGCACCATCCCGCAGGGCACGAGTGTAGCTATATTGCATAATGCAGCACCGAACGCCACGGTAACTGATGTTGTATTCACGGCGTCGGTGGCTAATGTAAACATCACTATGGGGGCCGACGAAGCCCATGTTTACACCTTCGCTATCTCCTAGGAGACATACTTGCTCTGTATCTTTCTCGGCCCAACGAAGTCGCCAGACCCGACACAGTACGTCGCTCCTCCGCAGTGGCCGCAGTTAGAGAAGGCCATCGCAGGAGTGGCGCTGATGGAGCGTGGCGGTAAGTTCGTGCGGGACATCGCTGGTGAGGTTCAGGTAGTAACGGTGAACGCCGTAGGCCCGTGCGAGCATCGTCCCACCGTTGGGTACTTCCCTGATGGCCTGCACCACCGAGATATCGTGGCAGTCGAAAACCCACGAGAACGATACCAACGGCGGCTCAAGGAGCTCGGCCAAGAACACTTTGCCAAGATGCTGCCCTTCAAGGCGGATACCGACCCCTTCGCTGAGGAACCGCTTGCCGTCAAGACGCTCGGACCACTGACCATCACGAGCTACGCCGAGGACCAGGTATGGATTTCGCCCAAGATTGACGATGCCCTGGGCCGCAAGCTGGACTTCAATGACCTGCCGGAAGGCTTCACCTGGGGCAACGGCGTGACGTGCAACTCGTGGGTGAAGCTCAAGACGGGGGAGGCCATCCTGCTGTCGTGGTGCGTGCTGGCTGACGATACAGCCGCGGCGGTCAAGGCGGACAAGAGCCGGTGGCGCACACTCTGTGATCTCATGGAAGGGTAGGAAATAACAATGCTGAGAAACATGAACGGCTGTGAGCATGCCTTTACCGGACCTGAGACTGTGGCGTGGACAAGGAGTACCGCCACGTTGGACTTACTCACGATAAGGTCATCTTTCTGGCTCCGGCTCTGGCACTGGTGCATTGATACGATTGCCGAGGCCCGCAAGCACGAGGCCAGCCCCACCAGCGATGTGATGGAGGGATAACGGATGCAGACGCTTGTGGTCAAGGACCTCCCCGCCTACAGCCACTCGTGGAAGCACACCGGCAAGCTGATTACCACGTACCCCGGATTCGACGAGATGCGCTGCACCGTGTGCGGGGCCATCAACTGGGGCGGTAAGCTGGACGGGGATTGCCCCAAGAGTGAGGACTAAGTGAAAGGAGACTCCGATGCCCATTGATCCGAAGGACCTGGGTGGGGCCATCGCCGCCATGACGAAGGCCAACGAACTTTATGTGGCCTACAAGATGCAGACAGGCGCGCTACATATCGCCGCCACGCTGCCGCCCACGAACGGAAGGAGCTAGCGGGAGTAACCGATGCCTACAATCTCGCAGTCCTTTTTGAGCATTCGTCAGCAGATAGCTTCCGATCTGGGCGACCTCGTCGCCACCTTCACCGCGGCCAGCGGCAGCACCACCGGCTGCACCGCCACCGGACGCATCGCCGCGCTCCCCGCAGGCTCGCTCATCGGCGCTGAAATCTCATGCACCAGCGGCACGGGTTTGGGGCAGTCCACCCAGATCACCAGCCATACCGTCTCATCCGGCACCGTCACGCTCGGCTGGCCCACCATGACGGCTCTCAGCACCGACTCGGTGTGCGAGATCCATAAGCTGGCGACGAAGAAGCAGTACGACGACCATATCTACAGCGCGGTGGACGAGATGGCCGACCGCACCTGGACGGACACGGACATAATCACGCTGGCGGCAGAGCGCGGCAACGGCGGCGTTCAGGGCCTTCGGCGCAACGAGTACCCGCTGCCGACGAGCCTCAACTGGCTGTACGGCGTGGACTATCTCTCCGCTGGCCCGTCCACCGTCCATTCCATCGGCTACCTGCAAACGCAGCGGGCCTTCGGGGACGACGCGGCCCGCACTCGGCTGTCCCAGGGCTTCCAGGTGCCGTCCGACGGCCTGTACGCCTACATCTCCTTCTACATGGGCAAGGTGGGGAGTCCCACCGATAATCTAACCTGCGTGGTCGAGACCAACAGCAGTGGCGTGCCGAGCACCACGGCGGTCACGAACGGCACGAGCGACATCTACGTCGCCAGCGGCCTGCAAGAGCGGATGCGCTACGTCGTATTCACCTTTGACCCGCCGATGCGGTTGGACGCCAGCACGCAGTATCATGCCACGTTGCGGCGCTCAGCGACGGTCAGCAGCTCGAACTACATGACGCTGGGAGAGGACGACGCCAACGGGTATGCGAACGGCGCGCTCAGCCTCTACGACGCCTCGAACTGGGCGGCGGTGACGGGCAGCGACCTGCTGTTCTCGGTGTGTGCGCAGGCTCCGTGGGTGCGGCTGACGAAGGCCAACTGGCGGTACAGCCCCCAGGCCGTGGACGCGCTGGTGCTCAGTAAGCTGCCCTCGGAAGGCGTTCCGCTGCGTCTCCGTGGCGGGACTGCTATCGCGAGGCCGACTGCGGAGACCGGCGAGATTCCGGTGCGGCCCGACTGGGTTTTGAGTCGGGCCAAGATCATGCTGCTGAAGAGCTTGGGGTCGCGGCTGACGCCCGAACCGGCGCTGGCGGGTGCGCAGGCCCACGTCCAGGAGCTCGGAATGCGTCCGCTGCCGTACAGGTTGCCACCGGCGGACGCAGTGCGGATTCAGGCGTAGGGGACGGCGATGGCATCTTCTGGACCAAACTACGGCGATGTCGGCGCGAACGAGACAAGCGTCGGAACGGTCGCGTGGACCACACCCGCCAACGCGACCATCACAGATGACACCAGAACCACGGCCGCACTGAATAATTCTGTATCGCAGTACCTCAAGGTCACGGACTTCGACTTCAGCCTGCCGACCAACGCTGTTATCACCGGAATCCTCGTTGAAGTAGAGAAGCGGCGGACGGCAGGCACCGGCACGTTGGCGGACAACGCCATCCGGCTGGTGCGGCGCGGCGTCATCGCGGGCATTGACCATGTGGGACAGGCCGCGGCATGGACGGACGCTGACGCCTTCGACAGCTACGGCGAGGACGGCGACCTGTGGGGCATTCCGTGGATTGCGAGAGAAATTAACAGTTTTGATTTCGGTGTAGTATTCTCCGTGAAGGAAACGGCATCTGTGGCGGCGACCGCGGGCGTGGACTCGATCCGCGTCACCGTCTACTACCAGGAAGGCTACAGCGCTACGCCCCAGGTTCAAGAGCGCGGCGTCGTGCTCATCGGGGCGTATCAATATCCGCTGGCGCCTGAGAACGGCGGGCCGGGGCTGGTGCATGAGACGCTGGCGACGACGCCCAGCCCGCGGTTCGACACCGGCGGCCCTGGCAGCAGGCCCACCAACAGGTTCATTGAGACCTATGAGATACGCGATTTGAGCGGTGGTATGGGAGTCTGGCGGTATCAGTCCCCGAAAGACCTCAACCGTATCTGGACAGGCCAGAACATCATCTACACCGACGGCGTACTAACGCTCGGCCCGCTGGTCACAGACGCGGGACTTCCTGCCACTGGTATCAGTGCGGGGGAACGCATCACGGGCTTGGAGCTACTTAGTGAGGCTAATGGCCTATTGGTTGTCTTTAACGAATCAACCACTCAAGGCATCTTCAACTATAGTTCGGCGAACGTATGGTCAGCATTGAAAGCATCGCTCGCAATTGGCACAAGCCGCCCCCCGCTACGCTTCGGGAGCCGTATTTTTTATCCGTCTGGTAATGGCGGGACGAATGGTTATAGTTATCAAACAGACGCAACCACAGTAGTAAACGTTGCAGCGGCAGGTAACTTAGACGCCATTGGTTTCGCTGAGTGGGACAGTAAACTCTATGGGTTGGACACAGTGGGGAGGCTGTGGTCATCGCCTTCGGGGGATGCACTGTCTTGGACTGGTCTAGCAACAGTGCCGGTTCCTCTAACGAGTGGAAGTCTCTTTGGAAACCGCAGACCATTGGTCTTGAGAGTCTACGATGATAGTAGTGGGGAGCCTGTGTTGTGGGCATTGAGCCAGCAGGGACCATATACCTACGATGCAGTGAATGACAAATGGTTCCGTTCTAGGTTTCAGATACCTCGATTTACGACCACAGAAGATTACTATAACGGGGGAATGGGCGTACTCTACCAAGGAGACCTTTATGTCAATGGCGGAAAGCGAAAACTATTCCGTCTGCATCAAAGCGGAGTGGTGGAAGTGCAAGAGATCACTCCGGGGATACCGGATGGTCTGCCATTGGCCTTCCAGGGTGACATAAAGGAACTCGCCGCCAATTCCCGGTATCTCTTCGCTTGCATCTCTCCCGCCGCTCCAGTCGCGGGAGGGACAATGCTCATCGCCATGCTTGACCGCCGACCCGATGGCAGCGGGGGATGGTGGCCCATTTCGGTGTCTCTTACCGATCTCGGCGATCTGGCACGGATGGCGGTTATTGACGATGGCACCAACCGCCGATTGTATTTTGAGGGAGCAACAACTACCACCCAGGCATTACGGTGGATCAATCTGGCGGCACTTGAAGATAACGCTGTCTTTTCGACTACCCGCACCTATGCGGCCAGCGGCAACGCAGAGTTTCCGGTATACGACGCCTTTGACCCTGGTGGCACCAAGACGGCCTTGCAGGTTCGCATCAAACTCAACCTACAGACCGAGAACTCGACCGAGACCGTCACGGTGTCCTATCGCATCAACGGCTCGACCGGGAACTATACCGACCTCGGAAGTGCGGTCGCTGTGGCATCTGAGGTCACCATACCGTTCGGAACTGACGGCGTTGGCCTGGATTTTAGATCGATCCAGTTCCGCCTCAGCTTCGCCAGCGGCGGTTCAACGAAGGCTCCCATGATGGAGTACTCCATCATGGACTTCTCTAGAAGCCAAGAGGTCCTGCGTGCCTTCAACCTTCGGATCGATATGAGCAAGCCCTACCAGGGCCGGACACCAACCCAGATGTACGATGCGCTCTACGCGGCGCTCAAGGCCAACATCTTCCTGACGTTCGCCTATCGGAACGACGCCGACAACACCCGCAGCTTCGTCGTGA
>ERZ1292629.574-Hain-H43-01um-R1-574-length-40418-cov-6_pt1 | contig 40418 bp, 56 predicted proteins | sample MGYA00564399_ERZ1292629 | MGnify/ENA primary metagenome ERZ1292629 (study PRJEB36523, sample SAMEA6512636) | groundwater metagenome | collected 2019-01-08 | study: AquaDiva: Metagenomics assemblies of 32 groundwater samples
ACTGGGTTTGGAACCCCTAATAAGTTTAGAATTGGGATAAAACAACCTGGTGGAGGCTCTGAATATTTTAATGGAACAATTGATGAAGTTGCAGTTTGGAACAGAACTTTAAAAGATAGCGAAATAAAAGATTTGTACAGATTAAGGGCTGGAAATTATTATTGGAAAGTTAATTTGACCGATTCTTTCGGAAATAGCAATGAGTCTGAGACCCAACAATTTAATGTAACACAGATTCAAACTAATTCTGCACCTCGCGTATCTTTTATTTCTAATATTGGAAGTATTACACCAAATGAAGAAAGTGTGAAAAAAGTTAAATTTAATATTACTGTTGAAGATTTGAATGGTTTTAATGATATCGATATAAACAGTGTGAAGGCAAACTTTAGTAGGAGTGGAGAAATCACGAGGAAGAATGATTCTTGTTCTTTAATTTCTGGAGAGGATACAATTAATTCTAGAAATTTTGCTTGTGCTATTGAGATGTGGTATTTCGACGGACCTGGAGATTGGAACGTGAGCGTGTCTGCTTCTGATTTAACTGGTTCTGTTGAAACAAATAATACGGCCTCTTTTCAGTACGACGTCTTGTATGCTATAAAAATAAGCAGTGACCAAATGTTATTTGATGTTTTAACTGGAAAAAATAACATTACTGCTAGTAGTCCTACTTTCATAAATAATACTGGAAATTATAATGTTTCTTTGAACGGTTTGAAGATATTTGCAATTGATCTGCAGGGTGAAACTTATAACGAGAGTTATTTAGGAGTTGGTAATTTTAGTGTTGGTGTTAATACTAGTTTGGAAAAACCGGAATGCGATTCTACAAGATTAATAAACGGGAGTGATGTAAATATATCTGGAGCGATTCTTTCAAGAGGAAATATCACCTTAAACTACGGTAACGAAACATCTGGGCAAGAAACAATCTACTTTTGTCTTTCTGCAGTTCCTCAGAATCTCGTAACACAAATATACTCTACCAAACTTGGAGGAAGTTGGATAATTAAAGTTTTACTAGTTTCATTACATGTAAAAAGGAAAAAGAAGAAAAAGAGGTTTGTTGAAGATAATTTAGTTAAAACTATAGGTTTAATGTCTCAAGAACTTAAAGAAAAATATGACCTCTCAAAAAAAGAAATTGTTGACATCGTTTTATTAGAACTTGAAAAGAAAAATAACCTAGTAAATCAAAATCTGAAAAGTATAGATTTTGAGAAAATTCCTACTGGAATATTTATGAAAGATATAGGCGCTTTGGAAGTCGTAGTTAAGTATTTGAAAGAAAATAAGGGTAAAAGTTATCATGAAATAGCTAAGATGTTGAAAAGAGACGATAGAACTATCTGGACTTCTTATCATAAAGCTGTAAAAAAAATAAAAAAGAAAATCGAGGCAAATGAAAGCGACGCATACATACCATTGAGCATATTTGGAGAGAAAAATCTTACTGTTTTAGAAACTGCAGTTAAGTATTTGAAAGAAAAGGATTACAGATATACTGAGATAGCTAAGATGTTGAAAAGAGACGTGAGAAATATGCAGAGCATATATATTAGAGCATCTAAAAAATGTAAAAAAAGTTAGATCGATTAATAATAAATCTGTGTCCCTAGATATAAAAGTTTAAAAATAGATGGTTATTAGATATTCTACAAAGAGATATTGATGATGGTGATGAAAATTGTTTTGGTTGTCGTTTTGTGCGTTATTGTTTTTAGTGGAATGGCTTCAGCGAATTTTTTGGATTGGTTTAGGGATATCAGACTTTCTCCTAATCAGCCTAAGAACGTTAGTGTTAGTATAGTTGGTGTTCAGCCTGTTACAATAATTATTCATAATCAAACTCTTATCGGAATAATTCCAAACCAGAACACTTTTCTGAATATTAATTTCCCTGTAACTATGATTGACCCTAATGGAGCTAATGACTTAAATGATAGTAGTGTGCAGGCAAATTTTAGCAGAAGTGGAGAAATCACAAGGAAGAATGATTCTTGTTCTTTAATTTCTGGACAGAATACCGCACTCTCAAAGAATTATTCTTGTAGCATTAGTATGTGGTATTTTGATGGTGCGGGGGATTGGAGTATAGAAGTAGTTGGAAGAGATATTGGTAATGGAACGATTATTAGTAATACAAGCTCTTTTAGTTATGGATCATTGAAGTCTATTGAAGTGTCTTCTGAAGAGATAACTTTTCCGGCACTCATTCCTGGCGCAACTAATGTTAACGCTAATAATGACCCTACTTTCATAAATAATACTGGAAATTGGGGCGGGGCTTTGAATGTTAGAGGAGTGGATTTGTATGCACCCCCTGGACAACCTGTGCCTAGCGCTTTTTTTGGGGTTGGTAACTTTAGCATTAGCCATATAAGTGGAAATGAATGTATTGGGACAGCTCTTCAAAATGCGACTGATAAGTCTTCAACTAATATAAATCGTGGGAACGTCTCTGCTGGATTTGGACAGACAAATGTTTCTTATTGTATAACTGGTGTACCAAGTAGCTTACCAGCGCAACAGTATTCTACAGCTTCTGGAGGCAGCTGGTTGATAAATATTTAATATGGAAGAAAAAATAGCTTTTTTGGTTTTGTCTAGTGTTTTGTTTTTGAGCTTGATTGGCTTTGTCGATTCTTTTGCTGTAGGATCTTCTTATTGGCCTGAAAATTCCTTAAATATGGCTCCCGGAGAGACGAAAATTATAGATATGAGGCTTCAAAATATTGTTGGCTCGGAAGATGAAAACGTGAGGGTTGTTTTAGAGAAGGGAAAAGAGATAGCAAAAGTCGATGAAAAAGATTACTTCATTCCTCTAGGCACTTCGGATGCAAAAGTCTCCATCCAAATAAGCATCCCTGAAGACATAACTGTTGGGACGAAGTACCCTGTAACTCTTTCTTTCACTGGAGTTAATAGTAATTCTGGAGAAGGTGTTTCTTTGGGAGTTAGTTATAATGTTGATTTCGATGTTTTGATTGTGCCAAAGATCCCTAATCAATATGAAGCGAATAGTAATTTGCTTTGGTTGGTTGTAGCTTTAGTACTGGCAGTGTTAGTTATTTTAGTGGTTATTTTAATAATTCTTGCTAAGAAAAAAAATAAAAAGATTGTTTAAAAATTTCGCGATTTTTTTTGCTTTGCGACCAGCAATCTTTAATGACCCTTTGGTCGATGCAGAGCATCGGGGTATTGAACCCAAATGGTAATAAAAAGATTGCTTAAAAAGTAAATTGTTTTTGCTCTGTGTGCAATCCACTGACATATGTCATAAGCAATTAACTTGATTTTATAGAGGAGATAATATTCTAGACCAATTTACACTAATTAATATATTAAATAAGGATTAGGCACCAAATTTTATGATTTAAAGATGATAAATATTAATAATCTTCAAAGGAGATAGAGGGTGCGACATATGTCTCTGGCTTGTACATTGTTTTTGCTCTGGATAATTTTAAATAACTTGTTTGGTTAGTGGATAGATGATGAAGAGAATCATATTTGTGTTTATTTTTACAGTATTTTTTTTAAATTTATCTTCGTCTGAAGTTTTTAGTTCCCCTTCGCAAAACAAAAATATTTTTGTAGAAGTTGCGGGACCACCGATTATTGCTGTGAATAGCCCAAAACAAGGAACTTATTTTCAAAATGACTCTATAAACTTGATTGTAAAAAGCAACTCTTTAAATCTATTATATAGTATAGATAATGGAATTAATGCAACTTATTTGGGCAACAACCTCAACACTTCCCTACACGTTGCTCAAGGAAATCATGTACTTAGAGTATTTGGAAATAATAGCTATGGGATGACCGAAAAAACCGTAAATTTCGCCGTGGATCTTTTTATATATAATATAACTTATAATAATTTCATAGGTCCTGAAAGAGGATATTCAACAGATTTCAAAGTCTTGACATTTGAAGAAATTCAGAATTTTTCTGGGATAACTCTTGAAAATATAAAATTTGGTAAAATTAATTTTATTGAAAACATAAATATCACTAATGATTATAATGTTAGTGATAGAAAAACAGATATTGATAATAATATCATAATTACACAAAATACAATAGAATTAAAAAAGGAAAAATTGCCTAATTTTGATAAAAAAGCCATTTTATTTTTTTATAATCTTTCTTTTTTGAAGCCTAAGATACTTAAAAATAATTTAGAATGTCTTGAAACAGAATGTTTAGTCAATTATTATGTTGGAGGAAATCTTTCTTTTAATGTTTCTGGCTTTAGCACTTATTCAGTGGTTGAAGAATTAACCCAAATAGAAACTGGTTCAGATAATGCTGGCAGTGGAAGTTCTTCATCAGTAAATGGAAACGTGAAAAAACCTAATTTTGAAATTGATAAAAAAGAGCTGAAAGTAAAATTGAAACAGGGAGAAATTAAAAAAGAGATTATAGAAATAACAAACAAAGAAAATAGAACATTAAAAATTAAAATAAATAGTTCTTTTTCTGAAACTATTTTAGATTTGAAAGAAAAAGAAGTAACTCTTGGCCCAAATGAAAAAAATAAATATGAACTTGAATTTAAAGCTTATGAGAACACTCCACCTGAAATGTATATTGGAGAAATAAAATTCGAAAGCCTAGGAGTTGAAAAGAAAGTTTTAGGAGTAGTAGAAATAGGATCAAGAGAAAGTCTTTTTGATATAAAGATTGAAATTGTAGACGCTGATTTAAAGATATATCCTGGAGATAAATTAAAAGCCATAATTAGCTTAATTAATCTTGGAGAAAAAAATAGAGCAGATGCGGAAATCGTTTATAAAGTTATAAATGACAAAGGAGAAGTTGTTGGAGAAAATAAAGAAACAGTGGCTGTTGAAACGCAGTCTAGTTTTTCTAGAGAGTTTGAAATACCTGCGCAAGTCAGGGAAGGAGTTTACATTTTATCAGCAAGTATAGAGTATGAAGGCAAAAAAGGCTTTGCCAGTCAGAACTTTGAAGTTGTTGGAGAAAATAAAAAATATGAATTGTTTCTTGAGATGTTGATATTTTTATCTCTAATTGTAATAATTATATTTATCACTTTGAAAAATAGAAAGAATAGTAGGTTTACTTAGGAGGTTGGAGGTTGTCCCATCCTTCTATGAAATCCTGAACAGAAGGAAGTTTTACACTCAGTTTTCTTCTTTCTATGTATAGCTTAGTTAATAGATAGAATATCATGCCAAGACTCTTTGCGCTCTTATTGTTGCCTGGAATTACTTTTTCTACTCCAAGTGTATAATTGTTTGTATCACAAATTGCTAATACGGGAATCTTTATTCTTTTTGCATCAGCTAAAGCACTTTTGTCTGTCCAAGGGTCACAGATGAAAACTAGCTCTGCCTCTATAAAATTATCTAAATTTGGATTTGTTAAGATACCTGCTGGATAATTCTTTACAAAGGCGCGTATACCTGTAACTTTTGAAAATAGCTCTACTGCTCTTGAACCTGCTTCTCTTTTGCAAATTATTATTATTTCCTCAGGAGGAAATTGTGAAAGATATTCTGCGCCGTCTCTTATTTTTTGATCTAAAAGAGTGGTATTAAAAACTGCTAAGCTGTCTGCCCTTCTTTTGTACACGTAAGGCCTCATATCTGGAGTTATAGCTCTGGTTCCTAAATGAATTGAAGACTTTAGATAGTCCTCTATAGAAACTAGGAGGTTTTCTTTTTTATCTTCTGAGTGTTTTACTTTATCTTTCAAACTAGAATCTTCTGTAACTTGAATTGCTTCTGCTAACTTCTTTGCTTTTGCTTTTAATTTTGAAAGCTTGTCTTCTGATTCCTCTTTTTGATCTTCTTCTAGGTCTTCTGTTTTTTTCTTTCTTGGCATTTTTGTATGAGAAATGAGGGGTTTTTAAAGGTTTTTGATTTCTTTTTCAATCTCAATCAACCTATTTAATTTAACTTCTCTCCATTTTGTGGAGATACCTGTTTTTATAAAATCTGCCTGAAAACCAAAAGCGTAATCTGCTAAAGCATTGTCAAGAGTTTCTCCTGAGCGGTGAGACAAAATTGTTTTTATTTTATGCTTTTTACATGTTTCAAATATCTTTTTTAGCTCGAAAAGAGAACCATTCTGATTTGGTTTTATTATCATAGCGTTTATTGATTTGGCATTTATCGCTTTTCTTAATCTAGGCAATTGAGTGGCAGTTAAATCATCTCCAATAACCAGAGAATTTTTTCTTTGTATTTTTGAAAATCCTTCGAAATCTTCTTCATCTAAAGGATCTTCTATATAATATAAGTTATAATTTTTTATTAAACTATTTATATAACTAACCTGTTCTTCTCTGTTAAAGCTTTTATTATTGTAAGAATAAGTTTTATTTTTATAGAACGTTGAAGCGGCAATATCTACGCCAATTTTTATATTGTTAAATTTGGATAAGAACGTAAATATCTCCTCATTAGACAAATATGTCTGCCAAGCCCCCTCATCATTTTTTCCATTTGTTTTAATCATTCTCCCAATTTTTTTATATATATCTCTCATTAACATCGCATTCTTGTCTATTTCTTTGTATCGTGGAATGATTAAAAATTCCTGGAATTCTGGCTTCTCTTTATTATGGGAGTGAAGACCGCCACCGATAGAATTACCTATTGGAACAGGTAAATTTTTTGCTTGAGGATTAACTAAATACCATAGAGGTTTGTTTTTTGATTTTGCTAGAGCCTTTAATATTGCTGATTCGAGCGCGAATAAAACATTTGCTCCAATTTGCTTAGCTTCTTTTAGCTTCAATTTTACAGCTAAGAAATCTTCGACTTTTTTTAGATCTTCAAATGAGTTTATGTCTAAGTTAAAATCAGTTTTATTTAGAAGGTTTACACAAAATCCTATAGAACGAAAAAAATCTATGTTTTCATATTTTCCCTTGGATTTTCCTGATGGAGAGGAAGCTTTACAACCTCGAATATGAACTTCAATTGTTGGCTCGCCTCTTGAATCGAGAATTCTTTTTGCTAACACTCTTTTCAATAGCATAAAGAAAAAAGAATAATTAGCATTAAATATTTATGCTTATTTACAGATAAGAGTTATCTTTCTTCTGTTGTAGAAGCTTCGCCTTCTATAGCTTCTTCTTCCTCTATTTCATTGGAGAAATTTCCAAATTGCTTAGCATCTTCTACTATCTCTTTTTCAACTTCCTGTGCTTTCGCTATCAACTCTTCGTCTGAAAGATTATCTTCTTTGACACTTGTTAATTTGTCTCTTGTCTTTCTAGGACTTGGTCTGCTGATAGTTATGGGTAGAACATCTTCTGAAAGTTCATACTCTGCTATTTTTAATGCATCATAACGCATTTCTTTTAATTTTTCATCCGATATCTTAATAAGAAGTGGAGCATCCATTACAATCTGCAGAGCTCTAGCTCCAATTATTCTTGCAAGTTCATATTTTGTAAATTTTTGCTTTTCCATTTTTTAAGGTATTTAAAGAAACTTTTTAAGTCTTTTGTTTAGCTCATCAAACTTTTTTGGTATTATTTCCATCATTTTTTCTATTTCTTTAGATGTGAAGGGAATTTCTCCTTTTTTCTGACATGAATTGATTAAATGTTCCTTATTTAGCAAAGAGATTCCAAAAGTTAATCTAGTATCGCATGCTTCTTCTTCTTCTCTGGTCGGATCTAAAATTATAAAATCGCCTAATTTGAAAAAACTGAAAGACAGAGGATAAGTCTCTTCTGAAAGAGGCAATTTATTATCCGTCTTTTTTTCATAGTTTATTCTAAAATTCTCATCAAATTCAGGTAAATTTGCATTCTTAAGTGCGATCACTGCGCCTATGCAAGAGGCATCTATTAAATTACCATCGTCATTTATTGGATAAATGTCTATTATCACTGTCCAGACTTTTGCCCCTTCTTTTATGACTAACTTGGACAAATCAATCATGCCTGAACCTCTTATCGCTCTGTCTATTAATCTTGGCAGCTCTATTGCTTCAAACCCTGGGGGGCCAGATTCAAATCTAGGAGACGCGAGAGGTAATAAGTCCCCAGAAACCATTAGATTTCCTTTATCTAAAGAATCTGGATAGGGAGAGTCTATTACTAATTTAACTCCTACTATGACTTCTGTTTGGCCAATTTTTACTCTTGCGCTGCCTTCTGCTTTGTTTGAAACATTATAGCTAACATCGATTTCTCTAAAATCTAAAAGGCCCCTAGAATCAAATCTTTTATCTTCTAAAAACATTCTTTTTAACATATTCTTTGTTAAATTAGAAACTTCCATACTGCTCATCTTATTCTCCCTCCGCTATTACGCTTTTTAATGCTTTTTTCTGAATTTCATAAATAGTTGAACATGCTTCAACACTTAAATTTATTAAATCTGGTATAACTTTTGGCTGCGCTTTTCCGTCCATTTGCATTAAGGTGATATCATCCGAATTAGCTAATTTGGCTATTGCGAAATCTGTTGCTCCTTCTCCTAGGTCATAATCTTCCTCTTCTTTTGTAAGATCTACTATAAGATTTTTATCATTTTTTCCTACTGCAACAGAGCAAACTAAATCTTTCATAGGTATTCCTGCATGAGCTAATGCCATTGACGCAGCATTTATTCCAGCGGTCCTCGTTCCAGCATCTGCCTGTAAAATATAAATCTGAACATCTACAACAGTATTAGGAAAAGCTTCTAGATAAACTGCAGGCAACAAAGCCCATTCTGTGACTTTTGAAATTTCATTTGATCTTCTTGAAGGTCCTGGCTTTTTTCGGTCATATACTGAAAAACTTAATAGATCATAATTGCAACGCAAAATCCCTTTTGAAGGGTCTTGCATATGTTGCGGGTGAAGTTGTCTAGGCCCATAAACTGCGGCAATAGCCACGGTGTCTCCAAATGAGAACATTGCGGAACCATCAGCATTTGGAATTACGCCCACTTTCGCCTTCATAGGTCTTAACTCATTGTGCTTTCTCCCATCTGGTCTCTTAAATTCTTTTGACATTTTATTTTTCCTCAAACCAAGATTCCATCTTCTCGGTTAAACCTTCAACGTGAACTTTTTCAGAAATTATTTCAATAGCTTTCCTTGCCTTTATTTCTTCATCTATACTTTGCCCTTTTATCCAAACCCATCCATTTTGTCCTACTGTGATACTGCAATTTGTTTTCTCTTTTATTAAGCCAACCATACTTCCTTCTTTTCCAATAACTCTTGGGACCCTGCTTGGAATTATTCTAAAGATGAAGCCTCCTTCTAATTTTCCTAACCCTTTGCCATTTAATGTCAAATCTGGCCCTTTGGTTTTTACTGTCCAGATTTTCGCGGCGATAACATCTCCTATTTTAAGATATTGATCCATTTCATTTCTATTTATAAATCGAGGAGATTCTTCTATTGGAAGAAAGCCAGCAGCTGCACAATCTATGTCTACAACCCAGCCAGCATAATTTAAATCTGTAACCCTTCCAACTACAACATTTCCTTTTCTTGGGACGAAGGCACCAAAAATTGAAATTATTTTAATCAATCTACCAGCTTCCTCTGCGAGACCAAACTTGCTAGAAACTATTTTTAACCCCTCTCTTCTTGTACCTTCGCCTGGAAGATAATCTTCACCTTCAATGATTGTTTCTCCAGGTACAACTATTCTTCTCTTTGCAGAACCAGACTCTTCTGTGCTATAGTTTTCCTCTGAGGCCTCTCCAGACCCATTAATATTTGTGCTCATATAATTTAATCGTACAACAGTTCTAATCGTAATTTGAATCCGTTGCTTATCTTTATTTAAAGGTTTTATTTTAAAGGTTTTTAAATCTTACTGATATGCTAAGAGAGAGATTTAACCATTCAATTCTTCACTTTGCACAGAACCATGTGTGATTGAATTAAGTTTATCATAAAAGTCAATTACAAGTCCTGCTGGAATGTTAAGTATGATTTGCAGGTTTCCATTTGAGAGCCACTCCTCACTTTCTTTATTATCTTGTAAAATGCCATAAACCTGACCAGTGTATCTAGCTGGAACTGTTAATTTTATTTTCTTTGTCTCAATTTTTATAGGCATTATTTCTTTTAATTTAGATACTAGGCTGTTCATTTGTTGTTCTGCTGGGCGATTATCAAAATTAAAGTGGATTTGTTTAAGTGCTGTTTTTATTCTGTCTTCTGTATAAGGTCTTCCATGTTGATCAGTTGCATTTCTTAAAATTAGATCTATTACTTGCTTGATTCTATTTTCCTTTTGTTCGTCTCTGTATTCCTGCGTTTTCTGAACTTCACCAGAGAGAATTATCTTTTTAGCTATGAGGTAGACATCAGATGTTTCAAAAGCGTCTAATAAATCTTTTTGAGAAACTAAAGTGGCTTTTTTAACATCGTGATATATATGTTGAGATTGCAACGCTGCAACTATATCTCCTTTTCCTAATCTGACTTTAAGAGCTTCGTCTAAATCCACCATTATTTCAAAATGTTTTCCTTTAACTTTTAGTCTAGCTTCGACGTTTGCCATATCTTTCTAAAAAGAAGGATTTTATAAATATTGTTGTTAATCTTTTTATCATCAGTAAAGCTTAAATATCATAGTTTGTAGAATATCTTAATTTAAAGGAGATAATATGGAAATACCGTCAGAGATGCAACATCAGGCAATGGGATATGATCGTGCAGCTACAATGTTTTCGCCAGATGGACACTTATTACAAGTAGAATATGCTGAAAAAACTGTAAGGCTGGGAAGTGCTAGCATAGGGCTAGTTTGTAAAGATGGTGTGGTTATTGTTGCAGACAAGAGAGTGAGAGATAAGTTGTTGGCTGCTGAGTCTGCAAATAAAATTTTTGAAATAGATGACCATATTATTGCTACATCTGCTGGACTTTTAGCCGATGCGAGAATACTTGTTGATTATGCACAGATTTTGGCGCAGCAGAATAGGGTTACTTATGATTCACCAATAGAACCTATCGCGGTAATAAGAATGATTGCTGATAAGAAGCAAGCTTTTACACAGTATGGGGGCGCTAGACCTTTTGGAGTTTCAACTATGCTTGCAGGAGTAGTTAAGAACGTCGCTTATCTTTATACTTCGGATGTTACAGGAAACTTTTTTGCTTATCACGCGAATTCTATAGGTGAAAATGATGAGAAAATAAAAGAAGTTTTGAGAAGAGATTACAAGCCAGATATGAATATTGAAGAAGGTATGAAGTTTTGCATGAAGATATTTAGAGATATAATGGAAAAGAATTTCGATTTGGAAAGATTTGAAGCATCCTATGTAAAGACAAGTGAAGGAAAGCTGCATAGATTACAAGGCGAAGATTTAAAGAAGTATAGTAAGTGATTGGCTAATTATTTGGTTGAAGTTTATAAATATGAGATTTAAGAAAAAGATTGTGAAAAATAGGAATGTATCTAAATCTCTTGTTTTCTTGGAAAAAAGTTTTCGTATGGGTAAAATTTTAGGGAAAAGAGAAGATTGGCACGATAGGAAAATCAAGGCAACTTAAACAACTTTCTGAAAATTATATTTCCAACTATGGCTGAAATAAGATAATACCAAAACCAAGAGGAGGAGATTATTGTCTGGCTGTAAACTCCTCTGATAAAGCTAAAAAATAAGAGCATTGGAACCATGGTTATTAACATGGGAGTAAATGAGTGCTTCATCATTTCCATTGAATGGGACAGCATTTCTTTGTTTAGATCCATTAGTTTTTCATGATTGCCTGCTTTTTGGTGTTCTTTTATTTGCGCCTGAATCTCTTTCTGTCTACTCTTTATTTCCCTCATTTTCTCTTTGTTTAAAAAAAAGTAATTTATAATTGTTACAAATAAAGAAATAAGCAGACCTAAAATAATAACGCCTGCTTTTGGATACAACATCAAAATATCTACTAGACCCATTTTCAGATTAGGAAAACCTTACTTTTAAACCTTAACCTATGAACTTTCTTAAAGAAGGATGCATGTCCATGGCGTGTTGTTTTGCTATGTCTTCGTAAAGCTTGTAAATGATCATGACTCCAAGAAGCATAGAGGTGCCTCCTGTTAAAATTCCAAGAGAATTTGATACTGCTGCAAGAATACCTATGGCTAGACCACCCATAATAGTTAAAGGTAAAATATATCTTTTCAAGATAGACTCTAAAACTCGCGGATCTTTTCTAAATCCTGGAATCTGTAAACCTGATGCAAGAATATTTTTGGCCTGTGAAGCCTCATCCATTCCTGAAGTCTTAACCCAAAATACACCAAATAAAACAGAAAAAGCCATGTAAAATATAAGGTGAGTAAACGCTTGAATAATTAGAGAGGATTGTAAACTTCCTCTTATTATTGCTTCTACTATATTTGAGCTGCCTAGCCAGAAGGCAAGACCTGATATAGGTTGATTATCGGAAAAACCACCGAGAAGAGTTGCATGACCCAACCAATTTTGCAGCAAGTTTCCAAATAGCTGGATATTTGCGACAAAGGCAGATGTTAAAATTACAGGAATGTTTGAGGTATAGAAAAATGCTAAAGGCCATTTCACACCGTATCCTCTAATTCTTTCATAGGATAGGGGGATTTCTACCTTTAAACTCTGCGCCCAAACTATCACTAAGAAGACTAGCACAGTCAATAAAACAGTTAGAATTGCTGATAAAGCGTCTGTTAGAGAGCCATTGATAATTGCCTGAATTATTACTAGTATTTTTCCAGAACATGGAACAGAAGAAAAGTTCAAAAGACAATTTTCTCCTCCTGAACCTATGAATTGAAATAAGCCTGCAAAAAGAGCCCAAGCAACTCCTGCAACTATGAATAATGAAACTCCTGACCCAAAGCCCCATTTTTGTGTGACTTCATCCATCATCATGATTGCAAAACCACCAAGCATTAATTGTAATATTAAAATTGCTGTATATCCAGGAAGAGGTTGTAAACCACCCATTAAAACGTAAACTAATGACTCAAATATGATAAAAAAAATTATTCCTAGTTTTTGCAACCCTTGAAAATATCTTCTCCCTTCATCTGTTTTTGTATCAATTGTTAAAATTCCTGCACCTACTAATAGTTGTAAAATAATAGAAGACATCACTATTGGTCCAATACCTAAACTGATTATGCTTCCAAATTGGGTCGCAAAAACAAGCTGTAAAAATTCTAGACGCTGTAATGCATTAACTGATAATCCATAAAGATTTATATTAGCTAAAACGAAAAAAACTGCTAGAGTTATTAAAGTCCATTTTAGTTTAACATTGAAGCTTAATTTCTTCTCTGTCGGTTTTATTACTTCTGGAAGATTATAAAGTATTTTTTTTATATCGAAAGCCATGTTTTTTTGAGAGAAAAGAGGTTTTTAAAGTTTCTTAAATTTTTTAGCCTGTACATTTTTCTCGATAATTATTTCCCCGCCAGACTTTTTAACTTTCTCTACTGCTGCTTTAGAAGCACCGGAAGCTTTTATTATTAACTTTTCCTTTATATTACCTTCTCCTAAAATTTTATAACCTTTAAGGTTTATTTCATAACTGTTTTTTGATAATTCTTTGGCCTCGCCATTCTCTAAGAAGGTAGAGAGTTTGTAATTTATGTCTTCCAAATTTATAGATTTTAACTTAGGTGAAGGTTTTCTCCTTAATGTTTTATCTTTACCAAAATAATCGTTCCCATATAAATTTAAGATGAGTGTTTTTTTCTGATCTCCTCTCTTACCTGTTCCTGCCATGCCTACTCCTCCTCTATGTCCTGAACCTCTGGCCTTTTTTTTGCCGCCTCTGCCATGTGTATGTGAACCTCTATACCTTGAGGATTTTTTTCTCTTTTTAAAACTCATTTTTTTCTCCTTCCTGCTTGTTTGCTATTTGATTTTACTATTTTTCTTGAAACAGCTTTTGTACCTGCCTGTTTCAATTTTTTTCTTCTCAATATTTCTTCATCTGTTTTTTCTGCCAACTGATCTTCTGGAATCTTTGCAAATTCCCCCACACTGAAACATGCTGGACAATCTTCGGGCATTATATCTTTATGAGCTATATTCCCACAAGAGCACTGCCAAACAAATTCTTCATTCATAGCATTCTCCTAACTAAATCATTTATTTTTTCTTTATTACTTCCTAAAACGCCTTTGCTTGAAGATCCGAAATGTTTTTTAGAATCTATTCCGCCTCTTGGAGGATGAAGTCTAAAAAATGGTTTTATGCCTAAGTCAGAAAGACTTTTTTTGCTTAACTGATCGGCTGTTTCTTTTGCTTTTATGGTTGTCTCTTTTTTTATCGGTTCAGCACGAGCTTCTATTAATTCTACCAAAGTATTTTGATCTATAGGCCCATAAGCTACATGATTCCTTAATATTTTCAAAAGTTTTAAGTTTTCAGGAGTTTCATGGATAAGAACTGCAGAATATTTCCTTCTTAAATTAAGTCTATAAAGGGCATCTTCAATTCTTTGAGACACATTCACCATTCCAGATATTCTTATTACTAAAATCATCGTAAAATCTCCACTTTTGTATTTTCCAATGCGCGTACACAAGCCATTGCAAGATTAAATGTTGTTTTCGTTTTACCAAAAGTATTTGAGTATATATCCTCTATACCTGCTAGTCTTAAAATCTTTTTACACTGATCTCCTAAAACAAGACCTGTTCCCCTAGGAGCGGGTGAGAGAATAATACGGACACTACCACATTTTCCTGCTACTTTGAATTGGATTGTGTGCGGTTTTGAACCTGAAGAAACATTTTCTGATGATTCGAATCCCAAATTTATTTTCATCAAATTTAATTTTGCGTTTCGTATAGCTTTTTCTCTAGCTGGAAGAGTTTCTTTAGCTTTTCCAAAACCTATACCTAGATGTCCTTTTTTATCTCCAACTACAGCCATTGCTGAAAAGGATAAAACATTGCCCTCTTGTGTTTTTTTCTGAGTTTGACGCCAAGCTCTCCTTTTACCTCCGCCAAACTTGCCTTTCGCCTGTCCAATAGATAGAAGGTCTGTTTCAACGGGAATGAGCCAGTCTATTATTTCTGGTTCAAGTATTTTTTTTCCTTCTGATAAAATCAAGTTTATATCTTTAATTTTTCCTTCTTTAACTGCCTTACCAAGTTTAGTTTTAGGCATCCAGGAGTCTAGATTTGATTTTGGAATGTGAACTTCATCAACTACTAGAACTGGAGCTACATCTAGAGATTCTAAAGTCTCTATTGTTGGTTCAATTAGCTCTTTTGATTTATTTCTTGTATTTTTCTCAGCCATTTAAATTCTCCTTTATCTTTATAATTAATTGAGAAAAAACTTTATTTAAAGACATCTTTTCTTTAGAAGGAAATGCTTTTGGATCGTGTGGAATAACCATTCCTGCTTCAATTGCTCCAAGCAATACTGCATAAACCCTTGAACCTGCAACATTTCTATGCAAGCCTTTATCGAGTATAGCTTCCTTGTCTTTTCCTAATCTTTTGCCCAACATATAACCTGTTAGATAGGCTGCCTGGATGTTTTTAAGACTTCCCAATTTATCTTTAGGCCAACCATGATCTAAAAGCGATTTTGAAGTAGTAGATTCTAGAACGCTATCTTGTGCTAGATTTGAACTTACTAGTTGAGCTAAAATATATCTGTTTGATTTTCTTACAACTAAGCGAGGTAATTTGGATTTAAGCAAAGTAAACCTAGACTTATAATTTGTCTTACCTTCTTTTCTCCTTCTTCTCTGTGTTTTCGCCATTTATTCTGCTCCTGTGATTTTTTCTTTCATATGAGATAGATTCTTAAAGATTTTGCTTCTAATTTCCTTTCGAAAAGTTTTATATTGTTCTTCTGAAACTTTATTCTGTGTTCTTAAATGCTTCAAATAAGATCTTAACTTTCTGGTCAAAATAATATAATTGGCCTTGCTTTTTTTTGGTTTTTTCTTAACGCTTCCAAATCTTCTTCTCTTTCTCGTATTTATTATTTTCTTCCTTCCTTTTTTTTCCTTTATGATGATTGCTCCAGACTCTCTAAGATCTTTTATATCTTGTTTAGTTATGGCCTCTTTTATTTCACTAAGTCTCTCACTATTAAACATTATTCTACCTTTGCCTATACCTAAAGTTCTAGACGCTAGGGCCTTTTTCTTTTCAAGTTTCATTTAGCGTTACCTCCAACATTTAAGAGAGTTATGTTTTTTTGTTCTGCGATTTTTATTATTTCCATCTTCTTTTTGGATCCTACTCTTGCTAATATTGGAATCTCTTCCTTTCTTAAGAGCTCCAATTCTTTGATATTGTGAATCAAGACAGGAGTTTTACCTTTTATCTTTCCCCAATCTGCTCTTGAGGAACGGTGCCCCACAGTTGGCGATGCTGGATAAGACTTTCTTCTTAGTCTCATCTTACTGTCTCGTCCGTCTGGTCTTCTCCAAACTCTATACTTCTTTCTTTTTTTACCGATCTTGAAAAATCTGGAACTATCCTGTCTAACAAATTCTTTTGACATTATCTAATTCTCCCTGGTTTTTCAACAATAAATATTCCATCCTGAAAAATTCTCCTATCTCTTTTCCTTATTTTTGTCGCCTTTTCTAAATTTGCTGCTGTTTGACCAGCTGATTCTATATTTGCGGAAGAAACTATAATTTTTGGATGCTTAACTTCAACCTGAGCTCCTTCTGTGATCTCTGCATAACGTGGATTTTTCTCTCCTAAAAAATTATTTATTAGACACATATTCTTGTCAACTTTAATCGTTATTGGAAAATGAACGTTACATATTTCTAAGACATAAGAATATTTATTTTCTAGACCTTGAAATAGATTATTTAAATGTGCTATATTTGACTTGATGTTCTTATAATCTTTCTGATTGCCTTTAGAGCAGGAAACTATTACCTCATTGTCTGAGAGGCTTACTTCGGTTTTTGGAATATCAAAAAGCCTTTTAATTTCATTAGATCCTTTTTTACAAAAAAGCATTTTGTTCGAATATGTGCAAGAAATTCCTTCTGGAATTTTTACTTTTTCAAGTATTCTGTGTTTCATCAGTATATGAAAGCGATTAAGCTGCCTCCTATTTTTTTTTCAATGGCTGTTTGATGAGTCATTAAGCCCTGTGAAGTAGAGACTATTAAGAAACCTATATTTTTAGCTGGGAGATACATAGAAACATATTCCTCTATCTCATCAACCTGAACTGCAAATCTGGGCTTTATTGGTCCGCAAGCTGTCAAAGCACCTAGCTCTATTTTAAGGGTCTTATTTTCAATTTTATAATCTGAAATGTAACCTTTTAATTTAGCTATTGCTAAAACAGAGAGTAAAATACGAGAGTACATTTTTACTTCTAAGACTTTCTTTTTCGCCCTTTTGGCGTTCATTATTTTGTTCAAAGCATCTGCAACTACATCTTGTGACATTTTAGTTATATTTCTTAAAACCGATTTCTTCAGCTATTTCCCTGAATGCTTGTCGGCATAAATTTAGATTATATTTCTTTATGTGGGCTCCAATGCGCCCCGTCCTTATACATTTCTTTAAAGCTATCCCTGTTGTTCTTTTTTTTGGAACATTGTACTTCATAAATCTTTTTAATTTTGAAGGTTTATGCTTTATCTGTTTGATTATTTTATTCCAATCGCTTGCTGTCATTTTATTCTATCTCCGTTTTAAAGTTTTCTTTCATGAATTTAATAATTTCCTCTTCTGTAATGTTTTGCTTTTTTGCTATTGGTGAAGACTTTATTTTTTTTCTTTTTACTCTAACGCCTGCTCTTATAAAAACAACAGTTACATTTAGTCCTTTAATACCTATTTCTCTTTGGTATTCAATCCCTGGAATTTCAATGTATTCTTTAATGCCGAATGAAAAAGAATTTATTGACATCTGACTTCTTTTCAAGGTATTGTCTACTGCTGCAAGAAGCCTGATAAGCAATTCTTTCGCATCATTTCCTCTTATCGTTATTCGCGTTCCCAACTCAAGATCAGGCTTTACACCAAAAGCAGGAATTCTCCTTTTAGGCCCTGCTCTGATTATCTGGGCTTTTCTGGCAGTCAAAAGTTCCAGCAATTTTTTTGACTTTTCAAGATCTGGCCCTACTGCTCCACAACTCAAAACTATTTTTTCCATTTTTAACTTTCTCATAACATTCTCTGTGCCGACTTCCTTTGTTTGTTTTTTCATAGTACTATCAAACACCTTTTTTCTAATTTAACTAGATCATTTTTGCCTTCTATATTAACAAAAATCAAATTATTTTTAAAAGAAGAAATTTTCCCATTTAATCCTTGATATTTGCCTGAGAATATAAAACAATCTTTGCCTTCCCCGAACTTGATATGTTTTTTGACTTTTGATGAGGAGTCTAAGAACAAAGTGTCTCCTATATTGAAAGCGTCTTTTGATAAAATATTTGTGCCGTCATGTAAATTGAATTGAATCTGTCCATTTTTTAGCATTACCTTGTTAATTATTTTAACTGCTCTTTCATCTTTATCTTTTGCTTCCTCCAAAAAATACTTCCCTGTTTCTTTTATTTTTAAAACATAAGACTTGCCTGCATTTAAGATATTGAAAAGTTTTATACTCTCTCTCTCATCTTTAACTTCTCGACCGTTTAATTTTAAAAGTTTTTGTTTTATCATTTCATTTACTTCTTTTGCAGTTTTGGCAAGGCCGAGCATGTCTCTCACAGCGAGAAGTACAGATACTGACGAATTGACATGGGACAGCTGCCTTGCTACATATTTTGTCCCCTTTCTCGGAATTGGAAGATTTTTATTTGCCTTTGATCTTGTCTGATGCATTTTTTTTCTCTCCTGAATTTTTTCTATTTAAAGAATTCACTCTTGTCTTATCTTCCAAGAACAATGACTGAATTTGAAGTTTGCTAGGTTGAAAATAAACGTTCACTTTTGTTCCATCCTTTTTTGATCTTTGCATATTTTCCAAAGCAACTTTTAAAGTTTTCAAATTAACAGATACTACTTTTGCCTTTTTCTTCTTAAAAGAACCCCGCATGACAAGCACTTCGTCCCCTTTTCTTAAGGGTAAACTTCTCTTACCATACTTCTGTCTTAAAGATTTTGACAATGGTGCGCTTAAAAACTTATGCTTCGTGTGCAGACCTGCGTTAAATCTATACTTGCGCTGCTTTCTAGGCTGGCTGCTTGCTATCCATTCTTTTGAAAATGTGGATTTCATAGTACAAACTGAGCAATTTTAGCTACTTGCTGCCAACGCTCATGAACCTCCTTTGCTACAGGACCTTTAATCTGTGTACCTTTAGGGTTTCCCTTTTCATCTTTAAGAAGAGCAACAGCATTATCTTCAAAACAAACGCGCTCGCCTGTAACTCTTTTGTAAGGTTTTTTCTGTCTAATTACTACAGCGTCAAAAACTGTTCCGATCATATCTGGTTTGCCTTCTCTTACAGACACTTTGACCCAATCTGCTACTTTTGCATATTGTTGTCTTCCTTTTTTTGATTTTCCATGTTTAACCCCAACTATTTTTACAATTCTAGCTCCGCTATTATCTGCAGCTACGACGTAACTGCCTAGATTCAATGCTCTAGTAACGCGCGCACTTACTGCTTTCATTTTGGACTCCTCTCAGATTTTCTTACAATTTCTGTGACCATATGATGAATTATTTTACTTAATGGTCTGCACTCCCTAACCTTTACTAAATCGCCCAAATCAACATCTAGATTGTCTGGCAACCTTGCATGAATTCTTGTTTTCTTCTTTGAAAATCTTCTATACTTTGAAACATAAATAGTTCTTTCAAACTCTATAGATATTCTTTTTGGAAACTTCTTAACAACTGTTCCTTCAAAAATTCTTCCTCTAGTTACAACTAGATCTTTCTTCTTTTCATTTTCTACCATTTTTGTTTTTTCTTTCATTTTTACTTTATCTTTGATTATTCATCATTTATTGAACTATCCGGAAAACCAAGCTTTATTAATATTGGCCTTACCTTTTTTTTGTGATCTCCCTGCAGTTCTATGATCCCATTCTTTACTGTGCCACCACAAGCGAGTTCTTCTTTGAGACTTTTACCTATCGCTTTTATGTCTACGTGTTTGTCAAAACCTTCTACGAGTGTTATTTTTTTTCCGTATCTCCTCGCAGAGGTGGTTACCTTTATCTGTTGTTCGCTCTTAGCGATTTCTCTGAAGACATCGTCTTCTGTTGGCATACCGAATTCATTTAAATTCATTATTTCTTCTTCAACTGGTCTTTCATAGACCTGTTGAATGTGAGTAAACGAGAAATTGCCTTTTTAATTTCTTTTGTTTTTGAATTTGATTTGTTGGCTGTAACATTTGCTTTAACTAACTCTAACTTAAGATCTTTTAACTTCTCTTCTAAATCTGCTTTAGAAATATTTGATAGATCTTTATACTTTAGGATTGTCATTTTTTTCTCCGTCTAATTTTTTAGCTTTTGGTTTCTTAATGTTTTTTTCCTGAGATTCTTCTAACTCAAATTGAAGAACATTTGACTTTAGTCTTTGTTTTATTTCTTCAGTTATTATAATCTGATCATTTAGTTCTGTGTCTGGTCTAAGAATACTTACTTGAACACCGACAACGCCTGCAATTGTTGTAGCTTGTGATTGAGCTCTTGATACTAGCTTTGCAGGGTCTCCTGTTTTTTTTAAGTATCCTTGTGCGAATCTCCATCTTCTGGCTCTGTCACTCGGAAGCTTGCCTGATAAAACTATTTCAGTCCCAAGCGCCCCAGCTTTCATTATCTCTTGGAGCATTTTATACGCTATGACCTTGAACTTTAACGAACCTTTCTTTTCTAATAATATAGCTATCTCATCAGCAATGAGTTGTGCATCAAATAGAGGCTGAGTAATTTCAACAATTTCTATATGCGGGTTATCTAGACTAAATCTTCTTTTAAGAACGGATGTAAGTTCAGCTATTTTCTCACCTCTCTTTCCAATTATTAAACCTGGTCTGCTTGTATGAACTAGAATTTTTTCTCCCACTGGAGTATACTCTATTGAAACTTGACTTATTCTTCCCTTGCCTAGCGAACTTTTTATATATTCTTTAACTCCCAATTCTTCTTTCTTAAAAGCTACAAATTTTTTTTCTTCCATATTATTTACTTTCTCCTTTCTTGAATTCTTTAGCCTTTAATATTATGTTGGTTCTTTTGCCAGCTCTTCCGCCAGCTCGCGCAGGCCTAGCTGCCCAACTAGCTGAAGCGTAGTGAACTTTGAGAAGATCCAGATCTAAGCCATTGACTAAAGAATTTCCTTTTAGAGCCTTTAGAAGATTGATAAAGTATCCTGCTGCCTTTACAGGGTATCTACCTGGTCCTGAGATGCCTTTTCTATGAGGTATCTCTCCTTTGAATGGAACTGCTTGTTTTAGTTTTATAACTTTGTGGAGATCAGAAATAGCTTTGTCAATAGGTTGATTTTTAATAAAATTACAAATATACATGGCATGTTTTTTTGATATAGGATAGGATGTTCCCTTGGAAACTGCTTCAGTCTTCTTTTCCACTTTTATCTCTTTAGGCTTTTCTTTTTTTACTTCTTGTACTTTATCGTTTGCTTTTTTTTCAACTGTTTTCTCTTTTACATCTTCTTCTAGCTTAGCTTCTTCATTTGCTTTCTCTATTGTTTTTTTAGATTTTTCTTTTTCAGCCATCTTACTTCTTCTGAGCTTTGGAGCTCTTTGTAGCACCTATTCCTGCAGTCCCATGATTTACTTTTGATCTAGTTGGTGAAAATTCTCCCAAAGTGTGACCCATCATTTCTGGTAAAATTGTCAACTCCTGAAAGTTTCTTCCATTGTGAATTCCAATTGTTAAACCTACCATTTTTGGCACTATGACTATCTCTCTCAGATGTGTCTTTATTTTTTTATTTTTTACAACTTTCTTCTCGCACTTTTTTATAAACTGCTCTATCTTGTCAAAATTCCTTAAAATAGTTCTTCTACTCCTTGATGGAAAATATTTGGCAGACTCTCTTACATCTAGTGTTTTTAGATAATCCACATTCTGACCTCTATAGAAAAAGTCCTTCTTCTTTATCTCTGTTTTTTCTTCTGTTTTTTCTTCTATTTTTTCCATTTTATCTCTTAGTACCTGTTTTTCTTGGCCTTATATGTCCTACTCTACTTCCAGGAGGAGCGTTTCTCTTCGCGATTTTTTGTTTAATTCTCTTTCCTCTACCTGAACCAAATGGATGATCTACTGCATTCATTTTTACAGCTGAAGTTCTTGGCCAAAGTTTGTTTCTGGCTTTCATTTTATGGAATTTCACGCCTGCTTTGACGAAAGGTTTCAACTTACGACCGTCACCAGCTATTACTCCTATTGTTGCTCTGCACTCTCCATCCAATTTAACTTCTTTCTTGTTAGGCATAGAAACCAGAACTTTATTTTCTTCGTTCTTCAATACAATTGCTGATGAGCCTGCAGTTCTAATCATTTTCCCTCCGTCTCCAGGATTAAGTTCTATGTTAAAGATATGTGTTCCTGCTGGAATATCTTTTACTCTTAATATATTTCCTGTTTTTGCTTCTCCATCTGTGTTTATATGTTGACCCATGAATGCTCCGTTAAATGCTGGAATATAAAAGATTACGTCTTGTGACTTTAATTTTATAAGAGGGGCTGAGTGAGCTGGAGAATGAATTAAAGAAATAATCTCTGCTTCGCTTGCAGTTTTTGGATATTTAATTGTATACTGATAAGCTCTCTTTCTAACTCTATAGGTTAAGCTTCCCTTACCTCTTGCCTGTTGAATTATTCTTTTTCCCATTTTATTTGAACTCCCATTTTACTTTATCCAGATCCCTAAAACTTAATGATCCATTCGGTATTCGAATAATATTGGTTAATCCTGTTGAAATAGTTTGATTTCTCAAATCTCTAAAAATTAAAACATATGTATCTGGAGATTCAATTCTTGCTAGATTTGCTTGACCAAGACCTGCCACCCTATAATCTTGAGAGACTGTTAACTCTTCTGCACTAACTGGTCTTTGACTTTCTTCTATAGCCCTTCCTACTTCTTCATGAGTATATTTCATTTCTCCCATTATATCATTCCCAGCTTTGTTGCAATATCTATTGCTGGGTTCTCCTTCTTTAGTTTTATATAAGCATGCTTCCTATTTTGAAAAACTAAAGTTCTAACTTTTTCAACTTTGACTTTAAAAATATCTTCAAATTCTTTTTTTATTTTTGTTTTGGAATACTTTCTTTCTACTTCAAATAGTAGAGTGTTATCTAAGTCTATCATTTTTACTGCTTTTTCCGAGGTTATTGGTTTTAATATCATTTTTTAGACTCTAATTCTTTTATTTCCTGAATAGCATTTTTTGTATAAATCGCTAATCTTCCTAAAGGATACAAATCTGAGATCTTTATTTCGAAGATAGTTTTAACATCTAAGCCTTTAAAACTTTTCTTTTCATCTTTTGAAACAATGAACAGTAAACCCGCATTTGATTTGTATTTTCTTCCTCTTATTTTTCCTTTTCCAGCTCTTACAACTTTCTGTTTGAAAGAGAGATGAGAATTTTCGCCTAATATTTTATTAATTAGTAAAGCCAAAGATTTAGTCTTTTCAGGAAGGGATTCTACAACTGCAGGAAATTCTTTCAATTCTTTAAGAGAAGAATATCTTTTCTTTATGAACTCTAAGTTTACTGTTGATGCGAGACCTGAATTGAAAGCTATCTCTATCTCTTTTTTGTTTATCTTTTTTTCTGCTCCGATTCCTTTTGGTGGATGAGCTTTTCTTCCGCCTCTTGTTCCAGGAGCGTTTGCGGCAATCCAAAAGAATTGAGTTCCTCTGCGCCACATTGTCTTCCTTGGGACTCTTGAGATACCTTTACCATAATGGCCTTTCCACTCATGTCTTCTATGAGAGATTGTTCCTGAAGCTGATTGTCTTAATCCTGCTCCTTCTTTTACGGAATAAGGCTGCGCAAGTTTATCAGCTTCTACGTACTTTGCAACTATATCTTCTCTTACTCTTGTTCCGAACAATGAAGGCAAATCTATATGTCCTTTCTTTTCTCCTGTTGAACTGTATAATGTTGCTTTCATTTTAATCTCCTATAATCTCAAGAAATTCGTATTTATTTTTTAGCTTCGCTTTTGAAGGCTTTAGAGGAAGAGTTACAAGCAACTGTCTCTTTTGTGGTCCTTGAACAGATCCTTTAAGTATAATATATGAAGTTTTTACTCGTCCATAATTTTGAAAACCAGATTTTGGGTTTATGTCTTTTTCAGAAACATTGCCAGAAGATATCAATTTGAGATTATAAGAAATTCTTGTAAATAAACCCATCTGTCCAGCCATTGGTGTCCTAAAGGTTACTCTAGCTGGGTGCCAAGGGCCAAGACTTCCTGGTCTTCTTACACCCTTCTCTGACTTGTGTCCCTTTAGGCCTAAACCAAATCTTTTAATTGGGCCTTGTAAACCTTTTCCTTTTGTTAGACCTCTTATGTCTACTAAAGAAGATTTTGGAAATAAAGAGAAAGAAAGTTCCTTGTCTATATGATTTTTTACAAATTCTAACTTGTCTTGAGAATTTATTGCTATTTCTGCCAAATCAGGAGTTTTCTTTATAGAAGTTGTTTTGACAAGAGAATAAACTAAAACTCGAATATCGTCATAACCTTCAGGAACTTTGTCTAATTTATGCGTTGCTTTTGAAACTTTCAGAACTTTTTTTAAGTCCTTATCATTTGAAACAACAGTTTCATCTATAACTTGTCCATGTTTATAGAATCTGACAGAAAATATCTTCATATGAGGAATTTCTAGAACCGTAACAGGGATAGAGATTATTTTACCAGCACTTTGAACTTTGTCTGTGCTGTCTTTTATAACTGCAGTAGCCATTCCAGCTTTGTAGGCTATGAAACCAGATAAAGACTCTGAATTGTCTGAAAGTGGAGCCCAATTGACTCTTGGTAAAAATTTAGCAGCTCTCTTTCTAGGATAAAACTGCAAACTTCCAAATCGTGGTCTTTTCGGTACTGGCATTTGATTCTATTTCCATTTGTATAAGGCACAACTCCACCTTTGCTTAAAATGACTTTGAATAAGTCTTTCAATTAGATTCTGTTTTTCTAGAATCAAGAGGTTTTTAAAGCTTTGGGGGATGCGAAGGAGTGTATAAAATACTTAATGAGTAATTGTGACGTATAATTATTTAATTGGTTTTTCTGGTCTTTGGGCACAAAACTCACACCCAGAATCATTACAACAATCTTCTAACCATTTGTTACATTTTGAACAAAATGTAGTGTCATATTTTTCGCTATAACAAGTCTTTGTTCCACACTCAGGACAATTATTATAGATTTGCCCTTCAATTAAAAGACAAACTTCATCTCCACATCTTGGACATTTTTGTTCTTCCATAAAATAATGAGAAATAATTATGCTTAAAAAACTTACTTTTGCACAGAAAATCTATAATTCAATCTAATTCCATGAAACCTAACAATATCTATAAGTCCGAATTCTGCCAAGAAGAAAAGGCAGTTCCAAGCCTTAGCTTTCTTAATAGAGAACCTTCTGCATATTTTTTCAAAGACAAATGGAAATGGAATAATTTCTTTCTTATTGTTTATTGAATTCAAGGCTTTAAGCATTTCAAACCAAAGTAATCCTTCAGTTTTAGGTTTTAAGATTATATTTTCTTTAGTAAGAGTTTGCTTTGGAGTTTCTTTCTTAACTTCTTCAACAAGATTTAGAAGTTTATCCATCCATTTTGGATTTTCCATTTTTTTAGTTAGATGTAATAGTTATTAACTATTTGTTTAATTTATTTAGTAATTAATTTGATGTAACTAATGTCAATAAATATTCCTAAACAATTTATGCTGCTTCAAAATTAAACCAATCTGTGTGTCTGGCTGTTAAACTTCTTTCTCTCAAATAATTTTCTACTTCTGAACGAGGTTTTCCCAAAACTGCTGAAAGCTGAAGGCCACTTTGATTGCTTCTTTCGTATTCGTCAATATCGGACTGTGACATGACTGTGCCCCATTCCCTAGTGCATCTTGAATCGTCATATTTAGCTCGGGTGACCTCGTCTTTTAAGGTTAATCTGTATATTGTTTCTTCCATGTATGTTTCTCCTTCAACATCAGCATCGCCTATCGAATGATAAGTAGTTATAGAAATTGCATTGCCTCCACGATATCCAATTTCTGGCGTGAGATCTAATTCTTCAGCAAGGTTTGTCATGACAATTAGTTTTATATTTGGAGTATTTAAAATTGCATTACTACCAAATTGGAACGAAACTTCTAAAGCTCTTTGAAATCTTCACTCTTCTCTTCTTTGTTGGGAACCCTATATTCAATAAACTTGACTTTCTTTTTTTCTATTGCGTTTTTGAGATTCTTTTCTTGTGGGGAAAGCTTTGCATTTCCACTCTTTACCTCGACAAAAATAACTTCTTCTATTTGTTTTTGATCTGCACCCTTAAAAACAACGAAGTCAATTGGTTTGCCTATGAATCTGCATTCTGTTGGGCTGTATGGAAAATTAGGAAGATAGGGAGCAATCTGTTCTGAGAATTGCCCTGTTAAGACTGAGCGAGATTGAGAGATTGCTTCTTGTCTATGTAGAGGAATTTGTTTTTTCCAGTGATAGTCTCTTAGTTTTTTCGTTATTAAGTAAGTTATGAAAATAGATACAATAAATAATAAAATAAATAATAAATTATCTAAAATCATTTCAACTAATAGCGAGAAAGTAAATAAATCTTTAGTCTGTCTGTTCTACTCTTGGAGCAAGAACAAAAGAAAGTTTAACGTCTCCTGTGTGAAAATCAAGACGCATAGGATGATTATTTGAAAAACTTAAAGTCGCGTTTGAGGAGACTTTCGCTCCTTTAATAAATTTTACAAGATATTCCAAAGAAAAACGAGCTAAACTACTCCCTGAAAAAATCTCAGCTTCATCTGAAGAAAATTCTGCTCTAGCAGAATTTAAACCATGAGCTTCAACTATGAATTTATTTGGTTCTGCCATGAAAGTACAAGCATCTGAAACTATAGCACAATCTTCTATGACTTCTACAAATGCCTCCGCATTTATCCTAACAACTGAATTGAATTCCCAACTTGGAAATGGTTTCTCTTCAAAGTCTAGATCCAAAAGAGCTAGAGAAAAATCCCTTTTTATCCTATCGTGTAAACCTATCTTTAAAGTATTATCCGCACGCTCCATTAGCAAAGAACTTCCAGGTTTTGATCTCCTTAGAACAGCCTTAAGATCGTTAAGATTAAGGCCTAATTGTTCTTCTTCCTTATCTATGTTATATTCTGAAAATAAAACCGAGGGTATTTTAAAATGAACCATTGCGACATTTGCGGGGTCAATCGCTGTAAGACTTATTCCTTCTTTGTTTACTTTCATTCTCACCTCAGTAACTAGCTCAGAAATTATAGTAACTATATCCGAGAAGATTTTTGGATTTGGCAATTTTAACAACATTTTGTTCATAGGCTGTGACAACTTTTAAGCTTTGTTGTGTTAAGATAACATCCAGCCTTCAAAAAGGCATAAAACTATTATAGTAGGTAGTATACTTGAGATTATGGAACTAAAAGAAACTAGGATAAGGGCTATAACTAACTTGTATTATTCAAATACAAAAATACAAGAATTACTGGTTAATTTTTCAAAAAATAGGGAAGTTGTGCCTAGGTATTTTGAAGGATTTGGAAAAAGACCAGACACAATACAATACAACTCTGATGTTATAAATTTGGTTAAAAAAGGAGCAACTTCTTTTCATGCTTCCGAAGAACTATGGGAAGACCCTTTGAAAATAAATTCTGATTTAAGTCAAGGCGAAATTAATAAATTAAGAAAAGGTTGGGATCTGCTCATTGATATAGACTCTCCATTTCTAGATTGTTCTAAAATTGCCGCTAAATTGATAATTGAATTTTTAGAACAGCGAAAAATAAAAAGTTATGGTATAAAATTCTCTGGGTCTAAAGGATTTCATATAATAATTTCAAATAAATCTTTTCCTAAAGAATTTGGAGAATTTAAAACCAAAGATATGTTTCCTGAATGGCCTAGAGCAATCTGCCAGTATATTCTGAATAGAATAAGACATGATTATAATAAAAGAGTTTCTGAAATGAATATAGATCTTGAAAGTTTCGGGAAGAGAACTAATTCTAAAATAGAAGATTTAACTGAATCGCTTTGTCCAGAATGCGGCAGGCCTGCGAAAAGAGGAAAAATAACTATATTGAAATGCAATTCATGCCACATGCAAATCGAAAGAAAAGATTATAAATTGACTAAAAGAAGATTGAAATGTTTGAGCAATGATTGTGCAGGCATACTAGAAGCTAAAGAAAGCAAGGATTATAGTTATTGTGAGTATTGCAGTATGTCTAACTGGGATAAAAGTGGGAAAAGAGAGACTGAAAAGTTTCAAGAAGAGGTCTCAGCTAACAAATTTGGCAGCTTAGACCTTGTGTTGGTTGCTCCAAGACATTTGTTTAGAATGCCTTATTCTTTACATGAAAAAACTGCTTTGGCTAGCATAGTTCTAAGCAAGGAAGAATTGGAAGATTTCGATCCTAAATTTGCAGATCCTATGAAATTGAAAATTAAAGACTTCGTTTTGGATTGTGAAGAAGGTGAGGCCAGAAACCTTCTTTTTGAGGCTCTAGAATGGAAAAAAGGTCAAGAAGATTCTGAAAAAAAATATGAAAATAAATTATATGAAAATAGAGAGTATTCTGAAATAAATCCTGCAAATATTACTGAAGAAATGTTTCCAGCATCTATAAAAAAACTGTTGAAAGGTTTGGAAGAAGGAAAGAAAAGGGGGTTGTTTGTGCTAATAACTTTTTTGAGATCTTTGAACTTTTCTATAGACTATGTTTATTTGAAAGTTAGAGAATGGAATGAAAAAAATAAACCTCCTTTGAGAGAAGGTTATTTGAAAGGACAGATAGAATGGCATTTTAAACAAAAAAGAAAGATCTTGCCACCTAACTATGACAATGAAAGTTTCTATAAGGACCTTGGACTAATTGAAGGAAAACAGAAGGTAAAAAATCCTCTTGTGGAAGTTTTAAGAAATATAAGAAATTGAGAACATTTTTAAATAAGTTCAACATGAAAACATTATGAAAATAGAGGGAAAAATATTAGTAATATTTTTGCTTATGTTTGTAGTTGTTTTGGCGAATGTTAACGCTCTGGAAGAAGCAGACAACATAAAAAATGCTTATCGATGCCTTGATGATAGAATTGCTGAAACTTCTTCATTGAGCTTGGAAGAAGCTACTTTTGCAGCATTAACAGCCAGTAAAAGTGATAAGGTTTTAAGAAATATAAGAGATAATAAAGATTTTACTTATGACTGTTGGCCTCGTGGCGCATGCAGACTGAAAGAAACAGCGCAGATTATGTTGGCTAAAAAAACTCTTGGGGAAGACACTAGGGGAATTGCAAACTGGCTTGTTTCTCAGACTGGAATAAGTCATGATTTAATATGGTATTTGCAAATAACTATTGAAAATAATATTCCTTCAGAATGCAACTTGCTTTATGATGGCTCAACAAAAAGTGTGAAAATTGAAAAAGATATGAAAATAACAGGAGATGCAGGTAGTTGTTTTAGCATTTCTAGCTCAGGGTATAGATTAAAGGTTTCAGAATCTTGTTTGGATAAAGAATTCTCTATAGCGTGCAATGAAAGTTTTAAGACAAATATACTTTACGAAAAAGAAGAAGGCGCAACTACTTTTGTTTCCCCTTTAACACATTCTGCAGCCGCTAAAGCCCTAACCAAGGAAAAGATAACTGCTAAATGTTTTAAACAAGGGCAAAGCTGTGATTATGAAGGGAGCCTTTGGGCCGCTAGTGCTTTGTATTCCACGGGAAACAATACAGACATGTACATTCCCTACCTTTCTGCTCTTTCTACGAGTAATGAAAAATTCTTCCCTAGTGCTTTTCTTATAGATATTGTTGGTGAATCAAGATCCAATGAATATTCCAGTAGGATAGTTGAAAGCAAAAAAGCTGGAGGGTTTTGGGAGATGGAAAACACGCCTTACAACAAGTTTTATGACACTGCTTTGGCCATTCTTTCTCTTGAAGGATTATCCTCTGTAGAATTGGAACCTACGAAAACATTTTTATTTCAATCCCAAACAGATAAAGGCTGTTGGAATAGTAATAATATTAGAGATACAGCTTTCTTGATTTATGCCTCAGGGTGGCTTAGGGCAGGAACTGGTGGAGGCGATGGCGGTTCAATTCCTATAGAAGATCACAATGGAACAGGCGATTCTGCACAAGATGAAATTTATGATCCTTCTGTGCTGAATGCATGTGAACAAACATCTAATTATTGCGTTGCTGATAGAGCCTCTTGTTTAGATGCTGGGGGAAATATTGTGGAAAGCGGCGTATGTAATACCTATGCACAAGCTTGCTGCACAATTGATGTAAAAGAAAAAACTTGCTATGAAAACAGAGGAAGTATTTGCGCTAGTGATGAAAAGTGTACTGGTAGTGAAGTTTCTGCTTCTGATGGAATTTGCTGTTTGGATGAGTGTGTAAAAGAAGAAACAGATGACACAGGATCTGAAGATGATTCTACAACACCTCTTCCTGAAACAAATTCTGGGGGCTGGGGAGTTTGGATAATTATTCTTATTGTTTTAATTATCTCCCTAGTTATCATGATTATTTATAGAAATAAATTAAAAATCTGGTGGTTTAAGAGAGGTGGAAAGGGCAATGCTTCAAAAACTTCTCCTGGTGGAGGATTCCCTCCTTCTTACTCTTCCGGCATAGACAGAAGATTCGGAACTGCTAATCGACCGATATTGAGACCTCAGACAAATGGTTCTAAAATTATTCCTTCTAGAAAAACAGGAATTAAAGACAAAGAGATGGAAGACACTTTGAATAAGCTAAAAGAAATGAGCAAGTGATTTTTTTAGATTTATAAAATGCCTAACATTTTAAAAAGTATAATTTCTTGTTAAATGAATGAAAAAGTTGTTGAGCGTTGTTGTTCTTGTGTTTTTTTTGCATCAAGTCTTTGCCCTGTCTTCTGATATTAAGGAAAGTTATTTGCCTAGAGAAACTGCTATCGCTCAGTTAATGGGCTCTGTTTTAGAACCGGTAAATAGCCAACAAATGATATTGAAAAATAGTAATTTAGAAGTACCTTTTGATCATGGAATTAGTAAGTTGGGGGAAAAATACTATTTGTGGTTTGTAAACCCTTTAGACCCTGGAAATTACACATTGATTATTGAGAGAATACTTACCGATGTAAATGGCAATTTAGAATATAAAGATTATGAGCAAAAATTTATTGTTCAGGGAAATATTACAGATTACTCTGTAAAACCTGGCGCAATATATTCTAAAAAAGATTTTGAGATATATGTTAACTTGTACCAAGAATCTGAAAAAACTATTACTCTTGATTTTCCTTTTGAAAGAAGCTTCAATCTGAAAAATGGACAAAATAAGATATATTTCTCAATTAAAGATTTGGTAGGCATAAAGTCTGATAAAATAAGGATTGGAAAATATGATGTCCCTGTGTATCTCATTGGCAACTTATCTACACAAACTCAAAACTATACTTTAAATGAAAGCACAACAAACAGCACGATTATTGAAGTTGAAAAAATAAATCAGACAAATGAAACTACACAAATCAAAGGTTTTAATGTTGATCCTTCGTTTATACTGAGTACTGTGCTTGCAAAAAATAATTCCAATTATAGTTATTCCTTTGAGATTTCTAATTTTGAATATAAAGAAATAAATGTGCGTTTTGGATATGATCCTAACAAGTTTTTATTGAATCCTAACAAAAATGTGTCTATAGAAGGCAATGCATCTAAAAGATTTGAAATTACCATTAAAAACTTAACTGGAAAATTTTTAAGAGATGCTGTAATAATCTATGTAGGCAACGAATCCAAATCCTTGATACTAGAACTGAATATCACAAAAGAAGATGCGGAAATTCAGACAAGCTATTTAAGGAATAGCACAAAAGAAAGCTTATACTACTGTTCTGAACTCAATGGAAAAAAATGCAACTCTGATGAAGCCTGCTCAGGGAATGAAATTCTTAGTCTTGATGGATCCTGTTGTGTTGGCTCTTGTGCTACGATTAATGAAAAAAGCAAGTCTTGGATTGGATACTTGATTGCGGCTGTTGTAATCCTCGCACTTCTTTTAGTTTATCTCAAATATAAAAAAGGTGGAAACGTTAAACCTTTGGTTGTAAAATAGGCTCATCTTTTGAATCTTTTTTAGAGTATAACTCTTTCAGTTTTTGTATTAATTCAGGGGCATGCTTTTTAATATTCTCTAAAAGAATGTCTCTTTCTATAAGAGTATTTTTTGTTACCGCATCGTAATTGTGCATTTTTTGCACCAATAAATTTCCTAAATCATTTAAATCCATGTTTGAAAAAACAATTTTTTCTGGCCTTATAATCTCTACGTGTGAAGGAAGGTAAGCAAAAAGCAGCCCGATATATGTTAAAACTGTATCTACTTCCAGTTCTACTTCCATAAAGGCTGTAAAAAGATCTTTAGATTTCTCAACAAATCTAGGATCATGCAGATTGTTTGATAAAACTTTAACTCCTTTCTCTTTCTCTATGGCTGTTAAAATGTTTTTCAAAGCTTCACTAACGTGTTCTGCAGGCCTGCCTAAAACTTCTAAAACGAATGAAGCTTGAATTTTTTCCATATAAACCTGAAATATTAAAGGTATTAAAAGATTTCTGAGATTTGATTGCTGCTTAAAACAATAGAAAAACAACTTCTTAGTGTTTCTTAAACAAAAATAGAAACAAAATTAATAAGATAAAACCTAGAACGACATTTAAAATAATATTGAGATTCTTAAAACTTTTATCCTCATACAATATTTTATTCTCTACATACTTCTCTTGTTTTAGCATAATTTTTTCTTCTGGTTTGTCTGAATAAGAGAGAGAAATATTTTGCACATTTTTTTGAACAAAGACTTCTTTTACTTCTTCATTCTGTTCTTTTTTAGTCTTCTCTTCTTGTTCTGGTTCTATTTTTTCTTCTGAATTTTTTACTATTTCAGTATCTTTTTTTAAAACAGATACGTCTTCACACTTTGAAAACACTTTTTCTGATGAATCGCGTAACTTGGCACATAGTTGTGTTTCGCCTTCTAGATGGGCTCTTAATTTGAATTCTTTATTTTCTGGAAATGCTTCTGGAAGATAATTGAATGGACTCTGCCATTTGTCATTAAAAAATACTTCTGAATATTCTTTAGTATGTTTGTTTACAAAGATTTTTACATCATAGTTTTCTTTTACATCCTCAGAAGTTGATAGTAAAACATTAAATTCTTCTTCTTGATAAACTTTACTTGGAAAATCAAGATTAAATTCTAATGATGAAACGAAGGGTAGAAAAATAAAACAACTAATAGCCGTAATAGTAATAAAAAGCAATATTTCCCTTTTCATCGAATAGATATATGGAATCACGATCATTGTTTAACATATTCTCCCCAAAATTCATAAAAACTTTTTCTTTGGTGTTATTCCCTCTTTTTGTTTTAATTGAAAGCTTGTTATTTATTGAAACATTTTCAAATTTATATTCTTTTCTACTTTCATCTTTGAGGATCCAATCTTTTAAATTTATATTTTTGCAGTTATTTTCTAATTCTATTAATTCCTCTTCTGGAAAAACTGAAGCAAAAAAACAATTAAAATAACTTGAAACATTCCATATGCCTTTTGAATTATTTATTGCATTTTCTTCTGCTTTTTTAAAAATTTCTAATTCTTCTTCAGAAACAAGAAACTTATTTGCGTAACCTTGTTGAACAATTTCAAGATTTAGATATTTTGGAGTGTAAATCTTTACAAGATCACGGCCATATTTATCTCTTGATTTAAATTCTACTTCTACACTTTTATTTTCATAGTCTTTTAAAAAATTAAAAGATTTTTGGGAAAGTGGAGATTTTTTCTCAGGAGTATTTATGTTCAAAAGTCGTGCAGTTTTATTGTTATTAAAAACTAAAGTATCTCCATCTATTACTCTCTTTATTATTAAATTTTCTCTTTGCGAACTTATAAAAGAAAAAAGCAAGGTATTAGCGCCTATTAAAAAAGTTATCAGTAGTGACATTATAAGAGCGTGTCTTTTTATCATTTAAATCTCCAAAATATATTTCTCCATTTTAAGCGAATTGTAAAATTTCTCTAAATCCCTATGAGACAGAACCAAGGTTGAGGTGTTAATGTTTGGATGAAAGCCTATAAAGGAAGCTTCCCAAAGAGCTTTATCCAAGATAAGACTTATCTTTTTGGAATATATTAAACCGAGGAGGGAAACACTGCCTGGTTCAACATTTAACTCTGACTTTAATTCTTCCTTTGTTCCAAAAGATAGTTTCTTTAAAGAAAAAAAAGATTTTATTTTCCCCATGTCTAACTTTTTTTCTGCTAAAATGCAAACGAGGTAAAAATTGCTCAAATCGTCTTTTAAAAACAGAGACTTTGTGCTTTCGCTAGGGATTTCTCTATTTATTAATTTTGACTCTGATACTGTAAAAACCGGAGGATGCTCGTAAACCTTAAATTTTATTGAATTTTTGGTTAAGTAATCTAAAATTTTCTCGCCCATATTGATTTAAATATAATAGTTTTAAAATTTTTATTATGATCTAATAGAGAACATAATTTTATAAATATTCCTTTGCAACTAAAAAAATGAATAAAGAAAGTTATGATTTTCTGATTATTGGTGCGGGAGTTGCTGGACTCTCTGCGGCGATGTATGGAGCTAGACTTGGCTTAAAAACTTTAGTTTTAGGCGCTTCTCACGGTTCTGAGTTGCCAATTGGCGGAGTAATAACTACAACAAATATAGTTGAGAACTACCCAGGTTTTATTAAATTAACAGGAAGTGAATTGGCTGATAAAATTAAAGAGCATGCGGAGAGTTATGAGAAAGTTGAAATAAAAAATGAGAAAGTCGAGGAACTAAAAAAAACTGGGAGAGAATTTAAAGTAAGAACAAAAAATGGAGAGTATTTCGGTAAAACGATTTTATTTGCGACTGGAACCAAGTGGAAGCAACTTCAAGTCCCTGGAGCAAAGGAATTTGAGAATAGAGGAGTTGCTTATTGCGCTCTCTGTGATGCTCCTTTATTTAAGAATAAAACAGTGGCAGTTGTCGGTGGATCTGATAGTGCTGCAAAGGATGCACTTCTTCTTGCAGAACATGTGAAAAAAGTTTATATCATTTATAGAGGCGAGAAAATTCACCCTGAGCCTATAAATATGCTAAAAATCTTGGCATGCAAGAACATAGAGATCATAAATAAAACAAATATTGTTGAAGTAAAGGGAGATAAAGCAGTTAGGAAAGCTGTTTTAGATAGAGAATACAAAGGTGAAAAAGAAATTGCCCTTGAAGGCATTTTCGTGGCAATTGGACATATAGTTTTATCTGACTTAGCAAAACCTTTGGGTGTTGAGTTAAATCAAAAAAGCGAAATTATGATAGATCATAAAACTTCGGAGACAAACGTGGCTGGAGTATTTGCAGCGGGAGACGTTGCCGACAAACCATTCAAACAAGCAATAACTGGAGTTGCTGAAGGATGCACTGCAGCTTATTCAGCATATGAATATATTACCCGATCTAAAGTAGAAACAGCCTAGAACTAAGTTTGCATAAATATAAAAGAATTATAAAATCCTAAAAAATGGTCTATCAAACATTCTCAATAAGTTTTTAAAGAAATATGAGTTAGTTCTTTTATGAAACTTGTAAAGAGAGGTTTGTCTCCGGTCATAGCTACTATGTTGCTCGTTGCTCTTACTTTAGTTCTGGCAACAATAATATTTTTATGGGCTAGGAATTTTGTTGGAGAAAGTATACAAAAAGATGGAAGGGAGATAGGTTCTTTTTGTGAGCAGGTAGCCTTTAATGCTGAAACTGCTGGAAATAAGATAAATATAGAAAATTTAGGAGATATACCTATTTTTGCTGTTGAGATAAAAAAGAAAAAAGTAGTTGGAGAAATAAAGGAAATAGGAACTATTGAGCAAAGCATATCTTCTGGGCAAAGCGCTGAAATAGAAATTCCAAACGAAATCCAGAATGAAATAAGCTTGGGTGATAAAATAACAGTTACGCCTATTTTACTTGGAGAAACTGAAACTCATAAGAAAGCGCATGTCTGTGAGGATTATGGAGTTGAAATTGAGGTTCAGTGATAGAAAGAGAGGTTTGTCAAGTGTTATTGCGACTATTTCACTTGTTTTAATTACATTAGTTGCTTTGGCTATAGTTGCAGGAGTTGTTATACCTTTAATAAAAAATAATCTCTCAAAAACCGACTGTATAAACTATAGAGATTATTTTAGTTTTTCTGATGAATTTGGATATGGATGTTACGCTTACTCGAATTCTGGAGAGTTGTTAAATGTTTTTTCTATTAAGGCAAATAATATAGAACCTGTTCTAGAAGAAAATTTGGAAGGATTTAGGTTAGCTCTCATTTACCAAGATAGTGGTGAATCAAAAACTTTAGATGTTAATCAAAAAAAACAGGCAGTTCTTAGCGCAGAAGGAATTAGGATGTTAAATTCATCTGAAATTTATTTAGACGTGCCTAAAAGTGGAGAATTGAGAACGTATGTGTATAATAGTCTAACTCGTAATATAAATAGAATTGAGATTTATCCTAAATTAAAATCGGGCAATGTGTGTGAAATTAATGACCAAATTACGCTTGAGGGATCTATCTGTGATCAGACTAAAATAGTAGAATACAATTAAATGGTGAAAAAAGCGCAAATATGGATCGAAACTGTACTATATACCCTTATAGGCTTGGCGTTGATAGGTATAGTTTTAACCATAGTCACACCGAAGATAAATGAACAAAAAGATAGAAGTGTTATCGAACAAAGTATTGAAGCACTGAATAACTTTGATAGTAAAATAACTGAGACTTTAGATAGAGGTGGAGGAAATGTTAGGAGCATACCTGTATTTTCTATAAAAAAAGGTGAGTTTTATATTGATCCGATTAACGACAGTATGTTTTTTGTTTTGAGCGACCTAAAAAAACCTTACTCTGAATTAGGAATAATTATAGAAATTGGAAGAGTTAAGATCTTATCTGAAGAGAAACAAAAAAAGAATATCGTTACTCTAAGTTTGAACTATGTTGGAAAGGCGAATATTACTTACAATGGAGAGGAAACGGAAATCAAGAAATTTAGTCCAGGCAGCATACCTTATAACTTTTTAATAGAAAATAAAGGAATAAAAAACGAATTGGCAGAGATAAGCATAAAAGAAACTGGAGCATAAATTTAAATAAAATCTTTTATTTTTAATTGGAAATGATAAAGCAAATTAATTTAAGTCCTTATATTCCGTCTTTGCCGCGAATAAAAGATAAAAAACTTGTTGACGTAAGATATATGCTAATACCTCCCTATGCTACAGCGCATATACATTGGGATGATAAATTACATGAACTCGTTTATGATTTGGAGGAACCTTTGCTAAATGATTATGAAAGCTCTGTACTTAAAAAAATAGAAGTTGCTATGTTGGAACTTATAAACATAAATGTTGCTGTAGCTAACACTTTAGAAGCGACGACAGACTATATAGATAAGACTGCTAGATTGTTAATAGATGAACTAAACATAAAGATCACTAAAGAAGCTTACGACAAGATATTTTATTATTTGTTTAGAGATTTTATAGGGTTAAATGAAATTGATCCTTTAATAAGAGATTATTTTATAGAAGATATAGAATGCAATGGATTGGACACTCCTCTATTTCTGATACATAGAGTTTATAGAAATTTAAGGACAAATATTGTTTTTAAAGATGTAGATAAGCTTGCTAATTTTATAGAAAAATTGGCTCAGAGAACTGGAAGATATATCTCTTATGCTCAACCTTTATTGGATGGAACTCTTCCAGATGGTTCTAGAATAAATGCCACATATACTAAAGATGTAAGTTCAAGAGGGCCCACTTTTACAATTCGTAAGTTTACTAAGATACCTTGGACTCCAACTCAACTTATTGCTATGAACACCTTGAGCCCTGAAATGGTAGCTTATTTTTGGATTTTACTTGAGAATAAGGCAAACATACTGATAGCAGGAAGCACTGCCTCTGGAAAAACTACTTTGCTAAACGCACTTGCTTTTTTTATACCTCCTGAAGCGAGAGTTGTATCCATAGAAGACACAAGGGAACTTAATATCCCTAGAGAAAACTGGCTTCCTTCAGTTGCAAGAACTTCGATAGGTATTGGAAAAATTGGAGAAGTTGATCTTTTTCAGATTTTAAAGAGTTCTTTTAGGCAAAACCCAGATTATCTTATTGTTGGAGAAGTCAGAGGAAAAGAAGCGTTTGTATTGTTTCAAGGTATGGCTTCTGGACACTCTTCCTTGAGCACTATACACTCCGACTCTGTTGATACTCTGATAAGAAGATTGCAAACACCTCCGATAAACCTTTCTCCTACACTAGTAAACTCTCTAGATTGCGTAGTTATTGCGACACACGCCCTAGTTAAAAAACAAGAGACTAGAAAAATTAGAGAGATAGTAGAAATTATAAGTGTTAATAAAAATGGCGCAGCACTTGTAAATACACCATTTAAATGGGATCCTTCAAAGGATGTTTTTTATCATAAGAAACAAAGCAAAGTTTTTGAGAAAATCTCGCAGAGGACTGGAGAAACAGTAGAACAATTACAAAGAGAGCTTATGACCCGAGCAAAGCTGCTATATGAATTATATAAAAGAAAAGTCTTTGACTTTAATGAAATTGGAAAAATAATAAATGATTATTATAAAAATCCTGCAGAAGTTCTTAATAAATACAATGTTAGAGTTGGTTGAGAAAATTAAACTTACTCGAGTGTTCTAAACCAAAAGAAAGAATTTAATTTAATTTTTTGGTGAGGAGAAGAAGGGTTTGTTTTTATAAAATTAATTACAGACAACGGAAAGTTAAAATATAGTTTAGAGAAAGCGAGAAAAACACTATAGGTTAATTTTAAACGTATAGCTACAGGAGAGAGGTCTGGTGAAGACACAGGATTTAAGGGTTAGATATATAAATAAAATTCTTCTAGGAGAAATATGAAAAAAGAGGAGATAGCCATAATGGCTCAAATTCTTAGTGCTATGAAAGATTGTGTAGACAAGATGAAAGAATCTAAAAAAAATAAGGATGTTGAGCAATTGATTTTATTAAAGAAAGAAATGGCAAACTTGCAGAAAAAATTTGGTGAAACTTTACATGGATGAACTCATAAAAAACTTGAATACTGAAATAGAAATGCTGAAAGAGATAGCAATATACAGCAGAAAAAATGATTATGCTACAGAACATGAAAGAAGGCTGCTAAATACTACTATTGATGCATTGAAGGAAGGCCTTAAAATAATAAATGAGACTATGCCTGAACTTATAAGAGAAATAAGTATTGATGACAAATCTACTTCTCAAAAAAAATCTGAAGAGAAAACTAAGGTTAAGTTTAAAAGTCTTGACTCTGAGTTAGAAGTTATTTTAAAATCTAAAGATAAAAAAAGATTCTTAAAAGAGCTTCTAATAAGTGAAAAAGCTGTAAAGAAACTTAGAAGTCAAGGATCAAAAAAAACAGGCATGGAGAAGTATGGAGAATTTAAGCCTTCGAGAGGTTATGTCAAGTTGGGAAATAAATGGTTTTTAGATTACTCTTCTAATTTATTGAAGAAAGGGTATTTTAAATCCCTATATTTCTCTTTGAAAAAGGCCAATTTTGAAATATTACTGGATTCGTATATAGCCATAATGATTATGACTACAATTGTATCATTTATACTTTGTTTTTTCCTGATGATAATTCTTCTATTTTTCAATTTTAGTTTTGCATGGCCTTTTTATTCTATCTACTCTGGCAGCTATTTGATCAGGCTAAGTAAAATCTTTTGGATCCCAATTTTAGTGCCTTTTTTAACTTTCATTGCGATTTATGCTTATCCTTCAACTGAAAAAAACTCCATAGGAAAAAGAATAGAACAGGAACTGCCTTTTGCCGTTATTCATATGAGTGCGATTTCAGGATCGGGTATAGCTCCAAGTGAGATCTTTAAAATTATAGGGCTTGGGAGAGAATACCCTTACCTTAAAAAAGAGATCAGAAAAGTTCTAAACCAAATAAATCTATATGGTTATGATTTAGTAACTGCTTTGAATAATGCATCGAAAACTACACCTAGTGAGAAACTTTCTGAACTATTTTCTGGCCTGTCAGCTACTATTACTTCTGGAGCATCTTTACAGACTTTTTTAGAAAAAAGATCTGAA